>JADHED010000821.1_pt1 | contig 31348 bp, 28 predicted proteins | sample 8952041 | NCBI WGS metagenome assembly JADHED01 (sample SAMN16124423, study PRJNA663239) | bioreactor sludge metagenome | isolation source: sludge (control) | place: India:Bengaluru | collected 2018-09-08
TGAGATATCGGTAGCGCCAACCATAGGGACTTCCTGAGTTAACCGGATAGGCATGAATGACAAACCGACGATCGCCCATCGGGGCATGTTTCATGCCCTGACAGCCCCGACAGCGGACCCGGCGTCAACCGCCAGGTCTCGCACTGGTATGCGGCAGTGCAATATTGGCTAAAATGCTCGCTTCCCCCACCACCAAGAAGATGGACTCCCCCATGCTCCAAGCCTACCGCCAACACGTCGCCGAGCGTGCCGAGCTCGGCATCCCGCCCCTACCCCTCACCGCCCAGCAGACCGCCGCGCTGATCGAACTGATCAAGACCCCCCCGGCCGGCGAAGAGGCCTTCCTCCTGGACCTGCTTACCCACCGGGTGCCACCGGGGGTGGATGACGCAGCCCAGGTTAAGGCCAGCTTCCTCGCTGCCATTGCCCACGGCGATATCCAGGTTGGGCTGATTAACCGGGCCAAGGCCACCGAGCTGCTGGGCACCATGGTGGGTGGTTACAACGTCCATCCCCTGATCGAACTGCTGGACGACCCGGAGGTCGCCGGGGTCGCCGCCGAGGGCCTGAAGAAGACCCTGCTGATGTTCGATTTCTTCAATGACGTCGCCGAGAAGGCCAAGGCCGGCAACGCCAAGGCCCAGGAGGTCATCCAGAGCTGGGCCGACGCCGAGTGGTTCACCAGCCGCCCCGCGGTGCCCCCGTCCATCACCGTCACCGTCTTCAAGGTCCCCGGCGAGACCAACACCGATGACCTGTCCCCCGCCCCCGATGCCTGGAGCCGCCCGGACATCCCCCTGCACTACCTGGCGATGCTCAAGAACACCCGCCCCGACGCGGCCTTCCAGCCCGAAGAGGACGGCAAGCGCGGCCCCATCCAATTCATCGAGGACCTGAAAAAGCAGGGCCACCTTGTCGCCTACGTCGGCGACGTGGTCGGCACCGGCTCCAGCCGCAAGTCCGCCACCAACAGCGTCATCTGGGCCACCGGTCAGGACATCCCCTATGTCCCCAACAAGCGCTTTGGCGGCGTCACCCTGGGCGGCAAGATCGCGCCCATCTTCTTCAACACCCAGGAGGACTCGGGCTCCCTGCCCATCGAGCTGGACGTCTCCAAGCTGGAGATGGGCGACGTGGTCGAGATCCGTCCCTATGCCGGCAAGCTGGTCAAGCACGGCACGGACGAGGTCCTGGCCGAGTTCGCCCTCAAGAGCGAGGTCCTTCTCGACGAGGTCCAGGCCGGCGGGCGCATCAACCTGATCATCGGCCGCGGCCTCACCGCCAAGGCCCGGGACTTTTTGGGCCTGCCCCACTCCACCGCCTTCCGCCTGCCCAAGGCGCCGGTGGATACTGGCAAGGGCTTCACCCTGGCGCAGAAGATGGTCGGACGCGCCTGCGGCCTGCCCGAGGGCCAGGGCATCCGCCCCGGCACCTATTGCGAGCCGCGCATGACCACCGTCGGCAGCCAGGACACCACCGGCCCCATGACCCGCGATGAGCTCAAGGACCTGGCCTGTCTGGGCTTCTCCGCCGACCTGGTGATGCAGTCCTTCTGCCACACCGCCGCCTATCCCAAGCCGGTGGACGTCAAGACCCACCGCGAGCTGCCGGCCTTCATCAGCACCCGCGGCGGCGTCTCGCTGCGGCCGGGCGACGGCGTCATCCACTCCTGGCTCAACCGCCTGCTCCTGCCCGATACCGTCGGCACGGGCGGCGACAGTCATACCCGCTTCCCCATCGGCATCAGCTTCCCGGCCGGCTCCGGCCTGGTGGCCTTCGCCGCCGCCACCGGCGTCATGCCCCTGGACATGCCGGAATCGGTCCTGGTGCGCTTCAAGGGCGAGATGCAGCCCGGCGTCACCCTGCGCGACCTGGTGCATGCCATCCCGCTCTACGCCATCAAGCAGGGCCTGCTCACGGTGGCCAAGGCCGGCAAGAAGAACATCTTCTCCGGCCGCATCCTGGAGATCGAGGGTCTGCCGGACCTCAAGGTGGAACAGGCCTTCGAGCTGTCCGACGCCAGCGCCGAACGCTCGGCCGCCGGCTGCACCATCAAGCTGAACAAGGAACCCATCATCGAGTACCTCACCAGCAACGTCGTGCTGATGAAGAACATGATCGCCGATGGCTACCAGGACAAGCGCACCCTGGAGCGGCGCATCAAGAACGTCGAGGCCTGGCTGGCCAACCCGCAATTGCTGGCGGCCGATGGGGATGCCGAGTACGCCGCGGTGATCGACATCGACCTCAACGCGATCAAGGAGCCCATCCTCTGCTGCCCCAACGACCCGGACGACGCCAAGTTCCTGTCCGAGGTAGCCGGAACCCAGATCGACGAGGCCTTCATCGGCTCCTGCATGACCAACATCGGCCACTTCCGCGCCGCGGCCAAGCTGCTGGGCGGCAAGCGCGACATCCCGGTCAAGCTGTGGGTAGCCCCGCCAACCAAGATGGACCAGGGCGAGCTGGTCAAGGAAGGTCACTACAACACCTTCGGCGTCGCCGGCGCCCGCACCGAAATGCCTGGCTGCAGCCTGTGCATGGGTAACCAGGCCCAGGTGCGCGAAGGGGCTACCGTGGTCTCCACCAGCACCCGCAACTTCCCCAACCGCCTGGGCAAGAATACCAACGTCTACCTGGCCTCGGCGGAACTGGCGGCCATCGCCTCCAAGCTGGGCAAGCTGCCGACAGTTGCGGAGTATCAGGCCGAAATGGGCATCATCGACGCCGACAAGGCCAGCGTTTACCGCTACATGAACTTCGACCAGATCGAGGAGTACGCGGAGACCGCCAAGGGCGTGGCGGTCTAGGCCAACCATTCGTCTGAAACGGCCTGACCGTTCTGGTCAGGCCTTCGGACGATTAGGAGTGACCTGACCGAACACCCGCCTGACAGTTCCCGACCAGTCGCTGGATCAAGTTTCGCCCGGCAAATCTACCTCCTCAGTATTTCGGCCTCCCGTCAACTCCTCCGACACGCCTTCTTCAGCCATGGCCTTTTCGAAGCTCGGGTCAAGCTTCGCACACTTCTCCACCAAGCGATTGAGCTTTTGATTATCCATGGATCATGAGGTCGTATTCTTCATGAGTACCTATCCAGACCCACACATATCCATCCTCATCCTCAGTAGCCAGCGCTCGGTGACTAGCCCCAACCCGGGCCGACCATAACTTTCCAACTTTTTTGAAGCGCAGGGATGGATGGCGGGGATTTTCTTTCAAAAGCTCATAATTCTTGCGTGCGAGCTGCTGAACCTGATCTGGCAGAGCATGAAAACAATTCCAAAATCGGGCAGTTGCCTTATGCATTAAAGTTGACCGAGCTTTCCCTTCGCTTTTTCTTCAAGAGCTTCTACTATTAAAAAATCCAATTTTCCGGCAGCGGAATCTCTTTCTATTTCCTCATCCCAGGCAATCCAATCATGCTCTGAAAACCAATGCAATAGCCTCATATATTCACCATAAGGCAATGCTTTAATTTCCGTCTTGATTTCTTCGACCGTTTTCATACGTAAACCCTCTTTGGGCTGTACTTCGTTTAAGACATGACCTGCATGATGGACGCTAGACAAAATTTGTCGAGCCAGCATTGATGTTTTAATTTTTTTATGGACTTAGATTCCAATGAAATCTGGGGTATAACAAATGGCGTAAGGCCGGATATAGTTCGCAGCTATAGGTTTTCCAGTACTCTTCAATATGAGTTCCTGGGGATTATGATCGCCAGCCAGCCTGAAGACTCGTTCGATTTTATAAGACGTTTTCTCTCCTTCAAACTTAATTTCTTCCAAAAAGCCCCAGTAAAGAAGTATCGTGCAGTCAACTGCATCCGCCAATAATACGGGCATTTTCTCATTTCTTTGCTGCGCCTGCTGAAGCAGTTTGCTGCCAGTTACCCAGCGAGTTTTTTCTTTGTACTTCACCGATGAACCCTCTATCTCGGCACATGTGAGACAGGCCCCATGCTTGATGGTATATATGCAAAACTTAAATATATTCATTGAAATATCCACTTATCATGCCCACGAATGAAATAAGGAGAGACAAAGATCAACCAGGGAACGTTGAAAGGGGCTCGAACATCATTCTTCCACCGCGCCGCCCTGCCGGGGGATGACCGTCTGCGGGCAGGCGGCGGCGATCTCGGCGTAGACGCGGTCGATCTCCGCCTCGTAGCGGCGGGAGATGTGGCAGGGAATAAGATAGCGGACGCCCGCAGCCTGGGCGATCTCGCCGCAGGCTTGGGTAGTGAGGTGACCGGTGCGCTCCGCCTGGGGGCGGTCGCTGGTCAGGAAGGTCGCCTCACAGACCAGGGTGTGGGCGCCAGTGGCTAGGGCGATCAGCCGCTCCCGGTTCTCCGGGGTATCACCAAGGTCGGTGGCGTACACCAGCGACTCCCCGGGTTGGATCAGGGTCAGCTCGCCCATCAACTCCGCCACCCGTCGCCGGTTACCGTCCGGCAAGGTGAGCAGCGACTCGAACTGGCCCTTGAGGATGGCCTGTTTCAGTCCCGTCAGCCAGGGATCCGGCGCCAGCCCCACGGCCGCCAAAGCCTCCGGGCGGATGGTGATCCGCAGGCTGGGCTCAAAGGCGAAGGCCAAGACCGGGGTGCCATGATCGAGCTGGGCGCAACGCACCCGAAAGCCGGGCTCCTCCAGCAGGATGCCCTCACGAAGGTCGGCTTCTTGGTAAGACTCGGTGGGGGCGGCGGACCCGGCGCGCAGGCGCGCGGTCACCAGCCGCTCCCCACACACCTCGGTCACCGCAAAGACCGGGCCGCGCTCACCGATGCGATCCCAGAGGAACCCGGCGAGGAAGCCGCGGCAATGGTCGATGAGTCCCGGGGGACCGAAGAGATGGCAGACCCCTTCCTCGCCGATGCGGGCGCGCAAGAGCCAGGGAAAGCCACCGATGTGGTCGGCATGGGCATGGCTGATGAAGACATGGGTCACCTGATGAGCGAGGCGCGTCGGCAGGCGTCCGCCCTCCCCCAGGTCGAAGAGCAGGCTGCGGCGCTGATGGCGCAATCGCAGGTGCAGCAGGGGATCGCCGAGGATGCCATTCACCAGGGCGGCGGTGGCGGTACCGACCTGCACCAGGGGGCGCGGCCCAGTGCCGGCGGCGGCGGACGTGGCATCGGGCAGCACATCCGGTGGCGGCAGGTAATGCACCAATTCGTTAGCAAAGGGTTTGACGCTGCGCAGCAGGCCCGCCGCATCCCGCCCGGCATCGCGCACCAGCAGGGTGCTGGTGGCGACCGCACCCGGGGGCAGGCGTACCCGCAACCGGCCGGCGTCCAGTCCCAGCACCTCCCCCAGGCTGAAGGTCCGGTCGCCATCGAGAAAGGCGACCTGCTTGCCCAGCCAGGCCTCGGCGGCCAGGCGCGGCGGCGTGCCGAGCAGGCGCAGGTCGGACAGGTTCAGGGTCCGTTCGGTGCTGGCGCCGAGATAGGCTTCCCAGAGGCGGGTGCGCTGGCGGGCACGCTGCTGGGGGGAGGGCCGGCGGGCCTGGCAGTTGGTCGCGACCAGGACCGCGGGGACGGACAGGGCGCTAAGCTCCCGGGCCAGGGGCGGTGCCGCGCTGGCCGGGGTCAGGGCTAGGACCAGATCGATGCTGGCGGCCGGGACCAGCGCCGCCAGGAGTTCCGCGGCGGCCACCCCCTTGACCACCCCTGGGGTATCGACCAGCAGCACGCCCTCCCCGACCCGGGACGCGAGCCCAGCGACCGCCGCCGCCAGGGGCAGGCGAAAGCGGGCGGCATCCAGGGTACAGAGGGCCGCCAGGTCCTCGATCCGCCAGGCACCCTCCCGCCAGCGGGCCAGGGAGACGCAACCGGGGACGCCAAGGAGGGGCGAGCCGGGATCGGCGCCCAGATACCAGACCGGCCGCTGCCCTCTGGCGTCCCGGCGCGCCAACTCCCTGGCCAGGGTCTGGGCGAGCGTGGTCTTGCCGCTCCCCGAGGGGCCGAACAGCAGCACCCGGCGGTCGCCAGCCAGCCAACGGTCGACCAGGTCCTCGAGCTGGTCAGCCGCGAACGGTGGCAAGGCATCCGGTTGCATGGCGACCGCGGAGCAGGCCGAAACCAACTACTGCCTAACGATCGAGATCCTGGTCCTGATGGGAGAGGGGATCCTCGATCGGCTCCAGGTGCGTGAGGACGTGGACATGGGGCAGGCGGGCGCGCAATTCACACTCGATCCCCTCCACCAGATCATGCCCTTGCTGGACCGTCCAGCGACCAGGCACCAGGACGTGGAAGGAGACGAATGACCGCGCCCCGGCCTGGCGGCTCCAGAGGGCGTGAAACTCGATGCCCGCGCCACGGTGTTTCTCCAGCACCTCGTCGATCGCCGCCTGCTGCTCGACGGGTAGGGCCGTGTCCATGAGCCCGGCCGCGGAACGGATGACCAGCCGATAACCGGTCCAGACGATATTCGCCGCCACCAGCAGGGCCAGGACCGGGTCCAGCCAGAGCCAGCCCGTCGCCCACACCGCGCTAACCCCAATGATGACCCCCACGGAGGTCCAGACATCGGTGAGGAGGTGATGAGCATCGGCCTCCAGGGTGATGGAGCGGTGCTCCCGCCCGGCGCGGATCAGGACCAAGGCGGTGAGCAGATTGATGACCGAGGCCACCACCGAGATAGCCAGGCCCAGATCCAGTTGTACCAGGGGCTGGGGGTGCAGCAGCCGATCCACGGCGGCCCAGCCGATAGCCGCCGCCGCGGCCAGGATGAGAAAGCCCTCGAAGCCGCTGGAGAAATACTCCGCCTTGCCGTGACCATAGAGATGCTCCTCGTCCGCCGGCTGGGCGGCGATGGTTAGCATCCACAGGGCCATGAGGGCCCCGGCCAGGTTGACCAGGGATTCCAGGGCGTCGGACAGGAGGCCGACGGAACCCGTGAGCCACCAGGCCCAGGTCTTGAGCAGGATGGTCGCCAGGGCCGCGGCGATCGAGAGCCAGGCAAAGCGACGGAGGTCAGGTTGGGTCATGGATTGGTGCCCGAAGTTGCCGTATAGGGTCAGATTGAAGTGGCGGTGGTGGTGATGGAATCATTGCTAGCAGTTTCACCACTACCTATAGGAATGCCTTTAAAATAAGGCATTGTTTATAAATGTTAATTTCCGCCTTGGGTAAAAGCGGATTGGCGGAACGGTCTACTAGGTGGGTGACCTAGCCAGCGCTGTCAGGACCCGTCAGCAGGCAACGCCACGCCGAGCGGGGGCGGAGCGAGGATGAGCCAGGCCGCTAGGCCACCATTCTCGCGCGTCTGGAGTTGGACTTGCCAGCCATGTGTTTCCGCCAGTTGGCGCACGATGGCGAGCCCCAGGCCGGCGCCGCCGGTGAGGGGGCTGCGCGAGGTCTCCCCCCGCTGGAAGGGCTGGAACATGGCCTCGACCTGGTCAGGCGGGATCCCCGGCCCCCGATCGAGGACCCCGATCCGCGCCTGGCCCGCGGCTACCGCCAGCACCAGTTCCACCGGCTGCTCCTGGCCATAACGCAGGGCATTTTCCAGTAGATTCTCGATCACCCGGCGCAGGGCCAGGGGCGGCACCGACCGGACGAGGGGCGCGGCCGGCAGGGTGTGGCGCACCCGACCGGCGGGTGCGGCCTCGGCCAATTCCACCAGCAGTGCTTTCAGGTCCAGTTCCACCGGTGCCTCCGCCTCCAGGCCCCGCGCCAGGTCCAGGACCCTGCCGATCAACTGGTCCATCTCGGTGATATCCGCCTCCAGCCGCGCGATCAGCCGGGGCGTCGGCCGCTCCGCCAGCAGGGCCAGGGCCAGGCGCATGCGCGCCAGGGGGGTGCGCAGGTCATGAGAGATACCGGCCATCAGGGTGGTACGGACCGCCAGGAGTTCCCGCACCTGACGGGCCATGAGATTGAAACGCGCCGCCAGGGTGGCCAGTTCCCGGGGTCCCGTCTCGGGCAAGGTGGCCGGGATTTCGCCCCGTCCCACGACGGCGGTCGCCCTTTCCATCTGGGCCAGGGGCGCGGCGATGCGCCGCGCCAGCCAAAGGGTCGCCACCAGGGCCAGCAGCAGGCCCCCGCCCAGCGTGAACAGGAAGGCCATCAGGGGGTGGGTGCCGATGCGCCAGGCCGGAAAACCGACGTCGATCCAGCCATCCCCGGAGGGCAGCCGCGCCCACCACCAGATCTCGCCGTCACGCAACTCACCCCTCAGGTGCTGCTCGCCCCCCGTCTTGGCCGCCAGGGCCCGTTCCAGAAAATGGACGTAAAAGCCATGCCAGCCCGACGCGGGCGGCGGGGTGCCTGCCTCCCGCAGCGACAGCCAATGGGTACGCGCCAACTCCAGCTCGAAATCCGCCCGGGTGGCGGGTGGCAACTCGCTCCAGGTCTGGGCGGATAGCACCATGAGCCCGGCGAGGCGTTCGGCCGAGCCCTGGGCCATCGGCCCCATCAGAAAGACCACCACGGCCACGGCGGTGAGCAGCTCGAAGAGGATGAAGGCCATGGCCAGGGGGCGCGCGATAAACCGCACCAGACCCCTGGTCGCGGGCTTGACGGGTTGCAAACATTCACACTCCCCAATCCCTGGTCTGGTAGAGACAGGACAAGCTGCAGATTCTCTTGCTCCCTCCCCCTCGGCGGGGGAGGGTTGGGGAGAGGGGGCCTGAATGGTTGTGACGGGTCCAGCCACCGGCCCTGGCCCTGACACGAGGGCGAGGCCAGCGGGTGATGCGGGGCAGGTAGGTCCGGCGGCCGGTTGGTCAGGCCCCTGTCCCCGGCTCATGGCTCGTCACCACGGGGATTGAACAGGTAGCCCTGGCCGCGCACGGTACGGATGTAAACCGGCCGGGCGGCGTCGGCCTCGATCTTGCGGCGCAGGCGGGTGACGCGGATGTCGATGCTGCGATCGAAGGGGTCGCGGTCGAAACCCTTGAGGAGATCGATCAGCGTATCCCGGGACAGGACGCGGTTGGGGCGCTCCACCAGGACGCGCAGCAGATCGAATTCGGCGGCCGTCAGCCGCTCCTCACGACCCTGACGCAACAGGCGACGCGCCGCCAGATCCATGACAAAGGGGCCGAAAGCATGCCGCGCGCTCTCCGGGCGGAGGCCACCGTCCTCGGAAGCCGGGACCCCGGACACGCTGAGCCGCGCGGGAGGCTTGGCGCGGCGCAGCAGGGCATGCAGGCGGGCCAGCAGCTCCCGCGGACCGAAGGGCTTGGACAGATAGTCGTCGGCACCGACCTCCAGGCCCACCACCCGGTCGATCTCCTCGCCCCGGGCGGACAGCATGAGGATGGGCACCTGGGACTGGCCGCGCAGTTCCCGCGTCAGGCTCAAGCCATCCTCCCCGGGGAGCATCAGATCGAGCACGATGGCGTCCGGCATCCCACGCCGCAAGGCCGAGCGCATCCCCTCCCCGTCCGCCACCGTTTCCACCGCCAGGCCATTGACGCCCAGGTATTCGGCCAGCAGCTCCCGAAGACTGGGATCATCGTCAACGACCAGGATGCGACTGCGGGCGGAGGTACTCATGGGCGCAGTGTACCGCGCCCCCCAGGCCCATCCCAGCAGTGGAAACCGACGGAAACAATCGGAAACACTAGGATGCCGGGACGACATCGACCGGATACCCCCCGCCGGCAGAATGACCTCACCGACCAAGCCCCAGACCCCATGAGCATGCACCGCACGCGATCTCCGCTGCTACTTCTGGTTCCGCTGCTGACCCTGGCGGCATCCGGCTGGAGCCATGAGTTTGCAGCCGCGGGGCTCGGCGTCTCGCCGGGGATGAAGCCGCTGAATCTGTCGCTGCCACCGCAACCGGCGGGTGGCGGGAGCCTTGGCTCCTCCCCCCCGGCCGGACTGGACCAGGGCGCGGATCTGACCCGGCTGCCCGATCTGGGCCCAGGGTCGAGCCTTGCCGACCAGGGCCGGAGAGGCCGCTTGCCCTACGGCAGCGGCTACGAGGCCCGGCAGCGGACCGCCAGAGAGCCGTCCGGCACCGGGTTCGGGCCGAGTGGCGGCTCCGGCGGCCCTTCCGGTGGCGGGCTCGAGGGCAGTAGGGGCGGCAGCTCGGGCGGGGGCTTCGGCGGCCACCAGGGCGCTGGTGGCGGCCATGGCGGCGGACGTCGGTAAATCCCGTGAAGGCAACCCCTTCATGCCATCCTACCCAGAGAGAAGCATGACCATGAACACCAAACGCAACCTGATCGCCGCGACACTGACGCTGGTCCTATCCGGACCGGCCCTTCTGTCCACGACCCCGGCGCTTGCCGCCGGCCCGACGGCCAAGCCCTGTCGTCCCGGGTCGAGCGCCTGCCAGGTACAACCCTTGAGCGCCGCGGAGGCGGACACCCTGACCTTCATGCGTGAAGAGGAGAAGCTGGCCAGGGACATCTACCTCTCTATGGACCAGGCCTGGGGCCTGCCGCCCTTCAGCAACATCGCCGTTTCCGAGCAGAAACACATGGATGCCATCAAGGCCCTACTCGACAGGTACCGGCTGACCGATCCAGCCCTGTCCGAGATCGGCGCCTTCAAGAATGACGAGTTGCAACAGCTCTACGACGACCTGTTGGCGCGAGGCGAGCTTTCCTACCTGGAGGCACTCCAGGTCGGTGGCCTGATCGAGGAAGTGGATATCGAGGACAACGAGGCAGCTATCGCCGCCACGACCCACATGGATCTGGCCCAGGTGTATACAAGCCTGTTGTGTGGTTCCCGTAACCATCTGCGGTCCTTCGCCGCCACGATCGAGGCGCAAGGGGTGGCCTACGAGGCCCAATACCTCGATCAGGAGGTGGTGGATGCCATCATCGACAGCCCCATGGAGCGCGGTGGCGCCTGTGGTGCCGGCGGAGGCGGGAAGAGATAAGACCTTACCGCGGCGGGGCGAGGCCACGGGCTGGGGCAGGTCCCATAACGTGTCCTGGCCCCGCAAGCCTCAATTTTGCCCATCGCCTACCCCACCAGGACGTTCAGCCTCAATCCTGCAACCCCTGCCCCGCCGGGCCAATCAGCCTCACGCCTGCAAGAACCCTGGCCCCGCCGGGTCGAGCAGGTGGTCGACCCAGCGCCGCCAGGTGTCCTGGTGGCGCCGGACCTGCACCCGCAGGACATCGAACGGCAGGGGTTCAGGGCCGGTGCCGGCCTGGCCACTGGCGAGTCCGCAGTGGCTATGGGCGCCAAGGACGACCACCCCCGCGCCCAGTTGCAGCGCCAGGCGGATGGCACCGGCACGGCAGGAGCGGACCTCCACCCACAGGGAGGCGGTGAGGTGCAGCTCGGCGAGCAGGTCGCGCAAGCGTACCCTGGCCACCTCGGCCAGGGCCTCGTTCAGTGCCCGCGGCGTCAGGAAGGGGACATGGTCCGCCTCAAAACCCGCGTCGTGCTCCACGAAGTGGGCCAGGGCCAGGGGAGAATCCAGCCGCCTGGCCAGGGCGGCGGCCTGCCGCAGCACCTGCTCGCCGCGGGCATCGGGGTCGAGGATGCAGAGGACGGGGCGGTCCTTCATCGGCCGGCCCCCTCGGCGACAGCCACCGGTTCTTCTTCGTACCCGGGCCTCGGCCAAGGCGCGACATCCACCGGGTGACCCGCAGCCGCGGGTGCAGACCCTGGCGCGTGGATGGAAATAGGGATAGGGATAGGGACGGGAATGCTGGCCGTCCCCGGCGTTTGGCCGCACTCCAGAAAGACCTTCAGCCGACAGCCACGGCAGATCTCGGGGTCGAGGCGATTGAAGACGGTCGCGATCGCCTCGCCCTTGGAGCGGAAGAGGTGGTCGGGGCCAATCTCGTCCAGGTAGCCGCCCCGTTCCAGGGTATCCCGCACCGCGCGCTTCATCTGAATGAAATAGAGGCCACCGCCCCGAGCCCGGCGCTGGCGGGCCTCGGTGGTGAGAAACTCGGCCCCGGCGACATCGACGAAGTTGATCGGCGAGGCCACCACGATCAGATGGTCTTGGGACGGCGCGCGCTGCTCGAAGACATGGAACTGGTCACGCACCGCGGAGACGGCGCCAAAGAACAGGGAGCCATCGATCCGCACCATCTTGAGCTGGGGGCACTCCGGCAATTCGGGATCGCGGCTGAACTTGCGCTTGGGGTGTTGGGGGTCGGGGACGCGCCGCACCACCTGGGGCCGGGAGGTACGGCTGAGATAGATCACCAGCGACAGGATGACGCCGATGACGATGGCCTCTTCCAGTTCGATGGTCAGGGTCGCGAGGAAGGTCGTCACCAGGATGGCCATCTCGGCGCGACTGGTGCGGGCGATCTGCTGGATGTGGTGGAAGTCGATCAGCCCCCAGGCGACCAGGAACAGGACCCCGGCCATGGCCGCGTTGGGTAGCCAGGCCGCCAGGGGGGCCACCAGCAGGACGATCAGGGCCAGCAGTAGGGCGGAGAACACCGAGGCCAGGGGCGTCTGGGCTCCGGCGGCATAGTTGAGTCCCGAACGGTTGAAGGAGCCGGTGGCGACATAGCCGGAAAAGAAGCTGCCAACGAGATTGGACAACCCCTGGCCGATGAACTCCTGGTTGCCGTCCAGGTGCTGGCCGGAGCGCACCGCCATGGCGCGGGCGATGGAGACCGCCTCGGTGAGGGCCAGCAGGGTCACCGCCACCGCCCCGTTGGCCAGATCGCGCAGGTTTTCCAGCGTGAGGTCGGGCAGGGACAGGGGTGGCAGACTCGCGGGCAGAGCGCCGACGGTGCCGATGCTCTCGATGCCGGCATACTTGAAGGCCACCCCCAGCAGGCTGCCGCCGAGCATGGCGACGATCATGTAGGGCCAGCGCGGCAGCCAGCGCCGCACCGCCACGCCGAGGGCCAGGGTGAGGACCGCCACCCCGGTCACGTGGGGATCGATCTGGTCCAGGTGGGTGAACAGGGACCCCCAGGTGGTGGCGAAGGAGGAGCCGCGCGGGATGGCCAGGCCAAAGAAGTTCTTGATCTGGTTGGTGGCGATGAGGATGGCCGCCCCGGCGGTGAAGCCGATCACCACCGAGTGGGAGATGAAGTTGACCAGGGCCCCCAGCCGCGCCGCGCCCAGGGCGATCTGGATCAGCCCCACCATGAAGGTGAGGGTGAAGGCCAGTTCCACGTAGCCGGCGGAGCCGGGCTCGGCGTGCAGGGACAGGATCGAAAAGAGCACGATGGAGGCGGCGGTGGTGGGACCCGAAACCAGGTGCCAGGAGGAGCCGAAGAGGGCGGCGATGATGGCGGGGACCATGCCGGCGTAGAGGCCATACTCCGGGGGCATGCCGGCGATGGTGGCAAAGGCGACGCCCTGGGGCAGCACCACCACCGCCCCGGTGAGGCCCGCCAGCAGGTCAGCGCGCAAGGTGCCGCGATTGACCCGCGGCCACCAGCGCAGGAAGGGCAGCCAGGCCCGGAGCCAGAAGTGGGGATGGATGGGTTTGGTCGGCGGCGGAGACATGGGCACCTCGATACGTTGGTGCCCTTCAAGGTACGCCAAGCCGCGTCAAGGCCAGGTCAAGCTCAGGTTAAGGCTCCGTTAAGATCAGCAGATGTGGGATTGAACAGCAGCCGCACCTCGGTCCCGCGCCCTTCCTCGCTCTCCACCTCGATCTCCCAGCCGTGGCGGTCACAGATGCGTTTGGTGAGCGACAGGCCGATCCCCTCGCCCTGGCTGGCGCCGCCCTTGTAGTGACGCTGGAAGAGACGGGAAAGCTGATCCGCGGCGATGCCGCGGCCGGTGTCGCGGACGAGGAGGCGATCCTGCTCCAGACGGATCAGGACCTGGCCCTGGTCCGTATGTTCCAGGGCGTTGCGGATCAGGTTGGCGACGACGATGCGAACCAGGGCCCGCTCGGCAGGGACTCGGGGTTCGGCGGCGACCTCCACCACCAGCGCCACCGGACGCTGGGCGATGAGGTGCCGATGCCGTTCGGCGCCGTTGCGCACCACCTCGGCTAGGGGGCACTGATCCCGGGCCATCGGCCCCGCTTCCTCGCGGGCCAGGGCGAGCAGGGCGGTGATGATCTCCGCCATCTCCTGGGCGGCGCGCTGGATGCGAAGGGCACGCTGGCGCTGGCGCGGGGGCAGATCGGGATTGTCGGCCTCGATCTCCGCCGCGCCCTGGATGACGGCCAGGGGGGTGCGCAACTCATGACTGACATCGGCGGTGAAGGCGCGTTCGCGCTCGATGAAGGCCCGCAATCGGCCCAGGTAGCGGTCGAAGGCCGTGGCCAGGGCCCCCAGCTCGCCGGTGGGAAAGTCCAGGCGCAGGGGGGCCGGGGCGGCCTCGGGCTCCAGCTCGCGGACCCGGGCGGCCAGGGCCGTCACCGGGGCGATGACCCGCCCGGCCAACCAGAAGCCGGCGGCGCTGGCGATCAGGGTCATCATCAGCACCCCACTGGCCAGCAGCCAGCGGAAATCGGCCTCGCGGGCGGCCTGGCGGGTCTCGTTGTAGAGCAGGAAGTAGCGGGAGCCCTCGGCCTCCTGGACGAGCAGGCGGTAGGGCGTCCCTGCGATCTGGACGTCATGATGGCCGGGGGCCAGGGCGAGGAGGGACGCTGGCGGCGGGGCGGCCCCGGCGGGGCCCGGCAGGACGTAGCCGAGCAGGGTGAGGGTGGCCGGTGGCAGGGACAGGGGATTGCGCTGGCGGCGGGCGCGATAGTCCTCCAGCTCCGCCTTGAGGGTCTCGTCCATGAGGCGCAGCCCCGCCTCGTGGCTGGCCAGGTGGAGCCAGAGCGATAACAACAGGCTCAGCACCGCCCCCAAGCCGGCGAAGGCCAGGGCGACGCGCAGGCGCAGGCTAGGCTTGTAGTGCATCCTCTGCCCCCAGCCGGTAGCCCCGGCCACGCAGGGTGTGGAGCAGGGGGCGCGAACCGGCCGGGTCGATGAGGCCACGCAGGACATGCAGGTGAGTGCGCAGGGCATCGCTATCCGGGGGCGAGTCGCCCCAGATGTGGGCCTCGAGGTCGGCGCGGCTCACCACCCGCGGCGACCGGCGCATCAGCACTTCAAGGATGCGCATGGGGATGGGCGGCAGCTCGATCTCCCGTCCGGCCCGGGTCACCCGCAGGCTGGCGATGTCGAAGACCAGGTCGGCCACCTCCAGCCGCTGCCGTTGCCCCCGCCCCTCGGCACGGCGGACCAGGGCGCGCAGGCGGGCCTCCAGTTCGCGCAGGGAGAAGGGCTTGACCAAGTAATCGTCGGCCCCGGCGTCCAGCCCGATGACGCGATCCTCGATGGCGTCGCGGGCGGTGAGCATGAGCACCGGCGTCTCCAGCCCGGCCTCCGCGCGCAGCTTGCGGCAGAGGCTGAGGCCATCCAGGCCCGGGAGGACCAGGTCGAGGACGATGACGTCATAGGTCTGGGTGACGGCGAGGTGCAAGCCGGTGAGCCCGTCGGCGGCGGCATCCAGGATGTGGCCGCGCTCCTCCAGGTACTCGCAGAGGTTGGCGGCCAGGTCTTGATTGTCTTCGATGATCAGCAGGCGCATGGCGGGCGGAAGCCTGTATCAATAGGGGTTTGCTGGCCGGTGTTTCCGGATCGGGCTTCGCGGTCAGTGCAAATTGAAGCGGATGACGACGCTCAGGGGCCATCGGTCACGACCCAGATCCAGGGGGATGGGTCGAAAGCGCCCCAAGCGTTGCAGGGATTCGATGGCGGCCTGGTCCAGGTCACGGTCGCCGGACGACCGCGCCACCCGCACCTGGTCGAAACGGCCATCCCCGAGCAGGACGAAGCTTAGGGTGGCGCTGCCTTGCCGACCCTCACGGCGCGCCTGTTCCGGATAGCGCTGATGACGAATGATCGCCCGTTGCAGTTCGGCCAGGAAAGCCCCCTCGGTGTTGGTGCCGCGGGCGGCCGTTCCCTTTTCGTCCCCGGTCGGTCCAGCGGCGGGCCGCGTCGGACCCGTTCCCGGCCCTGGCGGGGCGTCTGGCGGGAGCTGATCCGCTTGGGGGGTCCGCTTGGCCTCCGTGGTTGATTGGGGCGGGCGCGAAGGTAACGGCTCCACTGGCTTCGACGTCGGCTTGGGCTTGGGCTTGGGTTTCGGTTGGGGGGTTGACTTGGGCTTCGCCTGGGATGGCGCCATTGGTTTGGGCTGCGGTTCCGGCGGGGGGGTTGGCTTGTCCTCGACCAGGGAGGGGCTGAGAAGGGGTTCAGGCATCGCCCGGGGAGGGGGTGACTGTTCGGCCGGTGGCACCGGAGCGGGTTCCGGCTCCGCGAGTGGCATCGCCTCGGCGGCGGGCGGAGCGGGTGGGGCCGGGGCGGTATCCGGCGCGGAGGGGATGACGGGGGCCAGGCCGCCGCCTGCCGGTGCAAACAGGGCCAGTTCCAGTTCCAGCCCGGCCTCCGCGCCGGCCTCCAGGATTGGCGGCTGGCGCTGTAGGAACAGGGACAGACCCAAGCCATGCACCAGGGCCGAGACCAGAATGCCAAGCCCGATGCAGGATCCGCACGAGCGACTGGGCATCAGCAACCTCAGCCTCAGGACCGGCGGGTCAGGATGCTCACCCGCTCCAGCCCCTTCGCCTTGAGGAGGTCGATGACGCCGACGAAGGCCTCGAACCGGGCCTGGGCATCCACCCGCAGGACAAAGGGGGTGTTCTGGCCCAGGACGGCCAGTCGCGGTTCCAGGCTGGCCAGGCCCGTGGGCCCGGCCCCCAGCCCCTCGCCGGCCCAGAACAGCCGGCCCTCCGCGTCGATGGCGATCTCGATGGGCGGGGTCTCCGCCGGGGCGGGCTGGGCGTCAGCCACCGGCAGACGGATGGGCAGACGCCCTTCGACGATGAAGGTGGCGGTGGTCAGGACGATGGCCAGCAGCACCAGCATGACATCGATGAAAGGGATGACGTTGATCTGATCCATGCGTTTCATGGCGGACCCCTCAGGTACCCGACCGCTGGCCCCAGCGGGCCTTGAGGACGTCCACCCGGCGCAACAGGGCGTTGTAGAAGACGATGGAGGGCATGGCCACCAGCAGGCCAAAGGCGGTGGCCTTGAGGGCCAGGGCTAGCCCGACCATGATGGTCGAGGTCTCAATGGCCCCGCCCTGGCCAATGTCGTGGAAGGTGATGAGGATGCCGAGCACGGTGCCGAGCAGGCCCACGTAAGGGGCATTGGCGCCGACGCTGGCGATCACCGTCAGGTGGCGGGTCAGGGCGATCTCCAGATCCTCCAACCGGTCGAAGGCCCCCAGGTCCACCCGGGCGTAATAGAGGTAGCGCTCCACGGTCAGCGCCAGGGTGAGAAAGCTCATGAAGCCGAGGAGCCCATACAAGCCGGCGTCCAGATAGGTCTTGAGCAACTCCATGGTGATTCTCTCCGGTTGTTGGCCTGGTGGCTGATGAGGGCCCGTTGCCTGATTAGTGTAGACCTTGATCCTGGCCCGTGGCCTGGGGTAGCGGGGAAACCACCTTCGCGGTTTTGCCTTACACCCCGCGACGCCGGAAACTACGGGACGGTCGGGTATACAATCCCGACCGTCCCTTGCCGCCGCCACTCTAATCCGCCCCCATGATCGACTCCTTGACCCGCGTCATCCAGGCCTCGCTGCTGCAGTTGCGTTGGCTGTCGGTGATCGCCATGGTGCTGGCAGCCCTGGTGAGCCCCCTGCTGCTGGGGCCCTCCGAGCTCATGGTCCGGCTGCTCATCTACGCGGCGCTCATCGGCCTGGTCAATCTGGGCTTCCAGTTGGCGGACAGTACGCTAGGTCTCGCCGAGGCCCCGCGCTTCTTTTCCCCCGGCGTCCAGTTGAGCTTCGACCTCCTGGCCTGGGGGGGCTACATCTTCCTCTCCGGGGGGGCGACCAACCCGTTGATCTCCCTCTTCCTGCCCCTGGTGGCCATCGGCGCCCTGATCCTGACGCCCCGTCAGGCCTGGCTGCTGGCCCTGGGCGCCATCCTGATCTACTCCTTTCTCTGGTACTTTTACGTCCCTCTGCACATCACCGACTTCGCGCGGGCCGGGACCCTGCACCTGTTCGGCATGTGGCTGGTCTTCGCCCTGTCGGCGGTGCTGGTGGTCGGGTTCATCCTGCAACTCTCTGGCGGTATCCGCCGCCGCGATCGGGAATTGACCGCGGCCCGCGAGCAGGCGATCCGCGATGATTGGCTGATCACCCTGGGCAGCCAGGCCGCCGGGGCGGCCCATGAACTGGGCAGCCCCCTGGCCAGCCTCAACGTCCTGGCCGATGACCTGCTGGACGACGATCGCCTGCCCCCGGCTCTGACCGCCGACGTGCAGGCGATGAAGACCGAGATCCGGCGTTGCAAGGAGACCCTGAGCCAACTGACGGCCCGGGCGGCTCAGGCCCTGGCCGGTCAGGCGCCGACCCAGCCGGCGGGTGACTGGCTGCGGCGCCTGCTTGAGGTCTGGCAGAGCCGCCATCCCGCCCTGGCGGTGGCCTGGGATCTGGGTCAGAACCTGAACGACCACCTCCTGCCGGCCGATGTCGCCCTGGAGCAAGCCCTGACCCATCTGCTCGACAATGCCCGCAAGGCCGGGGCCAGCCGCATCCAGGTGCGGGCGGACGCCCAGCGGGACTGGCTGGTGGTGGGCATTCAGGACGATGGCCAGGGTATGCCACCGGCGGCCCTGGACGCCTTCGCCCGGCGCCAGCCCCTGGACTCACCCGCGGGCCTGGGCGTCGGCCTACTCCTCGGGCGGGCGGCCATCGAGCGCCGGGGCGGCAGCCTGACCTTTAACGCAGTGGACCATAGGTCGGCCGAAGGTCGGGGGACCCTCGTCGAACTACGCCTGCCATTGTTGGCATCCGTCACTGACGATGATGCGCTACCCAATCACAACAACGAGGTTCGCCATGGCGGCTGAGGCTAGGGTAACCGTTCAGACCCCCTCTCCCCAACCCTCCCCCACCAGGGGGGAGGGAGTAAGAGAACCAGTGGCATGCGCTTCCGAAGCCCTCCTAGTGCGCAAGGGGTCTGAACGAATACAGGCTGGGCAAGTGCCTCTGATTGAGGTCCGCCATGACGCCGAGGCCAGGTATCCCTTTCTTATCGAGGTTGTCCATGGGTGCTGATGCTCGCCATACGCTTCTAAACGAGGTCGGTCATGGGCGCTGAGGCCCCGCATCCGTTGCTGACTGAGGTCCACCATGGGCGCTGAGGCCGGACATTTGCTTCTGATTGACGACGACGAGGCCTTCCGCGCCGTGCTGTCACGGTCGCTGACGCGCCGGGGCTTCCAGGTGACGGCCGTCGCCGGGCCTGAAGAGGCACTGGCATGCTGCGGGGACCAGCCGCCAGCGTACGTCGTTCTCGACCTCAACCTCGCCGGCCAGTCGGGCCTCAACCTGATCCAGCCGCTGCTGGCCCTGGCCCCCGCGGCCCGCATTCTGATCCTCACCGGCTACGCCAGCATCCCCACCGTGGTCAGCGCCATGAAACTCGGCGCCGTCCACTACCTGGCCAAACCCGCTGACGTGGCGGATATCCTGCGCGCCCTGCGGGAAGAGGCCCCGGTCCCGAACGCGGCGGAGCCCGCGCCCGACCAGCGCCTGAGCGTGCGTCACCTGGAATGGGAGTACATCCAGCGCACCCTGGATGAGCACGGCGGCAATGTCACCGCCACCGCCCGCGCCCTGGGCATGCACCGCCGCACCCTGCAACGCAAGCTGGGCAAGCACCGGCCGCCGACCTCCCCGCCAGGGCCCAATTCCTGAGCTACCGGCGCTTACTTCCGCTCAGGTAGCCTTTTCAGACCCCCTCTCCCCTACCCTCCCCCTCCAGGGGGGAGGGAGTAAGAGAACCAGCGGCATGCGGTTCCGAAGCCCTTCTAGGGCGCAAGGGTCTGCACGAATACCCGCTCAGAACTTAACGTTCAACCCGACATAGAAGGACCGCCCCATGCCGGGCACCGCCGTGCCCCAGGCCAGGGTGCCATCGGTGGGGTTGAGGGCCATGGTTCGGCCTTGCCCGAGATAGGCGCCGCCCATGGGTAGGTAGTACATCCGATCGAAGAGGTTTTCGATGCCGAAGTCGATGCGCACCTTGGGCCAGGCATAGCTGCCGCGCAGGTTGAACAGTGTATAGCCCGGGGTCTCGATCTCGTTGCGGACCCCCGACAGGTCATCCTTGCTGTCGACCATGACCACCTCGATGCCATTGTCCCAGCCGCCCAATTGCTGGGTCAGGGTCAGGGTCAGGTTGAGGGGCATGATGTTGTAAAGACCGTCGTTGGTATCCAGGTTCTCGCCCTTGGTGTAGTTCAGCAGGCCCTTGAGACCAAAACGGCCATAGTCGCCCTTGAACAGGGGCAGCTTGCCATTGAGGTCGATACCGTAGAGCTGGGCCTCCTGGTTGGCGTACTGGAGGATGTTGAACTGGTCGGGCTTCCAGAAAGCGCCGGGGAAGGGGATGGCGTCGATGTAGTCGGTGACGTAGGTGTAATAGGGCGTCGCCTTGAGTTCCCAGTCACCTGCCGTGTCCTGCCAGGCGAAGGTCAGGGAAAAGGTGTTGGCCTGCTCCGGCTTGAGGTCGATGTCGCCGACGTAGCCATTGCCATCGCCCACGCTGTTGTTCATGGCCGCCGCCATGGACCAGCTCGACCAGGTGTAGCGCTCGTAGAGGTTGGGCGAGCGCACCAGGTGGGCGTAGCCGAATTCCAACTGCTTGGTGGCGTCGAATTCGTAACGAGCCAGGGCCGTGAAGTTGAGGTTGTTGTCGGTCTGCTGGTGGTCCAGGGCGTTGAAGGCGTTCGCTTCCGCGTACTGGTTGCCGGGGGCGCTGGGGGTGATGTTATAGCCCTGGACGTCGCCAGTATCCATGTTGACCTGCTCGAAACGCAGGCCGACCTGGGTCAGCCACTGGGGCGTGGGACGGGCCTCCCATTCGCCGAACAGGGCCAGGCGGTCCCGCTGACCGTCGTTGATGTTCCAGAAGGTGCCGGGCCACATGTTGGCCCCGGAGGGCGACCACCAGTCGTCGAGGTTATAGCCCTGGTATTCCGCGCCCAGCCGCAGCAGATGGCTGGCGCTAAGATCGATGTCCGCTTGCAGACTGCCGCCCAGGGTATTGCTTTCGGTGTTCATCGGCATGCCGGCGGCGCAGGTGGGGCCGATCGGTGAGCAGGGGATGCCGTCGACGGACTTCATGCCCGTGCCACCCGGGCCCGACGCGGTGCCATACCAGAAGCGCTTGTCGGGACCAAAGTCCATAAAGTGGTCCACATCCTCGTAATAGACCTGGGCCTTGAGGTTGCCCCAGGTGAAGTCGCCGGTGTAGTTGAGATTGAAGTTCTTCTCCTCGTTGCCGAGCATGTCCATGCGCTGGTTGGGGAAGAGCTCCTCGGGGATGTCCTGGTAACCAATCTGGGCCTCGATGAGGTGGCCGCCCGTCTTCCAGGCCAGATCCAGGTTTTGGTTGCGGCTGTCATAGGCCGTGGAACCGACCACGTCCAGGGGCAGGGTATGGTTGAGCCGGCCGGTGGCCGTGGTGGTCTTGAAGTCGCCACCCGCTTGGTAATTCCGTGACTTGGCCACCGCGCCCTGATAGCGGATGCTCAGGCTGTCGGTGGCGGCGCTGGCGCTGAGGTTGGCGTTGTAGCCGTCGCCGTTGCTTTGGTAATAACCGCCGACCTCGCCCTTGAGCAGGTACTTCTCACCCGGGGCGGCGAATTCCGGCGGCGGCGACTCGGCGATGATACTGCCCCCAATGCTGTCCCCCGCCAGGCTCACCGGCACGATGCCAGCGTAGACCTTGAGCGACCCGACCGCCGAGGGGTCGAGATAGGACAGGGGCGGGTTCATGTGGTTGGGGCAGGAGGCCACCAGGTCCTTGCCATCGACCTTGACCCGCACCCGGTCGTCGGCCAGACCATGGAGGGCGGGCAGGCTGGAGACGCCGCCGGCGCCGTAGAGGCTCACGCCCGGCACTTGCAGGAGCAGCCGGGCGGTATCGCTGGTGCCGACCCGCGCCGTCTCCAGTTCCCGGCCGCTGACCAGGCTGGAACTGGGAAAGGCCTCGGGCTGCTGGGCGCTGACGACAATCTCGCTCAGCTCGGTCGCGGTCTCGGCACCGGCGGCGGGGTGCCAGATGCCCGCCAAAACGCAGGCTGTGGCCACGGCGGTGGTCAAGAGGTGAAGGCGATGCCCCATGGAGTGCTCCCTGGATCAGTTGATTAGCAACTGATAATTATCAAGGAGCACCCCACTGGTCAGGGATGCGACAAATTGTCGCGGGGGCAGAGGGAATGACGTCGCGAAAAAGGGTGGAGGTGCTGTGTCGCCAAGGGGATAGCGTCGCGGTGGGGAAGGCGTCGCGGTGGGAATGACCTGGCCCGCAACCAGTCATCCCACCGCGCCCTTACCTGCTCAGTTTAGACTCATGATCCCTCAGCTCGGAAGGAACTGGGAGCAGAGTTCAACGGGGAGCTCACCCGACTCTCGGGCAGAGCCGGGCCATCACTGCCGATCAGGGGCTAGTGGGCGGGGGCAAGCCCTGGCTGCAAGGGCCAAGACCCCGACCGCCGCCACCACCCCAGCCGGGTCCCCGGCCACCAAAGCCCCGGCCTTGCATCAGTTGCGCGTGCCGCTCTCGCTGCTCGGGGGTCAGGATGGCATCCACCCGATCCCGCATGGACTGCCGCATGGCCTGGCGCTGAGTCTGCTGCTCCTTGAAGATCTCCCTGAGCTGGTCCTGTTGTACCGGGTTCAACCCGAGCATGGTCGTCATCCGCTCGACCCGGAAGTCGACATCCGCCCCCGGCCCACCCCAACCAGGTCCCTGGCCAGGGCCATAACCGCCCCAGGGTTGGGCCAGAGCGGTCGCCGCGATCGCCATCAAGCCGATGGCACTGGCGCTGAGCAATTTGTTCATGATCGTTCTCCACTGGTTACTGCCTGGCCTTGCCGACCTGGCAAGGCCTGTGGGAATCGGGCCAGGCCCCCCGGCATCTTCGGCGGGGGCCTGGATCTCTTCCTTGACCATAAGCTTAGCCAGCCCTCATGCAAGGGCCATGCAGCAAGCGGGGAAATAAAGTGCACCCGGTTACCGTGGACAGTCGACTGACTGCATTGAGTCAATTTCGCGCCACCCGAATACCCGTGCCCCCTCCCGGTCATACGCGGCATCACCACCGTAAACGATGCAGGGGGGCAGCGCCTCCTCCCCCGCCAGGCCTAACCACTTTCGCGCACCTGCCAGCCAATCCGCGACGAAGGTGGCGCCGGACTTGATCTCGATGGCCTGGAGTTTCGACCGGGTTTCGAACACCACATCGACCTCGTGACCCGCATTGTCACGCCAGAAGTACAACTCGGCCGGCTGCCCGGCATTGAAGCGCTGCTTGATTAGTTCGGACACCACCCAGGTCTCGAACAAGGGGCCGCGCATCGCATGGGTATTCATCGTTTCGGCATCACGAATGCCCAACAGCCAGGCTGCCAGCCCCACATCCAGGAAATACAGCTTGGGTGTTTTCACCAGACGCTTGCCGAAGTTGCGGAAATAGGGCGGTAGCCGCATCACCAGGTAACTGGTCTCCAGCACGGACAGCCACTCGCGCGCCGCCGTCTGCGAAATACCGCAGTCAGCCGCCAAGGCGGACAGATTCACCAACTGGCCGGTGCGCGCGGCGCACATCTTCACGAAGCGCTGAAAGAGATCCAGATCGCGCACCGCCAGCAACTGCCGGACATCCCGCTCAACATAGGTCGCCACATAGTTGGGAAACCACAGGGTTGGCGGGATCTCGCGATCAAAAAGCGGCGGATAGCCCCCCTGGCACAAAGCGACATCGAGCGAATCCGGCAGCTTGCCGGCGTCCTTCAACTCGGTCAGCGAAAAAGGTAACAACTGCACCAGGCCCACGCGGCCAGCCAGCGACTGACTGATTCCCGAGCGCGGGCCGAACTGTTGCGATCCCGTCAAGATGAAATCGCCCATGCGCCGGCGCGCATCGACCAAACCCTGCAGATAGGAAAACAAGGCCGGACAACGCTGCGCCTCGTCAATCACCGCGCCTTCCGGAAATCGCGCCAAAAAGCCGCGGGGGTCACGCAGGGCATATTCCCGCTCTTCCGGATCTTCCAGCGATACATAGGCCCGGTCGCCGAACAAGCCGCGCACCAGCGTGGTCTTGCCCGACTGTCGGGGGCCCACAAAGGCCACGATGGGGAAACCCCGCGCCACCGCACGGGCCAAGGCTTCTGATTGACGTTTGATCATGCCGGGACCTTACAAATCCGCTTTTCGAAATTCAATCTGTAAGATTCTGCTCACACTGGTCGTAGCAACGGCGGTGGTCAAGGGATGAAGGCGATGCCCCTGGGGTGCCTACTGGATCAGGTGCTTAGTAACTGATAATTATCAAGAAGCCGCCCAAGGGTCAGGAATGCGACAAATTTTTTCCGAGGGGATGATGAGCGATGCCAGTCAGCGAGGCAAGGTCTGTCATGGTGTGGTGGGGAGTGGTAGGGGGTGGCAGACCCAAGCCGCAAGGTCCAAGGCCCTTGCCACCGTCACCACCCCAGCCAGATCCCTGACCAGGGACATAACCGCCCCAGGGTTGGGCCTCCGGCTCAAGAAAACTGTCACCCTCAACATCATACAAGTGCTTGATCGGTGACCCCAAGAGGATGGTAGGTAGCCAGTGACCGTGCGAAATGCAGCGTGTTAAGCAGGGAGGGTATACTGCGCAGGAAATTTTCAAGGACAAAAAAAACAGCGCCTGCGGTAGCGGTAGCGGTAGCGGTAGCGGCACGATGGAGATTCATGCCGGACATCCCTGGTGGTAATCAACCAGAACCCGCGGCTGATGGTGCCGGTACTCCATCGGCCACCTCACCAGCAGCCCACTGTGTAACGACAGAATTTGCCCATGAGTCTGTTTAAGTCAAAACAACGGATCGCAGATCATGGGGAGGTCTTCACCCCCACCTGGATGGTCGAGGCGATGCTCGATCTCGTCAAAGGCGAAACCGAGCGCATTGACTCGCGCTTTCTGGAGCCCGCGTGCGGAAAGGGGAATTTCCTCGTTCGGATTCTGCAACGCAAGTTTGCCGCCGTCGAAATCAAGTTTGGAAAATCTGATTTTGAAAAACAGCACTACGCGCTACTCGCCCTGATGTGCACTTACGGGATCGAACTCCTGGAGGACAACATTGCTGAATGCCGCGCGAACATGCTGGAAATGCTTGCCGACTACCTGAATATCGCGGCGTCGGATGATCTCCATCGAGCGGCTGCCCATGTGCTGTCGCAGAACATTGTCCACGGGGATGCCCTGGCGATGCGTAACAGCCAGGGTTATGCGATCACCTTTGCGGAGTGGGGTTACCTCGGTAAGGGGAAGTTCCAGCGCCGCGACTTCCGCTTTGATGTACTTACTCATCGGTCGGCCTATGGCGAACAGGGTTCACTGTTCGCCCACCTGGGCCAGCACGAGATATTCACGCCGATCAAATCATACCCACCTATGACCGTGCGCGAACTTGCCCGCGGAACAGCAACCGGGGGCGTCCCAAGGGAAGCCAAGTGAACGGCCAGGCTCGCTTTGCCCTCCGCGGGCGGAACCCGGACGTACTGACCTGCATTGCCAACCTGTCCAATGACGAGGTGTTCACACCACCCGAGTTCGCTAACCGGATGCTGGACGCCCTCGCTGAGGCATGGGCCGCCGCAAACAACGGCGCGAACCTCTGGGCTGACCCTTCGGTGCGGTTTCTGGACCCCTGCACTAAGTCGGGCGTGTTTCTCCGTGAGATCACCAGCCGCTTTACCAAGGGTCTTGCCGCGGAGATCCCGAACCTTGAGGAGCGCGTCGTTCACATTCTGACCAGGCAGGTGTTCGGCATTGGCATTACGCACCTGACCAGCCTGCTGGCGCGCCGCAGCCTGTATTGCTCGAAGCACGCCAATGGCCCCCATTCCATTGCCAAGCATTTCGACAGTGAGGCGGGCAATATCTGGTTTGAACGCGTCGAGCATACCTGGGCAAATGGCAAATGCGCCTTTTGCGGGGCAAGCCAGAGCACCCTGGATCGCGGCTCGGAGATGGAAAGTCACGCCTATGCGTTCATTCACACCCACGACATCCAGGCTCGAATTGCCGAGATGTTTGGAGGCGCTATGCAATTCGACGTAATCATTGGCAATCCGCCCTACCAGTTGAACGATGGCGGCTTTGGCACCAGTGCGGCGCCGATTTATCAGATGTTCGTCGAGCAAGCCAAGGCATTGGAGCCACGTCATTTGCTGATGATTATTCCGGCCCGATGGTTCGCGGGCGGCAAGGGGCTGGATGAGTTCAGAGAGTCCATGCTGACTGATAATCGCCTGCGGTCAATTGACGACTTTCTCAGCGCCTCGGATGTCTTCCCGGGGGTGGGTCTCAAGGGTGGGGTTTGTTACTTCCACTGGGAGCGGGACAATCCCGGGCAATGCCAGGTGACCACTCATTTCAAGGACTGGCCCATCTCGACCGCCACTCGCCCGCTTCTTGAAGCGGGCGTGGACGTGTTCATCCGCTTCAATGAAGGATTGTCCATCCTCAAAAAAGTCATGGCGATCGAGAGTGGGGAACCTCACTCCCTGTCTCTCCCCGCCGGTCACAGGTTTGAGCAACTGGTCAGTTCCAGAAAGCCTTTCGGACTGGATACGACGTTCAAGGGCAAGGCCGTCAAGGCACCCGGCGACCTTCTGGTACATCAGAACGGCGGCACGGGATACATCCCCAGGAATGCGATAACCACCGGCACCTCGCTCATCGACAAGTGGAAGCTGTTCGCTGGCTACGCTGCTCCAGGAACCGGGAACAGAGACACCTACCCGCACCGAATCATCAGCACGCCCTTCCTCGGAGAACCGGGCAGTATCTCCTCGGAGACCTATCTCTGCATCGGCCCGTTCGACACGAGGAGTGAGGCGGAAAGCGCCCTGTCCTACCTCTCCTGTCGGCTGACGCGTCTTCTGATTCTCCTGCACAAGCCATCCCAACACGTAACACGCAAGGTCTACACCTTCGTACCAACGCAGGAATGGACGCGGCATTGGAAGGACGAGGACCTCTACGCAAAATATGGCCTCACCGCCAGTGAAATCGCGTTTATTGAGAAGGTGGTCCGCCCGATGAATCTTGGCCAAGTCTCCGAGCATGACTAAGCCCATCGAGGAAATCCTGGCGCCCAGGCCGAAGGCCCGGCCGCGCATCTACGCTTACTCGATTAACGATGCGGCCCACCAGGGTCTCCTCAAGGTGGGCCAGACCACGCGCGACGTGAAGCAGCGCGTTGCCGAACAGCTCAAGACCGCCGCGATCAAGAACTACAAGATCGTGCTGGACGAACCCGCCGAGCGGAGCGACGGCACGGTCTTCACCGATCACCAAGTGCGAGCGGCGCTCACCAGTAAGGGTTTCGACAAACATGAACTGGAGTGGATGCGGTGCTCGGTCGCCGATGTGCGGACCGTGCTCACCGAACTACGCACCGGTCTGACGTTCACCGGCACCCATCACGCCACGTACTCCATGCGCTGGGAGCAAGCCGAAGCCGTCAACAAAACCCACGCCTACTTCCACTCGATCTGGGCGGAGGACAGTCACGCAGTACCGCGCTTTCTCTGGAATGCGAAGATGCGCTTCGGGAAGACCTTCACCACCTACCAGTTGGCCAAGAAACTCGGGGCCAAGCGCGTGCTCGTGGTGACCTTCAAGCCCGCCGTCGAGGATGCGTGGCAGACGGACCTTGAATCTCATGTGGATTTCGATGGGTGGCGATTTCTCTCCCGCAACTCCGGCAGCGATCCCACCAAGGTTGGGCGCAAGCAGCCACTGGTCTATTTCGGCTCTTTCCAGGACCTCCTGGGCCGGGACGCGACGGGGAGCATCAAGGCCAAGAACGAATGGCTGCATACGGTGAACTGGGACCTGGTAGTCTTCGATGAGTACCACTTTGGTGCCTGGCGGGAAACAGCCAAGGAACTGTTCGAGGGCGAGGAAGAGACGGTCGCCAAAAAGGAGGCCCAACTTGAATACGCCGCCGGCCTGGCGAGTGTCAACGAAGACCTCAGCGAGCTTTCGGAGAAGGAGGTCGAGTTCCTGCCGATTACCACCAAGGCCTATCTCTACCTCTCCGGCACCCCCTTCAGGGCGCTGGCCACCGGGGAGTTCATCGAGGAGCAAATCTTCAACTGGACCTATACCGACGAACAGGGCGCCAAAGAAGACTTTGCCGTCAATAACCCCGGCAAGTGGAACCCTTACGGTTCGCTGCCGCAGATGCGCCTGCTAACCTATCAAATGCCGGATGAGCTACTCGCCATTGCCAGCGCGGGTGAGTTTGATGAATTCGACCTCAACGAGTTTTTCTCGGCCTCTGGCACCGACAAGCAGGCCCAGTTCAAGCACAAGCACGATGTGCAGAAATGGCTGGACATCATCCGGGGCTCGTACGCGCCGCAAACGGTCGAGAGTCTGAAGACGGGAACACGCCCACCCTTTCCGTACTCAGACAGCCGCCTCTTGCCTTATCTCCAGCATGCGTTCTGGTTCCTGCCAACCGTGGCCGCCTGTCACGCGATGGCGAACTTACTGGCCGAGAAACACAATACCTTCTGGCGTGACTATCAAGTCGTGGTTGCCGCCGGCGCGACGGCGGGTATCGGGCTGGAGGCCTTGCCTCCCGTGCGCAAGGCCATCGGCAGTGGATTCGAGACCAAGACGATCACGCTGTCGTGCGGCAAACTCACTACCGGGGTGACGGTACCGCAGTGGTCATCGATCTTGATGCTGCGTAATCTCCAGTCACCTGAGACCTACTTTCAGGCCGCGTTCCGGGTGCAGTCGCCGTGGTCCATCAAGAATCCCCATGGCGATGATCCAAACGAAGAGGAGATTCTCAAGCCAGTCTGTTTCGTGTTCGACTTCGCGCCCACCCGTGCGCTGCGGCAACTGTCTGAATACGGGATCGGCCTCTCGCCAAATGAGCCGAACCCGGAGAATGCCGTCAAGGAACTCGTGTCCTTTCTGCCCGTGCTGGCCTACGACGGCGCCAATATGACCCAGATCGATGCCGGCGGTATCCTCGATATCGCCATGGCGGGTACCTCTGCGACGCTGTTGGCGCGCAAGTGGGAGTCCGCGCTGTTGGTGAACGTGGACAACGACACGCTGCGCCGCATCATGGAAAACCCGGAGGCATTGGCCGCCGTAGAGCGCATCGAAGGCTGGCGGGCGCTCGGCGATAACATTATCGAGACCATCATCAATAAGAGCGAGAAGGTTAAAGGACTCAAGAACAAGGCCAAGGATAACGATCTGTCTGTCAAGGAGAAAAAGGAACTTAGCGCCGAAGAGAAGGAATATAAGTCCAAACGTAGGCTCGTTCAGGAGAAGCTGATCAAATTCGCCACGCGTATTCCTGCGTTTATGTATTTGACTGACTTCCGTGAGAACACCCTCCAGGATGTCATCACCAAACTTGAACCGGACTTGTTCCTGGCGGTTACGGGTCTTACGGTGAAGGACTTTCACCTGCTGGTGCGCCTGAGGGTCTTCAACACGGAGCAGATGAACCAAGCGGTTTTTGCCTTCCGTCGCTATGAGGACGCCTCGCTCCGCTACACGGGAATCGAAAGCCATGAGGGTCTAGCCCATTATGGTCTTTACGATACCGTGGTATCGAGGGACTAATTAGGCGGTACTCGCGGATTGGATTTGAATATTTCGGTCTTGAGCAATTCATGAGTAAGGTTAGCACTTTCTCAATTGTAGAGATTATCTGGTTGGACTGAGAGGAGTTAAATTTATGCCGCAACATCATTGAATGTCTTCAGTCAGCAAACCAATCCCGATCTTGGTATCAAGCAGAGGATGTTGACCGCACCCTGGGTACCATCACCGAAAGGGCGCGATCAACTCTGAGGAGTTAAAGGCTATGTCACATTGGAATCACCGGGTGATACGCAAGCCCTGGCCTGACGCGGATGCCGTGTCCTACGATCTGCATGAGGTCTACTACACGGATGAAGGGGCCATCGAGGGCTGGACCGCCAACCCGGTCGCCCCGCATGGAGAGTCTCCCGCCGAATTACGGGAAGATGTGCGTTGGTTTCTTCAGGCGTTTCGCCGGCCGATACTCGAAGTACGGACTGTCGCAGGGCGCGAGGTTTTGATCGAAGTCGATGATGATGAACCGATCAACGAGGGCCATTACTTTGAGCTGATGGACCGGGCCTCGGTTGCGCTGGACTATCTTTATCAGTTCGTTGGCAGCCATCCGCTGATGCGGCGGGAGCCACGGCTTCAGGAACTCTACGAAAAGGCTGAATCGATCCTAGCCGACCTTTACCAGGAGGTGTGCAGGCTGGAATTTGAGCGTCAACCCTAAAGGAGCCGTGGCCCATGCAAACCACACCGGGCATTCCCTTCCCAGCCCTAGCCAACTTCGACGACCTGATAACGACCTTGCGCGCGATCAAACGGGAGTGGAGCGATTCCCTCGGCATTGAGGAAATGGGCATTTTCGGCTCCTTCGCGCGCGGCGGCGCCACCGAAGCGAGCGATTTGGATGTCTATGTCAGAACCCGATCGCCGAACCCTTATCTGCTTGTCCACCTAAAGGAGGCCATCGAGGGCCGTGTGCATCGCCGCGTGGATATCGTTCGGCTGCGCGAGCGGATGAATCCCTTGTTAAGAAAGCGCATCGAGCGGGAGGGGATTGATGTATGACCGGACCTTGGTGCTGGACATCCTGCACCAAATCCATGGCGCCTTGCGGAAGATTCGCGATCGTTCTCACCAAATCACCAATGCCGAGGAGCTGACGGCGTCTCCGGAAGGCGAAGAACGGCTGGACGGACTATGCATGCTCTTCATCGCCATCGGCGAATCCCTGAAGAACCTGGACAAGATAACAGACGGCACACTGTTCGCCGCTCATCCCGAGATCGACTGGAAGGGTGCCATGGGATTTAGAGACGTGATCGCCCATCGCTACTTCGATATCGACGCTGAGCAAGTCTGGTGGATCTGCACCTATGAGGTGGGCCCGCTCTCCGAGGCCATCCACCGGATGATCGTCGAGTTGGGGGCATGACCATTCGGCGTTTCTCCTCGCTACGCGCGCCCCCCGACCACGCCTTCCTGCGCGATCGGCTCAAGGCCGCCAGGTCCTACAAGCGCATCGCCGGCTACTTCCGTAGCTCCATTTTCGAACTGGTGGGGGAGAGATCGCCGCGATCCCCCAGGTGCGGATCGTCTGCAAAAGCGAACTGGATGCCGGGGTACAGCCTTCGTGCGGCCGGAATTCCTATTCCTTGACGGCGTGCCAATCGCTGTGTCGGCCCTAATGAGTCCCCGATGTTACCCCCTCCACCGTCCGCCCTTCTGATTCTCGGCACAGATGCCGCCGGCAAAGATTACGTCGCCGAGTTCCTGATCC
>JADHED010000822.1_pt1 | contig 31336 bp, 27 predicted proteins | sample 8952041 | NCBI WGS metagenome assembly JADHED01 (sample SAMN16124423, study PRJNA663239) | bioreactor sludge metagenome | isolation source: sludge (control) | place: India:Bengaluru | collected 2018-09-08
AAGCGGTCAATTCATGCGCTACAAAAACCGGTCAACTTGACGCGCTCGCTACACCCCTGCCGTCGGCGGTCGCGATCGGGGCCGTGATCGCCGTCACTGTTGCAGGCACGTCGGCCGCGTAACGTGCTGGACGCGGGGGCACGAGGCAAATCGCCTCCGCCTAACAACTTCAGGCACCACCTTGGCCGGGCCACGTGCCGGCCCGGCCACTTTGCCGTGCACATCAGGCCTCCGCGACACACACGTGCCTGCGGACGACGACAGCACCACCGCCACGCGCGCCCGTGCGGACCGTCGTCGCGACCAGCAATCGAACCGTTGCCGCCGCTTAACGCGCCGGCTTCGCGTAATCGACCATGCCGGAGATATCGAGCACCACCACGGGCGCGTCACCCACCACCCAGGCGTCGTGGCCGGGCGGCAGAAGCGACACCTCGCCCGGACCGAACTCCTGCTCGCTGCCGTCGTCCATCCTGACCCGCAGCCGGCCGGCAATATGATATTGAAGGTGTGGCGCCTCGCAACTCGCGGTCTGTACCAGCGGCTTGACGCTGGTTGACCATTTCCAGCCCGGCTGAAACGTGCCGCGGCCAAATGCAACACCGCCCAGGTTGACCAGTTCGAGCAAACCCTTGTCGAATTCGCGAATTTCATCGGGACGCATAAACGACTTTGATTGCATGGCAGCCATTATCGCCTCCCTCGCTACGTCTTCCCTCGCATCGACATTGGTACGGGCTATAGCGCGCGCAAGTTATCGCAGGCGCTTTCCTTTTGCTCCTCTTCGCTTTGATTGACATCGGCAACTGCGACTACGGTTCGCGACCGGACGCTCGTTGCTATCCCACTTGCCGGGCTGCCAGGCAGCGGGCGTCATCGTTGGCAACCCGGTTGACGTAAGGCCCCAGCGCCTGCGCTGCCATCGCCGCCGCCGGATAGGGGCCGAGCAGCCCCTGCACCGCTGCTGCTGACTGTCCGGTGCAGTCAAGCCAGGCGTCATAATCGCTGCCGGCCAGGATGACCGGCATCCGATCGTGGATCGGCCGCACCACGGCGTTTGCTTCCGTCGTCAAGATGGTGCAGCTCATCAGCACTTGGCCGTCCACCGGCGACTGCCACCGCTCCCACAGGCCGGCAAAAGCGAACGACGCACCGTCGGCCCTGGCAATGCGGAACGGCAATTTCGGCCCGCTTGCCTGCGCCTGCCATTCATAGAAGCCGTCGGCCGGGATCAGGCAGCGGCGCGCCCGCATCGCCGCGCGGAAGGCGGGTTTGTCGGCCGCGGTCTCGGCGCGCGCATTGATCAGCCGCACCCCCATCCGCACGTCCTTCGCCCATGCCGGCACCAGCCCCCAGCGCATCGGCAGGAGTTCGCGTCCAGCCGTGCCCAGGCGAACGACGGCAACGTCCTGCGTCGGCGCGATGTTGTAGCGGGCAAGCGCGTTCGGCGCCGGCGCGGCCGTCACGGCGGCGAAGATCTGCACCAGCTCGGACCAGGACCGGAGTTGCGTATAACGGCCGCACATGGCCGCAAGCTTACGCCGATTTTAAGCTTGGGACCAACGCCCGGCGCGGCTTTCAAACAAGGGCGCGCTCCACGCCGTCAGAGTGGCGTTGTTCTGGCAGATGGGGTAATAGGATTTTCGTTCCGCGATGAGAACGCCCCAAACGTGGCAACGATTGCCCTGAGCCCGAGCCCCCTTGCCGCCCTCTACCAGCGCCTGCAGGCGGCTGGCGGCTGGCTCGCGGCTGAGTTCCTGGCCGAGCGTGAGCGCTGGGCGCTCTGGCTGCCGGTTGCCCTCGGGCTTGGCATCGGGATCTACTTTTCGCTGCCGCTCGAACCGCCGTTCTGGCTCGGTGCGGCGCTTGCCGCCGTCGCCGCACTCGGCAGCGCCGCCGCCGCTTGGGCATGGCCCGGCCGGCGAACCGGGATCATTGCGATCGGCGTCCCGCTCGTCGCCGCCGGACTGGGCTTTGCGGCTGCCCAGGTGCGGACGCACACGGTGGCACCGGCGACACTTACCGAGCGCATCGGTCCGCTGACCCTGACCGCCCGCATCATCGAGGTCGACCCCCTTCCTGACGGCCTGCGCTTGCTCCTCGACCAGCCGTCAAGCCCATCCCTGGACGAGGGAAATCGCCCGCAACAGGTGCGGATCCGCGTCCGCGGGGATCAGGAGTCGCTCGGTCCGGGCGACCGCATCCGCTTGCGCGCGGTTCTGGCACCGCCCCCAGCGCCGTCGGCGCCGGGCGCCTTTGACTTTCAGCGCCATGCCTATTTTGCCGGCCTCAGCGGCGTCGGCTACGGCCTCGGCCGGATTGAGGTGCTCAACCAGCAGGCCGCAGATGCCAGCGCGCCGGCGCTCTGGGTGCAGCGGCTGCGCCATGCCCTCGGTGCGCGCGTGCGCGAGCATGCCAGCGGCGCCCCCGGCGCAATCATCCTGGCCCTGCTGATCGGCGAGACGACCGCCATTCCTGCCGAGACGCTAACCGCGATCCGCGATTCCGGCCTCGCCCACCTGCTCTCGATCTCGGGCCTGCACGTCGGCCTGGTCGCAGCTTTCGTGCTCACCGTTGTTCGCGGCGGTCTCTCGCTGATCCCGGCCCTCAGCCTCCGCTATCCGATCAAGAAGTGGGCGGCCGTGCTCGCGGTGGCCGTTGCCGGCGGCTACACGCTGTTGGCCGGCGCACCGGTGCCGTGCCAGCGCGCGTTCCTGATGCTCGCAATCGTCATGCTGGCGGTCGTCCTCGACCGCCGCGGCATCTCGATGCGGCTGGTCGCGTGGGCGGCCGCGGTCATCTTGCTGGTCCAGCCGGAGGCGCTGCTCGGCGCCAGCTTCCAGATGTCATTTGCCGCTGTTATCGCGCTTGTCGCCACTTATGAGAGTGTTTCGCTGCACCGCCTGGTTCCCGGCTTCGCGCACACGCCGGCCCGCCGCGCGCTGATGTATCTCGCCGGCATCGCGCTGACGACGCTCGTTGCCAGCACCGCGACGACCCCTTTGTCGGCGTTCCATTTCAACCGGATCGCCTGGTACGGGCTGGCCGCCAACCTCGCCGCCGTGCCGCTGACCGGCCTGTGGATCATGCCGTGGGCGGTCATCGCTGTGTGCTTGCTGCCGTTCGGTCTCGAAGGCCCCGCCTTCACGGCCATGGCCTACGGCACCGCCGGCCTCGTCACCATCGCCGAGACCGTCGCCGCCTGGCCGGGGGCGGTCAGCACGCTGCCGCTGATGCCGCTCGCATCGCTGCTGGCATTCACGGCCGGCGGCCTCTGGCTCTGCCTGTGGCGGCGCCGCTGGCGCTGGGTGGGCGCGCTGCCGCTCGCTATCGGTCTCGCCAGCATGTTCACCGCCAGCGCGCCGGATGTCCTCGTCGAGGGCAGTGGCAAACTGTTCGCGGTGCGCGACCGGCAAGGCGAAATGATCGTCTCCTCGCGCACGGCGGCGCCGATGGCACGCGACGCGTGGCTGCGGCTGGCCGGTGCGGAGGAGGCCGAAGGCAGCTGGCCGAAGCGCGGCGTCAGCGCCGATGGAAGCCTCGCCTGTGACCCGCAGGGCTGCATCTACCAGGCCAAGGGCTATCGCGTCGCCCTGGCGCAAACGGCCGATGCCGTCGATGAAGACTGCCGATCGAGCGATGTCGTCATCAGCCTCGTTCCCGTTCGCGGGTCATGCCCAGCCGCGCGCATCGTGATCGACCGCCTGGGGCTGTGGCGGGACGGCAGCCATGCGCTATGGCTGGAGCCTGACCGCGTGCGTGTCGAGGCAGCGAACGTTGGGCGCGGGCGGCGGCCCTGGGTCCTGCAGCGACCCCCGGCCGCTGAGCACAACACTCCCGCCGATTGAAATCCGTCGCCTCCCCGGTGGCCTCGCGGGGCCGCTCAATAGCGGCGGATCAGGCCGACCAGCCGGCCCTGCACCCGCACCTGGTCGGGCCCGCAGATGCGCGTTTCATAGGCCGGGTTGGCCGGCTCCAGAGCAATCGATTGGCCGCGGCGGCGAATCCGCTTCAGCGTCACCTCCTCGTTGTCGACCAGTGCGACGACGATGGCGCCGTTCTCGGCATTCTCGGTCCGCTGGATGATCACCGTATCGCCGTTGAAGATCCCGGCCTCGATCATCGAGTCGCCCTCGACCTCAAGCGTATAGTGTTCGCCGGCGCTCAGGAGGCCGGCCGGCACCTCGAAGAAGCGGCTGTGATCGGCGAGCGCGGCAATCGGCGTACCGGCGGCGATGCGCCCGTAGCACGGCAGGCTCACGGCACCGGCCGCAGGCGGTGGCGCTGCCGGCGCCCGGACCTCAGGCTTGAAATCCCCCTTGATCACGTTCGGCGCAAACGGCGCCTCGCGCCGGTTCTGCCCACGCGGCTTCGGCGCGACGTTATCGGGCAGGCGCAGCACTTCGAGTGCGCGGGCGCGATGCGGCAGACGGCGGATGAACCCCCGCTCCTCGAGCCCCATCATCAGCCGGTGGATACCAGATTTCGAGCGCAGCCCCAGAGCGTCCTTCATCTCATCGAAACTTGGCGAAACTCCCTGTTCATTCAAATACTTATTGACGAATACCAGGAGCTCGTACTGTTTACGCGTAAGCATTGGGTCCCCTCTGTCTCCTCGCCGAATGCGCGAGGCGTGCAACAACTCGTTCACGACTCAACCGACCGTCCAGATGCTGCAGGTCGGCCGCGCTGCAACCCCAAGATCTGGAACAAAAGAAAAACAACGGAGATTGTTCTAGTTTGGTTCGCAGCGCCCGTCAAGATACTGCTGCACACGCCGTGCCGGTCGATGCGGTGATGGCGAGGGTCTCGTCATCCTCGGAGCCGTGTGCTACGGTGCCCGCACATCGGGGGGCGGGGCAGCCGCAGCGGGACCGCTGGGTTCGTCCTTGGCTCAACTCCTGTTTGATCGACCGCAGCTCAATAATCCGATCGGGACACTTCGACCACTGATGAACTCGGGAAAACTCCGACACGGCGCGCGCCGTACCACCGACAATGCCGACGCGGCCTTCTTCAAGATCTGGCTGCGGCGGCCGGGCCAGCTTGGCGCCGTCCTGCCCAGCAGCCGCGGGCTGGCGACGGCGGTCGCCGCCTGCATCGATGTCAACGCGCCCGGCGTCGTTGTCGAGCTGGGCGGCGGCACCGGCAAGGTGACGGAAGCGCTGCTCGATGCGGGAGTGCCTGCCAGCTCGCTGATTGTCGTCGAGTGCGAACCGGCCTTGTGCGACGTGATCGCGGCCCGCCTGCCGGACGTTCGCCTGCTTTGCGCCGACGCGCGTGACCTCAAGCCGCTCTTGACCGAGCACGGCATCACCGAACCGGTCAAAGCCGTCGTCTCTGGCATTCCCCTTCTGTGCCTGACGCGCGAGGACTGCCAGCGGATCCTGAGCGCCGCCTTTGATGTGATGGGCGAGCACGGTGATTTTGTGCAGTTCACCTACGGACCTGCCTCGCCGGTCCCGCGCGAGGTCTGCCAGCGCGTAGGCATCAGTGGCCGCCGTGCACGGTGGATCGTCTCCAACCTGCCGCCGGCGTCGGTCTGGCATTACCGGCGCGCGCACGCCGGCCGTCGGCGATGAACCGCGTTCCCCGCCCGTGACGATTATTGCCGGACGGTCGTCAGGAACCGATCGGGCGGACTGAGCGAATGTCCGTCCTGCGCGCGTTCCTAGTCCCGATTCACCGCCAAGGATGGCCGTTCATCGCCATCGCCGCGGCCGGTGCGGGCGGTCTCACCGTGTTGTCGCCGGCCGCGGGTCTGTGCGGCCTCATCATCACGGCTTGGTGTGCGTATTTCTTCCGCGATCCACCGCGCGTAACGCCGACGCGCCGCGGCCTGATCGTCAGTCCTGCCGACGGCCTGATCGTCGCCATCGGGCCGGCAACGCCGCCGCCCGAACTCGCCGTCGAAGGATCGACCTTCACGCGGGTGTCGATCTTCATGAGCATCTTCGACGTCCACATCAACCGCGCCCCGGTCGATGGCCGCATCATTCGCACCGCCTACCGTCCGGGCCGCTTCGTCAGTGCCGCTGCCGACAAGTCGAGTGACGATAACGAGCGCCGCTCGTTCCTGATCGCCACGGACGACGGCAAGCCCCTCGTCGTCGTCCAGATTGCGGGGCTGATTGCACGCCGCATCTGTGCCTGGGTCATTGACGGCGATGCGGTACAGACCGGCCAGCGGATCGGCATGATTCGCTTCGGCAGCCGGGTCGATGTCTACCTCCCCACCCCCGTTGCGCCGCTGGTCGCGCTGGGTCAGCGCTGCATCGCCGGCGAGACGGTGCTGGCCGACGTCGCCGCCAGCGAAGGGCCCCGCTCGGGCGCGTGCCGGTAGAGGTCGAGCGATGCAGATCCGCCGTGGCCAATCGCTTAAGGTCCTGCACATCAACCGGATGATTCCCAGCATCCTCACCCTGCTGGCGCTTTCCGCCGGGCTCAACGCTCTGCGCTTTGCGCTCGAGGAGCGCTGGGAACACGCCGTGCTGGCGATCGTTGCCGCAGGCGTCTTCGACGCGCTTGACGGCCGGATTGCGCGCATGCTGAAGGGAACCAGCAAGTTCGGCGCCGAGCTCGACTCGCTCTCGGACTTCTTGTGCTTTGGCGTTGCTCCCGCCATCACCCTCTACCTCTGGGCCTGGGCCGACAGCGGCCGCTTCGGCTGGTTCCTGGTCATGCTGCTGTGCACCAGCTCAGCGCTGCGGTTGGCGCGCTTCAATTCCGACATCGGCGGCGAAGAGCCGCCCTGGAGCCAGAACTTCTTCGTCGGCGTGCCCGCACCGGCCGGCGCCGGCACCGTCCTGTTGCCCATGGTCCTATGGTTCCATTTCGAAAGCGACGTGCTGCGCAATCCGGTGCTGGTCGGCACCTTCATCACCGTCGGCGCGCTGCTGCAGGTCAGCCGCGTGCGGACCTTCTCGTTCAAGAAGATCCGCCTCGCTCCCGCCGTCATCTTGCCGACCATGCTTGGCGTCGCCTTTTATGTCGCCGTCCTCGTCAGTTCGCCCTGGATCACGCTGGCACTGACGCAGATCGCCTATCTTGGCTCGCTTCCCTTCAGCATCCGCCTGCACCGCCGCTATTTGCACCACGATGGCGCGGCCGGCGCGCCGCCTGCGCCGTGAGCGAAGCCGCTCGCGCCAAGCCGGTGTGCCGCCCGGGCGCCGTCCCCGGACGGGCGTAATGCCGGCAGATCCCTGGCGGCTGCACGGCGGAGCCATTGCCGCTGCCGCCCGCAGCTTCGGCATCCCGGCTTCCGCCTGGCTTGATCTGTCGACCGGCATCTCGCCCCATTCCTTCCCCATCCCGCCGCTGCCGGTGCAAACCTGGCACTGCCTGCCCGATGCTGGTGCGAGCGCGCGCCTGCAGGCCGTCGCCGCCAGCTACTATGGCGCGCCGGGACCGGCTTGTGTGCTGCAGGTCGCGGGCACGCAAGCCGCCATCCAGTGGCTGCCGCGCATCCTCGGTCCGGCACAGGATGTGGCCATCCTGGCCCCAACCTATGCCGAGCACGCGCGCGCCTGGGCGGTGGCCGGCCATCGCGTCCACACCGTCGCGCGGGTGGCGGACATTCCGGCGGCCTGTCGCACGCTTGTGATCGTCAATCCCAACAATCCGGACGGCCGCGCCCTGCCGGCAGCGCAGGTGTTGGCGCTCGCCGAACGCTACTGCGTCGTGGTTGACGAGGCCTTTGCCGATGTCTTGCCCGAAGTGAGTGTCGCCGGCCACTGTGACCGTGCCCCGCTCATCGTGCTGCGCTCGGTGGGCAAGTTCTTCGGCCTCGCCGGCCTTCGCCTTGGTTTCGTCATCGCCGCGCCGGCGCTCATCGCGCAGCTTGCGGAAGCGCAAGGGCCGTGGGCCGTCAGCGGGCCGGCCCTCGCAATCGGCAGTGAGGCACTCGGCGATGCCGGGTGGACTGCGGCGGCCCGCGCTTCGCTCGCACGTGCGGCCGGTCGGCTGGATGCACTCCTCGCAGCAGCGGGGCCGACGGTCATCGGCGGCACCGATCTGTTTCGCCTCGTCACCGATGCGGACGCGCACGGCCTGTTCGAACATCTGGCGCGAAACGGCATCCTGGTGCGCCCGTTTGCCGACCAGCCGCACTGGCTGCGGTTCGGCCTCCCCGCCGACGATACGGCCTTCGCCCGGCTGGAGGCTGCGCTCCGCAGCCGGCCGGCAGCCACGCTTGGTCTGTTGCGAGCAGTCGACACGTGATATTCAACCCCATCGCCCTGGGCCATCCCCACACCGCGCACGAACAACGAGACCCGGCATGAACTCGCTCTCCGATACCCTCATCCGCGAAGTCGACGAGGACCTGCGGCGCGACCGCCTCGCCCGTCTGTGGAAGAAGTACGGCTCGTTGCTGGTGGGGGGGGCCATCGTTCTCGTGGTGATCGTTGCCGGCGCAGAAGGCTGGCGCAGCTACCAGCGCAGCGCCCACGCCGATGCCAGCCGCCGCCTGGCCGAAGCAGCGCGATTGCTAGCGACCGATCCGTCGGCAGCAGCGCACGCATTCACCGCCTTGGCCGAAGACGGACCGGGCGACATCGCCGTCCTGGCGCGGCTGCGGGCAGCGGATGCACTGGCGCGAGCGGGGGATCGTGCCGGCGCGCGCGACGCCTACCAGAAGCTGTCAACCACCACCAGCGACCCCCTTTATGCCTCCCTCGGCACCTTGTTTCGCGCGATGCTGGCTCTCGAACAGCCGCAGGCCAATCTCGCCGCGCTCGAAACGCTGAGCGCCGAACTGGCGCCGCTCACCGCCACCGACCAGCCCTGGCGCTACACGGCACAAGAGCTCCTGGCTGCCGTTTCACTCGAGCGGGGCGACCAGCTCAAGGCCAAGGAGCTTCTCGAAGCCTTGCGGAACGACCCACAGGCCCCTTCGGAAGCACGGGCGCGCGCCAGCCAAGTGCTCGCGCAGTCCGGCATGGAAAATCGATAATGCGATACCTTCGGTTGATTGCCGCGGTCGCGGCGCTGGGCCTTCTCGGCGGATGCGAAAGCTGGTTCGGCAAGAAGAAGGAAGAGGCCCTGCCAGGCACCCGCGTCTCGGTGCTCGCGCATCAGACGGCGCTGCAACCGGATCTGCAGGCATCGCTGGAGCCGATTGTCCTGCCGCCGCCGGAAAACAACTTGGCCTGGCCACAAGATGGCGGCGCTGGCGACCGGCCGCTTTACCATGTTCGGCTGGGGAGCTCCTTGCAACCGGTTTGGTCGGTCAGCATCGGCGATGGCATCACGGCCGAGCGGCCGCGCCTGCCCGCTCCAGTCGTCGCCGATGGCCGCGTGTTCACGATGGACTCAGAGCAGCGCGTGCGCGCATTCGATGCCGGATCGGGCAAGACGGTGTGGGACGTCGACCTGGCCCGCAAGCAGGACGATGAAGCGCTGTCGGGCGGACTTGCCTACGCAAACGGCTCCCTCTTCGCCACCACCGGCTTTGCCAAGGTGTTCGCGCTGAATGCTGCAACCGGCAAGGAGCTCTGGAGCCGCAACGTCAGCGCGCCGATTCATGGCGCGCCTTCGGTCGGGCGCGGCCGGCTGGTCGCGATTACGGTCAACAATGTGCTTTACGGCATGAACGCCGCCGATGGCCGCGACCTGTGGCCGCCGCACCAGGCGTTGTCCGAGGCCGCGGGCCTGCTCGGAACCGCGAGCGCCGCCATGACCGAGGACAGCATCATCGCGCCGTTCTCTTCCGGCGACCTGATCGCGCTGCGCGCAGCCACCGGCCGCGTCATGTGGTCGGAATCGCTGGCCCCCGGCCGCAGGACCGACGAGTTGGCCTCGGTTTCGCACATCCGCGGCCGTCCCGCCGTTGACCGCGGCCAAGTGATCGCCGCCAGTTACGGCGGCATCCTGGTGGCGTTAAACGCCGCTACCGGCGACCGGCTGTGGGAGCGGGACATCGGCTCCCTCAATGGCGCTTGGATTGCGGGCGACTATGCCTTTCTGGTGACGAGCCAGCAGGAACTCGTCTGCCTGACGCGCGACAAGGGGACGATCCGCTGGGTCGCCAAGCTGCCCGTCTTCGCCAACGAGAAGGAGCAAAAGGATCCGATCGTCTGGACCGGCCCAGTCCTGGCCAGTAACCGCCTGGTCGTGATCGGCTCCCGCGGCAAGGCTTTGCTGCTCTCGCCCAGCGACGGGCGCGAGGTCGGCAGCCTCAAGCTTTCGGCCGGAGCCGGCCATATCCCCGTTATCGCCGACGGCCGCCTATACGTCGTCAGCGACGACGGCAAGCTGACGGCGTATCAATAGCCGCGCCGACACAACCGCTCGATCAGCCGATGTCCTTGCCGGTGGTCATCGTCGGCCGTCCCAACGTCGGCAAGTCGACGTTGTTCAATCGCTTGGCCGGCCGGCCGCTGGCGATCGTCGACGATTCCCCGGGCGTCACCCGCGACCGCCGCGAGGCCGCGGTGCAGCTGGGCGACCTCGCATTCACGGCCGTCGATACCGCCGGCTTCGAGGGCGCCGCCGCCGACACGCTCGCCGGCCGGATCCAAGCCCAGACCGAACGCGCCGTGGCGACAGCGAAAGTGGTCCTGATGCTCATCGACGCCAGGGCCGGCATCAGTCCGCTCGATCATGACTTGGCCGGCATCCTCCGGCGCGCCGGCCTGCCGGTGGTGCTGGCAGCCAACAAGTACGACGGTGGTGCCGGCGAGGCGGGGCTCCTGGAGGCCTATGGCCTCGGCCTCGGCGAGCCAGTGCCGCTGTCCGCTGCCCACGGCGAGGGTCTGCATCTCCTCCTCGAAGCACTCAAGGACGCCGCCGCCGGGGAGATCGAGCAGGCCGCGAGGGACACTGAACCAGGTCCGAAACAGATCCAGCTTGCCATCATCGGCCGCCCGAACGTCGGCAAATCGAGCCTCGTCAACGCGCTCGTCGGTGAGGAGCGGATGATCACCGGCCCTGAAGCCGGCATCACGCGGGATGCGGTGCCGATCGCCTGGAGCTATGCCGGCCGCGCCATCCGCCTGATCGACACCGCCGGTTTGCGCCGGCAGGCCAGGGTCGACGACCGCCTGGAGGCGCTGGCCGCCGCCGATACCCGGCGCGCGATCCGCTTTGCCCACGTCTGCGCCATCGTCATCGACGGCAGCGTCGGGCTTGAGAAGCAGGATCTGACCATCGCCCGCTGGGTGAGCGAGGAAGGCCGGGCGCCGCTCCTCGTCGTCAACAAGGCCGACCTGATCGACGACCGCCGGGCAAGTGCTGCCGATCTCGCCCGCCGCATTCAAACCTCGCTCGCGCAGTTGCGCGGCCTGAAGCCGGCTTACGTCTCGGCGCTGACCGGTGCAGGCGTCGGCGGCGTGATGGCGCGCGTGCTCGAAGCCTACGAGAGCTGGAGCCAGCACATCGGCACCGGGCCGCTCAATCGCTGGCTCAAGGAGATGAGCGGGAAACAGGCGCCGCCGATGGTTGGCGGGCGGCCGTTCAAGCTGCGCTACATCGCCCAGGTCTCAACGCGTCCGCCGACCTTCGCCGTATTCGCGAACCGCGTCGCGCCGCTGCCCGAAAGCTATCTCCGCTTTCTTGCCAACGGCCTGCGCGATCGGTTCGGGCTTGGCGGCGTGCCGCTCCGCTTCGTCGTCCGCCAGCCGCGCAATCCCTACGCCGACTAGGCCGGCAGCCCCGCCCACCGGCCTTAGACCCTCCGGACCCAGATCCTTCGGACCCAGATCCTTCGGCCCCAGATCCTTCGGCCCCAGGTCCTTCGGCCCCAGGTCCTTCGGCCTCAGCAGAAGCCGGCGGCAAACCGCAGCGATTTCACCCGGACGACGTTCGGCAGCGCACGGATCTGGTCGAGCACCGCCTCCGAGGGCGGCTCGTCGACCTCCAGCAGTGCGATCGCGTTGCCGCCAGGGCGGTCGCGGCCCAAGTGGAAGGTCGCGATGTTGATGCCGGCATTCCCAAGGACCGTCCCGAGGCCACCGATCAGGCCCGGCCGGTCATTGTTGGTGACCAGCAGCATGGCGGGATGAAGCTGCGCGTCCATCGGGATCCCCTTGATCTCGACGATGCGCGGCTGATCGCCGTTGACCAGGGTGCCGCGCAGGGTCCTGCTCTGGACTTCCGTGACCACCGTCAGCGTGACCCGCGTCTGCAGGGAGCCTGCCTGTTCGCGCTTGACCTCACTGACCGCGATCCCGCGCGCGAGCGCAAGGGTGGGTGCATTCACCATGTTGACGGAGACCATCAACGGCGCCAGCAACCCTTCGAGAACGAGCGCGGTCAACGGCTTCACGTTCAAGGCTGCCGCGTGCCCCTCGTACTCGATCGTAACCGAGCGGACCGCGCTCTCGATCAGCTGCCCGGCGAGGCTGCCAAGCTGCCGCGCCAGACCCATGTACGGGCGCAGCCGCGGCATCTCCTCGGCACTGACCGAGGGCATGTTCAGCGCGTTGACGACGCTGCCCTTGAGCAGGAAATCCGCCAGCTGTTCGGCGACCTGCAGCGCAACCTTCTCCTGCGCCTCCACTGTCGATGCGCCGAGATGCGGCGTCACGACCACGTTGGGCATCCCGAACAGGATATTCTGCTTGGCCGGCTCCTGCGCGAAGACGTCAAGGGCGGCGCCAGCGACATGGCCAGAATCGAGCCCGGCCTTCAAGTCCGCCTCGTTGACCAGGGCGCCGCGGGCGCAATTGATGATCCGCACCCCTGGCCTCATTTTCGCGATCGTCTCGGCGTTGATGATGCCGCGCGTTGCATCGGTTGCGGGCGCATGCAAGCTGATGAAATCGGCGCGCCGGAACAGCTGATCGAGATCGACCTTCTCGACCCCCAACACCTCCGCGCGCGCCGGCGTCAGATAGGGGTCATGGGCAACGACACGCATCTTGAGCCCTTGCGCCCGGTCGGCAACGATGCTGCCGATGTTGCCGCAGCCAATGATGCCGAGCGTCTTGCCGGCGAGCTCGACGCCCATGAACTTCGACTTCTCCCACTTGCCGGCGTGCGTCGACGCGTTTGCCTGCGGGATCTGCCGCGCGAGCGCGAACATCATCGCAATCGCGTGTTCCGCGGTCGTGATCGAGTTGCCGAACGGCGTATTCATGACGACGATGCCGCGCGCGGTGGCGGCGGGCACATCGACGTTATCGACACCGATGCCGGCGCGGCCGATCACCCGCAGCCGGTCGGCGGCGGCAATGATCTCCGCCGTTACCTTGGTCGCGGAGCGAACCGTGAGACCGTCGTAGCCGCCGATGCAGGCCTTGAGCTCAGCCGGGCTGAGATTGGTCTTGACGTCGACATCGACGCCGCGGGCGCGGAAAATCTCCGCAGCCTGCGGGCTCATGTCGTCGGAGATGAGAACTTTGGGCACGGGAAGGGAACCCCTTTTCAGGAAGCAGCGATTTCGCTCTTGACGACGGCATAGGCCCAGTCGAGCCAGGAGAAGAGAGCCTTCAGGTCGGCCGTCTCGACGGTGGCGCCGGCCCAGATGCGCAAACCCGGCGGCGCATCGCGGTAGGCGCCGATGTCGTAGGCGACCTTTTCACTCTCCAGCAGCGAAGCGAGCCGCTTTGCTGCCGCAGCCTGGGCGTCGGCCGGCAGCGCGGTGAAGGCGGGATCGACCACCTTCAGGCACACGGACGTCCGCGAGCGGGTCTGCGGATCCTCGGCAAGGAAGCCAATCCATGGGCTCGCCTCGACCCACGCCTCAATCGCCGCCGCATTGGCACGGCAGCGCGCGACCAATCCGGCAGCACCACCGACCGATTCCGCCCACACGAGCGCGTCCAGCGCATCCTCGACCGCCAGCATCGAAGGCGTGTTGATGGTCTCGCCGACAAACACTCCTTCGATCAGCTTGCTGTTCTTGGTCATGCGGAAGAGCTTCGGCAGCGGCCAGGACGGCGTGTAGCTCTCAAGCCTTGCCACCGCGCGCGGGCCCAAGGCGAGCATACCGTGCTGCGCCTCGCCACCCAGCACCTTCTGCCAGGAGTACGTGACGACATCGAGCTTATCCCACGGCATCTCCCACGCGAACACCGCCGAAGTGGCATCGCAAATGGTAAGCCCCTTGCGGTCGGGAGGGATCCAGTCGCCGTTCGGCACGGCGACGCCCGATGTGGTGCCGTTCCAGGTGAAAATGATGTCATTATCGCCGGTGACGGCCGAGAGGTCCGGCAGCCGGCCGTAATCGGCCTGGATCGTGTGCACGTCCTTCAGCTTCAGCTGCTTGGTGACGTCGCTCAGCCATTCCTTGCCGAAGCTCTCCCAAGCCAGCACATCGACGCCGCGGGCGCCCAGGAGCGACCACAGCGCCATCTCGACCGCGCCCGTGTCCGAGGCCGGCACGATTCCGAGGCGAAAATCAGATGGCAGGCCAAGGAGCGCGCGCGAGCGGTCGATAACCGCCTTCAGCTTGGCCTTACCCGCCTTCGAGCGGTGCGAGCGGCCAACGCAGGCATCGGCGAGCGCGCCCACGTTCCAGCCGGGGCGTTTGGCACAGGGTCCAGAAGAAAAGCAGGGGTTGGCCGGACGGACGTTCGGCCGCAGAGGTGTCGACATTATTAGCTCCCATCCTTGCAGATGGGTCGCGATCCGGTGGGAGATCGTGGCCCGGCGGTCTTGTATGGTGCGGCACCTCCCGCGTCAACGGGACAATGGCACGAGCGGCGTCGGTCCCCAGGTGGTGCGCAACAAATGCCGGGACAGCGCCATCAACAGCGCGACCATGAGATCGATCTTGTCGACGCTCTTGCCACGTGCCGGCTTGATATCGCCGTTGGCACTCATCTCGACCGCCGTGTTGCCGGCGCACCAGCGTAGAACCGGGTGGCCGCCGTGGCGCAGGGTTCCCTCCGCAGCGAGGCGTTCGAGTTCGCGCATCGGCGCGTTCATCACGGTCGGCGTTTGCGGCACCGGCACGCAGGTGAAGCCGTCGGCGGTCAGCTCATTGACCAACATCGAGGCGTTCCAGCGATCGTAGGCGATTTCGACCAGATGATAGGTCTCCGCCAGTTCGCGGATCTTGGCGAGGATCGCGTTGTAGTCGACGACGTTGCCCGGTGTGGCGATCACGTAGCCCTTCTCGTGCCACTCCAGGTAGGCGGCGTTCTCCTTGCGCGTCCGCTCGACGAGGGTCGTTTCCGGGCAGAATGCGAACGGCAGCACGGTGCAGCCGCCATCCGGATCGGGGAACATGAGGACGAGCGCCGTCAAGTCGGCGGTCGAGCTCAGGTCGAGCCCGGCATAACATTCCCGCCCCGCGAGCGCCTCGAGCGCAAGCGGTGCATCACCACACGCATCCCACTGTCTCACGTCGAGCCAGATCGAGGACTTCTCGCTCCAGATGTTGAGATAAAGGCGGCGGAAACTGCGGATGAAGCCCGGCGTCTGGAGCGCGCGGGCGCATTCCTGGCGCAAGAAGTCCTCCGCCACCGAGACGCCGAGACCAGGATGGGCATCGGCCCACACCCGCGGGTCGGTCCAGTCGGCGTCGGGCTCGGCACCGAACATCGCCACCAGCCAGCTGGGGTCGTCGATCAGGCCGTCTTGAATTTTGCGCGCGTAGGAATGGAACTCCCAGGCCAGCGACGTTGGATCCCAGCCGGCGGTGGTCAAATAGAGAACGAGCGGATCGTTCCGCGCGGCCATGCTCGTGATCAGGGCGTCATGCAGCACGCGTGACGGTTGCAGGTGCAGTTCGTCAAAGATCAGGCAGGAGATGTTCTCGCCGTGTTTCTGCTCCGCGCGGGACGAGACAATGCGCAAGTGCGCGTCCTTGTACGAGATCACGTGCTTGTGCACCCGGCACAGCGAGGACAGATCCGGATCGCGGGCGATCATCTCGGTCGCGATACTGAAGCAGATCATCGCCTGCTTGATATCGGCGGCGGCGATGACGATCTCGGCCCCCGGCTCCGGATCGACGACCAGCATGTAAAGGCCGAGAGCCGCCGCGAGTGTCGTCTTGCCCGACTTGCGCGGCGCCTCGAGCCAGACGTAACGGTAACGCCGTCTGGCGTCGGTGCGCTGCCAGCCGAACAGGTTGCAGACGAGCTTGCGCTGCCAGGGCGCAAGCCTGAGCGGGTGGCCGGTTAGGGGGCCCTTGACATGGCTGCAGTATTCCTCAACGAAAAAAAGAACCTGCCTGGCAAGGGTTTCACTGTAGCTGAAGGTCTCATTTAAAGATTGCTCGGCGGCCGCCGCCCGCCCCAAGATCGTCAGGGCTTTGCGTCGCGAGGCCAAGCTGGCGGGCGAACTTGCGAACGGCGCACCACGCCTGTTCCGAGTCTTGTGCGGCAGGATGCCGGCGCCGCATGACGGAACCTCGATTGGTTTCAGTTTCATAGTATCGGCCCTCTCGGAGAAGCGTTTCTTCGGCACGAATGGCTCTTGCAACAGCCGTGCAGTATCCCACCAGCAAGGCACGGCGGGCGGCTGTCAGCAAACCATCGGCAAGAAGATGAGAAGCCACTCGCTTCCACTCCTCGACGGCGATATCGTCAGTCAGGTAATGTGGCGGTTCAGTTCCGTCTTGGTGCGCGCTTTTCGGGGAGCGAGGATCTGCGGCGATGGCTCCTCGGTGCTTCGCATGATTAGTACCGTACGTGAAGTCCAAGCCTTTCTTGAGCATTCTTAATCACCCCATGGCGTGTCATTTCGTTTCTTATTCGCGATTTGACTGATTTCTCGTCATCTGTATTGGTTGTCGCGTTGCAGCGAGATGCTCGAACTGATCGCCGGCGCTCGCCCCGATCCTCTTGGAGGCGGCGGCACCCGCTTTCGCATCTCCCTCGATGGTGTCTTCTGCCTCCTTTCCGGTCGTTTGACCTGCGAACAGAGTCGTTAAATCTGAGGCGGAACGGTCCCGCCCCAGAACAAGGATTGCTCCGCACGAGAGGCCCAATAAGACCCCTCGAAACAGCTTAGCGATCCAAAACGACCCCGTTTGGGGCATATAAGCACAACCGAGCGGCCAGCACAACGCCGTCATGGGACGTAATGATTGTTCGCGAACGAGCCACTAATCCAAGAGCGCGTGCCCTAGAACGGGACACAATCAGCGAGGGCACTGCTACTGGGGTAAAGAGAATTCAATACAGGAACCGAACGCGAATTGTTCCCTCGATCGCGTCCAAATCGCGGCGCACACCCATCCCCTCCACGAGATCACCGCCGATATCGCTGACGACGTAGCCGACGTCGGCATCGGTGCGCAGATACTGCCCGGCGATGTTCAGCGACCTCGCCGAGAAAACGCGGTTCACCGCCGCCAGCACGCCCGGCACATTGCGATGAATGTGCAAGAAACGGGTCATGCCCGCTTGGACCGGCAACGACACCTCGACAAAGTTGACAGCGCCAACGGTGGAGCCGTTGTCCGAGTAGCGGACGAGCTTTTCCGCGACCTCGCGGCCGATGCTGGCCTGCGCCTCCTCCGTCGAGCCGCCGATGTGCGGCGTCAGGATGACGTTGGCGATCCCCTGCAAGGGCGAGCTGAACGGTTCGTCGTCGCGGGCCGGCTCGCTCGGAAAGACATCGACAGCGGCGCCTGCGAGATGCCCCGATCGCAAGGCCTCGGCCAGCGCCTCGACGTCGACCACATCGCCGCGGGCGGCATTGATCAGAACGGCGCCTTGTTTCATTCGCTTGAGCGCGTGCGCGCCGATCATGCCGCGCGTTGCGGACGTCGCCGGCACGTGCAGGGTGACGACATCGGAGCTGGCCAGGAGCGCATCGAGGCTCGGGCTCGGCTGCGCATTGCCAAGCGCGAGCTTGTCGACGATGTCGAAATAGCGCACATGCATTCCCAGCCCTTCGGCCAGGACAGAGACCTGCGAGCCGATGTGGCCGTAGCCGACGATCCCGAGCGTCTTGCCGCGGATCTCGCGGGCGCCGGAGACGTCCTTGCGCCAGTGCCCGGTCGCCGCCTGCGCCGATTTCTCGGGCACCCGGCGCGCCAACATGATGATCTCGCCGATGACGAGTTCCGCAACCGAGCGGGTGTTTGAATAGGGTGCATTGAAGACGGGAATGCCCCTGAGCTTGGCCGCCTGCAGATCGACCTGATTGGTACCGATGCAGAAGCAGCCAATGCAGAACACGCGCTCGGCGGCAGCGATCAGCGGTGCGGTCAGCTTGGTTCGCGAGCGGATGCCGACGATGTGGGCGTCGGCCAGCCGGGCCTGAAGGGCGGCGCCATCGAGCGCACCGCTCAAGAGCTCGACATTCTCATAGCCGTGGGCAAGAAAGACATCCCGCGCACTCGCGTGGACGCCTTCAAGCAAGACAACCTTGATCCGGTCCTTCGGCACCGAAAGGCGCGCCACCGCCGCTCTCCCTCCGTTGACGGGCGCAAGCGCCACCGCGCCCCCGCGTTATCGGGCTGCAGGCCGCCGGACTCCGATGCGGCGCTGGTCGGCCTCCCCTACACCCGCTGCGCCAGTGGCTTGTATGCGCGCCGCGTCGGCCCCGAATAGAGCTGGCGCGGCCGGCCGATCTTTTGCGTCGGATCCTCGATCATCTCGTTCCACTGCGCGACCCAGCCGACCGTTCGGGCGACTGCAAACAGGACCGTAAACATCGAGGTCGGGATGCCCATCGCGCGGAAGATAATGCCGGAATAGAAGTCGACATTGGGATAGAGCTTCTTGGAGACGAAATATTCGTCTTCCAGCGCGATCTTCTCCAGCTCCATCGCCAGTTCGAGCAGCGGATCGTCGCGCATATCCAATTCGTTCAGCACCGCGTGACACGATTCCCGCATAATCCGCGCCCGCGGATCGTAATTGCGGTACACGCGGTGACCAAACCCCATCAGGCGGAACGGGTCATCCTTGTCCTTCGCCCGGCGGACATACTCGCCGATCCGGCGTTTATCGCCGACCTCCTCCAGCATGCGCAGCACCGCCTCGTTGGCACCGCCGTGCGCCGGTCCCCACAGGGATGCGATCCCGGCCGCGATGCAGGCGAACGGGTTGGCACCGCTCGAACCCGCCAGGCGGACAGTCGAGGTCGAGGCGTTCTGCTCATGATCGGCGTGCAGGATGAGGATGCGGTCCATGGCCCGCGCCAGCACCGGATTGACCCGGTAGGGCTCGCACGGGACGGCAAACATCATGTGCAACAGGTTTTCCGCAAAGCGCAGATCATTGCGGGGATAGATGAAGGGCTGGCCCAGGGAGTACTTGTACGCCCAGGTTGCCATGGTCGCCATCTTGGCGATCAGCCGGTAGGACGCAACCATGCGATGGCGCGGGTTCGTGATGTCGGTCGAGTCATGGTAGAAAGCCGACATACCGCCGACCATGCCGACCATCACCGCCATCGGATGGGAATCCCGCCGGAACCCCTCGATGAACTTCGCCATCTGCTCGTGCAGCATGGTGTGGTAGGTAATGTCGTGCTCGAACTTCCGCTTCTGGTCGGCATTGGGCAAATCGCCGTACAGCAGAAGATAACACACTTCCATGAAGTCGGAGTGTTGCGCGAGTTCCTCAATCGGATAGCCGCGATACAACAGGACCCCTTCGTCGCCGTCGATGTATGTAATACTCGATTCGCAGCTGCCGGTTGATGTATATCCTGGATCGAATGTAAAGTAACCTGTCTCCTGGAACAGCTTCCTGACATCAATGACGTCAGGTCCCGTCGACCCGCTGAGGATCGACAGTTCAAAGCGGCGCCCGGTCAAGTTGTCGATGAGAGTAACAGTTCTGTTCTTCTCAGCGGCAGGGACGTTTTCGTCGCTCATTGCTTTCACATCCTCGCATCGCCAGCCAAACCACAAAAATAGATAGATCGCGACGCGCCCCGCTCCGAGCTGTTTCCTGGCCGATCAAGGCGCTTCGGCTCCAGCCGCGCCTTCGACGCGCACGATCGTTTCCTCTCGACCCAGGATCTCCATCACCTCGAACAGGGGCGGCGATACCCTTGCGCCCGTCACGGCAGCCCGCAAAGGCTGCGCGATATCCTTGAGCTTCCAACCTCGCACTTCGCACGCTTCCCGCGTCACCGCTTCGATCGCTTCCGCCCGCCAGGGCTCGACTTGCCCGAGCAGCTTCACCACAGTGCCGAGGCGCGCCCGCGCGTCCGCCGTCAGCAATGCCGCCGCGCCCGCGTCAGGCGTCACGGCGCCGTCGACAGCGTAGAAACGGGCATTGGCACAGAGCTCGTTCACGGTCCTCGCACGCTCGCGCAGGCTGTCCAATCCTTTTTCTAGGCGTTCTTCGGCCGTTGGAGCAAGCGTCCCGTTGCACCGCAGCGAGAGCTCGGCCAGCAGCAGACGAACGATCTGACGCGGGTCGGCGCTGCGCAGATAATGCGCATTGAGGCTCGTCAGCTTCTCGATGTCGAAGCGCGCCGGCGAACGCCCGATGTGGTCGAGATCAAACCACGCGATTGCCTGTTCGCGGCTGATGATCTCGTCGTTGCCGTGGCTCCAGCCCAGCCTGAGCAGGTAGTTGCACACCGCTTCGGGCAGGAACCCCTGGCGCCGGTACTCCTCCAGGCCGACGGCGCCGTGACGCTTGGAGAGCTTCTGACCGTCGGCGCCGTGGATGAGCGGGATGTGGGCAAACTGCGGTACCGGCCAGCCGAAGGCCTGGTAGAGCTGGTACTGGCGAAATGTATTCGTGAGGTGATCATCGCCGCGGATGACATGCGTGATCGCCATGTCGTAGTCATCGACGACACAAGCGAGCATGTAGGTCGGCGTGCCGTCGGCACGCAGCAGCACCATGTCGTCGAGCTGCTCGTTGGGGACGGTCACGGTGCCCTGCACCAAGTCATCGATCCGCGTTTCGCCCGCAGTCGGCGCCCGCAGTCGAATCACGGGCGGCACGCCCTGAGGCGCTTCCGAAGCATCGCGGTCGCGCCAGCGCCCGTCGTAGCGCACCGGGCGGCCCTGCGCGCGCGCGTCGCGCCGCATCTCCTCCAGTTCCTGCGGCGTCGCGTAGCAGAGGTAGGCCTTGCCGGCCGCAAGCAGCTGGCGGGCCGCATCCACGTGCCGCGGCGCACGGGCGAACTGGTAGACTGGCTCTCCATCCCAGTCGAGGCCGAGCCAGCGCAGCCCATTGAGGATCGTATCGACCGCCGCCTGGGTTGAGCGGGCACGGTCGGTATCCTCGATCCGCAACAAGAAGCTGCCGCCGTGGCGGCGGGCGAACAGAAAATTGAACAGCGCCGTGCGCGCGGCCCCAATGTGCAGAAAGCCCGTCGGCGAAGGTGCAAATCGAACCGTAACCGTCATCTCATTCCGTTACCGTTTCCGCCGGCCGAGGCACGCCGCACCTCCCCCGACCGATGCGGCCGCCGCCGCTCCAGAAAAGCCTCCGTACTTAACCGGGAGTCGGCAACATTGAAAGGCCGCGTAACCAGCCATGGCGCGATGGCGCCGGTGTCCGATGCTCCTTCAACCTTGCCGATAGCGCTTCTCTTCCTCTTCGTACGCCTGAAAGCCGACGATCCGGCGCAGCTCGTCGAACGGCATCAGGCGTGGCGTCGGATCGCGGCCGTGGCCGAGGTCGGCGAGTGCGTCCCGCATCGCGCGGACGGCCGCGCTCAACAATGTCAGTGGGTAGGCGGCGAGCGCGAAGCCCAGTTCTTCAAGCTGCTGGAGCGGGAGAATCGGCGTCCTTCCCCCCTCGAGCATGTTGGCGAGATGGCGGCCGGGAACCGCGCGGCACAGCGCCGCCATCTCGTCAACCGAGGCCGGCGCCTCGATGAACAATATGTCCGCCCCGGCCGCGGCAAACGCTTCCGCGCGTCCGATCGCCTCGCCGAGCCCATGGGTCCCCCGTGCATCGGTCCGGGCGACGATCAGGATGTCCTGACCCTCGTTGCGGGCATCGACGGCGGCTTGGATCCGGGCAACGGCTTCCGCGCGCTCGACCACCGCCTTGCCAAGGGTGTGGCCGCAGCGCTTCGGCCAGACCTGGTCTTCGATCATCACGCCGGCAAAACCCGCCGCGGCGTAGCCTTGCACGGTGCGCTTGACGTTGAGCGCGTTGCCGTAGCCAGTGTCGGCATCGCCGATGACCGGAACGCGGACCGCCTGGCAGATCGAGCGCCCCTGGTCGAGTGCTTCGGCGTAGCACATCAAGCCGGTGTCAGGCAGGCCCAGCCGTGCCGCGGCAACCGCAAAGCCGCTCATGAAGGTCACGCCGAACCCTGCCGCCTCGATCAGCCGTGCCGACAGGGCATCGAAGCAGCACGGCATCGCCAACAAGCGGTTCTCGGCCAGCAGCGCGCGCAGGCGGGCAGCCGGGCCGGGCTTCATCGGCGGCACTAGCGCCGATCCCTGCTGCGACTCCGGCTCGCCCGCCTGCACCACGGTCCCTGCCCTCGGCCTACGCCAACCCCTGGGCTGCTGCACGCAGCTTGAACTTCTGGATCTTGCCGGTTGAAGTCTTGGGCACCTCACCGAAAATCACCCGCCGCGGGCATTTGAAGTGTGCCAAATGCTCGCGGCAAAAGGCGATCATCTCCGCTTCGCTGACCCGCGCATCGGCCTTGAGCTCTATGAAGGCGCACGGCGTTTCGCCCCATTTCTCGTCGGGACGGGCAACCACGGCGGCCAGCAGCACGGCCGGATGCTTGAACAGGACGTTCTCAACCTCGATCGAGGAGATATTCTCACCGCCGGAGATGATGATGTCCTTGGAGCGGTCTTTCAGCTGAATGTAACCGTCCGGATGACAGACACCGAGATCACCGGAATGGAACCAGCCGCCCTTCAGCCCGGCGTCGGTCGCCCGATCATCCTTCAGATAGCCCTTCATCACCACGTTGCCGCGGAACATCACCTCGCCCATCGTTTCGCCGTCGTGCGGAACCTGCGCCATCGTCAAAGGATCGATGACGGCCAGGTCTTCGAGGTTCGGATAGCGCACACCCTGGCGCGCCTTGAGCGTCGCCTGCTCTTCGATCGGCAGCCCGTCCCACTCCTCCTTCCACGCGCACACGACCGACGGACCGTAGGTTTCGGTCAAACCATAGACGTGGGTGACGTGGAAGCCCTGCCGCTGCATCACTTCGAGCGTCGCGGCCGGCGGCGGCGCTGCGGCGGTCATCACGTTGACCTGATGCTCGATGGCCGGCCGCCGGTCGGCTGGCGTGTTGGCAACCATGTTGAGCACGATCGGCGCACCGCAGAAATGGGTAACGCGGTGCTCGCCAATCGCCCGCCAGATCGTCTCACCGGTGAAGCCGCGCAGGCAGATGTTCACGCCGGCAACGGCGGCAACCGTCCACGGGAAACACCAGCCGTTGCAGTGGAACATCGGCAGCGTCCACAGATAGACAGGATGCGGCGGCATCTGCCATGACAGGACATTGCCGATCGCGGTCAGGTAGGCGCCGCGGTGATGATAGACGACGCCCTTGGGGTCGCCCGTCGTGCCCGAGGTGTAGTTGAGGCTGATCGCATTCCATTCGTCGGCGGGCGGTTCCCAGGCGAAGTCCGGGTCGCCGACAGCGCAAAACGCCTCGTACTCATGCGCACCCGCAAGCGTCCCACGCGTCGCGGCGAGCGCGTCATCGATCTCGATGACCAGCAGCTCACGTCCCGCTTGCCGCAGCGCCTCGCCGATCGGGCCGGCAAACTCGCGGTCGGTGATGAGCGCCTTTGCCTCGCCGTGTTTCAAGCAGTAGCCGAGGGTGGTTGCATCGAGGCGGGTGTTGAGCGTGTTGAGAATGGCGCCCGCCATCGGCACGCCGAAATGCGCTTCGTACATCTCAGGCGTGTTGGCAGCCATGACCGCCACCACGTCGCCGCGGCCGATGCCGTGCTGCCTGAGCGCCGAAGCGAGCTTGCGGCTGCGGGCGTAGGTCTCGCTCCACGTGTAGTGGCGGGTTCCGTGCACGACCGCGAGACGCTGCGGATAGATGAGCGCCGCGCGCTGGATGAAGCCCAACGGCGTCAGCGGCTGATGATTGGCGGCATTCTTGTCAAGCCCGCTCTCGAACGGATCGGCGGCGGGCGTAACGGTGGCGTGTGGTGACATGAAACCTCCCTAGCGTCGGTGCTCTTTCATTGGCGCGCCCTTCCTGCAGGCGCGATACCGCTGCACGTGCTTGGCGCGCGGCCAACGCCTCCTACAGCCAGCCGCGCCGCTTGAAAAGGAGATACGGCAGGATCGCCGAGACCACGATGCAACCGAGCGCGGCCGGGTAACCCCACGGCCAGCTCAGCTCCGGCATGACCTCGAAATTCATGCCGTAGATACTGGCGATCAGCGTCGGCGGCATAAACACCACGGCGACCACGGAAAAGACCTGCATGATCGCGTTCTGCCGGATGTTGATCATGCCAAGCGTGGCATCCAGCAACAGCTGCAACTTTTCTGACAACCGCTCGACATAGGCCGAGAGGGACAAGGCATCGCGCTGCAGGTCCTTGATCCGCAGGCGGACTTCCTTGTTCCCTGTCTGCCGCAGATTGGCGTCCAGAAACGTCAGCAGGCGGGACAGGCCGACCAGGCTCTCATCCACTTTCGAGCAGCGGATCGAATTGAGGCCGATCTCCTCAAGCTGGCGCCGATAATCGCGCGCGCGGGGGATCTCCTTGTCCAGCGGCGCAAATACCGCTTTCGACAACTGCCCTGCCGTGCCGTCGACCATCTCCAGCGCGTCGGCGAGACGATCGATGATCGCGTCGAGAAGGCCGACCAGGGTCATTTCGGCCGAGACGCTGAGCTCCGGCCGTGTTTGCAGCCAGGCCGGAAAGATGCGAAACGGTTGCGGTTCCGAATAGCGCACGGTAATCAGCGCGCCGTTGACGAGGATGAAGGTGATCGCGCGCGTTTCCGGCACCGGGGTTTCGACGTTGAACAGAATGCTCGCCGTCATCACCAGCGCTGCCCCCTCGCGGTAGAGGCGGCTTGACGTTTCGATCTCGCGCATTTCCTCCGGCGTCGGCACGTCAACCGCCAGCGCCGCCTCGACCAGGGCTTCTTCGGCCGCAGTCGGCTCGTTGAGGTCAACCCACAGCGGCCGCTCCGGCAGCGTCGTCTCCGCGAGGACGCACTGCGCGGCGATGGCGCCTTCGCTCAGCGAGTAGACCGTCAGCATGGCCCGCTTATAGCAGCCGCAAGCATCGGCAAGAAGACTTTCACAGCCGCGCGGTCCCCCTTCGCGGCCTGCTAAGGCTGTGCCGCCTTTCGCATGGCTGATGAGCGAAAAAAACTGGTGTTTCAAACCATCTAAGAGTGATAACCTGGTGTCAAGCAGGGAGACGTGCGATGAACGAGAGTGGTCAAATGTCCGCGGATTTTGCGGGCGAGATAGCTGGGCAATGGTTGAGTGCAGCCTGCTCGGTCACGGAGTGGTATCTCGGGTTGTTCGATCCGCGGCCTGACCTCTCGATTCCGGCACGCTCCGTCAAGATTCTCTACAAATGGTGGTGGTAATAAAAGGAAGCGCGCTTTAGCGACGCAGTGATCGCCACGCGCGCTTAACCGCACTCGGCCACGCTGCCCCCGCGTGTGGCCGGCACCTTTGGCAGGCGCCTTTTTTCAGTCGATCGAACCTCTTGATTGCGCTTTCTTCGATTGCTTGCGGCGGCACGATCGTTGCAAGATCGGACGCGCATGAGAAAAACTGCCGCGTCGGCGAGACACGATCGCCACGAGAGCGGCGGACCAGCGGATGGAGGATCGATTGAGAGCGTTCGTCACCAGCAGTATCATCGCCATCGCCCTGTTCGCCGGCGGCCAAGCCCAGGCAGGGCCGACCTTCGATGCCGTCAAGGCGCGTGGCGAACTCGTTTGCGGCGTCCACACCGGCCTGTTCGGCTTTGCCGCACCGGACGAGAAGGGCGTCTGGAAGGGCCTCGATGTCGACATGTGCCGGGCCGTCGCGGCATCCGTTCTCGGCAGTGCCGACAAGGTTCGCTACGTCCCGTTGAGCGCCCAGGCGCGCCTGACGGCGCTGCAGTCGGGTGAGATCGACATGCTCGCCCGCAACACGACCTGGACACTCACCCGCGACACCGCCAACGGCCTCAACTTCACGAACGTCAATTATTACGACGGCCAAGGGTTCATGGTGCGCAAGAGCCTGGGCGTGAAAAGCGCCAAGGAGCTCTCCGGCGCGACCGTGTGCGTGCAGACCGGCACCACCACCGAGCTTAACCTTGCGGATTACTTCCGTGCCAACAAGCTTGAGCTGAAACCGGTGACGATCGAGAAGTACGAGGAGGTCACCGCCGCCTATTTCGCCGGCCGGTGCGACGCGATCACCTCCGACGTCTCCCAGCTTGCCGCCATCCGCGCCAACGACGCCTCGGCGCCGGCCGACCACGTCATCCTGCCGGAAATCATCTCCAAGGAACCGCTCGCCGTGGTCGTGCGCCATGGCGACGACCAGTGGTTCGACGCGGTGAAATGGTCGATCGCGGCGATGGTGGAAGCAGAGGAGAAGGGTCTGACAGCGGCCAACGTCGATGCGGCGATGACCAGTGCAGATCCGACCGTCAAGCGCCTCCTCGGCGTGACGCCCGGAATGGGAGCGGCGCTCGGCCTTGACGAGAAGTGGGCCTACAACATCATCAAGCAAGTCGGCAACTACGGCGAGAGCTTCGAGCGCAACGTCGGCATGGGGTCGAAACTGCAGCTGCCGCGCGGCTTGAACGCACTGTGGACGCAAGGCGGGCTGATGTACACCGCGCCGATCCGCTGACGGACTGTTGTGGCCGTCCGGCCGGCGTCGACGCGCCGGCGGGCGGCCGCCTCTCCTCGCGATGACGATGCGCCAGCCGCCTGCACCCGACGCCAGCCCGCCGGCGCCCGCCCGCGTGGCTTGGTGGAATGAGCGCCACGGTCGGGCCATTCTCTATCAGATCCTCGTCGTCGCCGGCGTGGTTCTGCTCGCGTCCTATCTCGTTTCCAACACGCTGGCCAATCTGGAGAGCCGCAACATCGCGACCGGCTTCGGCTTTCTTGAGCGCGAGGCCGGCTTCGGCATCAGCGAGGCAACCATCGCCTACAGCCCGGCCGACACGTACCTGCGGGCACTTGTCGTCGGCCTGTTGAACACGCTCCTGATCGCGGTCGCCGGCATCGCGCTGGCGACCATCCTCGGCACGCTCGCCGGCATCGCCCGGCTGTCGCCCAACTGGCTGGTCGCGCAGCTGGCGGCGCTCTACGTCGAAAGCCTGCGCAACATCCCCGTCCTGTTGCAGCTGTTCTTCTGGTACTCCTTGATCACGGAAGGATTGCCGCTGCCGCGCCAAGCGCTCAACCCGCTGCCCGGCGTGTATCTCACCAACCGAGGCCTGTTTGTGCCGCTGCCGGCCTGGGATCCCGCGTTCGGGCTGGCACTGGCGGCTCTTGCCGTCGCGATCGCAGCAACGGCAGCGCTCACCGCATGGGGCCGGCGGCGGCAGGAACGCACCGGCAAGATCCTGCCGACCTTTCGCATCGGCCTCGCCCTCATCGTTGGCTTGCCGATGCTCGCCTGGCTTGCCGCCGGCGCCCCGACCGACATTGACGCTCCTACCCTCAAGGGCTTCAACTTCCAGGGCGGCGGACGCCTGACACCGGAGTTCGCAGCTCTCCTGATCGGCCTCGTCGCCTACACCGGCACCTTCATCGCCGAAATCGTGCGCGGCGGCATCCTCGCCGTCCCGCGCGGGCAGACCGAGGCCGGGGGCGCGCTCGGCCTGAAACGTGGCCTGGTCCTGCGCCTGATCATCATGCCGCAGGCGATGCGCATCATCGTCCCGCCGCTGACGAGCCAGTACCTCAACCTGATCAAGAACTCGTCGCTCGCCGTCGCCATCGGCTATCCCGACCTCGTCAGCGTTGCCAACACCGCCATCAATCAGACCGGCCAGGCCGTCGAAGGGATCGCCATCATCATGGCGGTCTACCTGACGGTCAGCCTCTCCATCTCCGGACTGATGAACTGGCACAACCGCCGGATCGCGCTCAAAGGAGCCACGCGATGAGCCAGCCGCCGGTGACGGAAACGCCGGACGAGATCTTCGCCCGCGAAGAGGAGCCGGTCGACGGGCTGCACAAGGAAGAGGCACCGCCGCGGGCACGCGGAAGCGTCCTTGGCTGGATGCGGGCGAACCTCTTTTCCAGCATTCCCAACACGCTGGTCACCATCGCCTGCGCCGCGCTCCTCGTCCTCACCGTGCCGCCGCTCATTCAGTGGGCCTTCGTCGAGGCAGTCTGGTCAGCGGCCGACCCGGCGCAATGCCGCGCCGCGGAAGGAGCGTGCTGGGCGCTGATCGAACAGAAGCACCGCTTCATCCTGTTCGGCCTCTATCCCTTTGACCAACATTGGCGCCCGCTGCTCGCCGTAGCACTGTTCGTCGTTGCCGTCGCGGTCTCGTGCCACCCCGGCTTCTGGCGGCCATGGCTCGCCGTTCTGTGGATCTGCACGCTTGGCATCTGTGCGCTCCTGATGTGGGGCGGCGTGCTTGGCCTCACGTTCGTCGAAACCGAGCGCTGGGGCGGGTTGCCGCTGACGCTCATTCTGGCTGCGGTCGGCATCGTCTGCGCCTTTCCGATCTCGATCGTGCTCGCCCTCGGACGGCGGTCGGAGATGCCAGCGGTCCACGCGCTCAGTGTCGGCTTCATCGAACTGATCCGCGGCGTGCCGCTGATCAGCGTCTTGTTCATGGCCTCGGTGATGGTGCCGCTGTTCCTGCCCGAGGGCGTGACCGTCAACAAGCTGTTGCGGGCGCTGATCGGCATCGTCCTGTTCACCGCCGCCTATCTGGCCGAGGCGGTGCGCGGCGGCCTGCAGTCGATCCCGCGCGGCCAGTTCGAGGCGGCCGATGCGCTGGGGCTGTCCTACTGGCAGAAGACGGTGCTGATCATCCTGCCACAAGCGCTCAAGATCGCCATCCCGCCGATCGTCAATCAGTTCATCAGCATGTTCAAGGACACCTCACTGGTCATCATCATCGGCCTGTTCGACCTCTTGACGACCGCCAAGACTGCCCTGACCGATCCACCGTGGCGGCCGTTCTACGTCGAGAGCTACCTGTTCGCAGGCCTGATCTATTGGGCGTTCTCCTTCTTCATGTCGCGCTACAGCCTGTTCCTGGAACGCAGGCTGGAGGCCGGGGCCAAGCGGGCATGAGCTTTTTCGGGAAGCAGCGATGAGCGAGGGATCAAGGCCGGAAACGGCGCCAGCCATCACGCTGGAGCACGTCCACAAGTGGTACGGCAGCTTTCACGTCCTCAACGACATCTCGCTGACCGTCCGCCGCGGCGAGCGGGTCGTCATCTGCGGCCCGTCCGGCTCCGGCAAGTCGACGCTGATCCGCTGCGTCAACGGCTTGGAGCGGCACGAGAAGGGCCGCCTGATCGTGAACGCGACCGAACTCACGCCGGATGTCCGCTCGGTCGAGCGGGTCCGCCGCGATGTCGGCATGGTGTTCCAGAGCTTCAACCTGTTCCCGCACCTGACGGTGCTTGAGAACCTCGTCCTGGCGCCGGTGTGGGTCAAGAAGATGCCGAAGGCCGAAGCCCAGCGGATCGCCCTTGAGTACCTCGGCCGGGTCCACATTCCGGAACAGGCGAACAAGTATCCCGGCCAGTTGTCCGGCGGTCAGCAGCAGCGCGTCGCCATCGCCCGCGCACTCTGCATGCAGCCGCAGATCATGCTGTTCGATGAGCCGACCTCCGCACTCGATCCGGAAATGATCAAGGAGGTGCTGGATGTCATGGTCGAGCTGGCCGAAGGCGGGATGACGATGATCGTCGTCACCCACGAGATGGGCTTCGCCCGCACCGTCGCCAACACCATGGTGTTCATGGACGGCGGCACGATCGTCGAGATGGCGCCGCCGGAGACCTTCTTTACGGCACCCAGCAGCGAGCGAACACGGAAGTTCCTAAGCCAGATCCTCGCCCACTGAACGGGCCCAAGTCCCCGATAAAGCAAAGCCGCCCTTGGAAGAGGGCGGCTGCGCTCGTTTCGTGTGCGTACTCGGGTTACTTCAGCGGCTTCTGCAAGACTTCCTTCAGTTCCTGAACGCTCGCATCAAGGCGCGAATTCATGATATTCGCGACGTCCTGGCTCGCCTTCGACGCGATCTCGACGATCTCCTTGGTCGAGGCGATGGTGCGCTCGAACATCTGCTTCGCAAGATCGGCCTGCCTTGCCACTGCCTCGGGTGCCGACGGCTTCGCCCCCAGCTCCTTGACCGCGCGAGTCGCCTCGGCGATCGTCTCCTGGAAGGCTTCGACCTGGCGCCGCGTGATCGCCTGAAAGCCCTCGAAGACCGCCCGGTTGGCCGACGTCACGGCTTCCAGGTTGCGCTTTTGCGCGGCAACGAAGGCATCGCTGTCAATGCCGGGAATCTTCATTTGCCCCAAGAGCTTGTTCAGCTCGTCGACCGCCTTCGCCGGATCCAACGCGCTCACCATCTTCGACACATCCGACAGCATCTCAGTAACCTTCGGCAATTCCGGACCTTTTGCCATTTCGGCCTCCTTATCCCTCATTTCGCACGCGTGTCACCGCCGAGCCGGCCAAGCGCGCACCCAAAACCAATGCTAGCACGAACCTGCGCGCAGGTCGCGTGGCGATTTCGCATACCACCATCGCGACAAAAGGATTCCTCCCGGCCGCCGGGCGTCGAACCCGGAATTGGGGGCCGGGCGCATTGCGGTGGATTCCCGAGACACGACAGCGACTTACCTCACCGACGGCCAGGCACCGGCGCCGCCCGCTTGCGTCGTCAGCTGTCGTCATTCGTCGCCTTTGGTCGTCTGTCTTCGCCGCCGCTGTCGTCCTGCCGGCAAGCCGCTGTCATCATCAAGTCTTCATCCACCGGCCGCGATCGCACCGCCTGTCGTCAATACCCTGCCCGCCTCCCCGCAAAACCAGAACCTATCATGACTCTTTATAGAACATAGCGTTTACCACGGCCGGTGTAAAGACTCCCGCCTAGCAGCTGGCCACGCTGACCTCCCGGTTCACACCCCTGCGCGGGCCCATTTTCGCCGTGCGGCAGCAGCGTTGTTCCATTGCTCCCGGCAGCCTTGCTCCCGAACGCGGCCATGGTGTACTCCCCGTCCCCAGAATCAAATCGCCGAGAACAGACCGCACCCGTACCGGGGCGCACACGATGACGGCGCGCTACCGGCTCAAAGCGGCTGAATGACGGCGTTGCGCACGCGAAACTCTCATAAAAGTACTCATACGGGCCGGACAAGCACACTCTCTATATCACCACCTGTCATTGCATTCCTGAAAGCGTCGCCAGGAGACAAGGAACTGATGACGACCCATATGGGGAACATTGCTTGGAATAAGCACCCAAAAATGGACTAGTGTTTTTTGCCTCCTCGACGTTTTAAGTGGAATTGGCGGGATTCTGAGGCGGCGGGTTAGC
>JADHED010000823.1_pt1 | contig 31288 bp, 21 predicted proteins | sample 8952041 | NCBI WGS metagenome assembly JADHED01 (sample SAMN16124423, study PRJNA663239) | bioreactor sludge metagenome | isolation source: sludge (control) | place: India:Bengaluru | collected 2018-09-08
CATGGCCCCGGTCTGGCAACCTCGGGGCCATGAACAATTTCGCGGGCACAACTGAATCAGAGCGGCCGCCGCGGCGGCACCAGCACGTTGGCCAGCAGCAGTCCGGCCGCCAGCGTCACGCCCACCAGCACGGCGGAAAATCCCGCGTCGACGCCCGAGACCACGTCGCTGTGCAGCAGGGCCGCGAGGCTGCGGTACCCGACGCTGCCCGGCACCAGCAGCATGATGCCGGGCACCACGAAGACCACCGAGGGACGACGGTGCCAGCGCGCGAGGCCGTTCGCGGCGATACCCACGGCCAGCGCGCCCAGGAAGGCGCCCAGGCCCGGCCCGATGAGCGCGAAGCCGAGGCGGGCGCCGGCGTATGCGCACCACGCCGTGGCGACGATCCAGCCCAGTTCTCGCGGGCGGGCCTTGAAGAGCACGCCGATGGCCAGCGGCGAGACCAACAGCGCCGGCAGGATGGTCCACGCGGGCAGCGCGACGGGCGCGGCCGCGGCGGCGGCCGCCGCATGACTCAGGCCGCCGCCGAGGCGGGTGCCGAGCGCGACGCCGAGGCCGATCTTCAGGAAGGTCATGGCGGCGCCGGTCAGTCGCGCGGTGCCGGACACCAGGTGGTTGCTGGCGAGTTCGTTCATCGCCAGGGTCAGAGTCAGACCCGGGATCAGCAGGATGAGGGCCGCCAGCGTCACCACGTAGGACGACAGCGGCGACAGGACGGCCGCCGCCCAGGTCGCGAGCGCCGCGGCGACCATCGCCGCCACCGTCTCCTGGATGCGCGCCGTCGCCGGCCGCCGCGTCAGGGCCCAGACCAGCAGGCTGGAGACCAGCCCGACGCCGAACGCCACCACGATCTCCCGCCACCCGCCCTCGAAGAAGCGGGCGGCGCCGGCGGCGGCCAGCGCGCCGCAGGTCACCACCACCGGCGTCCGGTAGCGCGGCGGCGCCGCGAGGATCGCGTCGACCTCCCGCAGCGCGTCGCCGAACGCGAGGTCGGTCCGCGTCAGGCGGTCGGTCAGGGCGTCCAACTCGACCAGCTTCTCGAGGTCGACGTCGCCCGGTTGCTCCCGGACCAGGCAGGCTCGCTGGCTGCCGGGCCCGCCGAAGCCGGCCATGATGGAGGTCGGGGTGCTGAAGAACTGGCCCTGCAGGCCCGCGCGCGACGACACCTGCTCGAGGGCTTCCTCGAGACGGTGCGCCGGCACGCCGTAGCGGTGCAGGGCGCGCCCGAGGGTCATGATGAACGCGAGGCGCGGGTCGTCGGGCGGCCAGAGGGCCTCGTCGGCGCGCGCGTCGCCGGTCGGTGCGGTCACGTCGGGCCTTTCCGCGGGCGGGTTGCCGCAGCGACGGACGTTAGCGGCCCGCCGGGGGGCCGTCAACGACCCGGCGAACCGCGCACTTGCAAAAACCGCGAACAGACCCGACAATCGGGCTAGGTCTTTCGCTGGTCCGTCAACGACGAAGGAAAGGCCATGCACAGCGAGCCTCGTCACTCCCTGCCCGACCCGGACGCCGCCGCGACGCTCCTCGGCCATCTCCTGGATTCCGTCCCGCAGTCGATCTTCTGGAAGGACCGCGACAGCGTCTACCTCGGCTGCAACCGCGCCTTCGCCAGCGCCGTCGGCCTGTCGTCCCCCGACCGGATCATCGGCCTGACCGATGATGATCTGCCGTTTCCGCACCCGGACGTCGAGGCGTATCGGGCCGACGACCGCGAGGTCATGGCGTCTGGCCATCCCAAGTGGCATATCTGCGAGCCACTGCAACAGGTGGACGGCTCGCGCATCTGGATCGACACCATCAAGGTGCCGCTGCGCGACTCCCGCGGCGCGGTGATCGGTGTCCTGGGGATCTTCGCCGACATCACCGAGAGCCGCCGGACCAAGCAGGCGCTGCAGGATTCCGAGCGCATGTTGCAGATCGTCCTGGACACCATCCCGGCCCGGGTCTTCTGGAAGGACCGGGATCTGGTCTACCTGGGCTGCAATCGCCTCTTCGCCGCCGACGCGGGGATGGCGGCGCCCAGCGAGATCGTCGGCCTGACCGACTTCGACCTCGGCTGGCGCGACCAGGCGACCCAGTACCGGCGCGACGACACCCTCGTCCTCGAGATCGGCGTCCCGAAGCTCGGCTACGAGGAGCCCCAGACCGCGCCGGGCGGCCAGCAGATCTGGCTGCGCACCAGCAAGATCCCGCTGCGCGACGACGACGGCGTGATCATCGGCGTGCTCGGAACCTACGAGGACGTCACGGAGCGCCGGCAGACCGAGCAGGCGCTGCGGGAGCGTCTGGCGTCCGAGGAACTCACCGCCGCCATCTCCACGCACTTCGTCAACCTGCGCCCGCAGGAGATCGACCTCGGAGTGCTCGAAGCCCTGCGGTCGGTCGGCCGGTTCACCGGCGCGGACCGCAGCTACGTCTTCCTGTTCCGTGACGACGGCCGGGTCATGGACAACACGCACGAGTGGTGCGCCGAGGGCATCGAGGCGCAGCGTGAACGCCTGCAGGGGTTGGCCGTGTCCGACTTCCCGAGCGTCGGTGGGTGCATCCTGCACGGCGAGGCGATGACCGTCGCGCGCGTCGCCGACCTCGCGGACGACCACGCGGCGGAACGCGCCGAGTTCGAGCGCGAGGGGATCCGTTCGCTGGCCCTGGTGCCCATGTCTTGCCGAGGTCGCGTCATCGGGTTCATCGGTCTGGACAGCGTCGGTCGCGAACGGGACTTCGGCGCCGACGCCGTCGCCTTGCTGCGCATCGTGGGCGAGATTCTCGCCAACGGGCTGGAGCGCCGGCGCTACGAGGAATCCCTGCGCGCGAGCGAGGCGCGCCTGCGCAGCATCTTCCGCGCCTCGCCGGTGGGGATCGGCCTGGTGCGCGAACGGGTTCTGCTCGAGGTCAACGAGCGCGTCTGCGAGATGACCGGCTACGCGCGCGACGAGCTCGTCGGCAGGAGCGCCCGTCACCTCTATCCGACCCAGGAGGAGTTCGACTTCGTCGGTCGCGAGAAGTACGCGCAGATCCGGCGCGCCGGCGTCGGCACCGTGGAGACCCGCTGGCTGCGACGGGACGGCAGCGTCATCGACGTCCTGATGAGTTCCGTCCCGCTGGACCCCGACGACATCGCCGGCGGGGTGACCTTCACGGCGCTGGACATCACCGAGCGCAAGCGATCGGAGGAGGAGCGCCGGCGGCTGGAGGCGCAGGTCCAGCACGTCCAGAAACTGGAAAGCCTGGGGGTGCTGGCCGGCGGCATCGCGCACGACTTCAACAACCTCCTGATGGCGATCCTGGGCAACGCGGATCTGGCCGGCCGGTCGCTCGCCGCCGAGTCGCCGGGCCAGGCCTACCTGCAGGACATCGAGACTGCGGCGCGGCGAGCCGCCGACCTCTGTCGTCAGATGCTGGCCTACTCCGGCAAGGGCCGCTTCGTGGTCGAACCCATCGCCCTCGACGACATCATCCTCGAGATGACGCGCATGCTGGAGGTCTCGATCTCCAAGAAGGCGACGCTGCAGTACCATCTGGGCCGGGACCTGCCCGCGGTCGCGGCCGACGCGACCCAGGTCCGGCAGATCGTGATGAACCTGATCACCAACGCCTCCGAGGCGCTCGGCGATCACAGCGGCATCATCGCCATCGCCACCGGCACCATGGACTGCGATCGCGCCTACTTGAACGAGACCTATCTCGCCGAGAGCCTGCCGGAAGGCGCCTACGTCTGGCTCGAGATCACGGACTCCGGGGTCGGCATGACGCCGGAGATCCAGGCCCGCATGTTCGATCCGTTCTTCTCCACGAAGTTCACCGGACGCGGGCTGGGCATGGCGGCGGTGCTCGGCATCGTGCGCGGGCACCGGGGCGGGATCCGCGTCTACAGCGAACCCGGGCGAGGCACCACCATCCGCGTGTTCTTCCCCGTCTCGCGGGAAGCGGCCGTCCGCAAGACGGAGCCGGCGGTGACCAGCACCGAATGGCGCGGCGCCGGGACGGTCCTCGTGGTCGACGATGACGAGACGGTCTGCGCCCTCGCGTGCCGCATGCTCGCGCTGATGGGGTTCACGACGGTCGTCGCCGGCGACGGCCGGCGGGCCGTCGAGATCTACCGCGAGCGTCGCGACGACATCGTGTGCGTCCTGCTGGATCTCACCATGCCGCACATGGACGGCGAGGAAGCCTACCATGAACTGCGTCGCCTCGATCGCGGCGTCCGCGTCATCATGTCCAGCGGCTACAACGAGTCGGAGGTCACCCGGCGGTTCCAGGGCGAAGGGCTGGCGGGTTTCATCCAGAAGCCCTACCTGTTCGCGGCGTTGCGGGACACCTTGCGTACCGTCCTGGATGCCCGACCCCGGGCCGATGCCTGATCATCCAGGCTCGACGATGGTCTTGCCATCAACTTGGATATCCTGTATGATCAGACATCAACTTCCGGAGAGGATCGTGATGCCGAAGGCCCTGCACAACTCCCGTCGTCAGTGGTGGTGGCCCAACCGCCGGCTGGACGGGTCTGGGCATCGGTAACGCATCCCGAGCAGAGACGACCCGCCGCCGGCTTCCCGCGAAGCCGGCGGCGTTTTTTTACGTTCACGCGCGAACCAGGAGAGACGATCATGGCCACCCGTCAGCCCCGCTTCCAGGACCTGCCCGACGCCAACGGTTTCTTCGGCCCCTACGGCGGCCGCTTCGTGCCGCCGCCGCTCGAGGGCCCCCTGCAGGCCCTCGAGGACGCGTTCCAGCTCTACCGCGACGACACCTTCTTTCAGCGCGAGCTCGCCGCCGAACTCCTGCACTACAGCGGCCGTCCGACCCCGCTCTACCTCGCCGATCGCCTGAGCCGACATCTGGGCTTCACGGTCCTGCTCAAACGGGAGGATCTCAACCACCTCGGCGCCCACAAGCTGAACAACTGCCTCGGCCAGGCGCTGCTTGCACGGCGCATGGGCAAGCAGCGCCTCATCGCCGAGACCGGCGCCGGCCAGCACGGCGTCGCCACCGCCGCGGTCGCCGCGCGCCTCGGCCTCGCCTGCGAGATCTACATGGGTGCGGAGGACATGCGTCGCCAGCGTCCCAACGTGCTACGCATGGAATTGCTGGGCGCGCGCGTCGTGCCGGCCGAGAGCGGCGATCGCACCCTCACCGCGGCGGTCGACGAGGCGATCGGCGCCTGGGTCGCCGACAGCGAGCAGGCGTTCTATCTGCTTGGTTCCGCCGTCGGGCCGCACCCGTATCCGCTCATGGTGCGCGAGTTCCAGTCCGTCATCGGGCGGGAGGCGCGCGAGCAGGTGCTGGCGCAGCACGGTCGTCTGCCCGACCTGCTGGTCGCCTGCGCCGGCGGCGGCAGCAACGCCATCGGCCTCTTCCATCCCTTCCTGGACGACGACGTCGCCCTGGTCGGCGTCGAGGCGGCGGGCAGCGGCCTGCAGTCGTCCCGGCACGCGGCGACGCTCACGCTCGGCCGGCCCGGCGTCATCCACGGCATGAACACGTACCGGCTGGAGGAGGATCAGGTCGCCGCGGGGGGCAACCACTGCATCGCCGCCGGGCTCGACTATCCGGGCATCGGACCCGAGCATGCGTACCTCAAGGATGCGGGCCGCGTCACCTACGCCTCGGTGACCGACGACGAGGTCATGGCGGCGTTCGCGCAGCTGTGCCGGCTGGAGGGGATCGTGCCGGCGTTCGAGAGCAGCCACGCGCTGGCGCACCTCGAGCACCTGCGGGGCACGGTGAGCCCCGAGACCCTGGTTGTCGTCAACCTCTCGGGTCGGGGCGACAAGGATCTCGACGAGTACTTCCGGCGCCGTGACGGCGGTGGCGAACGGGAGGATTGACGACGGCCGCCCGGGCGCCGGGATTGACCCTCATTCCACTTGCTGGTAACGTCTTGCAGCAAGCGGGCGGCGGCGGGCCGCCTGTTCTCGTGTCTCCAGCCGGGATGTGGTCGTGGGCCAGAAATCGCGCGAGAAGCGGGAACGGGAGCCTGGCGAGATCCCCGTGGCAGATTGTGCGGCGACGCGCCTGCCGCGGCGGGACATCGCGATCGTCGCGGCGGTCGCGCTGGTGTTCCGCGCGTTCTATGCCTGGCTCTATCACGACTCGCCGTTCTTCCACGTGCCGGTGGTCGACGCTTCGACCTTCCACCTGTGGGCCGAGGCGATCCGCCAGCACCGCGAGTTCCTGCCCGGAGTCTACTTCAAGCCTCCGCTCTATCCGCACGTCCTGGCCGTGGTCTACAACCTCTTCGGGCCGCGGCCGGAGCCGATGTACGCCCTGCAGGCGTTGCTCGGCGTGGGCACCTGCGTGATGGTCCTGGCCCTGGGCCGCCGCCTCTTCTCGCCGCTCGTCGGTCTGCTCGGCGGCGTGATCTGCGCGCTGCTGCCGGTGCTGCCGTTCCTCGAGTTCCAACTGGTCGCCGAACCCCTGACCACCTTCCTCACCACGGCGGCACTGTTGGTCCTGGTCGCGCGGGAGCCGCGGCCGGTCCGCGCGGGCGTCGCGGGATTGCTGATCGGGCTCGCGGCCCTCGGTCGTCCCAATCTACTGATCCTGGCCCCGCTCCTCGCCTGGTGGGTGTGGCGCCGCCACGGACACGCTCTCGGGTCGGCGGTCGCGCTGCTCGCGGCGACCGGCCTCGGCATCCTGCCCGCGACGTTGCACAACCTGGGCGAGGGCAAACTGGTGCTGGTGAGCGCGAACGCGGGCGCGAACCTCTGGACGGGCGTGCGACCCGGGGCCGACGGCGTGTCGGCCATCCCCATCGGGATCCAGTGGGACGACCTCCAGCTGCAGGCCGAGCAAGCCGGCGCGCGAAGCGTCGCCGACGCCGACGCGTGGCTGCTGCGGCGATCGCTGGCGGCGATGGGCGCTGAACCCCTGCGGGCGCTGGGTCTGACCGCGCGACGCGCCCTGCTGCTGGTGAACGCCCACGAGGGGCGCAACAACATCGGCGCCGCGTATCTCGCGCGCACGCAGGGCGTGGTGGTGCTGCGACGCTGGTGGCCGGGGTTCTGGCTCGCGGCGCCGTTCGCGCTGCTGGGCCTGGCGGCGACGCTGCGCCCGCGCTGGTTCGCCGTGGACCGGCCCTCGCCCGAAACGGGCGCCCTGCTGCTGGCCCTGGCCGGCCTGGCGGTGGCCATCCTGCCGTTCTTCGTCAACGCCCGCTTCCGCCAGCCGCTGTTGCCGCTGCTCGCGCCGCTGGCGGCGCACGGCCTGGTGGTCGCCGCGGCGGCGTGGCGCGGGCGCGGGCGCGGTCGTCCGGCGGCGATCGCGGGGGCCGTGCTGCTGGCGTCGCTCGTCGTCGTCAATGTCGACTGGTTCGGGCTCGGCCGACCCGAAGCCGACGCCATCGACGAGCTCAACCTCGCGGGCATCCACGCCCGGGGGTACGACGGCCACGCCCCCGATCTCGATGCGGTCTTCGCGCACCTGACCGCCGCGGCCCGTCTCGCTCCGAACGATCCGGACGTGCCTGAACGCTGGGGGCTCTATCTGCAGGGCGCCGCGAACGAGCAGCTCGCGGTGGCGGAACGCGGGGGCCGGACTGCTGCCGGGGCGGCCGACGCCGCGCGGCGCAATCTCGAGCAGGCACTCGAACTGCACCGGCGCGCCATCTCCCTCTACCCGAGGTCGTTCCGCAGCTACGGCAGCGCCGGCAATGCGCACGTGATGCTCGGACAGCTCTTCGCCACCGAGACCGTCGGCGCGCTCGCCGTCGGGGACACGACGACGGCGCGCGCGCGGGCCGTCGCCGCGGCGAGCCAGCTCGAGGCCGGGATGCAAGCCTGGCAGGCGGCGCTGCAACTCAAGCCCGGCCTGCCGGGGGCGCGCGAGAGCATGGGCGCGGGACTGCAGGTCCTGCGCGGGCTGCCGGCGCTCGATCCCGCGGTCACCGCGGCGCAGAGCCGCCTCGGCGGGTGAGGCCGCGCGCGGCGAACCTCATCGCAACCGCCGCACGAAGCCGCCCCACTTGCGGTCCACGTCGAAGCCCTGGCGCTGGAAGAACTCGCGCAGGCTGTAGTGCGTGCGCACGAGGGTGTGGCCCTCGGCGGCCATGCGGTGGCAGAAGTCGTCGATAAGGGCGCGCGCGAGCCCGCGGCCGCGCAGGGTCCGCGCGACCACCACGCCCTCGAGGTGCGGCTCGGCGCCGGTGTCCGGCCGGTGGACGACGCCGCCGATGATCTGCTCGCGCGCGTCCAGCACCATCAGATGGCGGTCGCGGGCGCTGATGGTCAGGGGGAAGCCCGACTCGAGGAACAGGCGGTAGACCTTGCCGACCTCCGCGGCCGAACGCGGCTCGAGGCAAGAGTAGGCGATGCCGTGGTCGTCGGCGAGGGTGGTGCGCAGGACCACATGCCGGTGGTCGGGGTCGCCGACCGTGGCCACCTGGGGCTGATGCTCGGGCGCGGCGTGCGGGAAGGCCATGCGACTGAAGGCCAGGCGGTCCTCGGGGGTGGTGAAGAGGCTCTGCAGGTCCGAGAGTTCCACGGTCTGCGCGGCGCGCGACGCGGGGTCGTGGAACAGACGCGCCTGCAGGCGCGCGAAGGCGTTCTCCACCTCGCGGCCGCGGCGCGCGAAGTACGTGCGGGTGAAGAGCGCGAGACGCGCGGGCTCGCCGAGTTCGTCGAGATGGAACAGTCGCGACAGCGCCTCGACCTGGTCGATGCTCGCCACGGGCGAGGCGCCGGGGTTGGCCGACCGCCACTCGCGGTAGCGGTCGACCGCATTCTCGAGCGCGAGCGGCGCGCGGTAGGCCGCGGCCAGTTCGGCGACGAACGCCCGCACCTGGTCGGAGAAGCCGGGCCCGGCCTCGGGGAGGCCGTCGCGCGCCAGATCGGCGCTCAGCTCGGTGAGGAAATCGCGCGCTGCCGCCGGGCCGAGTGCCTCGGCGACGGCCTCGAGCACCCAGCGGTCGTCCAGCAGGGACGCGCATCCCGGGAAGTGGCTCGCAGGCAGTCTCAGGAAGTTCTTCAGTAACGGCCTCACCAGCGACAGCGGACCTGCATAGGGCTTCCAGCCGCCGAGGCTGATGACCAGCCGATCCTGGCGCCAGTTGGGATCGGGGACGATGACGTTCGACGGCGTGACCATGCCGGGGATGATGCGGCGGTCGCTGTGCAGCCAGGCCGTCAGCACGGTGGCCATGCCGGCGACGAGGAGCTTGCGCCAGCCGGCGCGCTCGAGAGGCCGGGAGACGTCGCCGGCCGCGTGCAGGCGGATGCGCTCCCAGACGCTGAGGTCGCTGGCGAACGCGAGCGACACGGCGCCGAGGTCGGGCCGCAGGCAGCCGAAGCGCGGCATCACCGGCGTGCCGACGGGGAAGGCGCGCAGGGCGATCACCCAGAAGAAGGTGCGCATGACCTCGAGATCGTTCAGGTCGTCGCGCAGGATGACCAGCAGGTCGTAGTGGTTGCCGCCGGTGGTGTTGATGCTGACCCGGTAGTGCGAGGGCTGCGGCAGCGCGTAGGTGCGGCTCACCCAGACCCCGCCGGCGGGGATCTCCGCGGGGTCGAGCGTCTCTCCGAAGGCCAGCGCCACCGAACCCGGCAGGAACGCCGTGCCGGTCAGCACGTTCTCGATCCGCGCGATCTCCGTCGGCGACATGCCCTCCTGGAACGACAGCTTGCCGGCCCAGTCGGGCCGTGTCGCCGCCGAGGACGACTGGAACTCCTCGTACCACGCGCCGAGCTCGAGCAGGAGCTGCAGCGCGACGGCCGCGAGCTCGGGATCGCGGTCGAAGACGATCCAGCACGCGAGTTCCCGTCGCACCGTGGGATAATAGTCGACGTGGAAGCGTCCGAAGTCGGCCAGCAGGTGCAGCAGATCCACGAAGAGGCCCCGCACGGCCGGGGTCGCCGGCCAGTCGAGCCGCGTGCGGTAGAGGTGCAGGCGCTGACGGAAGCTCTGCAGCCGCCGCGACTCGAAGCGCGAGCGGGCGATGTCGAGGATGCTCTCGCGCGAGAGGAAGGGCTTGCCCGCGTGCAGGAAGGCGGGGAGGTAGCGGTCGTACTCCGGCTCCGGCTGGTCGAGGATGAGGATCTGGTACGCCCGGCAGCGGATCCTCGTCAGGGGATGGTTGGCGAGGGCCTCGAGACGGCGCCGCAGCAGGCGCGCCTCGTGCGGCGGCGCCTGCGGCAACCGCGTCTCGATGTCCGCGAGCGCCGCGAGCGAGGTCTCGGGCGGGCCGAAGAGCGCGCGCCGGCAGAGGTCGTCGAGCTGCTGCAGGCGCGGGTCGTAGGTGACGGGGGAGGCCGCCGCGGGCGCCGCCTCGTCGTCGCGGTCGGGCAGGGTCACCTGGTCGAGCACGCCGTCGAGGACGTGATCCCAGCCGTCCTTGCCGGGCAGGAAGGCGGCGAGGGCCGGATTGCCGAGCCAGAGCAGGGGCTGGCGCGCGAAGAGACCCAGGTCGACCGGCGCCGCGGGACGCGCGAGACGGTACTCGAGATCGCCGATCATCAGCCAGTCCGGCGCGCGGCCGGGCGCGAGGGTCAGCCGCAAGCCGCGCTGGGTGTCGACCAGCCCGTCCGGCACCGCCTGGATGGCGTCCTCCAGGACTCCCAGGTCGCGCAGGACCCAGTGCGGGACGACGACGGCGCGGTCCCGCCAGCGCAACGTGCGCCGGTCGCTGCGATACAGGTCCTCGATGACGCCCGCGAAGTTCGCCGCGATCTGCTTGCGCCGGTAGGATCCCTTGGCCGTCAGCTCGTCGCGCGCCGCGTCGAAGTCGCGATCGAGCAGCGCGAAATTGACCACGCGTTCGTACGGCGCGAGGTCGAGATTGGCCTGGGCGATCAGGCGCTGGAAGTAGTCGTGGCGGTCCTGGTCGCCGAGTCGGGCGAGCACGGGGTCGGCGGTGTCGGGCACGATGAGCAACGCGTTGAAGGCGCGGCCGTCGCCCGCGAGGAAGGTGCGCGTGATGCCGGGCACGCCCTCGAAGCGCGCCTCGACCTTGCGCGGGGCGACCGTTTGGCCGCGGTTGTTCTTGTAGATGTCCTTGATGCGGTCGACGATCTGCAGGTGTCCGCCGGGCAACTCGCGGAACAGGTCGCCGGTGCCGATCCAGACGTCGTCCGCCGCCGGCCGCTCGACGGTCAGGTCGCCCGCCTCGGCCTCCTCGGGCAGGTAGCGCGCGACGTAGGGCCCGGCCACCATCAGCTCGTCCTGGTCGCCGAACCGCACGCGCACGCCCGGCAGCGGCACGCCGACCGAGTTCTCCACGTACTCGCCCGGCGGCGTCATGGTCAGGCCGCCCGTGCCCTCGGTCATGCCGAAGCCGCTGCACAGCTCGATGCCGCTGCTCTGGAAGAACCGGAACGTCGGCGCCTCGAGGTAGCCCGCGGCGGACAGCCCCCAGGTCAGCCGTCCGCCCGTGATCTCCCGCAGCGCGGCGACGACGTCGCCGCCCTCGCCGGCCGCCTCGAAGGCGCGGTCGCGGATCTGCTGCCACCGCAGGGGGACGCTGATCAGCCCGGTCGGGCGCACGCGCGCCAGCTGGCCCAGGAGCGTCTCGGCCGACGGGTTGCCCGCGAAGACGTACGTGCCGCCCCAGTAGAGCATGCCCAGCAGCTCGAGGTAGCGCCCGAAGGTGTGGAACAGCGGCAGGTAGCACAGCAGCCGTTCGTCGCGGCCCACGTGCGGCAGCGCCGCCGCCCGCGCGAAGCGCTTGCTCACGATGTTGAACGACGAGAAGGCGATGCCCTTCGGCCGTCCCGTGCTGCCGCTGGTGAACATCACCGTGCACGGTTCGCGCAGGCCGAAGCGGGGACGCGCCGCCAGCCGGCGGTCCACCTCGTCGGGGTCGAGCTCGGCGAGAGCCTCCTCGATGAGCACCGCGTCGCCGGCGCCGGGAACCGGCCGCAGCAGGTGCAGCCGCGGCGGCGCCGCGACGCGGTCGCGCAGGTCGAGCGCCCGCTGCAGCAGATCGGGACCGTCGATCACCAGGTCGGTGAGGCGCAGGCGGTCGCAGATCCAGGCGAGCGACTCGGTGGCCTCGTGCACGTTGAGCGGGACCACGAGGACGTCGTACATCAGGCAGGCGAGATCGCAGGCCGCCGCCTGCAGGCCGTTGGGGGCGAGGATGCCGACCCGTGGCCGCCCGGCCGCGGTGGGCCGGTCATCCGGATCGGGGTGCGGGCCCAGGAAGTGCGCCCCGAGTTGTCGCGTCCGCCGCTGAACCTGGGCGAAGGTCCACGCCGGCTCGCCCGGTTGTCCGAGGTCGCGCAGGTAGACGCGTTCGCCGCGGGTCCGCACCCGCCAGTCGAGCAACGACTCGAGCGTGTAGCCCCCGGCCTGGACGGCGACGAAGGCCGTCTCCGCCCAGGCATCGCGCGCGGCGCGATCGGCCAGCGCATGGAGGAACGCCGGGTCGCCGGTCGTCTCGAGGTACCGCCGCCAGAGCGTCGCCTCCCTCGTCTCGCCGACGGCAGCCTGCGCCGCGGCGAGCAGGGCCGCGGCGCGACCCGCGTCCGGCGCGGCGGACCACTCGTCGAGACGGCGGCCGAGCGGTGACACGACGTTCATGCCAGACATTCCGCCAGATGGCGACGGACCCGGTCGGCGGTCGGCACGGCGTCCTTCAGGCAGGCATTCACGGCGATGCCGCGATAACTGCTGCCGGCGAGGAACATACCGCGCGCGCGCGCGAGCGCGCGGTCCAGCGCGGCGAGCCGCGCCAGGTGGCCGACCTCGTACTCCGCGATGGCCCGCGGGTGGCGAAAGACCCAGGTGCGCTCGGGCTGGCCGCTGACGCCGTAGATGCGGTCCAGTTCCGTCACCGTGCGGCGCGCGATCTCATCGTCCTCCAGGTCCAGCCAGGCGGGATCGCCCGACATGCACCGCAGCAGGTGCTTGCCCGCCGGCGCGCGGTGCCGCCAGGTGCTCGAGTCCCAGAGCACGCCGAGCAGGGGGCGCCGTTCCCCGCTGGGGGTGAGCATGCCGAAGCCGTCCAGCGCGTGCCGCACCTGGGTCCGGTCGAAGGCGACCGCGACCACCACGAGCGGATTGTAACGGATGCCCGCCAGCAACGCGCGGACCTCCGGATCCTCCTGGTGCCTGGCCGCCGCATGGGCCGGCGACGCATCGACGACGACGGCGAAAGGGCCCTCGCGCCGGCCATCCGTTGCCGTGATCCACCAGCCGTCGTCCTGGCGGGAGACCGTCGCGACGGGCCAGGCCGTGCGGACGGGCCCGCGCAACCGCGCGGCGATCGCTACCGGCAGCGTCGTCATGCCGCGGCGAAAGCCGGTGAGCACGCCCTTGGGCGAGGGACTGGGGATGCCGTCGTCCCGGCGCTTGCCGGCGGCGCGCCGCTCGCGCTTGCGCTGGCGGCCGATCGCGGCGAGGGCACGAAACAGGCTGCCGTGGTCGCGTTCGAGCTCCACCATGCGCGGGAAGGCCGCCGCGAGGCTCACGCGCCGGCAGTCGCCGCCGGTGATGCCGCGGACCATGGGATCAAGCATGATCTCGGCGAAGTCGCGCCCGAGACGCCGTACGCCGAAGGCGTGCACGGTCTCGTCGGTCGCCGGATCCTGCGCCGCGCGGCCGAGATCGGCGCGCCGCGGCACCAGGATCTCGCCGAGGACCCGCGCTTTCGCGCGTGCCGTGAACAGGTCGCACCCGAGGAAGCCGGCTGGCGTCACCGGGACCTCGCGCAGTTTGCCGCCGTGGAAGATGAAGCGATGGCGCGACGCATCCTCGCTGCGCAGCAACTCGTCCTCGAGTCCGATCTGCGCGGCCAGCGCCAGGGTCGCCGGCTCGCTGTCGAGGAAGCCGTTGGGGCCCCATTCCACGGTGAATCCGTCGTCGTGCGCCGTGCGCAGGTTGCCGCCCACCGCGGCCGCCGCCTCGAGCACCGTGACCGCGACGGGCGCCGTCCCGTCGCCGGGATGCTCCAGGGCGTGTGCGACGGCCAGCCCGGCCACGCCACCACCCAGCACGACCACGCGCGGCGGCAACGACTCGCTCAAGGGGCGACCTCCTGGCCGGGGGCGGACGGCTGCAGCCTGAAGGCGCGGGCCGTCACCAGATCGGCGAGCGACCGCAACCAGCCGTCGTGCAGGTTCAAGGCCGGCGTGCGCGCGAAACTGGTCACGCCCGCCTCGCCGGCGGCGTGCGCCAGTTCGCGATCCAGTTCGTCGAGGGTCTCGATGTGCTCGCAGGCGAAGCTCACGGGCACGACCAGCAGATGCGTGACGCCTGCCCGCCCGAGCTCGACGCAGGTCTCGAAGGTGGGCGGGCCGACCCAGCGCACGGGACCGACCTTGCTCTGGAACGCTAGGCACGGCGTCGTCCCACCGGCGCGCAGGGCGCCGAGCCAGGTCGCATCGACGAGCGACCGCAGCCGCGCCTGCACGGCGGACACCGTGGCGCGGGTCTGGCGGAAATACGGATCGCCGTGGCGCACGAACCGACGCGGCAGGGAGTGGGCGGTGTAGACGAGCGCGCAGCGCGCCGGGTCGAGGCCGCTGTCCCGCCAGGCCGTGAGCGTCGCGGCGGCCGCCGCAGCGAGCGCGTCCAGGTAGCCGCCGAGCAACGGCCACTGGCGGACCACGTGCAGGGCCAGGTCCGGCGCGGCGCTGCGGCGCGCGCGTTCGAGATCCACGAGGCTGGTGCCGGTGGTCGCCGCGCTGTATTGCGGGTACGTCGGCACCGCGACCAGCTGTCGGACATCGGCGTCGTGCAGCGCCGCGATGGCCTCGTCGCTGAACGGGTGCCAGTAACGCATCGCAACGCCGGGCACCACGTCGAGTCCGCGCGCGGCGAGATGCTCGGCGAGCCGCGCGGCCTGGCGCCGCGTCCAGTCGAGCTGGGGCGAGCCCCCACCGTGGCCGAGCGACGCGTAGCGCGCGGTGACCTCCGCCAGCCGGCGCCGCACGATGAGCTTGCCGAGCGGGCCCGAGAACCACGCCGGCAACGGCAGGATCAACGGGTCGGCGAAGAGGTTCGACAGGAACGGCCTCACGGACTCGCTCCGGTCCGGACCGCCCATGCCGAGCAGCACGACACCGGTGCGCCGGCCAGGATCGAGGCCGCGCGCGGGATAGAGCGGAGGCGTGAATTTCAACTGGGCCTCACACCGTGCGCGAGAACAGCGGCTTCTCGCCGCCTCGCGCGAGATACGCGTCGAACACCATGCTCACGTTGCGCAGGAAATACCGTCCGAGCTCCGTCACGCGCAGGCCGTCGGGGGCAAGCTCCACCAGCCCGTCGTCCGCAAGCGGGGCGAGCTGGGCGACCGACTCCGGCAGCAGCACGTCGACGGGCGCGCCGAACTGGGGCACGGTGACCGCATAGGGCAATTCCAGGTTGCACATCAGGTGCAGGATGACCAGCCGGCGCAGGCGGTCATCTTCGCCGAGGCGCATGCCCTTGACCACCGGCAGGTGTCCCGCGGTCACCGCGACCTCGTAGTCGTCCACCTCGGTGGTGTTCTGGGCGAAGCGGTCGCGCACGTCGCTGATCGAGCTGTTGCCGACGGCGAGCAGATCCAGGGCCGGCCGCGTGGTGTAACCCATGAAGTTGCGGTGCAGGCGCTTCTGGGCCAGCGCGCGGGAGAGTTCGTCGTCGGGCCGGGCGAAATGGTCGATCCCGATCCAGACGTAACCCGCGTCGGTGAGGGTCTGCACCGCGAGCCGGTAGAGGTCGAAGCGCTCGGGACCTGACGGCAACGCCGACGCGTCGATCGCGGCCTGGTTCGGACGCGCCCAGGGCACGTGCGCGTAGCCGAAGACCGCCAGGCGGTCGGGGCTCAGCTCTATCACCCGGTCAAGCGTCTGGCGGAAGCTCGCGACCGTCTGGTGCGGCAGGCCGTATACCAGGTCCATGTTCACGCTCGCGAAGCCGGCGTCGCGGCACGCCTCGTAGAAGCGCACCGTGAGCTGCTCCGGCTGCACGCGCCCGATGGCCACCTGCACCCGGCGGTCAAAATCCTGGACGCCCATGCTGATGCGGTTGAAGCCCAGTTCGCGCAGCAGGCGCACCTGGTCGGCGGTGCCGAGTCGGGGATCGGCTTCGAGCGAGAACTCGCCGTCCGGGTCGAGCTCGAAACGGTCACGGATCAGCTGCACGGTGCGGCGCAACTGCGTTTCCTTGCCGTAGTTCGGCGTGCCGCCGCCCCAGTGCATCTGCACCGCGTGCCGCCGCCCGACCAGTCCCGCGACGATGTCTAGCTCCCGTTCCAGCGCATCCAGGTAACGGTCTCCGTCGCCCTTGCCCACGGGCACCGCGGCGTTGCAGCCGCAGTAGCTGCAGCGTTTCAGGCAGTAGGGCAGGTGCACGTAGAGGCTGATCGGCTGCTGCGGCCGCGCCGCCAGCTCGGCGAGCGCCTCGCGATACTCCGGCTCGCCGAAACCGTCCGGCCACGCCGGCACCGTCGGGTAGCTGGTGTAGCGCGGCCCCGGCCGGTCCAGCCGCTGCAAGAGATCGGGCGTGATGTCGACGCTCATCTATGCCTCCGCGACGTGCGCGTGGACGGTCTCGATCAAGGCCTCCACCGACGCGATCGGTGTCTCGGGGAGAATGCCGTGGCCCAGGTTGAAGACATGGCCGGCCGCGGCGTCGCCGGCGCGGCAGATCGCCGCCGCGCGTTCGCGAACCTCCGCCCCACCTGCGAACAGGACGATGGGGTCCAGGTTGCCTTGCAGCACCAGGTCCGGTGCCTGGGCCGCCACGGCGCCCAGGTCGGCCGTCCAGTCGAGGCTCAACGCGTCCGCGCCGGACTGCCGCAGCGCGTCGAGGTGCGTCGTGCCGCCCTTGCTGAACAGGATGCGGGGCACGCCCAGGGGCGCGAGTTGCGCCATGATCCGCTGCAGGCGCGGCAGCACGACGCGCCGATGGTCGGCAGGGGACAGCACGCCCGCCCAGGAATCGAAGACCTGCACCGCGTCGGCGCCGGCCTCGACCTGCATCGTCAGATGGCGAGTCACCTGTTCCGCGAGCAAGTCCAGCAACTCGCCGAGCAGGTCGCCGCGCGCGTAGAGCATGGTCTTGAGGTGCCGGAACTCGCCCTTGCCGCCGCCGCCTTCAATCAGGTACGCGGCGAGGGTGAAGGGCGAGCCGGCGAAGCCGATCAGCGGCTTCGGCGCGATCTCCCCCTTGACCATCCGGATCGCGTCCGCCACGAAACCCAGTTCCTCCCGCGGGTCGACCAGGTGCAGCGCGCGGATGGACGACTCGTCGCGCAGCGGCGCCGCCAGCTTCGGGGCGCCGTCGGCGAAGGAGAACTCGGCGCCCATGGGCGCGAGGGGCGTGAGGATGTCGCTGAAGATGATCGCGGCGTCGAGGTCGAAGCGGCGCAACGGCTGCAGCGTGACCTCGGCCGCGAGTTCCGGCGTGCAGCACAGATCGCGGAAGGTGGCCTTCTCGCGCGTCGCGCGGTACTCCGGGAGATAACGTCCGGCCTGGCGCATGATCCACAACGGCCGGCGTCGCGGCCGCTCGCCGCGCAGGGCCGCCAGGAAGGGAGAGGTCGAGGTGGAGGAGCGCAGGGTATCCATGTCGCCTCTTGCTAGTTGAAGATGCAGCGCCGCCGGGAATCTCCAGGCGGATGGTCAGCGCTAAACCTAATCTGGACTCGGCTTGCGCGCACGGTCGTAGCCGCGCCAGACGAGAACCTGGGCGGCAATCGCCGTCGCGAGCAGCCCCGCGGCGAGGACGTAGGGCGCGCCGAGCCATCCGGACGCCTGCACGGCGAAGCCGGCCAGGAGCGGCGGCAGGAACCCGCCGGCCCCGATCACGGCCTCGTGGATCCCGGCCAGCCGGCCGCGCGAGGCCGCTGATTCCAGGCTGAAATGCAGGCTGGCCGCATAGGCGACGCCGCAACTCAAGCCGAGCACCGGCACCGCCAGCAACAGCGCCGGAAACACCGTCAGGACCGGGATCGCGGCCACCACCACCAGCGCCGCGAATTGCGGGATCCACAGCCGGGACGGCGAGTGAGGGAACCGCAACGGGCCGGTCAGGAGCAGGAACACCAGGGTCTGCGCGACGAAGATCGACGCCAGGAACACGCCGTAGCGGGCCTCGCTCCAGCCCTGGGCCGCGAACCACTGCGGCAGATGGTGCATGAGGATGCCCAGGACTCCGTACGCCGCCAGGTTGGCGATCCAGCCCTGGCCGCGCAGGGCCCGCAGACGCGCGGCGGCGGGTGCGGCACCGGTCAGGGAGTCATCGTCGGCGGCCTGTCCGGCCTCGGCGGGCGAAGTCTCCTGGCCGCGCGGCAGGGCGAGGAAGGCGAGTGCGACCCAGGCCGCCCCGGTCAGGAAGACGGTTCGGAAGCCGTACCGGTCCAGCAGCAGGCCGCCGAGCAGGAACCCCAGGGTCTTGCCCGCGCTCCAGGCCACGTTGAACCGTCCGAGCACGCGGATGCGGTCGGCCGCCGGCGTGAGGTCGCCGAGCGTCGACTGGACCACGGGCCAGTACAGCGCCTTGCCCAGCCCCATCATGAGTTGCAGGGCGAGAAGCGAGGACACGGACGTCGCGCGGTACGCGAGCACGGCGCAGGCGATGAGCGTCAGGCCGCCGGCGAGGCACAGTCGCGTGCGTCCCGCGCGGTCGCTCCAGTGGCCGGCCAGGGGGGCGCAGACCACGTAGGCGATCGCGCCGATGGCCGGGACCAGCCCCAGCTGGAGGGCGCCGCCGCCGAGCGCGAGGACCTTGAACGGCATCGCCGTCATGATCAGGAAGAATCCGCCGTCCATGGCGGCGGCCGAAGCATAGTAGCCGCGCAGCACGTGTGTCGATGCGGTCCGCGTGCCGGGGTTCACGGCGACGTCCTTCCGAAGCGGTCGCGCAGCAGGCCCTGCCGCAAGCCGTGGCGGCTAAGGCGCAACTCCGGGCAAGCCAGCCGGTCCATCGCGCCCGCGACCAGGATGGCGCCGGCGAGGATCACGCCCGCGCGGTCGGGGTGCAGCCCGGGCAGCAACCGACGCTCGTCCAGGCTCAGCCGGCGGTAGATCTCGATCTGACGCGCGACCTCTGCCCGCGGCACGCGATGTCCCTGGAGCGCCGACGGCTGGTCCGGCATTCCGCCGATTTGCACGGCGCCCAGGGTCGCGGGGGTGGCGCCGATGCCGATGAGCACCGTCTCCTCGACGGGTTCCGGCAGTTGCGCCAGGCAGGACGACACGGCGTCGCGCGCGGCTGCCACCGCCGCCATCGTCACCGGTTCCTGGCTCAGATAGTTCTCGGTGAGACCGAGGACGCCCAGGGGGAGGCTGGAGCTCTGGTCCAGTCGTTCCCCTCGGCCCAGACCGAACTCGGTGCTGCGCCCGCCGACATCGAGGACCGCCAGCCGGGCGTCGGCGACATCGGCAGGCAACTCGCTACAGGCTCCGAGGTACGCGAGGCGGGCTTCTTCCTGGCCGCTGATGATCTCGATCTGCAGCCCCGTCCGGCGGGCGACCTCGGCCGCGAACGCGGCGCCGTCGGCGGCCTCGCGCAGGCATTGCGTCCCGACGACCGCGACACCGGCGCACTCCTGCGTCGCGATCACACGGGCGAACCGCTGCAGCACCGCGAGCGTCGTGGCGGCCGCCGCCGGATCGAGTGTCTTCGCCACCGAGAGCCCGCGGCCGAGACCGGTGACCACGACCTCGTCGAGCCGGACCGACCAGCGCCAGCCTCCCGCAATGGCGTCTCGCGCGGCGATGCGGAGCTTGATCGAGTTGCTGCCCACGTCGACGGCCGCGAACCGGATCTCCGACGATAGGTCGCCGTGATTCATGGCGCCGCACCTCGCCGTAAACGAACGAGCCCGGCCGCCGGCCGGGCTCGTTCCTATGTGGTAGCGGGGGCAGGATTTGAACCTGCGACCTTTGGGTTATGAGCCCAACGAGCTACCAGACTGCTCCACCCCGCATCCAGAACTCAGAAATATCCCCTGTGGGACCGGCAATATAGAACCCGCCACCTACGGTGTCAAGAAAGGCGAACCGTCCGTGGCGCGCTCGCAAGGGCGGAATCTCAGCGCGTGGTCGGGGCCGGGGTGGGCTTCACGAGGAGAAGGACTTCTTCCTCCGGGCGCCGCATGTTGAACTCCTCGCGCGCGATGCGCTCGAGCGCCGCCGGATCCGTCGCGAGGAGATCGATGGCCTGCTCCAGCGAGTCTGCCTCGGCCTGGAGCACCTGCACCTCGCGCCGGATCTCGTCCCGTTCGCCGCGCAACTTGAAGAACATCGCCAGACCATTCTCCCCGAACATGGGCAAAGCGAGCAGTACGACGGCGGCGACGAGCGTGAGCCAGGGGAGGGATCGCCAGGCGCGGCCGCTCGTCGGCCGGCGCCAGGGGCTAGGCGGCGTGGGGTCAAGGCGATGGGGGTTCCGTTTGAACATGGCGACTCCCGGCCTCCGTGCCGGGGAAGGGGGGCCGGCCGTCGCCGGCCCCCGACAATCTCACCGCAGATTCGTGAAGCACGAATGTCCGGGAAACACGGCCAGGTCGTCAAGCTCTTCTTCGATCCGCAGCAGCTCGTTGTACTTGGCGATGCGGTCGCTGCGGCACAGCGAGCCGGTCTTGATCTGGCCGGCGCTGGTCGCCACGGCCAGGCTGGCGATGGTGGAGTCCTCGGTCTCGCCGCTACGATGACTGACGACGTTGGTCCACGCCGCGCGCTTGGCCATCTCGATGGTCTCGAGCGTCTCGCTGAGCGTGCCGATCTGGTTCAGCTTGATGAGGATGCTGTTGGCACAGCGCTCGCTCACGCCGCGCGCGAGGCGCTCGGGGTTGGTGACGAAGAGGTCGTCCCCGACGATCTGGATCCGCGAGCCGAGGGCCTCGTAGAGCTTGCGCCAGCCGGCCCAATCGTCCTCGGCGAGGCCATCCTCGATGGAGACGATGGGGTAATTGTCGACGAGGTCGGCGTAGAACGCGACCATGCGCTCGGCATCCCAGGGCTCGCCGCCCTCCGCCTCGAGCACGTATTTACCGTTCTTGAAGAAGGTGCTCGAAGCCGGGTCGAGCGCGATGGCGATGTCCTCGCCGGGCTTGAAGCCGGCGCGCTCGATGGCCGTCACCAGCAGATCGAGCGCCTCGCGGTTGGACTTCAGGTTGGGGGCGAAGCCGCCCTCGTCGCCGACGCCGGTGGAGAGGCCGCGCTCGTTGAGCAGTTTCTTCAGCGTGTGGAAGGTCTCGCTGCCGTAGCGCAGCGCCTCGCCGAAGGTCGGGGCGCCCAGGGGCATGATCATGAATTCCTGCAAGTCGACGTTGTTGTCGGCGTGCTGGCCGCCGTTGAGCACGTTCATCATCGGCACGGGCAGGGTTCGCGCCTGCACGCCGCCGACGTAACGGTAGAGCGGCAGGCCGACGGACTCGGCGGCGGCCTTGGCCACGGCCAGCGACACGCCGAGGATCGCGTTCGCGCCCAGCTTCGCCTTGGTGGGGGTTCCGTCGAGCTCGATGAGGATGCGGTCGACGAGCGACTGGTCGGTGGCATCGAGACCGAGGAGCTCCTCCTCGATGTCCTGGACGTTCTTCACGGCCTGCAACACGCCCTTGCCGCCATAGCGGGCCTTGTCGCCGTCGCGCAGTTCGTGGGCCTCGTGCTCGCCCGTGCTGGCGCCGCTGGGGACCGCCGCCCGCCCGGCCGAGCCGTCGGCCAGCACGACGTCCACCTCGATGGTGGGATTCCCGCGGGAGTCCAGGATCTCGCGGGCCTGGATCATCTCGATCGAACTCATGGCAAACCTCGCTTGTGGTCTCTGCGGCCGAAGGTCATGTCCGTGCATCAGGGGCGCAGCCTAGGCGCAGCCTCGCCGGGTGTCAACGGGGCAGCGGCGGGCAGGATTAGATTGACCGGCGCCGGCGCACCTGCGAATTTCAAGTGACTGCGACCAATCAGGATACGTGGAGCCCGGGGTTGGAACATGTTCGATCGTCGTGCCGATCTCAAGGTGATTCGCCGTTGTAAGCGCGGCGAGGAGGCGGCGTTCGCCCAGATCCTCGAGCGCTATCGCGTGCCGATCTACAACCTGTGCTACCGCATGACGCGCAATCCGGAGGACGCTCGCGACCTCGGCCAGGAGGTCTTCATCAAGGTGTTCTCGCTGCTAGACCGCTACGACGAGGAGTACGCCTTCAGCAGCTGGCTCTTCCGGATCGCCACCAACCACTGCATCGATCACCTGCGGCGCAACCGGCTGCGTTTCCTCTCCCTCGAGCGCGACGGCGGCTTCGACGACGAGGAAGCGGAGATGCAGATCCCCGACCCGGGGCCATCGCCCGACGTCAAGCTGCAGCGACGGGAGGCGGTCGAGCGGCTGGAGGAGGTCATCGCGGAGTTGCCGCCGCACTACCGGGTGATCACCCTGCTCCGCCACGACCAGGAACTCTCCTACGAGGAAATCGCCGAGGTCCTCGACCTGCCGCTCGGCACCGTGAAGGCCCGCATCCACCGCGCCCGGAACATGATCCAGCAGATCCTCCATGCCCGCGGCTACGAAATTTGATGCAACCCGGCCTGCGGTTCTCCCGTACCCAACAGCAACGAGCGTCACAGATCTGGCGGCATTGTAATAACTTGTTGGCTGCCAGTGGCTTGTTGAGATCGGGCGCGGCGGACTATCGCTATCGGTGTCGGGGGATAGGAAGTCTTGCCGCGGCCGTGGGGCGGAAACCGAGGCGCGAGTCTCGGTTCCGCCCCGCCACCGAGTCGTTGCCACGGGACGGCGCACCGGTCTAAGCTCGGCGCCGATGGCGACGGTCCAGATGCAGAGGAGCCGGTCGTGAAGGAACATACCCACGAGGACAGCCAGCCGATGGATTGCCGCGGCTGCGCGGAGCACGTCCAGTCGTACGTCGACGGCGATCTGTCCCGCGACCTTGCCCTGCGCGTCTTCCTGCACGTGAGGGAATGTCCGGGCTGCGAGGCCAAGCTGGCGCAATGGCAGGGCATGGTCCAGGCCCTGGGCCAGTTGCCGCGTCATGAACCGCCGGCGGATTTCGACCGCGAGATCCTGGCCGCGGTACCATATGCGTCGTACCGGGACCTGGCGCCGCTGCGCCGCGACCGGGTGCCGGTCTACCTGCAGGAGAGTTTCTTGCCGGCCTACGTCCGCGCCGGCGCCGTGCGGCTCGCGGGCCTGACGCTCGCCGTGGCCTGCGGCCTCGCGGTCGGCTATGGCCAGTTGCCGCCGCTGGCCCTGATCGGCACCGGCCTGGGCGTGCTGCCCGAGGCGCTGGTCAGGCTGCAGTATCTCGCCCGTTCCATGGTCCTGGGTGTTCGCCGCGCGGAAGGTGGGTCCTGACCGATGGTCGTCACCGGTTGCCAGTTGCGGTTGTCGGCTTCGCCGGGGTCTCTACGCCCCGCGTTGCTGGCGCTGCTGGTGGCCGTGATGACTGTCGCGTCGTCTCCGGTTCTTGGTGGGCCGGCGGCTGAACCGGCGACGACGAAGGTCGAGACCGCAGCGCAGCGGCAGGCGCGCAGCGCCGCGCGAGACTCTCTACGAGAGGAACTGCGGCGTTATGCCCGCATCGCCGCCGCTCTGCGGGACTCGGTCGCGCGGCTCGAAGGAGATGAGACGGCCGCCCTGCGCGAGCGAGAGATCGAGGCGACCATCGAGGAGTTGACGACGTCGCTGGGCGAGATCTCCGAGGAACTAGCGGGACTCGACCTGCAGGTCTTCGACAACGCCATCCGGCTGCGGGACCGGCACGGCGGCACGGTCTCGATCACGCTGCCGGAGAACCTCGAAGAGAACGTCTCCCGCGGGCTCGGCCACCTGAGCCGGGTGATCCTCGACGAGTTGCCGGATTCCGTGCAGGTGACGTTGCCGCGCGAGATCGTCGCGGTTCGGGGCGTGGCGCCGCCGCCGCCGCCGACCGTCGGCGAGGATGGGCACGCGCCGGCGCCGCCGGCGTCCACGCCGCTGTCGCGGATCTTCGGGCTCGACGCCCTGCGCAAGAAGAAGGTCATCGAGGGCGACCTCGTGAAGGTCCGGGACAATGTCCTCGTGCAGCCGAACGAGGTGGTGCGAGGCAACGTCGTGGCCGTGATGGGCGACGCGCTCATCGAGGGCCAGGTCGAGGGCGACGTCGTCGTGGTCCTCGGCGACCTGCAACTCGGCGAGGACGCCAGCGTCGCCGGGCGCGTGGTCACGGTGCTCGGCCGCCTGGACCGCGACGAGAATGCCGTGGTCGGATCGGTCGTCGTCGTCAATCCTGGTTCGGTCCTCGATCTCAACGTGAGTGATCTGGCGGCCGGGAAGGGGACCTGGGTTTCGTTCGTGGTCGCGCAGGTGTTCCTGCTGCTGGTCATCCTGCTTGTGGTGGTGCTCCTGGTCAGCGTGCCGCAGCGACGCCTGGGCACCGCGACGGCGGCCCTCGCCCAGCGGCCCGCGGAATGCCTCGGCCTCGGCCTGCTGGTGGCGATCGCCGGCCATGTGATCCTGGCGGCGCTGCTGGCGGTCCTGGTTCTCACCGTGATCGGGATTCCCGTGGCCATGCTGGCGCTGATCGGCCTGGTCCTGCTCGACCTCCTGGCGGTCGGGATCGCCTGCGTGAACCTCGGGCGCTGGCTCTGCCGGAGGTTCTCCCTCTCCTGCCAGCGCGTGTGGGCGATGGCCATCCTCGGGATGCTCGTCGTGCACGTGCCGAGTTTCCTGGCGGCCCTGCTCGCCTGGCAGGGCGGAGCCGCGGTCGTCGCCTCGGCCCTGTTCGTGCTCGGGATCGGTCTGAAGGCCGCCGTGTACGTCCTGGGCCTCGGGGCGCTGGTCGCCAGCCGGCTCGGGACCCGGGAATTCGCCGCCGCCGGTGAAGGTCTTGCGCCGCTCCCCGTGAGATAGGGCGCGTAAAATAACCCACACGCCAACGCAATTTCACCCACCGGAGCCGAGAAACGCCTGTTTCAAGCGCCGGGCCGGCCTCTTGAAGCTCCACTGACGACGCCGGCATTACCTGCTATAATCAATCTTTCCAGTCGATTACGTCCGTGGCGAACGGTTTCGCGCGAACGCCGCCGAGCGACCACGGAGAGTCGCCACTCGTGGTACGAGAACTGCGTCTTTTCGCCCATCACGAGCTCGGATGGCCAGGGGTTGCGGGAAGGGCGGCATGATGCACCAGGATGGCACGACGGGGTCCAGCGCGGTCGATCGCGGCGGGATGTGGCGGATGATGACCCGCGGCGGGATGGTCGTCGCCGTGGTTCTCGCGCTCGCCCTGCCGGCCTGGGCCACCGTCGACGTCACCACGTCCACCGGGATCCACGCGACGGTCCACACGCCGGACGACGTGGCCCGGATGCTGGGCGTGGAGGACGGCCGCACCTGGTTGCGCCACCCGCAGGCCGGCGACGTCGAGCTGGACACCATGCGCTATCCCTGGGACCACCTGGTGCCGCTGCCGGCCGCCGAGGTGGTCGCCGCCCTCGAGGCGATGCAGGGCTTCACGACCGACGTCGACGTCGACGTGTACCTGCTGCCCGGATTCCCGGCCGGGATCTGGTCGAGCTTCGCGAGGGGGCGGGCGATCTTCCTGGCGCCCGCGTTCGCGGCGACGGCGGCGAGCACCGTTCACTACGTCGTGACCCACGAGATGGGACACGTGCTCACCACGGCGGCCATCGATCCGCTGCCGTCGCGCTGGGAGGCCTACCTCGGGCTCCGCGGGCTCGACGCCTCGGCCCTGGACCCCGCCGCCCCGCATGCCGAACGCGCCCGTGAGGTCCTCGCCGAGGATCTGCGCCACCTCTTCGGCGGACCGCTGGCAACTCTCTCCGGCACCATCGAGAACGGCCGTCTGCCGCTGCCCGAGACGGTCTCCGGCCTGACGGCGCTGCTACGCGGCTACCTCGCCGAACCGCCGCTCGCCGCGACCGCGACGCTGACGGCCCGGGCGTTTCCCAACCCCTGCAATCCGCAGACCACCATCGAGCTCACCTTGCCTGCCGGCGTCGAGATGAACGGCGATCAGGTAGTCGTCGCGATCCACGATGTGCGCGGGCATCTGGTGCAGATGCTTCACGGCGCCGAGGTGGGTGGCGGCGTCGCTCGCGTGACCTGGCGCGGTGACGACGCCGCCGGCCGCGCCGCGCCGTCGGGGGTCTACGTCTACGTGATCAAGCTGGGCGACGTGGTCGCGCGCGGCCGGGTCAACGTCGTGCGCTGAGGCGGCTCATCGCCGCGGTGACGGGGGATCCTCGAGCAGTTCCTCGATCTCGTCCACGTTGATGTGTCCCCACTCGGCTGTCTCGAAGTCGGAGATCTTCAGGTAGACGAGACGACCCTCGTACGGCCGCAGATCCCAGTATCGCCAGGTCATGGCCTCGACGTTGGCGCCCGTCTCGCGGTAGATGACCGTGTCGGCCTCGGCGTCGTACAGGCCGAGGAAGCAGGTTTGCGGGAAATTGCCGCCGCCGACGAGCGCGCGCATCGAACGTCCCTCGACGACGAAATCCGCCGTGGTCACCGCGCCCTGGGCCACGTCGCCGAGAAACGCGCCCGGCGAACCGCGGCCGGAGAGCGGCCCCTGGTAGTACTCCTTGCTCGCGAAATAGAAGTTCCCCACCGGCCCGGCGCCCGGCAGGCCGCGGCGCACCGGGTTGTCGCCGAAGCAGGGGTTGCCCAGGGTGGCCGTGCCTTCGCGGGTCACGAAGTGACGCAGCAGGGGATGCGGCTTGTAGACGGTCGGGTGCTGCAACCCCGGCTGGACGAGCAAGGTGTCGAAGCGAGCCACGAAGGACAGCGCGGGGTGCCCGTACTCCTGGTAGGGGCCGATCCGCGAGAAGATCCAGGCGCCGTCGGGCGTGAAGCGGTCGACCTCCGGCGCCACGCCGAAATCGACGAAGGCGCGGTTGGCGAAGGTCAAGTTCTCGGGGGAGTCGGCCGCGATGTGGCTCACGCCATCGACCGAGTACTCGACGAAGAAGATGTGGTGGACGTCGTCGATCACGTGGTACTGCACGCTCTCCAGCACGTTGCCCGGATTCTGGCCGTCGTTGAGGAAGAAGATGGACTGGTTGCCCCAGTTCTGCTGGTCGGGAGAGGTCGCCTTGGCGATCGCGCCGGCGCCGCCGTAGGCCGACGAGGACCGGGCCGTCAGGAGCATGTGCCACTCGCCCTCGCGGTAGTACACGAACGGATCCCGGAAGTCGCCGTACTGCCCGTTGGGGTTCCAGGTGAAGTAGGTGTTGTCCGGCACGAGGACCGGGTTGAGCCGGGTCTTGTACCAGGTGTCGAGATCGCGCGACCAGGCCATCGCGCCGCGCTGATTGTAATTCGCGTCGACCCCGGTGTACGCCATCCAGTAGAGGCCGTTCTCCTCGTTGCGGAAGACGTCGGGGGCCCAGATGGCGCTGGCCTCGAAGGGAGCGCTGGACACGCCCAGGGCGGGGCCCAGGAGTTCCCAGTGGATGAGGTCTTCGCTGGCCGCATGCCACACGGTGTCCGCGAACACCGGCTGCGGCTGGCTTTCCGGGATCCCGTGGTAGAAGAGATGGTAGCGGTCGTCCACGGCGATGATCGAGAAATCCCAGACCTGCATCCCGGGGTGGACGTAGTAGGGTTGCTCGAAATCGATCTTGACGAGGGCGCGCGCCGCCGGGGCCGACACGACCATGCCGAGGCAGGTCGCCACGGCAAGGAACCAGGCCTGATGCGGCACGAGTCGCTGGCGAAGGTCCGGGGAAATCATCCGTGACTCTGCTCTCGGTTCATCGTGGAATCCGGCCGGTATCCGGCGGCTTGCGTCGAGACGATAAGTGGTGCAAAGATATCAGAATATCCGGGAATTCGTCAACACGGCCGGAGCCGAAGGCGGTCTGAAAGATGGTGAGCCACCCGTGGTCGATCCTCCTGTCACGCGGTTTGGTGATTGCCGGAGCGGTGGTGTCGGTGGTGGCCGGGGCTCAGCCCTCCAATTCCGGCAAATCCGGTGACGACGCCATCGCGCGCATCGACAGCCTGCTGGCTGTCGGCCGGGCCGATCAGGCCGTCGACGAGACGGGCCGCCTGCTCGGCGCGGCGGACCTGCCGCCGCGGCTCCAGGCGCAGCTGACCCAGCGCCGATGCGTCGCCCTCCAGACGGCGGGCCGCTGGCAGGATGCCGTGCCGGTCTGCGAAGAGGCAGTGCTCCTGGCGGGGAGGGATGCCGCCAACCATCAGAATCTGGCCACGTGTCTGCAGAGGCTGGGACAGCTCGGACGCGCCGCGGGCGAGCTCGAGGAGGCTCTCGAACTCGATCCCACGCGCACCGACTGGCGTCTGCAGTACGCGCGGATCCTGCTCGACCTCGGGGCGCGACGGGAGTCCCTGCGGCAGATCGACCTGGCGGCGTCGGCGTGTCCGGATTGCCCCGCGGTCGACCGCGCGCGCGCCGACCACGCCTTGCGGACGGGCCAGCCGGACCTGGCGATCCCGCCGCTGCGGCGGTTGTTGCGAGCCGAGCCGTCGTCGCAACTGCGGGAGCGTCTCGTCCAGGCCTGCTGGGACGCGGGCCGGCCGGCGGACGTGGATTCGACACTCGCGGGGACCCCGCTGGAATCCCTCAGCCACCAGGAGCTCATGCTCCTGCTGCAGGCCGACCGTGAACGCGCCGTCACCGACCGTGCGCGGCGGCTGGCGCCAGGCGGCGTGGATGCCGGACGCGTGCCCGCGGCGGCGCGCACCGACCCGCGCTTCTGGGGTCTGGTCTCCGAGCTGTGCCTGCTGGGGGGGGATCCCGCCGCGGCGCTGGCGGCCATCGACACGGCCCTCGCCCTGGCCCCGCGGGACGCCCGCTGGCATCACAACCGGGCGGCGGTGCTGGTCAAGCTCGGCCGCGAGACGGAGGCCGCCGCGGCCCTTACCCGCGCGCGCGAACTGGGCGGGTCCGGGTCGTGAGGCGCGGGCGGTTCGGGCTGCTCGCACTGCTCCTGGTCCTCGTCGCGGCAACTGCCGTCCCGGCCCGCGAGGTGCCGCCACCGGACGGCGAATGGCGTCCGCTTCGCCTTGCCCGCTGTGCCCGCGACGGCGGCGTGGACGACGCGGTCGTCGCTTCGCTCGCCCTGGCAGGCCGTCTCTTCGAGCAGGGGAGCGGCGGCGATGCGGTGGCGGAGCTCGAGTCCTGCCTGCGCGAGCATGCCGAGGCGCCCGACGTGATGCTGACTCTCGGGCAGCTCTACCTTCTGGCGGCGCTCGGCAGCGGGGCGGTGGTTCCCCGCGAGGGGCCGGCAGCCAGGACCGGCGACCGGGTGCGGGACCAGGCGGCGTGGCTCGGCCGGTCGGCAACCCTCCTGACCGCCGCCGGAGACTTGCGGCCGGACGACGGCGTCGTCGACTACCTTCTGGCAGAGGTCGCGAGGGCTCGCGGCGACCTGGAAACGGCCATGGCGACCGAGTTGCGGGGAATGCGCAAGTGCTCCTGGGAGGAGAGCCTGGAGGTGGTCCGTCGCTATCAGCGGGCGCGGACCTATCCGGCGCAGCTGACGAGCCCGATCCAGCCGGCGTATCCGGACCAGGCACGACAGAAGAAACGCCAGGGACGCGTCCAGCTGGACCTGCTCATCAACCCCGAGGGCAGAGTCGTCCAGGTAGAGATCGTCGAGGGAGACACCCTCCTGGCGGCGGCGGCCGCCGCCGCCGCGCCAGATGCCGGGTACCAGGCGGCCCGCGTCGGATTGTATCCGGTCTGGGCCTGGTTGCGGGTTTCCGTCGACTTCCGGATGCGTTGATCCGCCTAAGGTCGAACTGCCAGTTGATTTGCCGGGCTACTGACCCTTACTTTCAGGCAGGTCTCGCCGCCTCGCGGGGGCGGGACGACTCGCGCAGTTTCCCGGCCGGCGCAGAACGCCCGGCCGCCGTGTTCCGACGGGAGGTCGGTGTCTTGAGCATGCGGTCCAGCAAACGCGCGCTGGTGGTCAACTACGTGGTTCTCCTCGGGGTCGCCCTCGCCGTGGGCTGCTCGACCAAGGAAGACCCCAGCGAGGTGCTCGATCTCTGCGGCAACCACAGTTGCGGCCAGCTCGCGATGGTCACCATCGACACCTCGAAGGACGGCTTCCAGTACCTCGAGGTCGCCCTGTCCCCGGACCAGGCGACGATCGCCTTCACGGCAGACTGGAGCGCGATCCCGTCGCTGCCGCCCGAGGACATCGACGAGCCGATCGAGAACCGGCAGGTTCTGCTCATCCCCGTCGATCCCGGTCTCTGGTCCGAGAGCAGCTTGACCCGCAAGCCCGTGACCAGCATCTCCGACCTCAACGCCCAGCTGGTCCGCTGCAACGAGTTCATCTCGGAAATCGGCGGCACCACGGACCTGACCGACCAGGCGCATCAGTTCAACAAGGGACACCCGACGTGGCTCACCCGCACGGGCTCCACGATGTCGGACTCGCTCATCTTCTGGATCAACGTCGAGGGGCGCGACCGCCTCGTCGTGGCCGGCATCCAGGATCCCACCAGCGTGGATCCTCGCATCCTCTTCTACGAGCAGCAGGATCTCGTCGAAAATGGTTGGTACTTCTACCATCACGATCCGGAGCTCTCGGCTGACGGCCGCTGGCTCGCGTTCTCGCGCTTCGGTTGCGACCGCCCCAACGACGAGAATCGCGATTGCACGCTGCAGTCGATCTGGGTCCTGGACATGTGGACCACGACGGACCCCCGCACCGCCCGCGCCTTCCCCATCACCACCGAAGCGGCGAGCATGTCGACGCCGACGTGGTCGCCAGACGGCCGGCAGCTCTGCTTCTCCGCGAGCACGGATCTCGTGGGTGAGTACGGCGGCCGCGCCAATGAACTGTTCACGGTGAGCTTCGATCCGGAACAGGCCGCCGCAGGCGATCCGGAGCTCGATGCCGATCTCAACCGGATCACCTTCACCACGACGGTGGATGGCGATCCGATCACCGGCTTGCACAACTATGCGCCGGTCTACGACACCACCGGCTCGCTGGTCTACTTCGTCTCGAGCCGCCGCGCCCCGGCCTCCACCCAGCGTGGCCGCAGCGTCTGGTCGGTCACCGCCGACGGGCGCCTCGAGCCGGAGATCTTCTTCTTCAGCCGCGAGGACGACGTCGATCCCGACGTCGCGTCCGATGGCACCGTCGTCCTGTCCAGCGGCCTCGGCTTCCCGACCGAGATGCTCGATGCGCTGGAGAACGCGACCCTTGATTCGCTGTACGCGATGAACGACACGATGCAGTTCCCGCGTACGGAGTTCGAGATCTTGCGGCTGGCTAGCGATGAGCGTGCGAAGCTGGAGGCTTATGGCACGGGCGTCATGGCCCAGATTTTCATGTTCCGCAATTAGTCGGATCTGAATCGGAAATTGTGCTTGGCCCCCGGCTTGCCGTACGGGGGCCATGAACACACCAACCCCCGA
>JADHED010000824.1_pt1 | contig 31272 bp, 29 predicted proteins | sample 8952041 | NCBI WGS metagenome assembly JADHED01 (sample SAMN16124423, study PRJNA663239) | bioreactor sludge metagenome | isolation source: sludge (control) | place: India:Bengaluru | collected 2018-09-08
AGGCAAATTTGGAATGCGAACACGTGGCCGCGGGGGCGGCCCGGGTAGCCTGCCGGAGGCAGCCCGGAGGGCGAGGTTCCGTCCGAATCCCTGTCTGTGGACGCCCCCCCCGGCGGTTCTCGATGCAGATTTTTGAGTCCGCAGTTGTCAGGCGTGCGGAACCTTGTTACGAAGTTCGCATCTGTATGGCTCTTGCTGTCCACCGTCCAAAACTTACGCTTTCCGAAAAACTGTATTTTCCCGCAGTGACTGCGGGGCTGTTCATCACGTTCCGCCACATTGTGAACCGGCTTCTCGGGCGCACGAAGGTGACGATGCAGTATCCCGAACAGAAGTGGGATGAGAATCTGCCGGATTGGTATCGCGGGGCTCCGACGCTGGTGAAGGACGACTGGGGACGGGAGCGCTGCGTGGCCTGCCAGCTTTGTGAGTTCATCTGCCCGCCGCGGGCGATCACGATCAAACCGGAGGAGATTCCCGCCGAGGAGCGTTGGGGCAAGGTGGAAAAGCGTCCGAAGACATTCGACATCGACATGATCCGCTGCATTTACTGCGGACTTTGCCAGGAAGTCTGTCCGGAGCAGGCGATTTTCCTGCGAAAAGATTACTCGATCACCGGTTACAGCCGGTCGGAAATGAACCATGACAAGGCAAAACTCTACGAATTGGGTGGGGTCATGCCGGGATTGGTGAACAAGTGGAACGAAAAAAAGTAGCCGATCAGGGACTCTCCTGTTAGAAAAACCGCCGATTTTTACCATGCAGCTCGCTCTCTTCTGGATTTTTGCCGCTCTGACACTCCTTTTTGCCGTGGGAGTGGTGGTTTTCCGGAGCCCTGTTTCCAGTGCCATGAGCCTGGTGATGTCGTTTGTGGGACTGGCGGCCCTGTTCATGACGCTGGACGCCTTTTTTATCGGCATCGTGCAGGTGTTGGTCTATGCGGGGGCTGTGATGGTGTTGTTTCTCTTCATCATCATGCTGCTGGATTTGCGGGCCGAGGGGCGGCGTCCGGTCCGGTTGGCCGCCTGGCTTGGCGGGGGAATCGTTGTCGGGGGATTCCTGGCCGCATTGTCCCGGGTGCTGTTGACGTTGCCCGCTCTCAACCAGCCGAAACCGGAGATTGTTTCCCACACTGTGGTGAACGATGTCGCGCAGGTGGGCGTGACGCTTTTCCGTCACTTTAATCTTCCTTTTCAAATCATCGGGGTGCTGCTCCTTGTCGCCACGGTGGGAGTCGTTGTCCTGAGCCGGAGGGAACTCAAATGAGGCGCCCGGAGGCGGACGGCGCAGTGACGGAACGGAGTGTCTGCCACGGCCATTTCAAACTTCCAATTTCAAACTTCCAATTTTCCTAGCGTGCCGACTCTTGCAAATTACCTGTTCGTCAGCGGAGCCCTGTTTTCCATCGGGCTGGCCGGGGTGCTTTTGCGCCGGAACATCCTGATCATTTTCATGGGGCTGGAATTGATGCTCAATGCGGCGAATCTTTCGCTGGTGGCGTTTTCCCGGTTCAACCTCGGCCAGGACGGGCTGCCCGGCTACAACGGCCAGGTGTTGGTGTTCTTTATCATTACGGTCGCGGCGGCGGAGGTGGCCGTGGGGCTGGCGATTATCGTGGCCCTTTTCCGCGCCAAACAAACCACGCACGTCGAGGATCTCGACACATTGAAGTTTTGATGAGCACGTTGATCGCGCCTTGGATTATTCTTTTCACACCGCTGGCTGCGGCGGCGGTGATCCTGTTTGTCGGACGGTTTTCCAAACCGTTGAGCGCCGGGCTGGCGATTGGATCGGCGGCCACAGGCTGTGTGTTGAGCTGGTGGCTGTTCTCCCAACCCGATCCCGGGACGGCGTCCCTGCAATTCTCCTGGATTGACATCGCGGGCTCCCTGCGTGTGCCGATCGGGGTGACTGTGGATCACCTGAGCAAGGTGATGCTGGTGGTGGTGACCACGATTGCGACGCTGGTTTTCACCTATTCCATCGGTTATATGAAAACCGAGGAGGGATATTGGCGGTATTTTGCGGGGTTGTCGCTCTTCCTTTTCTCGATGCTTGGCATCGTGCTCGCGGACAATTTCGTGATGATGTTCATTTTTTGGGAACTGGTCGGGGTGAGTTCCTATATTCTCATCGGCCACTACTTCAAAAAGGACTCCGCGGCGGATGCCTGCAAGCAGGCGTTCATTGTGAACCGGGTGGGGGATTTTGGATTTCTGTTGGGAATCCTTTTTCTGTGGGCTCCCACGGGGACATTGCTGTTCGGGGAGCTGACCTCCGAGAAAAGCATCGCACTTTTCGCGGCCAATCCGATTTATCTCACCGTCGCCTGTGTTTTGATTTTCTGCGGCACCATGGGCAAGTCCGCCCAGATGCCGCTTCATGTGTGGTTGCCAAATTCGATGGAGGGTCCGACGCCGGTGTCCTCGCTGCTGCATGCCGCCACGATGGTTGCGGCCGGCGTCTACATGCTGGCCCGCATTTTTCCGATTCTTGAGGCGGCTCCCCATGCGCAGGATGTGATCGCCTGGGTGGGCGGCATCACCTGTTTCTGTGCGGCTCTCATGGCGACCCAGCAGGATGACATCAAGCGCATCCTGGCCTACTCCACGATTTCCCAGCTTGGTTACATGGTCCTCGGAGTCGCTTCCGCCGAGAGTGCCGATGTCCCGATGTTCCATCTTTTCACGCACGCCTTTTTCAAGTGTCTCCTGTTCCTCTGCGCGGGTTCGGTGATCGTGGGCATGCACCACGAGCAGAACATCTGGAAGATGGGGGCGTTGAAGAACAAGATGCCGTTCACGTTTCTGGCCATGGTTGTGGGGGCATTGGCCCTGTCCGGGTGTCCGTTCTTCAGCGGTTACTACAGCAAGGATCTCATCATTGCCTGGGCGGTGACAAAATATCCGTTCCTTGGATGGCTTTCTGTTGCCACAGCCGGCCTGACTGCCTTTTACACTTTCCGCCTCATCTTTGTCGTATTCCTTGGAAAGCCCCGCGATGAACATGCGAAGCATGCCCATGAGTCTCCCTTGGTGATGCTGGTGCCCCTGGCCTGTTTGGCGGTCCCGGCATGGATCGGAGGATATGGGTTTGTGGAGAAGATTTTCTTCCATGTGGAAGAACCCCAGCATGTGCCGCACATTCTGCATCTGGTCCTTCTTGTTCTGTTTTTTGTCGGCGTGGGATCGGCTTTTCTGCTGTATCGCAGAGCCGAAAAAGATCCTATTTCGATCCCCTTCTTTGCCAACCGGCTCTATATCGACAATCTTTACGACTGGGTGGTGAAAAACATCCAGGATGGCGGGGCGGCCGTGCTTTCATGGGCGGACCGCTGGGTTGTTGATCTTCTCGTTGTGCAGGTGCCAAGCAAGATTGCGTGGGCCGGCGGGTTTGTGTTGAGATTCCTCCAGATCGGAAACATCCAGGCTTATGCGTTTTTCTTCGGTGCCGGACTGGTCGGGCTCCTTTACCTTTTGATCTTCCGATGAGTCCGCTTCTCTTTTTGATTCTTCTTCCGGTGGTGGCTGCCGCATTCATTCTTGCGGGTTCCAATGCACGGATGACCGCGCTCATTGCTTCTGCCGCGAATCTGGTTTTCACACTGGTTCTGCTCGCGGTTTACAGGCCGGAGACCGATCCCTACCAGTTTGTTTCCTCCGTGCCGGTTGTTCCTTCATTGGGCATTGCCTTCACGCTGGGAGCCGACGGTTTGAGTCTGTTGATGTTGCTGCTGGCCGCGCTTGTGACAGTGGCGGCGGTGGCCGTGGCGCGCACGCCGGAGAAAAATGCCCATTGGTTCTATGCCAGCCTGCTGTTTATTTCCGCCGGCGGCATCGGGGCTTTTGCTTCGATCGATCTCTTTTTCTTCTACATGTTCCACGAACTGGCCCTGATCCCGACGTTTCTTCTCATCGGCATCTGGGGATCGGGAGACCGGCAGGCGGCCGCGTGGAAGGCGACCATCTATCTGGCCCTGGGCAGTTTTGTTCTTCTGCTGGGCTTGATCGGACTTTATCTCATCCAGCCCGAGGGAATGCGGACTTTCGATCTTCGGGCGATCATCGGCATGGCCGATGCCGGTTTTCTGTCCGGGGGAGGATGGGTTTATCTTCTTCTTCTCATCGGGTTTGGAATTCTTGTTTCCCTGTTCCCGTTCCACACATGGGCACCGCAGGCCTATGCCAGCGCTCCCGCACCGGCGGCAATGCTTCATGCCGGGGTTCTGAAAAAATTCGGTCTCTACGGTCTTATTCGCATAGCGGCCCCGGTGTTGCCGGATGCGGTCCTGGAGTTTTCCAATCTGCTTCTCGTGCTGCTTGTCGGCAACATTCTCTACATCGGTTATGTGACCATTTCGCAGAGGAAACTCGACTGGATGTTGGGGTATTCGAGCGTGATGCACATGGGGTATATCTTCCTCGGATTCGCCGCGCTCAATGTGACGAGTGTCACCGGAGCCTCGCTCATGCTGTTCGCACACGGGGTTTCGATTGCGGCGCTCTTTGCTCTCAGCGGGGAATTGCGCGAACGCACCGGCACGTTGGATTTCTCGGAACTGGGTGGCTTTGCAAAGCCGATGCCCGCTTTCGGACTTCTTTTCGGGTTTGCCGCGATGGCGGCCATTGGGCTGCCGGGCTTTGTGGGATTTGCAGGGGAATTGCTCGTCTTTTTCGGATCTTTTGTCGGAGGAGAACCGCTTATGGGATCCATCGATGGCCGGGAAATTTTCCAACTCAACACTTGCCAGATTGCCACTGTATGCGCGGTCTGGGGTGTGGTGATCTCCGCCGTCTACATGCTGCGGGCTTACCGGCGGATCTTCTTTGGTCCTTTGAATGACAAGTGGGCCGGGCTTCCGGAGATCTCGGGCGCCGCCCGGATTTCTGTTGCGATTCTGATTGTTGTCATGCTTGTCACAGGTTTCTTCCCCCGGCTTCTCATCAAATTCATCGAGTCCGCTTCGATATGGTCATGATTCCCAGCTTTCCGGTTGAATTCTACGTTCTCTTTCTGGGGATCGTGTTGCTGCTTGCCGACGCGTTTTTTCCGAAGATGGACAAACGCAACATCGCCTATATTGCCATCTTCTGGTTGGTGGCTTTCTTCGTGGTGGGGTGCTTCCTGCAGCCGACGCCGTTGTGGCCGGCTTCCTACGGATTCTATGTGACCGATCCGCTCGGGCTCTTCTTCAAGCAGTTTGCCCTGCTGGGGACGATTCTGACGCTTGTTCTCTCGGTGGAATACGCTCCGGTTGTCGAGCGGTTCATCCCGGGCTCCAAACCCGGGGCCGGGTTGGGAGAGTTTTTCATTCTGCCGGTGTTCACCTGTGCGGGTCTCATGTGGATGGCCTCTGCGGCGGATTTTGTGATGATTTTTTGTGCCCTGGAGCTGGTGACCATCTCGTTCTACATCCAGGTGGCCTACATGCGGAAAAATCAGGCGAGTCTCGAGGCGGGGACGAAGTATCTGATCCTCGGGGCGCTTTCCACCGGATTTCTGGTCTACGGCATCACCTGGATTTTTGGGATGACCGGGCAGACGGCACTGGGCGGGATTTCGATGCTCCTGGGGTTTGTTCCCGAAGCCAGCCACACCGCGTTGCTTTTCGGAATCGGGTTGGTGCTGGTGGCGCTGGGCTTCAAAGTGGCGGCGGCTCCGTTCCAGTTCTGGGTGCCGGATGTTTATCAGGGCGCCCCCACTCCGGTGACGGCCTTTCTTTCCGTGGGATCCAAAGCCGCCGGGTTTGTTGTGCTGATGCGGGTGATCGAGCCATTCCTGGCGGTTCCTCAACTGGAGAAGAAGCTGGTGTTGGCATTGCAGTTCCTTGCGGGGCTGACGCTGATCTACGGAAACCTGGCAGCCATGCCACAAACCAACCTGAAACGCCTGCTTGGTTACTCCAGCATTGCCCACGCGGGGTACCTGCTGATGGGGGTGTCCAGTATCGGAGCACCGTTCGCCGGAAAAGCCGTGGTTTTCTACCTGGCGGGATATCTGCTGATGACATTCCTCGCCTTCCTGGTCCTCATCCCGGTCGCCAAGGCGGCAGGAGGGGATGACATTTCGCACTTCAACGGCCTGGGTCGCCGGGCTCCCGGGCTGGCCTTGGCGATGCTCGTCGCGATGTTGTCGCTGGTCGGTCTCCCATTCAAGGTGGGATTCCTCGGAAAGTTTTTCATTTTTGAAGCGGCCATGCAGCAACAGCATTTCATCTTGGTTGCGATTGGTTTGGGTTCTGTGGCCTGCGGGTTTTACTATTATCTCAAGGTTGTGCGGGCCATGTATTGGCAGCCGGCACCCGAGGAGGCTTCTCCGATTCAGGTTTCCCCTTTGACGCGATTTACAGCGGCGTTTCTTGTCACATTGACAATTGTCGCCGGTATTTTCCCCAAGCCACTCCTTCAACTCCTGCCCTGACAGATGCCGGTTCTCGACAAGCCGCTTGAAGAACTGAAATCCTATCTCGGGATCAACCCCAAACCCGGAGACTTTGACGAGTATTGGGCGCGCGCACTGGCGGAGTTGGATGCCACCGATCCCGAGCCGGAATTGATTCCCACGAATGCCCTGGGGGCCAGAGGAGTTGAGACATTTGACCTGTTTTTTACCGGAGTGGGCGGGGCAAGAATTTACGCAAAGTATCTCCGGCCACAACAACCTGCGGAACCGGGACCGGGCCTTTTGTTTTTCCATGGCTACAGCGGCCACAGCGGGGATTGGCAGGACAAACTGCCTTATGTCAGCCAGGGCATGGCGGTGGCGGGGATGGATTGCCGCGGACAGGGAGGGCGCAGTGAAGACCGGGGTGGAGTTCCGGGAAACACGCTGAATGGACATATTATCCGCGGACTTGATGGAAATCCGGATCAACTCCTCTTTCGTCAGATGTTTTTGGACACGGTGCAACTGGCACGTGTGGTGGCAGGATTTTCCGAGGTCACAGAGTTGAGTTGCATGGGGGGATCGCAGGGTGGGGCTCTCTCCATCGCCTGTGCGGCCCTTGAACCCCGGATCAGGCGTTGTGTGTCGGTGTTTCCATTCCTGTCCGATTACAGGCGGGTTTGGGAGATGGACCTTGCCAAGGACGCCTATGCCGAGCTGCGGAATTACATGCGGTCTTTCGATCCTCTGCACGAACGGGAGGAAGAAATCTTCAACACGCTGGGTTACATTGATGTCCACCATCTCGCTCCGCGGATCAAGGCCAGGGTCTTGATGGGGTTGACGCTGATGGACAACATCTGCCCTCCTTCCACCCAGTTTGCGGTTTACAACAATATCGCCGGGGAAAAAGAGGCGGCGATCTATCCCGACTACGGGCACGAAGCCCTGCCGGGCTTTCCGGACCGGGCCTTCCGCTTTCTGACAGCACGCTGAGGGAGGCTTTCGAATATTTTCCCCAAGAGGAAGGACTGTTGAAGTTCGTTTCCGGGGGAGAAATTCACGAAGTTTTCACGCAATTTTCATCAAGACTTCACTTGATGCGGCCAGGATCGCAGTGTGTTCGATGTTCGGAAAAGATTTCGGGATCTGCTGTCCGGTGATCCACAAAAGCTGACAGAATGGGCTTGTGAGGCAGGCTGGCAGTGGCCATGCACCTGCTGTGCGGCAATTTTTGCCGGGTGTGCATTCTATGGATTCACGCTGGGGTTCTGGCGTGATGGAACCCAGGCGGTTTTCACCGCGGTCAAGTTCCCACTTTTGATCTTTGCGACCTGCGGTGGAAATGCCCTGTTGAACGGCTGTCTCGCACAGATTCTGGGGGCGGGTCTGGGGTTCCGCCAGACCCTGCATGCCATCCTGATGAGTTTCACCATTGTCTCACTTGTTCTGGCTGCATTTGCCCCGGTCATGCTTTTTCTGCTTTGGAACACGCCTCCCTTGGCGGATTCCCTGTCGCTGACAGGCCACAGTGTGATGCTGCTCGCGCATGTCACTGTGATTGGCTTTGCCGGCGTGACAGGAAATCACCGTCTTCTTCTGCTGCTGCGACAGGCTGCCGGAAACCGGCGCACTGCCTGGTTTGTGCTGCTTGCATGGCTGGGAGGAAATCTTCTTCTGGGCAGCCAGGTCTCCTGGATTCTCCGGCCTTTTATCGGAAGTCCGGGATTGCCGGTCGAGTTTCTCCGAAGCGATCCATTGCAGGGAAATTTTTTCGAGGCGGTCTGTAGAGCTATGAAACATCTGCTCCGGTGAAGCCCGTTTCAATCAACACAAAACGTATATGAACAACAATACCACTCCACCATCACTCTGTGCAGGCAACCGATACGAATATGCCCCCCTGGCGGGGAAATATGGATTGCTGGCCGTTCTTGAAGCACTCCTCAAGCAGCCGGGCCGCATTGTCTGGGAAGTGAGTCACGGCCGGGTTGTGTCGATGGGTGCGGTTCTTGCGTTGATCGCGCTGTTCTCTCTGGCCATCTACGGTGTGGTTGTCGGAAGTTTGACAGGCGGTGAACAGCTTCTGATTGCCCCGGCAAAGATTGCTCTGGGGACTTTTCTCAGCCTTCTGATCTGCCTGCCGAGTTTGTATATTTTTCTCTGTCTTGGCGGTGCGGATGTCCATCTTCGCCAAGTGGCGGGAATGCTTGTCGCTTCCGCCTGTCTGTCGGCATTGTTGCTCATCAGTTTTGCACCGGTGGCCTGGGTCTTTTCGCAATCCACCGACTCCGCTGGATTCATGGGATTTCTCCATCTGCTTTTCTGGATGGTCGCCCTGATATTCGGGCTGGGATTTCTCTCCAAAGGTACCGCACTCGTGAAGCCTTCACAAAAGGGAAATCTGACTGTTTGGATAATGATCTATGCCGTGGTTTCTCTCCAGATGATGACTTCCCTGCGGCCGATCATCGGGCACAGCGAAACGTTTCTGCCCGAGCAAAAGCAGTTCTTTCTCGCCCATTGGGCGGATGTGCTTTCCGGAACCGAATCCGCAAAAGCGAAATAGCATTTCACTTTTCGTCTTTGCGGATCGGCAGAGGGCTAGTTTTTCCTGTTCATGGCGGCGGTGAACCAATCCACCTGGGGGGCTTGGTTGCGTCCGGAGCCATGGCGCTGAATGTCGCGGGAATTCCCTTCGTTGCGGCGTTCGCCGGGTTTGGTGCGAACGAGATCGACTTTGGACTTCATGGAGAGGGCGATGCGTTTGCGGGCGAGATCGACTTCCTGAACGGTGACCTGCACGCGCTGGCCGACTTTCACGATGTCCGACGGATTTTTGACGAACTGGTCGGAGAGCTGGCTGATGTGGACGAGCCCGTCCTGGTGGACGCCGACATCGACGAAGGCTCCGAAGGCGGTGACATTGGTGACAATGCCGGGGAGTTTCATGCCGGGTTCGAGTTGTTCCATTTTTTCGACACCTTCGGCGAATTGGAAGACTTCGAATTTCTGGCGTGGATCGCGTCCGGGTTTGGCCAGTTCCTGAAGAATATCGGTGAGGGTGGGGAGACCGACTTCTTCGGTGACGTATTTTTTCGGGTTGATCTTTGCGCGCAGAGAGGTGTCGCGGAGCAGGTCCGTGACGGCGCAGCCAAGATCCCTGGCGATGGTGTCCACGAGGGGATAGCGTTCGGGGTGGACGGCGCTGGCATCGAGCGGATGGGCTCCGTCGCGGATGCGGAGGAAACCGGCAGCCTGCTCGAAGGCCTTGGGACCGAGGCCGGAAACTTTCAGCAGTTCCTCGCGGGACTGGAACGGGCCGTTTTTGTCGCGGTGTTCGACAATGCTGGCGGCGGTGCGGGAGTTGAGGCCGGAGACGTAGCCGAGGAGGTGTTTGCTGGCCGTGTTGAGCTCGACGCCCACGCTGTTCACACAGGAGACGACTGTGTCGTCCAGAGAGCGTCGCAGGGCGTTCTGGTCCACGTCGTGCTGGTATTGGCCGACCCCGATGGATTTGGGGTCGATCTTGACGAGTTCGGCGAGGGGATCCATGAGGCGGCGTCCGATGGAAACCGCGCCGCGTACGGTGAGATCGAGATCGGGAAACTCTTCGCGGGCGACTTCCGAGGCCGAGTAGATCGAGGCACCGGATTCATTCACAACGACGACAGGAATCGCTCCCGGAAGTTTGCATTTGTTGACAAAGGCTTCGGTTTCCCGGGAGGCGGTGCCGTTGCCGATGGCGATGGCTTCGATCTGGTATTTTTTGACAACCGAGTGGAGAAATTCCGCCGCTTCGAGCTGCTCCCGGGCGCTTTTTTCGGGATAAATGACATCGTGGTAGAGGAGCTTTCCCTGGCGGTCCATGATGGCAACCTTGCAGCCAGTGCGAAATCCGGGGTCGATGGCCATCATGGTTTTTTGTCCGAGCGGGGAGGCGAGGAGAAGTTCCCGCAGATTTTCCGCGAACACGCGGATCGCTTCCTCGTCCGCCTTCTTTTTGAAAAACATCCGGGCCTCGGCTTCCATGGCGAAACCCAGCAATCGTTTGTAGGAGTCCTCGACCGCAAGGCGGACTTGCTGGGCGGCGGGAGAGGTGCCGCGGACGAACTGCGAGACGAGGATGGCAATGGCATCGTCTTCCGGCGGAGTCAGGCGGGAAAAGAGAAATCCCTCCGCTTCGCCGCGGCGGATGGCCAGGATGCGGTGCGACGGGGCATTTGCCGCCGGTTCGCTCCAGTCGAAGTAATCCTTGAACTTTGCGCCTTCCTCTTCTTTTCCGAAGGCGACCTTCGATTTGATGACTCCCTTCGTGAGGTAAAGGGAACGAAGTTTGGCGCGGGCGTCGGCGTCGTCGCTGATCCGTTCCGCGAGGATGTCGCGAGCCCCGGCGAGAGCGGCGTCGGCATCGGGGACTTCCTTCTCTGCGTTCACAAAGGCGGCCGCCTCGGTTTCCGGATTCACAGAGGATTCCTGTGTCCAGAGAAGGTCGGCGAGCGGTTCGAGCCCCCGTTCCTTGGCGATGGTGGCCTTGGTGCGTTTTTTGGGTCGGAAGGGCAGGTAGATGTCTTCCAGAGTGGCCAGGGTCTCCGAGGCATCGATTTTTGCCTTCAACTCGTCGGTGAGCAATTTGCGTTCTTCGAGCGAGGAAAGGATGGATTCCCGGCGTTTGTCGAGTTCGGCCAATTGTTCCAGGCGGTCGCGGATGGACGTGATCTGGACTTCATCCAATTCCCCGGTGCGTTCCTTGCGATACCGGGCGATGAAAGGAACCGTGGCCCCTTCTTCCAGCAATACGGCTGTTGCCGCGACCTGGCGTGCCTGAAGGTTCAGTTCCTTGGTGATTTTGACGATGTGCTGCTCGATCATGTTGGGAGAAAAAGGTGCGACATGATGAGTGATGAGGCGGCGGAGTCAATCGCCCGATGACAATTTTCCGGAAAAATTTCCGCGATTATTTCTTGCGAAATGGCGGAAATGGGAAGGGGTGTTTTTTTGGTGAAGAGGGGTGGATTGACGCGGTGGGCGCGGAGGATGTATCCCTTGGGGATGTTCGATGCGCCGCAACGTCCGCCATGGGTTCCCGAAGGAGGGGGGGAGGGATTTGCCACCTCCGTGATGAGGGGCGTTGAAGAGGTGGAGAGGAAAGCGCCCTTTGTTGCCGCGGCACGCCGTGCGCCGGGGGTGGAGGAACTGGTGGAGGGGATTTTTGCGGGAGAACGGGCGCTGGTTTCGCGGGCCATCACCCTTGTGGAGAGCAATGCCCCCGCACACCGTCCGATGGCGCGGGAGATTCTTCGCCGGATCGGCGAACGTCCGGGCTTTGCGCACCGGGTTGGGATTTCCGGGGTTCCGGGTGCTGGGAAAAGCACGTTCATCGAGGCTTTGGGCAATCATCTTTGCGATTCGGGACGAAAGGTGGCGGTGTTGGCGGTGGATCCGAGCAGTTCTCTCACGCACGGGAGCATCCTCGGGGACAAGACCCGGATGGAGACGTTGTCGCGCCGGCAGGAGTGTTTCATCCGTCCGTCGCCATCGGGCGGAGCGTTGGGCGGGGTCACACGCAAGACACGCGAGACCATTGCCGTCTGTGAGGCGGCGGGATTTGACGTTGTTCTCATCGAGACGGTCGGGGTCGGACAAAGCGAAATCGCGGTCCGGGCCATGGTGGATTGTTTTCTTCTCGTTCTGATCGCCGGGGCGGGGGATGAACTGCAGGGAATGAAGAAAGGGATCTTCGAGATTGCAGACATCCTGCTGGTGAACAAGGCCGATGGGGAGAACCGGATCCGGGCGGAAGCCACCCGGCTGGAGTTCGAGCGGGTGATGCATTATCTGAGCCCCGCCACCGAGGGATGGAAACCTCCCGTGCTTGCGGTTTCCTCGCTGGCCCGCACCGGTGTGGCCGATGTCTGGAGGGCGGTCGAAAAGTATTTTTCGCATGTGGAAGCCGACGGGTATTTTGACAGGCGCCGGTGCGAGCAGGCGATCTCGTGGTGGCAATCCCTGGTGGAGCAGGAGCTGCGGGCGAGGTTTCTGAGCGATCCCAAGGTTGCGGGTGTGTCTGCCCGGTTGGAAGCGGAGATTCTTTCCGGTCATCTGGCTCCTTCCCTGGCTGCCGAGGAGCTTCTCGGCAGTGCGGGGCTGCCTCCGGTGCCATGAACTACAAAGTTCTGCCCGTCCTGCTGTCTGCTTCTCTGGGAGCTTTGGGCGGATTTGTGATCGGGCGGGTGACGGCTCCGGATGTGGCGAAGCAGGCGGGAAGTTCCCGGGGAACGGTTTCTTCGGTGGAAGGGGAAATTCGTTCCATTGCGGGGAGAACTGAGTCCGGGGAGGCCGCCCAGGCCGACGGATTGAAGGGACCTGTTCCGAAGCCGATTTCTCCCGCCGAGTTGCAGACCGAACTTTCTTCGCTGGAGGACGCCGGATATTTTGGAATGTCCTCTCTTCGCCAAATGGCCGATCTTCAGGATCGGTTGAAAGTTTCCGACATTGCCGGGATTGCCGCCGGGGTGTGTTCCTCCCCCCTGACGTCCGGCAGGGAAACGGGACTTCATCTTGTGATGGCCACCTATGCGGAAAAAGATCCCCAGGGGGCATGGAATCTGGCGATGGGGATGAAGGAACCGCAGGGCCGCCAAAGTGCTCTCATGGCTGTGATTTCGGCGGTGGCGGCAAAGGATCCGACCCGGGCCATGGCCATGACGGATGGCATCGGGGATGTCCAGCTCCGCAGGCAGGTGCGTTCGATGGCGGTCATGAACATCGCCCGGCAGGATCCTCAGCGCGCTCTCGGGCTGGCCTTGGAGGGGGGGAATCCGGGGGAACAGGATTACTCGGTTTCCATGATTTTTCATCAGTGGGCGCGGAAAGATCCCGAGGGAGCAAAGGCGGCGATCACCCGACTCTCCGGACGCCAGGCCGAGCAGGCCCGCATGACGTTGGTTTCGGCTCTCACCCAGAGCGATCCCAAGGCGGCCTGGGATTACGCGCTCAGTTTGCCTTTTTCCGGCACCGGGTATCAGGATGCCCGGGTGCAGGTGGTTCAGCAGTGGGCGCAGGGGGATCCCCAGTCCGCTCTCAAGGCGGCGCTTTCCATTTCCGATCCGAGCGTCCGTGGTTCGGCGATCGGAGCGGCGGTCAGTTCCTGGGCAAGGAACGATTTCAGCGGAGCTTTGAAATATGCCGTCTCCGTGGAGGATTCCACCGTGCGGGCGGACATCCTGCGCACGCTGGGAAGCAACTCCCAGGGGAATCGCGCGGAGCTTTTGTCAGCCGTGCTCGATCACATGCCGCCGGGGGACAATTTCCAGCAGGCGGTCTCCGGTATTTTTTCGAATTGGGCCCGCGAGAATCCTGCGGAAGCCGCCGCCGCCATTTCGCAGTTGCCGCCGGGGCGTGTGCTGTCGACCGCCGCCAATCAGATTGCTTCGCAGTGGATTCGGAATACCGCCAACAAAAAGGAGGTGTTGGATTGGGCCCGAAATCTTCCCGAAGGGGAGGCGAGAGAAAACAGTCTGCGTTCGGTCTTTGGCGAGTGGAGCACAACGGATCCCGGGGATGCCTTGAGAGCTCTCGACACGCTTCCGCCGGCAGACAGGCAAAAAGCCGCCCAGGCCCTGGCTTCGGGTTGGAGCCGCAGAGACCCCGAGGCCGCCCTGCAATGGGCTTCTTCCCTGACGAACTCGGATGAGCGAAACGCGGTCGTGCGGACATCCGTTTCCCAGTGGGCCAATTTTCGGCCCGATGCGGCGGCCTCGTATGTCCAGCGTCTGCCCGAGGCGGAGCGCACGGAAGCCATGCAGGCTGTTGTGGACAGTTGGGCTTCCAAAGACACGGAAGCCGCCGCCGCCTGGCTCGATCGTCAGCCTGCGGGGCCCGCCAAGGATGCGTCTTTGGGATCGCTGGCCCGGAAAATCGCCCAGGAAGATCCCGAAGCCGCTCTCACCTGGGTCATGGGAATTTCCAATGACAACCAGCGCCTTTACCAGACGGAAAGCGTGGTCCGCGACTGGCTCCGTCAGGACCCCGCTGCCGCACGTCAGTGGATTTCCACTTCCTCTCTTCCGGAAGATGTCCGCACCCGGCTTCGCCGTTGAGATCAAAAAAACAGCAAAACCCAATCATTATGAAAATCGAAGAACGCCTTGAAAAATTCCTCCAACGCCAGCCGCAACTGTCCGAAGCTGCCTTTGTGGCCCGGGATGCCCGGATCATGGGCGATGTGCGATTGGGCAGGGATGCGAGTGTTTTTTACGGGGCTGTCCTGCGGGGTGACATCGAATCCATCATCATCGGGGAGGGATCGAACGTGCAGGACGGCTCGATCATCCACCTGGCCGACGACCTGCCGGCCATTGTGGGGGCTTATTGCACACTCGGTCATGGGGCGATGGTTCATGCCTGCACGGTTGGCGATGAATGCCTCATCGGAATGCGGGCGGTGGTTCTCGACGGAGCGGAGATCGGCGACCAGTGCCTGATCGCTGCCGGTGCGATCGTCACGCCGCGCACCAGGATCCCGGCGGGTTCCATGGTCATGGGCGCCCCCGGGAAAGTCGTCCGCCAGCTCAGTCCGGAAGAACGGGCCGGGCTCCGCGCATGGGCCGAAAAGTACATCCATGTCGCCCGGGCCCATGCGGCACTCCAACAGGGCACGGCAACCTGAAAAAAGAGTTGCCATAATGCTGATATTAGATTAACTAATAAATACATCAATATGAGTGCTACTATTCAAAAAATTGATCATCTCGGAATTGCGGTGAAATCCATCGAAGCGGCCCTGCCGTATTACGAGAAAACGCTGGGATTGAAATGCGAGCACATCGAGGAAGTGCCGTCCCAGAAAGTGCGCACCGCCTTTTTTGCCTGCGGGGAGGTTCATCTGGAGCTTCTTGAGCCGACCGATCCGGAGAGCACGATTGCGAAGTTTCTCGCCGACCGGGGCGAGGGGATCCACCACATTGCTTTTGCCACCACAGACATCACCGGACAACTGGCCCAGGCAAAGGAATCCGGGGCCCGTCTGATCCACGAGGTTCCCTTTGACGGGGCCGGCGGGAAGCTGGTGGCCTTCCTGCATCCGAAGAGTTCCTTCGGGGTGCTGACCGAGTTCTGCCAACCGAAACCCTGTGCCTGTTCCTGCTCGCACTAATTTCATCCATCCACTGCCATGCCCATCAAAAAAGAATTCATCGAAGAACTGGAGAGCCGCCGCCAGACCGTTCTGGACGCGGGCGGAAAAGACAAGCTGGAGGCCCGCCGCAAAAAAGGTCTCATGACCGCCCGCGACCGGCTCGACAATCTGTTCCAGCCGGGAACGTTCATGGAATTCGGCATGCACGTCCAACATGCCTGCCACAATTTCGGCATGGAGAAAAAAGAACTTCCTGCCGACGGGGTGGTGACGGGGACGGGCTATGTCGGGGATCGTCCCGTGGCCGCCTACAGCCAGGATTTCACGGTGGCGGGAGGTTCCCTCGGCCAGATGCACGCGCAGAAGATTTGCGACATCATGGACTTTGCCCAGCAGTCCGGAATGCCGGTGGTGTGTTTCAATGACTCCGGTGGAGCGCGCATTCAGGAGGGGGTGGAGTCGCTTTCCGGATACGGAAAAGTGTTCTTCAAGAACGTGTATCTTTCCGGAGTGGTGCCGCAGATCGCGGTGATTGCCGGGCCCTGCGCGGGCGGGGCGGCCTATTCGCCGGCCCTCACCGACTTCCAGATCATGGTCAAGGACCAGGCAAACATGTTCATCTGCGGGCCGGATGTCATTCTCGCCGCAACCGGGCAGAAATGTACAATGGCCGAAGTCGGCAGTGCGGCCGCCCATGCGACCATCAGCGGCAACATTCACTTTGTCGCGGAGAACGATGCCCATGCGCTCGCCATCGTGCAGAAGCTGCTCTCGTTCCTGCCCTCGAACAACATCATGGATCCCCCGCATGATCTGTCGGTGCCGCTCGTGCTCGACGAGGATCCGGAGATGGACGATCTGGTGCCGGCGGATGCAAAGAATCCGATTGATGTGAAGGACGTCATCGCCCGCCTGGTGGATGATGGCGACTTCCTCGAGGTGCAGATGGATTTCGCCAAGAACATTGTTGTCTGTTTCGCGAGGATCCAGGGGATCGTGGTCGGCATCATTGCCAACCAACCGAAGGTCAAGGCCGGTGCGCTCGACATCGATGCCTCGGACAAGGCCGCCCGGTTCATCCGCTTCTGCAATATCTTCAACATTCCGATTGTGACGCTGGTGGATACCGGCGGGTTCCTTCCCGGCGTTGCCCAGGAACGCGGGGGAATCATCCGTCACGGTGCGAAGATGCTTTTCGCCTACGGTGCCGCGACTGTTCCAAAGATCACGGTGATCATGCGCAAAGCCTACGGGGGAGCCTACCTCGCCATGTGCAGCCAGGACCTCGGAGCGGATCTTGTTTTTGCCTGGCCGACCGCGGAGATCGCGGTGATGGGAGCCGAAGGAGCGGTCAAGATTCTCTACAAACGCGAGATCGACAAAGATCCCTCCTCGGAGAGCAAGCTGATCGCCGATTACCGCGCGAAATTCGCCTCGCCCTACCAGGCGGCGGGCCAGGGAATGATCACCGATGTGATCCGTCCTTCGCAGACCCGTGCAATGGTGGCCATGGCGCTCCGCAACACACTCTCCAAGCGGGAAACCCGGCCGCCGAAAAAACACGGCAATATCCCGCTGTAACCCATGACTCCGGGCCAATGGTTGGTCGGGGAAGCCGGAGCACAAGTCGCCGGCTGGGGAACAATGGCTGCCATTTTTGGCGGAATCGCCGCCTCCATGTTGCTGCTGCGCTTTCTCGGCCTCTACCTCGCCTCGACCCACCCGGTTCCACCGTCCGCTCCGGTCGGTTTTGAAGAAGAACCGGCCCCGCCTCAGGGGCCGGACCCGAAGATCATGGCGATCATTGCCGCGACAGTGTCCGAAGTTCTCGGGCAGCCCCACCGGATCATTTCCGTCCGGAAACCGCCCTCGGTTGAATCATTGATGCAGCAGTGGTCGATGGAAGGCCGCCGTGCGATCTACTCGTCCCACAAATTCCGATGAGCACCGCCACCTCGCTTGCTTTCCTGATTTTTGGGCTGGCCTTCGTTCTTTCGATGCTCGTCGCGGTGATGATCAAAGCGGTTTATTGGACGGTCCGGTTTTTCACTTCTCTCAAGGAGGGGCGTTCATGAGCGGACACGACATCCTGAGTCTCTTCCAGGGCATCCAGACGCTCCTGGAAAGTTCGCCGCTTCTGATGGCCTCGCGCATCGGCTTTATTCTTCTCGGGATGCTGCTGGTCTATCTCGGGAAGAAAGGTGTCTTGGAGCCGTTGTTGATGGTGCCGATGGGACTGGGCATGTCGGCGGTAAATGCGGGGGTGTTGGTTCTGGGCGGTGGAAAATTCGGAACACTTTTTGTGGATCCTCTGGTGACCGATCAGGAGCAGCTTTTCAATCTGATGCAGATTGATTTTCTCCAGCCGGTTTACACACTCATGTTCAGCAACGGACTCATCGCCTGTTTTGTTTTCATGGGAATCGGGGTGTTGCTGGATGTCGGCTATGTGCTTGCACGGCCGTTCCTGAGCATGTTTCTGGCGATCTGCGCGGAGCTGGGGACCGTGGCGACTTTTCCGATCGCGGTGGCGATGGGACTGAATTACAACGATGCCGCAAGCATCGCAATGGTCGGGGGGGCGGACGGGCCGATGGTCCTCTATACGTCCCTGATACTGTCCAAGGATCTTTTTGTTCCCATTGGGGTCGTGGCCTATCTTTATCTGGGATTGACCTATGGCGGGTATCCCTACCTGATCAAGTTCCTTGTGCCCCCGAAACTTCGCGCCCTTCCGATGGTGGAGAAGAAAGTGCTCATGGTGACATCGGCCGAGAAACTGGCGTTTGCCGTGGTGGGTTGCAGTGTTCTCTGTCTGCTTTTCCCGGTGGCGGCCCCGTTGTTTTTCTCTCTCTTCATCGGTGTGGCCGTGCGCGAGGCGGGGCTTCAGTATTTTGTGGATTTCATCGGTGGTCCGCTTCTTTACGGGGCGACGCTTTTCCTCGGGCTCACACTGGGAGTGCTGTGCGAGGCGAACACCATTCTCAATCCAAAGGTTCTTCTGCTTCTGGTGCTGGGAATCCTGGCTCTTCTGCTTTCTGGAATCGGCGGGATTGCGGGAGGCTATATTGTTTATTTTCTGAGCGGTCGGAAGTTCAATCCGGTGATCGGTATCGCGGGAGTGAGCTGCGTGCCGACCACCGCGAAGGTCGCGCAAAAGTCCGTCTCCGAGGTGGCCCCGAATGTCGTGATCCTGCCGGTGGCCCTGGGGGCCAACATCAGCGGAGTCATCACCACGGCCATCCTCACCGGCATCTACGTCACCATCATCCCTCATCTGAAATGAACTCTCTGACCCGCTTTGGTCCCTGGATCACCGGGATTGCCCTCTGTTTTTGTGGGGTGCTTCTCGTGCGGATTCCCGTGGGTGCCGAAAATTCCTGGCTTTTTTCCACCCTCGGCCACCTTCTTGCGGGCGGCGGTCTGTTGCGGATCGCTCTCGGAGTGCGCCGCCGGATCGAGGACTGCGAGGAGGAACCATAACCATTTGCCACCCATGATCAAGCGACTGCGCATCACCATCAACGGGGAGCCTTTCGAGGTGACCGCCGAAATTTTGGATGAACCCTCTCCGTCAGCGGTTCCGTTGCCCGTGGCTTCTGTTTCGGCACCCGTGGTGGCGGCTCCGTCCCGCGTTCCTTCCGCCGTTTCCGACAGTGGGACGGTGACCAGCCCGATGTCCGGAAAGTTCGTCGCTTGCGCGGTCAAGGTTGGTGACGAAGTTTCCATCGGGGATGTGCTTGCCACCGTGGAAGCCATGAAAATGAACACCTATGTTCACGCGGAATGCCGGGGGCGCGTTCTGGAAATTCTGGCCGACCCCGGCGATGGAGTTGAGGAGGGTCAAGTTCTTTTGAGAATTGGCTGATTTCGTATCGTCAAACAACTTTGCCAGATGGCATAATTTCAATCACAAAAAATGAGAAAACTACGCGTTACCGTTGACGGAAAAACATTCGATGTTGTTGTCGAAGCCCTGGATGAACATGGGAAGCAGGTGCCGCTTCAGCCTGCGGCTCCGGTGTTCCAGCAGACCAGCATTGCACCGCCGCCGTCATCGGCTCCGAAACCTGCGGCTCCATCCGCGGGTGCCGGTCCCGGTTCTGTGACCAGCCCGCTTGCCGGTCGCATCGTGTCCATCGACTGCCAGGTGGGGCAGAAGGTGGCTTCCGGAGCGCAGCTTGTGACGGTCGAGGCCATGAAGATGAACACCTTCGTTTATGCGGCATCCGATGGAACAGTGGCCTCGATCGAGGTTGCGCCCGGCGATGCTGTCGAAGAAGGCCAGGTTCTTGTCACTCTTTCCTGAGCCATTTCTTTCCATGAGCATTCTTTTCGCCGCCGCTGCGGAAGTTTTGAAGTTCGAGACCGCCGTGCTTTTGCTTGTAATCGCGGGGTTGTTGATCCTGGCAAAAATCGTGTCCGATCTCCGTGCCGAGGTGCGCAGCCTGCGTGCCGGGGGAGTTCCCGCACCCAAGCCGTCCGAGCCTGTGTCTGTCCCTGTGGCGGCCAGTGCTCCCGTGCCGACTGAAACTTCCGGGGAAATTCCCGCGGATGTCTATGCGGCGATCGTGAGCGCGGTTCATTTTACGCTGGGAGACACGCATCAAATTGTCTCGGTGAGCCCCGCGGAGTCGCTGATGTGGTCGCGCGAAGGACGCCGGAGCATCTTCCGTTCGCACAATTTCCGTTGATTTCATCGGAGGCATCCCCGGATGCAAAAGGCTGTTGACCATTGTGTCCGGCTCCTGAGATGCTGGGCGCATGGATCCTTTGACATTATTGTGGGTGATTTTTTGGGTGACCGTGGTGTTTGTTTGCACCCTGGATTTATTTGTCATCACCCACCGGCATTCCCCGGTCGGGGTGGCTTCGGCCCTGCGTTGGACGGGCATCTGGGTGGCGGTGGCACTGGGTTTTGGCGCGGCCATCTACATGCTCCATCCCCGTGGTTCCTCGCTGGCAACGCTCTACGTGGCAGGGTATCTCACGGAGTATTCCCTCTCGGTGGACAATCTTTTTGTCTTTATTCTCATTTTTTCCCTGATGGGCGTACCCCAGGTTGCCCAGCCAAAACTGATCAAGCTCGGCATCTATCTCTCGATTGTGCTGCGTGTGCTTTTCATCCTGTTTGGGATTGCGCTCGTCCAGCAATTCCACTGGCTCATCTATCTGTTCGGTTTGCTGCTGATCTGGACCGCCTGGAAGATGCTTACTGCGGATGAGAACGAGCACGTCAAACCGGAGAACAACATTTTTTACAAATTGGCGGCCCGGTTTCTTCCGGTTCATTCCGTCGAGCCGGACAGTCGGCGTCTCGTGATCCGGCACGAAGGCCGGTGGTTCATTACACCGCTTTTTCTGGTCTTTCTGGTCATCGGCAGCACGGACATCCTGTTCGCGCTGGACTCGATTCCCGCAATCATGGGGATCAGTCAGGATCCCTTTGTGGTGTTGACCTCGAACATCTTTGCGGTGCTGGGCCTCAATTCGTTGTTCTTCGCTCTGCGCGGGGTCATGGGAATGTTCAAGTTCCTCAAGCACGGGGTGAGCGTGATTCTTTTCTTCATCGGGGCCAAGATGATCGCGGGGATGTACCATCCGATCGAGGAGTGGTTCAAGGAGAACTCTTTTGTTTCGCTGATCGTCATTGGAACGGTGCTTTTGGTTTCCATTGTGCTTTCGATCTGGCATAACAGGCTTTCCGCTTCCCCGGAAAAGCCTTCCCCATGAACAATTCCGTTTTTGGTCTTGCGATGTTGGTGGTGGGAATGGGCGGCACCCTTGCCACCCTGTTCCTCCTCACGCTGGTCATCCGTCTTCTCACTGTCCTTTTCCCGGTGCGACCGGAAGGAGGAGCGGAGGAAAAGAAATGAGCGGGGCGATGTGGGATGCGCTGGGGGCGTTGTTCGAGGGGGTGCGGTTTCTTTTTGCGCACGGCGGGCCGAATGTGATCATGATCGCGGTTGCCTGCGGGATGTTCTGGCTGGCGATTGCCAAGGGCGTCGAGCCGCTTCTCCTGCTTCCGATTGCTTTCGGATGCCTTCTGGTGAATTTGCCGTTGAGCGAGGTGATGGCTTCGGACGGGGTGCTGAAGACACTTTATGATTTTGGGATTGGCAACGAGCTTTTCCCCCTGCTCATTTTCGTCGGCATCGGATCGATGACGGATTTTTCCCCGCTTCTGGCGAACCCTCGCCTGCTGTTGTTCGGAGCCGCGGGGCAATTGGGCATCTTCATCACCCTGCTGCTGGCTCTGGCGCTTGGTTTTTCGAAGGAAGAGGCGGTTTCTGTTGCGGCTATTGGAGCGTGCGATGGGCCGACGGTGATCTATGTTTCCAACATGTTCGCGGGATTGGACCGGATTCCCACCGCGATGGTCGGGGCGCTTGCCGTGGCGGCGTATTCCTACATGGCCCTTGTGCCGGTGATTCAACCTCCCATCATGCGTCTGCTCACCACCCGCAAGGAACGGGAGGTGAAGATGCCGAGTCCGAAAGGCAGGGTTTCCAAGGCCGCGCTCATTGCCTTTCCTGTTGTGGTGACGGTCATCACCGGAATCGTCGCTCCGAAGGGACTTCCTCTCATGGGGATGATCATGCTGGGAAATTTCATGAAGGTGACCGGTGTGGTTCCGCGGTTGGCAAGTGCTGCGGAGAATGAGATCGCGAATATTGCCACCCTCTTTCTCGGGCTCGCCATTGGCGGGACGATGGCCGGTCCCCAGTTTCTCACCCGGGAGACGCTCATGGTTTTTGGACTTGGCCTTGTGGCGATCACTCTCGATACGGTTGGCGGGATACTTCTCGGGAAGCTCTGGTATCTGCTCTCCGGAGGGAAAGTGAACCCGCTTGTCGGGGCCGCGGGCATTTCCGCCTATCCGATGGCCGCCCGTCTCGTGCAAAGCGAGGGGCAGCGCTGGAACAAGCACAATTATCTTCTGATGCATGCCATGGCTGCCAACACTGGCGGCCAGATCGGTTCCGTCATGGCGGCAGCCATCATGCTTTCCCTTCTCAAGGGACTCGGTGTTATTTGAACCTGAAAACGGATTTTCACCACCAAGTCACAAAGGACACCAAGAAGGAAAGGGGGGAAGGGTCCCTGCCGTACAGCTTCCCCGGACTTGATTCCTTTTGAGGTAAATACTCCGGAGTCTGTCGAGGTTTTTTGCTGGGTGCTCTTGGAGCTTTGATGGTGCTTCAAAAGTGGGTTTCAACCTTCCGTCACGGCTGTCCGGGCGGCCGCATTTTCCACGAATTCGCGGAAATGCCGGTGTTCGGGACGGGAGAGAAAGGGATCGGAGTCCAGCAGAACAGTGGCGACCCGGCGGGCTTCGGTCATGAGTTCGCCGTCGCGGAGGAGGTCGCCGAGGCGAAGGGGGGGGAGCCCTGTCTGGGCGGTGCCGAGGATGTCGCCGGGGCCTCGCAATTGGAGATCCGCTTCGGCAATTTCGAAGCCGTCGGAGGTCTTTTCCAGGACAGAAAGTTTTTCCTTCGCCTGGCCGGACGGATCTTCCTGGAGAAGGATGCAGTAGGATTTCTCAGCTCCACGTCCGATTCGGCCGCGGAGCTGATGAATCTGTGAAAGTCCAAAGCGTCCGGCTTCCTCAATGAGCATGATGCAGGCGTTCGGGACATCGACGCCGACTTCGATGACAGTGGTGGCGACAAGGACGGAGAGGGTGCCGTCGCGGAATTTTTGCATGGTGGCCTCCTTTTCTCCGGCGTCCAGTCGTCCGTGGACCAGGCCGACCGTGGCCGGGGCGAGGAGCGTCTTCCATTTTTCAAATTCCACTCCGGCGGCTTTGACATCGAGTTTTTCCGATTCCTCGATGAGGGGATAAACGATGTAGGCCTGGCGGCCTTCGGCTGTTTTGTCCCGGAGAAACTTGATGATATCGGGAAGTTTCGACGGTTCCCGAACGGCGGTGATGATTCTGCCGCGACCGGCGGGTTTCTCACGGATGATCGAGACATCAAGGTCGCCGTAGAGTGTCTGGGTGATCGTGCGGGGGATGGGGGTGGCAGTCATGACCAGCACATCCGGGGAGTCGCCCCGGGCAATGAGGCGGGAACGCTGGAGGACGCCGAATTTGTGCTGTTCATCGATGACAAGCAGCCCCGGGCGCTCGAGGCCGGCCTTCTCAAAAAGGAGGGCATGGGTGCCGATGACAAGAGGGGGCGTCCCGTCGGGCTGTTCTTTCCGTGCCGCGGTGCGCAGGACGACGGGGATGCCGAGGGGATCGAGGATTCTGCGGAAGTTCAGGTAGTGTTGCTCGGCGAGAATTTGGGTGGGTGCCATGAGGGCGGCCTGCCAGCCGGACTCGGCGGCCTGGAGCATGGCCCGGAGGGCAACGAGGGTTTTTCCCGAACCGACATCGCCCTGAAGGAGCCGGTTCATGCGCCTGGGCAGTGCGAGATCGGTGGAAATTTCCTCCATGACCCTGCGCTGCGAAGGAGTGAGGGTGAAGGGGAGGGATTTCTCAACTTCCGCCCACCAGCGACCGGTGCCCGGTTTGGCGGTTCCCCCCTGGCTGCGGGCGGCGGCGTGGCGTGAACAGACCACGAGTTGGATGCCAAAAAATTCCTCGCGTACGAGCTGGCGTCGAGCGGTTTCCCGGGCCTCCGAATGCGGGGGAAAATGCACGTCGTTCCAGACGCTGGCGGGGACGGTGTTCCCCGGCCAGAGCAGGGGGATCGTGGAAAGATCGGTTTCTTCCAGAGCCCGATGGATGAGTTCCCGCAGCGCCCGGGGAGTCACCCCGTCGCCGGCGGGATGGATCGGCGTGATCCTGTCGAAGTGGAGCGAGCGTCCGGCATCCTCCTCGATGATCTCGAATTCCGGATGTTCCATGACCACCTGCTTCCCGCGGAGGCGGGGTTTTCCGAAGACAACGATCTGTTGGTCGCCGGTGATCATTTTCTGAACCCACGGCATATTGAACCACCGGCAGACGAGCGGGGAGCCGAGGACTCCGGCTGCTTCGTCCTCGATCCGGGCTTCGAAGATCCTCCGTGCTCCGAACCTCCGGTAGACGGTTTTTCTCACGATGCCAAAAAGGCACAGCGGTTTTTCCGAGGCTTCATCGGGAAAGCGGTCAAACTTGACGCGGTCCTCGTAGCGACGGGGAAAATGGCGGAGGAGGTCTCCGGTGGTGAGCAGGCCGAGTCTCCGCAAGGCGGCCAACCGGGGCCGGGGCACCCAGTCCAGATCTTCCAGTTTTGTCCCGGCGGGGAGACAACTCATGCCGCCCTCCGGACATCCACGATCCGCATCTGGGCTTCGGCACGGCCCTGCCAGCAATTCCAGTCGAGAGTGTAGGCGACATCCCACGGGGGCCGTGGCAGGTCGTCGAGCCGGGCATTGAAAAAGACGGCCGGCACGCGCCGGCGTCCGGCTGCAAACTCGATTTTCAGGTGTTTTTCCTTCATGGTCCGGGGAGTTCCGGCAGGCGTGATGGCGCGGGTGAAGAGGAGAGGCTGGGGGTTGGCTGCACCGAAGGGTTCGACAAGATCCTGGGCTTCAAGCAGTGAGAAATCGAGGTCGTGGAGTTCGATCTCCGCATCCAGCCGGAGGCGCGGGGTGAGAAGTTCCTCATTGGCCAGTTTCCGGGCGGCGGCCTCAAAAGCTTCCCGGAAAGCGGGGAAGGATTTTTCGTCAACGGTCAATCCCGCCGCCATGTCATGCCCCCCGAATTTCTCCAGGTGGGGGGAGCACTGGCGGAGGAGGTCGACGAGGGGAAGCCCTTCGATGCTGCGTCCGCTGCCCTTGCCGATACCGTCTTCATCGAAGCCCACGATGAACGTGGGCCGGTGGTATTGTCGCATGAGCCGCGAGGCCACGACGCCGAGGACTCCGACATGCCAGTCCCGGCTGCCGGCGACGATGGTGGTGTCCCGCCCGGCCTCGAAGTTTTTTTCGACCCACTCGCCTGCTTCCCGGACAACTTCCTTCTCGACGCCCTGGCGCTCGCGGTTGTGGACATCGAGCCCTGCGGCCAGTCGATCGGCTTCCCGGGGATCATCCGTGAGGAGGAGGCGGAGAGCTTCCTGCGCGGGGCCGAGGCGTCCGGCTGCATTGATGCGGGGGCCGAGTCGGAATCCCACATCGCCCGCGCGGACCGGGGCCGTCACACCGGAGACCTGCATCAGGGCTTGAATCCCCGCCCAGCGGGTTGTGGCCATCTGCCGCAGCCCGTGCCGGACAAAAATCCGGTTCTCTCCCGAGAGCGGCACGATGTCCGCCACAGTGGCGAGGGCGACAAGGTCGAAGTAGTCCCGGAGGTCGAGCCCTTCCACGGGGGCGAGTTTTTGCAGGGCGTGGGCCAGCTTGAAGGCCACCCCGGCGCTGCACAGATCATGAAAATCCGTTCCGCATTTGGGATTCACGAGTGCCGTGCAGTCCGGTCTTTCCGGTCCCGGTTCGTGATGGTCGAGAATGATGACCTCGACTCCACGGGCCCGCAGGGAAGCCACCTCGCGCACGGAAGTGGTCCCGCAATCCACGGCGAGAAGGAGTTCCGGACGGTGCATCTCGCAACACCGCTCGACGCCTGCGGCGCTGAGGCCATACCCTTCCTCGACCCGCAGCGGGAGGAAGCACTCCACCTCCGCCCCGAAGGCACGCAAAACCCTCGAAAGCAGGGCCAGGGACGTCACCCCGTCGACATCGTAGTCGCCATAGAGGACGATCCGGCGTCGGGCTTTCACCGCCTCAAGAACCCGGGCCGCGGCAAGCGGCATGTCCGGCAGCAGTTCCGGCGGTTGGAGCAGCTTCATCTTCGGATGCAGGAACGTCCGCGCATTTTCCGCATCGCCATATCCCCGGCGGACCAACAGGGCTGCCAGGAACGGGGGAATCTCCAACTCCCGGAGGAGGCGTCCTGCCTGGAGAGGGTCGGCGGGAGGGGGCAAAATCCATCGGCGCTGCATGGCGGGACTTTACGCGGATTCCGCGGCATGACAATTTTGAATCCGGATGCGGTTCCTCATTTTTTTGTTTCCGGCCATTTTGCTCGGTGGATGTGCCTCCCCGTATTATTTCGTGGCATTCTCCAACGGGTATGATCCGGCGACATCCTACACGCACAGCCTTCCGGCCATCGTGTTGGAACCGGGCCAGACACGGAAAGCCTGTGTCCCCGCGCGGGACATGCCGTTTTCCAAGACCGCTGGGGTCGCCAGCGAAAATCCTGCGGTGGTGCTGGTGTGGGAACCGGCGAATGCGAACGACATCGTGCGCATCCAGGCCATCGCCCCCGGCAGCACTCTTGTTCACCGTGGGGTTTTTCCCTTCCCCACATGGAAGCCCGGGGCAAACCCTCTCCAACGAAGTGCTTGGCGCGCGGCGTTGAGGAAATACCTGAGGTCACGTCCGGAAAATGACGCCGCATTTCGCGCGATCAGCGACGAGGAACTCTGGAAAACCGTTGTCCGATCGCGTTCGGAGGGAGCCCTGCGGGTGGTGGTCGAGGAAGATCGGTTGAAGTTCCAGTGATCCTAAAAAACCGAACGGGCTTTTTTTCGGGCAGATTCCATTAACCACAAAGACACCAAGTCAAAGAGGTGGGATTCAAAAATCCTTCGAGTCTTCGTGCCTTTGTGGTGAATTTTCTTCTTGTTCGTGAAGGCGCATGCAAAAGCCCCCCCCTTTGTCTTCCTTTTTCCTCTGCGGTCAAATTTTTTCGGGTGACCGCGCTCCTACCGGGGCACGATGCCGATGAAGTTTCTCACGTGCCCGAACTCGGGGAGGGAAACCGGAGTTCCTGCAGCCCAGAGACCGCTGGAGGAGCCGCCGTCGAGATTCAGCGCGGTGGCGGTGGTCCAGCCGTCCAGGAGCCCGGGAAGGGCGAGGATGCGGGCGGCATCGGCGAGGGTGACCGAGGTGAGATAGATCAGGGCCCATTGTCCATGCCCGTCCGTGGCCACAATGGTCCGGCGCGCGGACCGTTCGTTGTTGAGTCCGACCGTGGGTTTGCCCCCCTCGACGAGCATCGGTCCGCATTGGATCGCCTGGCGAAGGTCGGAGGTTTTGGAAAACTTCGAGGACCGCACGATTTCGATCCGCCGGTCACTCACGGCCAGGATGCCGGAAAGCAACTTCGCCTGCTCGAAGGGATGGATTTCCTTTCCATCCACCACCATCAGCCCCACCGGGCGGAAATCGTCATGGAAATACCCGCCGTTCACTCCCGCGATGCACCCGGCTTCCGCAAGTGTGGCTGCCAATTTGCTTTTGCCCGGGGACGGACTGTCCACGACCCGCAGAGAAAAGGTCTTTGATGGAAACACAACCGCCGTGAGTCGCGCCGAGAGACCCTCATTGTCCAGATCCGCGGCACGCACGGTCGCGCCTTTGGGAAGTTGGGCCAAATCCGTGGTCTCCGTCACGCGCCAATCCGCGGAAGAGATGCTGATGGTGGCCAGCAGGGCCAGAGTCGGGAGCCATTTCATGCCCGAAGTGTTCCCGATTTCTTTTTTCTTTCAAGCGCGCAGAAGGGAAGCAAATCCTCCCGCGAAGCCGCCAAGGCGCGGAGGGAGGAAGAGGGGAGCACGCCCGCCCCCGGGCGTTCTTTCCGGTGCCCCCGCCGGAAAGCGGTTCGGAGGGATTCCCCGAACGGCACGCAAAATTCCCCCAGCCAGGTGTCATAGCTCGTGACACTGCCCAAAAAACGTTTTATGACTGGAAAAATACTCCACGGGAACCTTGAAAAAATTCCAAAAAAGATTTTGGGGGTGGGACAGTATATGTCCTATCTGCCTTGTAACATGGAGCGCATGAAAAGTTCTCAATGGAGTGCCTGCCCTGGAAAACAAGGGGCCTCCTCCCTCTGATTCCGGAACCATGGATTTCTTCGCACATACGGATCCAAATTCCTCCGATCCCAAGGAGTGGGAGCCGCTTTTTACTCCCTTTGGAGAAGGCCCGGGACAATGCCGGGGAAAGGACTGTGAAAGTTGCGCCTGCATGGATCGCTTTCATGGTCACCTGAACAAAGTGGCATGGTGGACTTCCAAGTTCGCCGGGGAAATGTTCCGGTCAGGTTCGGAGGAGGAAAAAGCCGCCCGTGAGTGGGGGTATCTCGCCGGGCTTTGGCATGATCTGGGGAAGTTTTCGGAAAAATGGCAGAACTACCTCAAATCAAAAGCGGACATTCATTCGGATGAAGTCACGGGGAGAATGGATCACTCCACGGCGGGGGCCAAACATGCGGTGACTGTCTTTCCGGTGATCGGGCACATTCTGGCGTTTGCCATTGCTGGACATCATTCGGGATTGCTCGACACGATTTCGGAAAATGCCTGTCAGGAGAAACGTTTGGATCAATGCATGCCGGATTTGTGCCATGTGCCAGTATCCCTTCTTGATCGGCACCAACCTTCGGTGCCTTCCTCGATTTTGGGAGATCTTTCTTCTGCAAGTATGTCGGCCTTTTCCCGGATGCTTTTTTCCTGCCTGGTTGATGCCGATTTTCTTGCCACTGAGTCGTTCATGAATCCGGAGCAGGCGAAAAAGAGGCCGGAAAAGGCCGGAGCGCTTTTTCCTGAGATGCTTCGGCTTTTGGAGCAAAAGATTTCTTCTTTCGGACCGGCGGCTACTCCGGTTGCGAAGTCCCGATCGGATGTTTATCAAAGCTGTGTGGATGCGGCTTCAGCCTCTCCCGGACTTTTCTCCCTGAATGTGCCCACGGGTGGCGGCAAGACACTTTCCTCTCTCGCATTTGCCCTCGGACACGCCATCCGTCACGGTCTGCGTCGGGTGGTCTATGTGATCCCATTCACGTCCATTATTGAGCAAAATGCCGCTGTGTTTGAGGACGTGTTTGCCCCATTGGCAACTCCGCAGGCTCCACCTGTGGTGCTGGAACATCACTCAAATCTTTCACCGGAAAAGGAAACAGAACGCAGTCGGCTTGCGGCAGAGAATTGGGACGCACCGTTGGTGGTGACCACGGCGGTTCAATTTTACGAATCCCTTCACGCGGCACGGACCTCCTCATGCCGGAAGCTCCATAATATCGCCAATGCGGTTGTTGTTCTTGATGAAGCCCAGTGCCTTCCAGTCGATTACCTCAAACCTTGCCTGGAATCCTTGCGGCAGTTGACGACTCATTACCGGACGTCGGTGGTGCTTTGCACGGCCACCCAGCCATCTGTTCATCATCGCCACGAATTCCCCATCGGATTGCATGGCATCCGCGCCATCATACCCGATGCCGGTTTGCTTGCGACGGAATTGGAACGCGTACAGGTGGTGGATCGGGGTGCAATGACAGATTCGTTGCTTGCCGCGGAAATTTCTGAATCTTCCCAAGCCCTTGCAATCGTCAACACCAGGAAACATGCCCGGAAGTTGTTCCAACTTCTGCCCAGGGGGAGGGAAAATTTTCATCTGTCTGCCTTGATGTGTCCCCAACACCGGTGTGCGGTGCTTGATGAGGTGCGGCGGCGTTTGAATGCGGGAGATTCCGTACGGTTGATTTCCACCCAATTGATTGAGGCGGGGGTCGATGTCGATTTTCCCTTGGTCTATCGCTCGCTGGCAGGGCTTGACTCCATTGCGCAGGCCGCAGGTCGCTGCAACAGAAATGGCCGGATTCCCATGGGGAAAACTTATATCTTCCGTTCCGAACACCAACGGGCGGAAACCTATTTCCGTGAGACCGCCCAAGTGGCGGAGCGGGTTCTTGCTCTCCACGAAAAACCGCTTGGTCTGGAGGCGGTGGAGAAATATTTCCAACTCTACTACCTTTCCCACAATCCCCCGAATGCCCCCAAATGGGACACCAAGGACATCGGAGGGGATTTCAAGCTGGATCGCGGCTCCAGAAAACTGCCCATGCTGTTCCAATTTCGATCTGCCGCTGAAAAATTCCGCCTGATCGAGAATGAACAGGTTGCGGTGATTATCCCATTTGATGAAGCAGCGCAGAAAATTGTTTCCGATCTCAAAAATGAAGCCATTCCATTGCACAGGAATCTGCTTCGGGCACTTCAACGCTACACCATCCAGATTTACAAACCGGAATTCGAGAAAAACCGCATCCAATTTGAATCCCTGAGAAATGACCAATTCCATGTCCTCATTTGCCCGGAAACCCATTACTCGGAGCACTTCGGTCTCCATCTCGATTCGGATAACCATGCGCCTTTGATTTGCGAGTGAATGCCGCCGCCTGTCTTGCAGGCGACGACAATCTTATAATCCACCCTATTTCAATCCACACGCTATTCGCATGACAAATCAGCCGCGCCTTCCTCGCTTTGTTTCGCACTCGGCCACAGGATTCGAACCTGTCGAGCTATCCAGAGAGCCTGCTTTGCCTGCAAGGAAGGCGTGCTTGACAGTATGAATTACTCTAATCTACCCTGAAGTCAAACTAAGAATGAATAATTTCGGCATTACCCTCGAAGTCTCCGGCGATTATGCGCTGTTCAGCCGACCGGAAATGAAAGTCGAACGAGTCAGTTACGACGTCATGACCCCATCTGCCGCCCGTGGCATATTGGAAGCGATCTACTGGAAACCCCAGATCGCCTGGCGGATTGATCGTATCCACGTGCTCAATCCCATCCGTTTCACCGGAATTTTGGTGCTGATTTCATTGCGGGGGAGTTTGTGGGGTGGTGGTGGGGGGGTGGTTGGTGGTGGGGGGGGCCCCGCGCGGGGGGGGGGGGGGCGGCGTGGGGGGGCCATTGCGGCCAACGTTCTCAAGCTTCGAACACTTCGCCCCACCCCGCGAAACC
>JADHED010000819.1_pt1 | contig 31270 bp, 34 predicted proteins | sample 8952041 | NCBI WGS metagenome assembly JADHED01 (sample SAMN16124423, study PRJNA663239) | bioreactor sludge metagenome | isolation source: sludge (control) | place: India:Bengaluru | collected 2018-09-08
CGGTCATCCTGATGATGATGTTCGGCCAGACCCGCATCTTCTTCGTGATGAGCCGCGACGGCCTGCTGCCGGCCGCGTTCTCGAAGATCCACCCGAAGTTCAACACGCCGCACGTGATCACGATCCTCACGGGCGTGTTCGTGGCGCTGTTCGCCGCGTTCTTCCCGGTGGGGCAGCTGGCCAACATCTCGAACTCGGGCACGCTGTTCGCCTTCGCCGCGGTGTCCATCGCGGTGCTGGTGATCCGCCGGACCGACCCGAACCGCCGCCGGCCGTTCAAAACGCCGCTGATCTACATCACGGCGCCGCTCTCGATCCTGGGCTGCGTGTTCCTGTTCTTCAGCCTCGACCAGAAGAGCATCATCCTCTTCGTCGTCTGGGCCGTGATCGGGCTGGCCGTCTATTTCGGCTACAGCCGCTCGCGCAGCCACGTGGGCCGCGGCCTGACCGAGGTGCACGAGCTGGACAGCGACGCGCCGCCGACGTCGGTGCCGCCGGTCTGACGACCAGGCGGAGTCAAACGGAGAGGCCCGGGAGCAATCCCGGGCCTTTTCTTATGGCGCGCGAGCCCCGATCATAGGGACGACATGAACGCGCCCACGCCCCTGCCCATCCGCGCCCTCGTGGCGCCGGTCACGCCGCTCGAGCAGAACTGCACCATCGTCTGGTGCGTGAAGACAAAGAAGGCGGCGGTCATCGACCCCGGCGGCGAGGTCGACCGGCTGATGGGCGCCCTGGCCGAACAGGGCCTGACCCTCGAGAAGATCTGGATCACCCACGGCCACCTCGACCACGCCGGCGCGGCCCAGGCGCTGCACGAGCGGACCGGCGCGCCGATCGAGGGCCCGCACCCCGACGACCAGTTCTGGATCGACGACATCGGCGCCTCGGGCGCCAAGTGGGGCATGCCGGACGCGCGCAGCTTCACCCCCGACCGCTGGCTGCACGACGGCGACAAGGTGAGCCTGGGCGAGACCGAGTTCGAGGTCATCCACTGCCCGGGTCACACGCCCGGCCACGTGGTGTTCTTCCATCGCGAGGCGCGCTTCGCGCAGGTGGGCGACGTGCTGTTCCAGGGCTCCATCGGCCGCACGGACTTTCCGCGCGGCAATTTCCAGGACCTGATCCACGCCATCACCGGGAAGCTCTGGCCGCTGGGCGACGACGTGCGGTTCGTCCCGGGCCACGGGCCGATGTCCACCTTCGGCCAGGAGCGCAAGACGAATCCCTTCGTCGCCGACGACGTGCTGGCGGACGACTGAGACCGCCCCGTGAGCGCCGAGACACCTGGGTTTCAGGTGAGACATACCGAAGTTACGACCGCCCCCGAGATTGGGCGGCATGGAGCTAGCCACTGACATGCCGGGCGCCGGCGCGAAAATCCTGATGGTGGACGACGACCCGGGGATCCGGGACGTGGTCTCGGACTTCCTCGGCCGCCACGGCTACAAGGTCGAGACCGCCGCCGACGCGGGCGAGATGGAGCGGGCGCTGGAGCGCGGTCCGGTCGACCTGATCGTGCTGGACGTGATGCTGCCCGGCGAGGACGGCCTGGCGGTGTGCCGGCGCCTGACCAGCGCCGAGACCGCGCCGCCGATCATCATGCTGTCGGCCATGGGCGAGGACACCGACCGGATCGTCGGCCTGGAGCTGGGCGCCGACGACTACCTGGCCAAGCCGTGCAACCCGCGCGAACTGCTGGCGCGCGTGCGGGCCGTCCTGCGGCGGGCCGAGCAGCGCGGCGTGGCGGGCGCCCTCGGGGCCGGCTGCGAGTTCGCCGGCTGGCGGCTCGACCTGGTTCGGCGCGAGCTGCGTTCGCCGGCCGGCGTGGTGGTGAACCTGTCGTCGGGCGAGTTCTCGCTGCTGCGGGCCTTCGTCGAGCGGCCGCAGCGGGTGCTGACCCGCGACCAGTTGCTGGAGTTCGCCCGCGGCCCCGACAGCGACGCCTTCGACCGCGCCATCGACGTCCAGATCAGCCGCCTGCGCCGCAAGCTCGACGACGGCGGCGACGGGCACGACCTGATCCGCACGATCCGCAACGAGGGCTACATGTTCACCGCCAAGGTGAAGCGCACGTGAGGTTCCTCGGCCGTCCGGGCGCGCCGCTGATCGTCCAGTTCCTGACGCTCACGAGCCTGACCCTGGTGGCCGCCTGGGCGATGAGCACGCTGCTGCTCTTCGCCCTGCCCCCGCCGGCGCCCGATTTCTACCGGGTCACCGAGATCGAGCGCACCTTTCGCGGCGACCTGCAGACGTTCACCGAGCGCAAGGCGCTGGTGGTCGAGAGCACCCGCACCGCGCCCCGACCGGAACTGGAAGGCCAGTCGATCCCGGCCATCCGCAAGCGCATCGCGGCCGACCTGGGCGTGCCCATGGACCACGTGGTGATCGCCGGCGAGCGCGGGCCGCTGTCCGACCGGCGCGTCGGCCGAATCATCCGCGACCGGGCCGCCCGGCAGGGCATGGGCGCCGAGGAGCACTTCCTGATCACGCCGTTCAAGGTGGGCGTGCGCCAGGCCGACGGAACCTGGCGGGTGGTGAAGACGCCGCCTACCGTGGGCCTCAGCGACTGGCAGCAGCGCCTCGCCCTGTGGTTCGCGCTCTCCGCCCTGGCCATGTCGCCTGTGGCGTGGCTGTTCGCGCGTCGCCTGACCAAGCCGATCAAGACCTTCGCCGAGGCCGCCGAGCGGCTCGGCCGCGACCCGAACGCCCCGCCGCTTGAGCTGAAGGGCCCCGCCGAGATCGGCATGGCCGCCCGCGCCTTCAACGACATGCAGGAGCGCCTGCGCCGCTATGTCGAGGACCGCACGGCGATGGTCGGGGCCATCGCCCACGACCTGCGCACGCCCCTCACCCGGCTGCGTTTCCGGATCGAGAGCCTGCCCGAGGACCAGCGCGCCAAGTACGCCGCCGACCTCGACCAGATGGAGGAGATGATCACCGCGACGCTGGCCTTCGTCCGCGACGCGACCAAGACTGGTGAGCGGACGCCGCTGGAACTGTCGTCGCTGGTCGAGAGCCTGTGTGACGAGATGGCGGAGACCGGCTCGGACACCCAGGTCGCCGCCGGGGAGAAGGTGGTGCTGGTGGGCGATCCCATGGCGCTGCGCCGCCTGCTGGCGAACCTGCTGGAGAACGCCGTGAAGTTCGGCGGGCGGGCGCGGGCGCGGGTGTTCCAGGCCGACGGCCACGCGGTGGTGGAGATCGACGACGACGGCCCGGGCATCCCGGACCAGGACGTCGAGCGGGTGTTCGAGCCCTTCTTCCGACGCGAGCCGTCCCGCAGCCGCCAGACCGGGGGCATCGGCCTGGGCCTGGCGGTCGTCCGCACCATCGCCCGCGGTCATGGCGGGGACGTCAGCCTGAGCAACCGGCAGGGCGGCGGCCTGACGGCGCGGGTGCAGCTGCCGTTGTGAGCCGGCGCGCCTGCGGCGAAGTCTGGGCGCGGGCGACATGGAACTGAAATCGTCGGGCAAAGCGCTTCGGGCTTAAGGTGGGCCGGGTTCGGCCGAACCCGCCGGATACCTGGGACGACATGAGCCAGACCAAGACCTCGCGCCGGAAGTCCTTCGGCATCCCCGCCGGCGCCTGGATCGCGCTGGCGCTCGTGGCCGCCGCCGTGGCCGTGGTCGTCGCGCTCCAGATGCGACCCAAGCCCGTGAAGGACCCCTACCGTTTCGGCACGGCCGAGCGCGGCGACATCACCCGCTCGGTTTCCGCCTCCGGATCGCTGCAGGCTCTGAACACGGTGGACGTCGGCTCGCAGATCTCGGGCCAGGTCACGACGGTCCTGGCCGACTTCAACGACGAGGTGCGCGCCGGCCAGACGCTGGCGATCATCGACCCCCAGACCTACCAGTCGCGCGTCGCCCAGAGCCAGGCCGACATCGCCGCCGGCGAGGCGCAGGTGCGCCAGGCGGAGGCGACCCTGGCCAACGCCCAGGCGGACTTCAGCCGCAAGAAAACCCTGGTGGACCAGGGCTACTATTCGCCGAGCGTTCTGGACCAGGCGACGGCCGCGTTCCGCTCGGCCCAGGCCGGGGTCGCCGCGGCGCAGGCGCGCGTGAACCAGAGCCGGGCGACCCTGCGCAGCCAGCAGGTCGACCTGGGGCGGACCACCATCCGCTCGCCCATCGACGGCATCGTCGTGGACCGCAAGGTCGAGCCCGGCCAGACCGTGGCCGCCAGCCTGCAGGCCCCGGTGCTGTTCACCATCGCCCAGGACCTGTCGAAGGTGGAGGTGAAGATCGCGGTGGACGAGGCGGACGTGGGCCAGCTCCGCGAAGGCCAGACCGTGCGGTTCACCGTCGACGCCTTCCCGGACGACAGCTTCACGGGCGTGGTGAGCCAGGTGCGCAAGCAGCCGACCACCGAGCAGAACGTCGTGAGCTATACGGTCATCGCCGAGGCGGACAATCCGCAGCGCAAGCTGCTGCCCGGCATGACGGCCAACGCCGACATCGTCATCGACACCCGGCGCAACGTGCTGAAGGTCCCCGCGGCGGCTCTGCGCTGGACCCCGCCGTCCGAGACCGGCCAGCGCGCGTCCGGCCCGACCGGCGGCGGGATGATGGGCGGCCCGGGATTCGGCCCGCCATCGGGCGGCGGCGCGAATCGCCAGGCGGGCGGCGCCGGCGCGCGGATCGTCGACCAGCTCGACCTCGACGCCAGGCAGAAGGCGGCGTGGGAACCGATCCAGGCCGAGCTGCGACAGAAGACGGCCGCCGCCTTCGCCTCCGCCGGCGGCGACCGCGCGGCGCTGCGCGAGGCGATGCGGAAGAACCTGGACGAGGCGCTCGGCAAGCTGACGCCCCTGCTCCGCGACGATCAGAAGCAGAAGCTGGCGACACTGAGGACGGCCATGGCCGAAGGCGCGGCGCGCACCGGCGGGATGCGTGGCGGCACGGTCTATGTGCTCAAGGACGGAAAGCCGACGCCCGTCGCCGTCCGGGTCGGCGCCAGCGACGGCGCCGCGACCGAGATCGTGGGGCCGCTGAAGGTCGGGGACCAGGTGATCGTCGGCGGCGGGCCACGCCCCAAGGCGAGGGTGACCTCTGCGATCGGCGGCGGCAGCGGCGGCGCGCGGGTGAAGATGTGATCGAGGTCCGCGACCTTCGGAAGATCTACGTCATGGGCGACGAGACGCTGGCCGCCCTGGCCGGCGTCACCCTGACCATCGCGCGCGGCGAGTACGTGGCGATCATCGGCCCGTCGGGATCGGGCAAGTCGACACTGATGAACATCCTGGGCGGCCTCGACCGACCCACCAGCGGCGAGTACCACTTCGAAGGCGAGGACGTGGCGCACTTCAGCGACGACCAGCTCGCCGAGTTCCGGAATCGCCGCATCGGCTTCGTCTTCCAGTCCTTCCAGCTGCTGCCGCGGCTGACGGCCTTGCAGAACGTCGAGCTGCCGATGATCTACGCCGGGGTGGGCGTGGCCGAGCGCCGCGCCCGGGCGGCCGAGCTCTTGGACCGCGTGGGCCTGGGGGCCCGGATGGGCCATCGCCCGACCCAGCTCTCAGGCGGCCAGCAGCAGCGGGTGGCCGTCGCGCGCTCCCTGGCCAACCGGCCCGCTCTGCTGCTCGCCGACGAGCCCACCGGGGCGCTCGACACCCGCACCAGCGAGGACGTGCTGGCGCTGTTCGGCGAGCTGAACGCCGAGGGCCTGACCCTGGCCATCGTCACGCACGATCCGGAGGTCGCCCAGGCGGCGCGACGGCGGATCACCTTTCGCGACGGACTGGTGGTGTCGGACGAGCGGTCGGGGGTCGCCGCGTGAACCCGCTGGAGCTGGGCCGCTTCGCCCTGGGCGCCATCGTCGCGCACCCGATGCGCAGCGTGCTCACCTCGCTGGGCGTCGTGATCGGCGTGGCGGCTGTGGTGATGATGACCTCGATCGGCCTCGGCGCACAGCAGCGCGTGACCCAGGCGATCTCGGGCCTGGGCTCGAACCTGATCATCGTGATGCCCAACTTCCAGCGCGGACCGGTCTCCCAGGCGGCCGGCGGCGGGTTCTCACTGCGCGACACCGACGCCGAAGCGATCCGCAAGCAGGTGGCGAACGTGACGGCCGTCGCGCCCGTGGTGCGCGGCCAGGCCCAGCTCGCCGCCGACGGGGCCAACTGGAACACCCGCATCGAGGGGGTCACGCCCGAATATCTCGAGGCGCGGGACCTCTCCGTCGCCACCGGCCGGATGTTCGACGAGCGCGAGGCGCGTCAGGGGCGCAAGGTGCTGGTGGTCGGGCCCACCGTGGCCCGGGAGCTGTGGGGCGAGGACGACCCGATCGGCCGGCGCGTGCGCGTCCGGACCGTGCCGTTCGAGGTGATCGGGGTGCTGGACTCCAAGGGCCAGTCCGGCTTCGGCCAGGACCAGGACGACGTGGTGCTGGCGCCGCTGAGCGCCGTGCGCTCGCGCATCGTCGGTCGCCGCAGCCGGGGCGATTCCGTCCAGACGATCTATGTGAAGGCGAGCGACGAGGAGAGCCTGGACCGCGTGCAGGAGGACGTCACCAACCTGCTGCGCGACCAGCACAAGATCCGGCAGGGCGAGGACGACGACTTCCAGACCCAGAACATGGCGTCGATCCTGGAGGCCAGTCAGCAGGCGGTCGGCACGTTCACCGTGCTGCTCGCCGCGGTCGCCGGGGTGTCGTTGGTCGTCGGCGGGGTCGGGATCATGAACATCATGCTGGTCGCCGTCACCGAACGGACCCGCGAGATCGGGCTCCGGATGGCCGTCGGCGCCAAGCGCTCGCACGTGCTGATCCAGTTCGCGCTGGAGTCGGTGGCCCTGTCGCTGGTCGGGGGGCTGATCGGCCTCGCCATCGGCGTCGGCGGGGCCTTCCTGGTGGCCAGACTGGGCAATTGGCCGGCCGCCGTTCCCGCCTGGGCGGGACCGCTCGCGCTGGGATTCTCGGTCGCCGTGGGGCTGGTTTTCGGGGCCTATCCGTCGTGGCGCGCGGCCCGCCTGGACCCCATCGAGGCGCTCCGCCGCGAATAAACCTACGGTTACCCACGCAACCTTGACCGGCCTTCAGGGGTTAGCCTCACCGCAAGCCCCATCGCGGGATGCGCTGTCCACGTCGGAGAGACGCCCCACAGGACGACACGCCACCCACGCGGCGCGACGCGGCGCCGCCTCCCCAGCCGCCGCCGGCGAACGGTCGGCCGGGGTGTCCCGCGACCCTCCCCAGCCCTCGCCGACCGATGAGGAGAGCCCCTCCAATGGCCACCGCCGAAACCGGAAAGCCCCGCGCCCGACGCGGCTTCGCCGCCATGAACCCCGAGCGCCGCCGCGAAATCGCCCGCAAGGGCGGCGCCAGTGTTCCGGGCGAAAAGCGCAGCTTCGCCAAGGACCGGGACCTCGCCGCGTCCGCCGGGCGCAAGGGCGGCGAAGCGTCCCGCGGTGGCGGTCGCACGCGCGGCCGCGAAACCTGAACCCTCCGGCGCGGTGGTTGGGGGGCCACCGACGCCGCTTCCCGCCTACCCCCTCAGCAGCACCACGGCGAACGCAGGTTCGCCGCTTCGCCATGCCTGCTCGAGGCGCCAGCCGGCTTCTGACGCAAGGGCCGCGAAGCCGTCGACCGTGAACTTGCAGGAGTTCTCGGTGTGGATCGTTTCACCCGCCTCGAAGGCGTAGGCCTGGCCCGCCACCCGCACCGTCTGGGCCTTGCGACTGACCAGGTGCATTTCGATCCGGCTCTGTTCCGCGTTCCAGACCGCCTTGTGGTCGAAGGTCGACAGGTCGAAGTCGCCCCCCAGCTCGCGGTTGATGCGGGTCAGCAGGTTCCTGTTGAAGGCGGCCGTCACGCCCTGGGCGTCGTCATAGGCCGCCACCAGGGTCGCGGAATCCTTGACGAGGTCGATGCCCACCAGGAAGGCGGCGCCCGCCCCCAGCAGACGGTGTGCGCCGGTCAGGAACGCCCGCGCCTCGTCCGGCGTGAAATTGCCGATCGTCGACCCCGGGAAGAAGCCGACCACCGGCCGCCCCTCGGTTTCGGACGGCAGCCGCAGGGCGTTGGTGAAGTCGTCGCGCAGCGGAGCCACCGCAAGGTGCGGGTAGTCGGCCCGGATCGCCCGCGCCGCCGCCTGCAGGGCAGAGGCGCTGATGTCGATGGGCGCGTAGACCGCGATCTGAGGCGCGGCGTCGAGCAGGAAACGGGTCTTGGTGCTGGCGCCGCTGCCGAACTCGACCAACGCCGCACCATCGGGGATGAACTGCGCGATCTCTGACGCCGACCGCTGGAGCAGCGCGACCTCGGTTCGGGTCGGGTAGTACTCGGGCAGCTCGGTGATCGCCTCGAACAGGCGCGAGCCCTCGGCGTCGTAGAAGTGCTTGGGCGGGATCGCCTTGCGCGGGCGGGCCAGGCCGGCCGTCACATCGGCCTCGAGGTCCGAGGGGTGGGCGCCCTCGCCGGCCCCGTCGAGCGCGAGGCGGACGCCGGAGAACATCCAGCGCTGCTGCGGGAAGAAGAAGTTGCGATATGTGCGTCGGACGTGACCGGCGGGCGTGGCGCAGCAGCCCCCGCGCAGGACGAACTGGCCGGACATGAACTTGCCGTTGTATTCGCCGACAGCGCCAGCGGCGGAACGGAACCCCGGGTAGGGCAGATAGGCGCTGCGGGTCCATTCCCAGAGGTCGCCGTACATCTGGCGAAGCCCCGGTCCCGGCGCGGCGGGCTGGGCTGAGAACCGGCCCGAGTTCGCGAAATTGCCGTCGAGCGGCGACGCTTGCGCGGCGTGCTCCCACTCCGCCTCCGTCGGCAGGCGCGCGCCGGCCCACGCGGCATAGGCGTCGGCCTCGTAGTAGCTGACATGGCTGACCGGTTGGGCGGGGTCCAGCGGCCGAAGCCCGGTCAGGCCCATCACCCGCCAGCCGTCGTCCGCTTCGCGCCAGTAGAACGGGGCGCACCAGCCCTCGGCGCGGACCATCGCCCAGCCGTCCGACAGCCAGAATTCCGGCCGCTCATAGCCGCCGTCGGCCATGAAGGCGAGCCATTCGCCGTTGGTGACCAGCCGGTCGGCCAGGCGGAACGGCTCCAGCCAGACGCGATGTCGCGGCCCCTCGTTGTCGAAGGCGAATCCCGGACCCGAGTGGCCGATCTCCACCAGACCGCCCGTGAAGTCGACGTAGCCTAGCGCGGTCGCCTCGACCGCCGGGCCCGCCGGGCGCGGCGGCGCGAAGGCCGGCGCCAGCGGCGACTGGGCGAAGAGGTGCAGGATATCCATCAGGATCAGTTCCTGATGCTGCTCCTCGTGAGCCAGGCCCAGGTCGAGCAGGTCGCCCGCATGAGCCACCCCGCCCGCCAGGACGCGCTCCATCGCCGCGTCGACGTGGGCGCGGTAGGCCAGGACGTCGGCGAGCGATGGGCGGGTGATGAGGCCCCGCGCGGGCCGAGGCTGCCGCGGGCCGACGGCTTCGTAATACGAATTGAAGAGGTAGCCGAAGCGCGGGTCGAACACCCGATAGCCCGGCAGGCTCGGCACGAGGATGAACGTCTCGAAGAACCAGGTCGTATGGGCCAGGTGCCATTTGGTCGGGCTGGCGTCGGGCATGGACTGGGCGCCCATGTCCTCAGGCGTCAGAGAGCGGATGAGCGCCTCGCTCGCCCGGCGCACTGCGCGATAACGGGCCAGCGGCCCGAAGTCGTCGGCTCGTGCCTGCGGCCGCTCCTGGTCCTCGGATTGATGGGCGGGGCGGTCGGCGCGCATGAATTCTTCCCTCTCGGGCCGCGATCCCCACAGCCCCGCTCCGCCAAGATGGGCACGAAACCAGAACATCGCAACGACTCGCCGATGCAATTCCGGCATCGGCCGATGCAGACGAACGTCGCGCCGACGACGTCGGTTCCGCACCCTGACGCGCGGGAACGCTCGCCGCCCGGCTGCGTTGAGACCACCGCTGGTGGAGAGGCGATCAGCCGGTCGGGCGGCCGGGCGTCAGTGCAAAGGGTTTGGCATGGGTTCCGCGACGGGTTGGCGCGACGAGGTCGTGGGCCTGATACCAGCGCTCCGGGCCTTCGCCTGGTCGCTCAGCCACAACGGGTCCGACGCCGACGACCTGGTGCAGGACACCCTCATCAAGGCCTGGTCCAACCGCGACAAGTTCGAGCCCGGCACGAACCTGCGGGCGTGGCTGTTCACGATCCTGCGCAACACCTATTACACGAACGTACTGCGCCGCCGGCGGGAGGTGCGCGACGAGGACGGCGAGTATGCCGGAACCCTCAGCACCCCGCCGACCCAGGAGTGGAGCGTCGCCATGCGCTCGCTCCAGGCCGCGCTGCAGCAATTGCCGGACGAGCATCGCGAGGCGCTGATCCTCGTCGGCGCCGCGGGCCTGTCCTACGAGGAGGCGGCCGAGATCTGCGGATGCGCACTGGGGACCATCAAGAGCCGCGTGAACCGCGCCCGGGCCCGACTGCTGAAGATCATGGACGCCGAGGACGCCAACGACATCATGGCTCTGGAGTCGGTCGCGGTGATGGGCACGGCTTGAGGGGCCCGTCGTCGTCCAACTGATCGACGACCAGCTTCAGGTGCTCGGGCAGGGGTCGGCTCTCCAGCCGCTGGAAGGCCGCCTTCAGCGCCGCGTCGAGGGCATCGGTGCGTTTGCGTGGCGCCATCGCGCTCTCCGGTATCGACAGGGTGATTTACCCCGGTCGGCCGGCCGGGGAAACCGCACGCTCGCCTTTCCGCACGGGAAGCCGGCCGCTATGACCGGCGCATGGATCGCCATGACGCTGCGGCGCTGGACGCCGCGGACCCCCTCGCCCGCTTCCGCAGCGCCTTCTGCCTCCCCGAAGGGGTCATCTACCTCGACGGCAATTCGCTGGGCCCGTTGCCGGCCGCGACGGCGGCGCGAGTCGAGCGGCTCGTGCGCGAGGAATGGGGACAGGGCCTGATCCGGAGCTGGAACACGGCCGGCTGGATCGAGGCGCCGCAGCGCGCGGGGGCCAAGCTGGCGCGCCTGATCGGCGCGCGGCCCGACGAAGTGGTCGTCGCCGACTCCACGTCCGTGAACCTCTTCAAGCTTGCTGCGGGCGCCCTGTCGCTGCGCCCGGGCCGGACGAAGATCGTCACCGAGATCGGCAACTTCCCCACCGACGTCTATGTGCTGGAAGGGGTATGCAGGATGGCCGGCGCGCGGCTGGAGGCCCTGCCGCCCGACCAGGTGCTGGCGGCGATCGACGACGACACCGCCGCCGTGGTCCTGACCCACGTGCACTACAAGACCGCCCGGCGCTGGGACATGGCGGCGGTCACCGCCACGGCCCACGCCCGCGGGGCCCTCGCCCTCTGGGACCTTGCGCACACGGCGGGCGCCCTGGCCTGCGACCTGAATGCGGCGCAGGCGGATCTGGCGGTCGGCTGCGGCTACAAGTACCTCAACGGCGGCCCAGGCGCGCCGGCGTTCCTGTACGTGGCCGAGCGGCACCAGGCGCAGATCCGCTCGCCGCTCTCCGGCTGGATGGGCCACGCCGCCCCCTTCGCCTTCGAGGACCGCTACCGGCCGGCGCAGGACATCCGCGGAATGCTGTGCGGCACGCCGCCCATGCTGGGGCTCGCGGCGCTGGAGGCCGGCCTCGACCTGCAGCTGGAGGCAGAGCCGGCGGCGGTGGAGGCCAAGGGGCTGGCGCTTTGCGACCTGTTCATCCGCCTGGTGGAGGACCGGTGCGCCGGTTTCGGCCTGGCGCTGGCGGGGCCCCGGCCCCTGGACGAGCGCGGCCTTCACGTCTCGTTCGCCCATCCCGACGGCTACGCCATCGTCCAGGCCCTGATCGCCCGCGGCGTGATCGGCGACTTCCGTGACCCGGACGTGATGCGCTTCGGCTTCTCGCCGCTGTTCCTGCGTCACGTCGACGTCTGGGACGCCGTGGAGACCCTGCGCGAGGTGCTGGCGACACGCGCCTGGGACCGGCCGGAATTCCAGGCTCGCGCGGCCGTGACCTGACGTCAGGCCGCCGCCTTTGCTAGCAATGGCGCGACGGGCGGGAACACGCCCGCGTCCTGGAAGCGCGAAGGGGGCAGCATGAACGAAGATCCGGTCCGGATCCTGACGGACATTCCGCGGGTGCACGGGCGCCTGCGCGGCGACCATGTGGCCGTCGCCTTCGAAAAGCGCGACCTCACCTACGCCGAGCTGGATCGTCGATCCGACCAGGTGGCGGGCCTTCTACAGACGTTGGGCGTGAAGCCCGGCGACCGGGTGGCGTGGCTCTGCCGACCATCCGAGGCCTGGTACGAGGTCTTCTTCGGCGTCGCCAAGGCCCGCGCCTGCTTCGCGCCGATCAACCTGCGCCTCGCGATCCCCGAGATCGCCTTCATCGTGAAGGATTCAGGCGCGGACGTGCTGTTCGTGTCGCCGGAGTTCTTCGCCGCGGGCGAGGCCGTGGCGGGACACATCCACCACCCCATGCGGATCATCGCGGTGGGCGGCGAGCATCCGAGCTTCGAAAACTATGCCGCCCTGCGCGACGCCGCACCCGCGCCGACGCTGAGCGAACCGCAGGCCGACGACGACGTCCTGCAGCTCTACACGTCCGGCACCACGGGACTGCCCAAGGGCGTTCGCCTGACCAACGCCAACTATTCGGCGTTCCTGCGCCTGCGCCACCTCGTCGAGGGCTTCTCGTACGAGGCCGACGACAACGTGCTGATCCTGATGCCCCTGTTCCACGTGGCGGGCACGAACATCAGCTTCGCCGGGCTGGCGTCCGGCGGGCGGATCGTGCTGCAGGCCGAGTTCGTCCCCGGCGCCGTGCTGCGCGCGTTCGGCGAGGCGCGGGTCAATCACGTCTTCCTCGCGCCGGTGATGATCAACGCCCTGCTCCAGTCGCCCGAGGTGGCGGAGGCGGACTTCTCGACCCTGAAGACAGTCTCCTACGGCGCCTCGCCCATCTCCGAGGCGGTGCTGGCCAAGGCGACGCAGACCTTCGGCTGCGGCTTCATCCAGTTCTACGGCATGACCGAGACGACCGGCGCCGGCACGACCCTCGCCCCCGGCGAACACCGCGGAGAGCTGCTGCGCTCCTGCGGGCGGCCCTGGGCGACGCTTGAGACGCGCATCGCCGACGAGGCCGGAAACCCCCTGCCCCCCGGCGAGATCGGCGAGATCGAGATCCGCGGCCCGATCGTCATGGCCGGATACTGGAACCGGCCCGACGCCACGGCCGAGACGATCCGGCCAGACGGATGGCTGCGGACGGGCGACGCCGGCTACATGGACGAGCACGGCTTCTTCTTCGTCCACGACCGGGTGAAGGACATGATCGTGTCGGGCGGCGAGAACGTCTATCCAGCCGAGGTCGAGAACGCGATCCTCGGCTGCCCGGGCGTCGCCGACGCCGCCGTCATCGGCGTGCCCGACGATAAGTGGGGCGAGGCCGTGAAGGCGATCGTCGTGCCGGCGGCGGGGGCCAGCCCCGACCCGGCCGAGATCATCGCCTGGGCCCGCCAACGGATCGCGGCCTACAAGGCGCCGAAGAGCGTGGACTTCATCGACGCCCTGCCCCGCAATCCGTCCGGCAAGGTGCTGCGGCGCGAGCTGCGAAAGCGCTATTGGGAAGGCCGCGACCGCAAGGTGGGTTAGGCGGACGCGGCCGCGCTCGCCCGCGCCTTCACCCGCGCGAACCAGTCGCCGACCCTGGCGAACTTCGGGTCGAGAGGCTGGCCGACGGCTGCGCCGAAGTCGAGGAAGGCGAACAGCAGGATGTCGGCCAGGGTGAAGCGGTCGCCGCAGAGCCAGGGCCCCTTCAGGTTGGCGTCCACCCAGGCCACGCCGTCCTGCGCGATGGCCTTCAGCCCCGGCGCGGCGTCGGGCAGGCAGCGCATGCGGCTTTCGAACATCGGCAGCCCCTCGCCGAAGCGGAAGCCGTTGGCCATCGGCTCGCAGACCTTCAGGTCGACACGGCGGGTCCACATGCGCGTCTCGGCGCGTTCCTCGGGCGTGGCGCCGACCAGCGGCGGGCTGGGGAATTTCTCCTCCAGGTATTCGCAGATGGCGGTGATCTCCGTGACGCACGCGCCGCCGTCGAGCTCCAGCGCCGGCGTCTGGCCCGCCGGATTCACCTTCAGGTACGGCTCGCGACGGTTCTCGCCGCCGCGCAGGTCCACCTCGACGCGGTCGAGATCGACGCCCTTCTCGGCCAGGAACATCTTCACGACCCGCGGATTGGGCCCGATCGAGGTGTAAAGCTTCACGGTAGTCATCCCTCCCTGATCGCGGCTTCGTGAGCGCCGCCTTGCCTCCCCGCGTTCCCCGCAGGGTGGAATCACTCGCTCGAAGAGCGTATAACGCCGGCCCATGCAAGAGCGCAGTTTCCGCCAGGATCTGACCGGCTCGGACGAGAGCCTCGAAGACCTCCTGTCGCGCCTGAAGACTCTGCCCTCGCGGTCCAAGGCGCGCCCCGGCCGATATCCCCCACCCGACTGGGAACACTTCGTCACGTCACGCCGGCCCTTGGGCGGCGCCGGCGGCGCCGAGGCTCCGTTGCCTGTGGAGCGACCCGCCGCGGACTGCTACGCGAGCTAGCGCCGCATCTCGCCTTCGATCGTGAAGTTCGACGCCAGGACGCAGCGCGGGCGGCCGTAGGCGACCGACACGGTCGCCGGCTGTCCCGGACCCGGCCGGAAGTACCAGTCCCGCCCCTCCGAGCGGATCAGGAGGTCGCCGGGGCTGGTGAACTGACAGACGGGATAGAACCGGCTGGAGCGCCCGTGGTCGTAGTAGATCGGCGCGCAGGAGACGTGGCCGTGCCGCCTGTAGAAGTCGACCCCGCCATAGGCGAAACGGCGCGGACCGCGGTGACGGCCGCTCAGGAACTCGGCCGGGGTGATGACCGGGCAGGCCGCCCCGTGGATCTGCCAGGCGTCATAGTCGGCGACCCGCTCGTGCTTGAGGTCGACGTAGTTCCTCGACAGGTACCATCCGCTGGCGGCCACGATCACGCCGACGATGGCCGCCCAGGCCCCCACCGGGATGCGCTCAAGGGGATGTCGCGCCCCGGCCCGAGCGGCCAGATTCTTCGAGCGCATACGAACTCTCCGAATTACATACGTAACTCGGAGCAAATTTACAATCGTACGTCAAGCTGTCAGGCGGCGAGCTTCTCAGCGGGGCGCGCGCCCTGCCCGGCCGGATTGCTGAAGCGCAGCACCCCGTCATCCAGCTTGGCGTAGCGCAGGCTCATCAGGTCCATGGCGTAGTTCTGATAGAGCTTCCACGGCGTCTTGTTGCCCTGCTTGGGGAACTTGGCCATCGCCCGCTGGACGTAGCCCGAAGAGAAGTCGAGCCAGGGCTCGAAGGTCACCGTCGGGTCATCGTTGATCGGCGTCGCCTGGCGCATGCCCGTCCGCTTCATGTGGTTCAGCAGCCGGCAGACGTACTCGCACGTCAGGTCGCACTTCAGGGTCCAGGAGGCGTTGGTGTAGCCAAAGGCCGAGGCCAGGTTCGGCACGCCCTCGTACATCATGCCCTTGTAGCTGAGCGTCGTGGACGCATCGACCTTGCGGCCGTCGACGCTGATCTCGACGCCGTTCCAGACCTCCAGGACCAGGCCGGTGGCGGTGACGACGACATCCGCTTCCAGCTCCTGGCCCGACTTCAGAAGGATGCCCTTCTCGGTGAACCGCTCGATGTGGTCGGTCACCACCGAGGCGCGGCCGGAGCGGATCTCGTTGAACATGTCGGCGTCGGGCACCAGGCAAAGGCGCTGGTCCCAGGGCTTGTAGCTGGGGGTGAAGTGGGTCTCGACGTCGTAGTCCGGACCGAGCTGCTCGCGGACCATGCCGATGATCCGCCGCTTGACCGCCTCGGGCTTCTCGCGGGCCGTCTTGAAGAAGTACATGCCGAACAGCACGTTGCGCCAGCGGACGATGTCGTAGGCCAGCTTCCCGGGCAGCACCTTGCGCAGCCAGTTGGCGAAGGCGTCCTCGGCCGGGCGCGAGACCACATAGGTCGGCGAGCGCTGCAGCATCGTGACATGGCCCGCGGTCTTGGCCATCTCGGGCACCAGGGTCACCGCGGTGGCGCCCGAGCCGATCACGACGACCTTCTTGCCGGCGTAGTCCAGGCCCTGCGGCCACTTCTGCGGATGGACGATGGCGCCCTTGAAGAGCTCGACGCCCGGGAACTCCGGCGTGTAGCCGCCCTCGTAGGAATAGTAGCCGCCGCAGAGGAACAGGAAGCTGCAGGTGAAACGGCGAAGCTCGCCGCCGACCTCGGCCTCGACGGTCCAGGCCGCATCCTCGGTCGACCAGGACGCCCGCTTGACCAGGTGATTGTAGCGGATGTGGCGGTCGATGCCGTTCTCGGTGGCGGTCTGGCGCACATACTTCAGGATCGACGGGCCGTCGGCGATGGCCTTGGCCTCGGTCCAGGGCTTGAAGGCGTAGCCCAGGGTGTACATGTCGCTGTCCGAACGGATGCCCGGATAGCGGAACAGGTCCCAGGTGCCGCCGATGGCGTCGCGGCCCTCGAGGATCACGTAGCTGCGGTCGGGACAGGACGTCTTCAGATGATAGCCCGCGCCCACGCCGGACAGGCCGGCGCCCACGATCACCACGTCGAAATGTTCGGCTGCCGCCATGTTCGTCCCGCCCCCAGGTTGTGGGCGCAGGTATAACTGAACGGCGATCAGATAACAGCCCGTTCTTGCCGTGGCGTCAGGACCTCAGATGCGCCCGCTCGTTCAGGGCCAGGATGTTCCGCTGTCCTGTCCTGGCGCACATGAACCGGTGGATCGAGGTGTAGTCCGGCTCGAAGAACATGCGCGGCGCCATGCCCAGCACGTGAGCGCTCCAGACGTTGATGACTCCGCCGTGGCAGAACACCGCCACCCGTTGGCCCGGGTGGGCGTCGACGATGCCGTCCAGGGTCTCGACCACCGATCTCTGGAATGTCCCGACGTCGACGCCATGGTCCCCCGAGGCCATCCGCAGCCAGGCGGCGTAGTCTTCGCGCTTCAGCACCTCCATCGGGATGTAGGCGCCGGCGTCCCGGTCGAACTCGCAGATCCCGTCATGGCAGCTCACCGCATGCCCTGCTTGGGCCGCGAAGGGTTCGGCCGTCTGGCGAGCCCGCAGCATGGTGGAGGAGTAGACCGCGTGAATCGGCTCGTCCCGCAGCCAGGCCGCGACGCGGCGCGCCTGGTCATGGCCCGCCTCCGACAGTGGCGGATCGGAGGTGTCGTCGCGGCGCTCGGGCAGGCCGTGGCGGATCAGGATCAATTCCACGCGTCAGACCTCGAAGCGGAAGGCCGCGCCGTCGCGGCGGACCCGCCCGGCGGTCGGACCGGCGTAGTGCGTGCCAATGACCAGGACCGGTTCGTCCGCCCACTCCGCGAACATGCGCGCGCGGGTCGCCGCGGCCGCCTTCGGGTCGCTGTCGAACGAAGGACTCCAGTGCGGATGGGCCAGCTGGCAGGGATGGTGGGTCATGTCGCCGGTGATGACGGCCTTCTGGCCTTCCGATTCGATGACGACGCTGACGTGACCGGGCGTGTGGCCGAGCGTGGGCGTGAGGCGCACCTCGGGCGAGATGACGTGATCCAGCGCCACGAACTCGGCCAGGCCCGCGTCGATCACCGGCTTCACCGAATCGGCCAGGATCGCCTGGGCGTCGCCATCTCCACGAGGAGCGCGTGGATCGAGAGCAACAGCTCGTCCTTCTCGGAGACGAAGTGCGGGTACAGCCAAGGCAGCTTTCGCAGTTCGGCCGGGGTCGCCTCCTTGAGGAAGACCGTGTCGGGACTGTAGGCGACGGGCATCTGCAATTCGACGACCCGCGTGACCTTCACCGCGCCGACCTGCCAGCTGAGCATCCCATCCTCCCGCTTCATTTTGCGGCAGGCTGTCAGATCACCCCAAGGGCAGGCAAGAACGCGGGCGACTCGCGCGCCCACGACAGGGTGCGCAACAAGGCGGCAGACCGGGCCGATGTCGAACACCGACGCCTTCCGACAGGGGAATTTCCGCGCCGCAATTCCCGCCCAGGGTGTATTTCACGATTCATGGTTGACGTAACATTACCGGGGTGACGTCCTCACCCCTTGGCGCGTCGTGGGGACGCGTTGCTTGGGGTCTTATCATGAAGTTGAAGGCATCGGCCGCCGCAGCGGCCCTGCTCGCTACGGTTGCAGCGACGCCGGCCAGCGCGCTGGTCATCAATCTGAACGACATCGGGGGAGTCGCGGGCACGCAGGCCGAGGTCGGGTTCAATATCGCCGCCTCCTACTGGGAGAGCGTGATCACCAACAACGTGACGGTGAACTTCGACGTCGGCTTCTCGGCCTTGGGCCCGAACATCCTGGGCGGGACCAACAGCAACCTGTCGATCAAGTCGATCCAGGGCGTGCAGACGCGCATCGCCGCCTTCGGAAGCACCTCGGCGGTCGACCAGCAAGTGGCCAGCGGCGGTCTCGCCCCTCTCACCCTCGGCGACTACGGCGTCGGCGCGGTGGACGTGGTGACGCCGGGCTATGTCTCCGGCAACCTCGGCATCGACAACAGCACGGCCGTCTTCGACAACGACGGCTCGTACAACAACTCCGTGGTGGCGGTCTCCACGGCCAACGCGAAGGCGCTGGGCTATACCTTCGCGCCCGACACGGTCGACGGCACGATCCAGTTCAGCTCCACCTTCGCCTTCGATTTCAACCCGCTCGATGGCGTCACCGCCGGTCAGTACGACTTCATCGGCGTCGCGATTCACGAGATGGGCCACGCCCTCGGCTTCATCAGCGGCGCCGACGACTACGACTACGTGGGTTGCCCCAACGGGCCCTATTGCGGCGTGTACGACAACTACCCCGTGAACGACGAATGGTGGGGCTACACCATGGACCTGTTCCGGTACTCCACCGACTACGACGGCCAGGCGCGTCTCGACTGGCGTCCGGGCGTCGACTCCTACTTCTCCATCAACCGGGGTGCGAGCGAGGTCTACGGCCGCACCGACCTGTCGGAAGGCACCTTCAACGGCGACGGCTGGCAGGCCTCGCACTGGGGCGCCAACAACACCTGCTCGAACTTCATCGGCATCATGAACCCCTACCTCTGCGGTGGGCGCGTGGCGGCGGTGACAGGGACGGACATCGCCATGTTCGATACGATCGGCTGGAACTTCGTGGAGGGGGCGCAGGGCCGCGGCTACCGGAAGACCACCGGAGATATCTTCGCCCAGATCGCGGGAGTTCCGGAGCCCGGCACGTGGGCGCTGATGATCCTGGGCTTCGGCGCCGCTGGCGCGGCGATCCGTCGTCGCCGGGTCGTCGCAGCCTGACGCCAATTCGAGACCCATTGGGAGAGCCCCGGCTTCGGCCGGGGCTTTTTCTTTGACCGGAGCGCCTTAGCCGGGGCGGCCCACGTTGCTCCCGGCGGCCTCTTTCGCTATGGAGGGCGTCCCGCTTCGGCGGCTTGGGGCGCACCGCCTCCGGCCATCCAGCGGGCCGGGAGAAAACCCGAACAAAAACAACTGGTGACGTGGCCGAGTGGCTGAAGGCAACGGTTTGCTAAATCGTCATACTCGAAAGGGTATCGAGGGTTCGAATCCCTCCGTCACCGCCACCTTCCTCCCCTGACGACCGGTCCCCGGCGCGCCGACCACGCGTGCTCCGGGCCGCTACGTAGGGAGTGCTCCCGAATTTCCCTGGCGCCGGCTCGCGACCATGATCGCCTCAGGTCAAGGAGCCCCCCATGTCCGAGATCCACCCCTTCATCTTCCTGATCGTCGCCGAGTTCGCCCTGTTCGTCGCCATGTTGCTGGGCGCGAGCCTGTGGAGCGGCTCGGCCGCCGCACCAGAGCCCGAACGCGCCAAGGCCGTCGTCTCGGCCCGCAGCCCGACGGGCCTTCGGACCATCGAGCGCAGCTGACGGAACGAAAAAACGCCCCGGCCGTCGCCAGCCGGGGCGTCTGTCCGACCGGGGTCGGAAATCAGGCCGCGAGGGGGGCCATCTGGTCCCGGCGGCGTCGCAGGATGGCCCCTGCCCCGCCGAAGCCGACGATCATCAGCGCCCAGGTCCCCGGCTCGGGCACCACCGCGCTCGCGTTCGGGGCGAAGGTGATCACACCGCTGTAGGAAGCGTTCGGCGTGGCGCCCGAGACACCGGCGTTGCCGATGAGGCGCAGCGTGTAGCTTTGGCCCGCAGACACATCCACGTCGTTGAGGAAGCGGCTCTCGTTCCAGCCGTTGGTCTCGACCTGGAAGTTCAGGCCGTTGAAGGTGACGCTCGAGAACTGGATGTTCTGGCTGTCGATGCTCATGGTCGAACTGACCGAGAAGTCGGCCCGGCCGTCAGGACCGGTGGGGACCGTGAAGGTGAACGCGTCGTCGAAGGTCGGCGTATTGATGCCGAGGTTGCCGAACACGACGGTAAAGCCGCCGTCGGCGCCGACCGGCCCGACGTTGTAATAGGTCGCCGCGGACGCGGCAGACGCCAGAAGCGCGGCCGCTGCGGCGGTCACGGCAAGAGCGTACTTTTTCACTGAGAAGAGCCTCCAAGGGTGTCCCTGGCCGCTCAACAAAAAGGCGCCACAATTAGTTCCGGCGCTTAGCGCGCGCGTAAACAAATGTATCGCCCGGCCGAAGCCACACATCGGAGGGACGTGGCACGCCTACGACTAACCCTCTGGACTCACATATGTTCCGGTCCGGCGAGGTGGCGTCGCGGTTGCGGCCGCACCTCGCCGATCGGGATCAGATCAGCCCTGGGCCAGCCACTGGCGCGCCTGGCGCTGGGCCTCGGCGACCTCGTCGGACGCCATCTCGTGGGCCAGCTCCTTGCGGTAGACCTTGGCTTCCACCGAGCCGCGCATGGCGGCCAGGTTGAACAGCATGTGGGCCGAGACGTAGTCGAGCGGCGCGCCGCCCTGGCCCGTGGAATAGAGCAGCCCCATACGGAACAGCTCATCGCCCGTCGCGTCCGGAGTCGGCAGCGGCAGGCCATCACACTTCGTGTCGATGCTCGCCAGCATGGTTTTCAGTCCTCTGACCGGCCGACCCGATTTTCGAGCCTTCCACCGGTCTACCAGCGAAGAGAACCAAGCTTCAGTTGAACACATGGTTAAGGGCGCCGTTGTCGAATCGACAGGATCGCCTTCGTGGGACATCGCGCCGCAGTAAGGTTACCTGAAAAACACAGCCGGGCGTTCAGCGACAGTTCAGACGGATGGGACCATGGTCGGACGCAAGATGAAGCGGCTCCTCCTCACCCTCGCCGGCATCGCCTGCCTGGCCACGACCGCGCCCCTCGGCGACGCGGCGCTGGCGCAGGGGCGTGGACACGGGCGCGAGAAAGGCCATGAGCGCGGGGACGAGCGCAGGGCGGACGATCGCCGGCGCGACACCCGGCCCGCTCTGGGATACGAGCGACGCGACGACCGCCGCGGCCGCTGGGACGACGAGGCCCCCCGCTATGAGGGACGGTGGGACGAAGGGCCTGGCCACAGCGCCCGGCGGCGCGGCTTCGCGCCCGACAGCTACCGGGGCGCGGTGGTCGAGGACTACCGCCGCTATCGCCTGCGCCCGCCGCCGCACGGCTACGCGTGGGTGCGGATGGGCGACGGGTTCGCCCTGATCTCGCTGGACGACGGCCAGATCTTCGACCGCGTCCGGTAGACTCTAGAGACCGAGCTTGGCCTTCAGGAGCTGGTTGACGGTCCCAGGGTTGGCCTTGCCCCCCGTCGCCTTCATCACCTGGCCGACGAACCAGCCGATGGCCTGGGGCTTTTCCTTCACCGCGGAGGCCTGGCCGGGATTGGCGGCGATCAGGTCGTCGATGATCTTCTCGAGCGCGCCGGTGTCGCTGACCTGCTTCAGGCCCTGCTTCTCGACGATCTCGCCGGCCGCGCCCTCGCCCGCCCACATCCGTTCGAAGACGTCCTTGGCGATCTTGGAGGAGATCACTCCCTCCTCGATCAGCTGGACGAGCTCGGCGACGGCCGCCGGCTTGATCGGCGAGTCGGCGATGTCGATCCCGCCCGCCGAGAGCTTGGCCGCGAGGTCGTTGGTCACCCAGTTGGCCACCAGCTTGGCGTCACGCCCCTTCGCCGCGGCCTCGTAGAAGTCGGCCTTCGCCTGCTCGGCGATCAGCACGCCCGCGTCATAGGGCGACAGGCCGTACTGCGATTGCAGGCGCGCCTTCTTGGCGTCGGGCAGCTCGGGCAGGCCAGCCTCGATCTGCTTGATCCACGCCGGGTCCAGCTCCAGCGGCAGGAGGTCGGGGTCGGGGAAATAGCGGTAGTCGTGCGCCTCTTCCTTCGAGCGCATGGACCGCGTCTCGCCCTTGTTGGGGTCGAACAGCCGGGTCTCCTGGTCGACCTTGCCGCCGTCCTCGATGATCTCGATCTGGCGGCGGGCCTCGTACTCGATCGCCTGCTGCATGAAGCGGAACGAGTTGACGTTCTTGATCTCGCAGCGCGTGCCCAGGTGGCTGAAGTCGCCGGTCTCGCGGTACTTCTCGTAGGCGCCCGGGCGGCAGACCGAGACGTTCACGTCGGCGCGCAGGTTGCCCTTCTCCATGTCGCCGTCGCAGGTGCCGAGATAGATCAGGATGGTCCTGAGCTTCTTGACGTAGGCGGCGGCCTCCTCCGACGAGCGCATGTCGGGCCGGGAGACGATCTCCATCAGCGCCGTACCGGCCCGGTTGAGGTCGACGTAGGTGAAATTCGGGTCCTGGTCGTGCAGGCTCTTGCCGGCGTCCTGTTCCAGGTGAAGCCGCTCGATGCGCACCGTGAAGGTGGAGCCGTCGTCCCGCTCGACGATCACCTCGCCCTCGCCCACGATCGGGTCCTTGAACTGGCTGATCTGATAGCCCTGGGGCAGGTCCGGGTAGAAGTAGTTCTTCCGGTCGAAGCGCGAGCGCTCATTGATCTGCGCCTTGAGGCCGAGGCCGGTCTTGATCGCCTGCTCGACGCAGTGACGGTTGATGACCGGCAGCATGCCCGGCATGGCCGCGTCCACCAGACTCACCTGCGCGTTCGGGCCGGCGCCGAAGCCGACGGCGGCTCCCGAGAACAGCTTGGCGTTGGAGGAGACCTGGGCGTGCACCTCGAGGCCGAGGACGATCTCCCAAGGTCCGGTGCGGCCCTGGATCAGCTTGGTGGTGGCGACGTCGTTCATGAGCCGGGTCCTACCGCTCTCCGCCGGAAATCGGAAGCGCGCGCACGCGACCTCTTGCGAAATCGCCCCAAATTGGCCTCAAGCTTGCGCGCGTCTTAACGGCGCTCAGACCGGGGAATGAGGAACACCCAGATGAAGACTATCGCTATCGCCGCCGCGCTCGCCGTGGCCGCGGTGTCCGCGCCTGCTTTCGCGCAGGACCACGCCGACCACGCCCCGGCCGCCGCCGCCGGCAAGCTGTCGGTGGAATCCACGCCGATCGGCGACATCATCAAGAACGAGAAGGCCAAGGAAGCCCTCGAGAAGGCGATCCCGCAGATCCCGCAGTTCTACGACCAGATCGCCACCATGACGCTGACGCAGATCGCGCCGATGAGCCAGGGCGCCATCGACGATGCGAAGCTGAAGGAAATCCAGGCCGAGTTCGACAAGCTGTAGGCGTGAATCCCTCCCCTTCATGGGGAGGGACAGACCGCGAGCGGTCAGGGTGGGGAGACAGCGCCCAAGCGCGGAGCTTGAGGACCAAGTCCCCACCCGACTTGCGCCGACGCGCAAGTCACCCTCCCCACAAAGGGGAGGGAAATCACATCACCACCACTTCTTCGGCTTGGCCTTGAAGTCCGCGGCCTTCTCGATGGCCGAGCCCAGCGAGAACAAGGTGCCCTCGTCGAGGTTGCGGCCGATCAGCTGCAGGCCCAGGGGCAAACCCTGAGCGTCGAGGCCCGCAGGCACGCTCATGCCTGGCAGGCCGGCCAGGTTCACCGTCACCGTGAAGATGTCGTTCAGGTACATCGCCACCGGATCGTCCGACTTCTGGCCCAGGGCGAAGGCCGCCGAGGGCGCGGTCGGCGTAAGCAGCGCGTCCACCTTCTGCCAGGCCTGGTCGAAGTCGTCGGCGATGCGGCGGCGGACCTTCAGCGCCTTGAGGTAGTAGGCGTCGTAGTAGCCAGCCGACAGCACGTAGGTGCCAATCAGGATGCGGCGCTTCACCTCCGCGCCGAACCCCTCGGCGCGGGTGTTCTCGTAGGTCTCGGTCAGGTTGCCGCCCTCGACGCGCAGGCCGTAGCGCATGCCGTCGTAGCGGGCGAGGTTCGACGAAGCCTCGGCCGGCGCGATGATGTAGTAGGCTGGCAGGGCGTACTTGGTGTGCGGCAGGCTCACCTCGACGATCTCGCAGCCGGCCTCCTTCAGCCAGGCGATGCCCTGCTCCCACAGCTTCTCGATCTCGGCCGGCATGCCGTCGACCCGGTATTCCTTCGGAATCCCGACCCGCAGGCCTTTCACCGACTTGCCGCAGAAGCTGGCGAAGTCCGGCGTCTCCACCGGCAGGCTGGTGGAGTCCTTCGGATCGTGGCCGCACATCGAGCGCAGCAGGATGGCGGTGTCCTCGACCGTGCGCGCCATAGGCCCGGCCTGGTCCAGCGACGAGGCGAAGGCCACGACGCCCCATCGCGAGCAGCGGCCATAGGTCGGCTTGATGCCCACGGTGCCGGTGAACGCCGCCGGCTGGCGGATCGAGCCGCCGGTGTCAGTGGCGGTGGCCCCCAGGCACAGTTCCGCGGCCACGGCCGAAGCCGAGCCGCCGGACGAACCGCCGGGCGTCAGATTGGCGTTGCCGCCTTCCGCCCGCCACGGGTTGGCCACCGGCCCCCAGGCCGAGGTCTCGTTGGACGAGCCCATCGCGAACTCGTCCATGTTGAGCTTGCCCAGCATCACCGCGCCGTCGCGCCAGAGGTTGGACGTGACCGTGCTTTCGTAGGTGGGCTTGAAGCCGCGCAGGATCTTGGACGCGGCGGTCGACTCCACGCCCTCGGTGCAGAACAGGTCCTTGATGCCGAGCGGCGCGCCGTCCAGCGGACCGGCCTCGCCCTTCGCCCGGCGGGCGTCGGAGGCGCGGGCCATATCCAACGCCTTCTCGGGCGTCTCGACCACGAAGGCGTTGAGGGCGCGGGCGGCCTCGACGGCCTCCACGTGCGCCCGGGTGATCTCCTCTGAGGAGAAGCTCTTGGCGGCCAGCCCGTCGAGGGCGGCCTTCAGGGTCAGGCCGGTGAGGTCGGACATGGCTATTCCACCACCTTCGGCACGATGAAGAAGTCCTTGGCGGTCTTGGGGGCGTTGGACAGCACCTTGGCGGGATCGCCGCCGTCGGTGACCACGTCGTCCCGCATCGGCAGCTTCGTGGCCACGGAGGTCGTCATGGGCTCGACGCCGTCGGTGTCGACCTCATTGAGCTGCTCGATCCAGCTCAGGATGCCCGAGAGCTCCTTGGCCAGCGGTTCCAGCCTGTCTTCCGGCTCGGCGATGCGCGCGAGCTTCGCGACCTTGCGCACGGTCGCGGCGTCGATGGCCATGGGGCCCTCCTAAAGTCAGGGGCGTGGGTTAGCCGTGGGAGGCCCCGCTTTGCAAGCCGCCAGCGAGCCAGCGGGCGCATTCGTGGCCGAGAGCGTCCTCCGCGCGACGTTCGTAGGCCGCAACGTCCGCGGGCTGCAGGACATTGCGCCACCGGCCCGTCTCGCCACGGTTGACGAAGGTCCGCGCGCCGCCGTCGAAGATGCGCCCGCCGAGCGGCGCCACCAGATCGGCGTTCGCCTGCATGTAGTCGAACGAGCAGTGGTCGAGGATCGACGGCAACTGGGCCTCGTCCAATGGCAAGCCCAGGAAGGCGGCGATGGCCCGGACCTGGCCTGGGAGGTCCGCCTGCAGGTCGGCATAGTGCAGCAGCCGCACGTTCGGCAGATCGCGCGCCGCCCACCAGGACGCCACGTGGCTGAAGTAGGGCCAGAACGGCGCGCCATCCTCCTCGAGCCAGGTCCTGAAATACCGGCGCACGTCAGGGTCCGGCCGGGGCATGATGGCGCCGCCCTCCCCCTCGCCCAGCATCCGGTACCAGAGGTCGTTGCCGTGCCGATGGTGGTGATGGAGGCTCAGCAGCACGTCCCGGCCGTCACGCGCGACATAGAGGTAGCGCGCCTGGTGCGATAAGGTCAGCGCGTCGAGCGGCAGGTGCGTCTTGACCACCCGGCGATGGGCCTGGGCCTCCAGCCGCCCCAACGCCTCCGGAGGGGTCAGGCGGTAGTCCAGCCAGGGCGAGAGTTCGTTGACCGCCACCCGGTCCGCCCCACCGTGGATCAGCTGGGCCACGATCTGCTGGACCCAGGTGGTGCCGCTCTTGGCGTAGCTGGCGACGACCACGTCGCCCGGGCGGAACGCGAAGCGGTCCCAGACGCGGGAGTCCATGTGCGGGGTGCGGATGTCGCGCGTCTTGCGCGGCCAGTCGACCATGGTTCGGCCATATCCGCCCACCCGGGACATCACAAGCGCGCGGATGCTATGAGGCGCCGATGTCCGTCATCGACCTTTCCGAACTTCCCGCCCACGCGCCGCCGCGCTCGCCGTTCGTAGGTCTTGACCTGGGCGAGAAGACCATCGGCGTGGCGGTCTCGGACGCCACGCGGATGATCGCCAGCCCGCTGGAGACCATCCGCAAGAGCAAGTTCACCGACGACGCCAACGCGCTCTTCAAGCTGATGCAGAGCCGAGGCGCCGGCGGGATCGTCGTCGGCCTGCCGGTGAACATGGACGGGACCGAAGGCCCCCGCTGCCAGTCCAGCCGGGCCTTCGCCCGCAACCTGCTGCGGCTGCGCCCCGAGCTGCCGATCGCCTTCTGGGACGAGCGGATGAGCTCGATGGCCGTGAACCGCATGCTGATCTCCGAGGCCGACGTCAGCCGCGCCCGCCGGGCCGAGGTGGTCGACAAGGCCGCCGCCGCCTGGATCCTGCAGGGCGCGCTGGATCGCCTGCGGAACGCGCTTTAGAGGCCGCCCGCGAAGAGGTCGACCTTGCCGATCTGTACGCCCCGGGCGCGCAGGATCGCGTAGGCCATCGACAGGTGGAAATAGAAGTTGGTCGTGGAAAAGCCGGTGAGCCACTGGCTGACGGGCATTTCCGGCGCGAAGCCATTGCCCAGGGTCACCTGCATCACGACGTCGTCGCGCCCGGCGAACTGTTCGGGCGTCAGGGCCGCGAGATAGGTCCGCGCCTTGGCGATCTCGGCGCGAAGACCCGCGAGGTCGAGGTCGGCAGGGATATCGGCAGGAACCTCGACGCCGACGGCGCGGGCGGTCCACTGCTTGGCGAAGTTGATGACTACGAAGGCCTGGAAGCGCAGGGGATTCATGTCGTCCACCAGGCGCCATTCCAGCATCTCGGCTTCGGACACGCCCTTGCCGGCAGCGAACTCGGCGCCCTTGGCGAGGATGTGATCCAGGGTCGCCAGACCCTTGGAATAGAGATCGACGAAGGTGAAGAGACAGACAGCCACGCGGTTCCCCCAATATGATCGCCGCCATCGCGGCGGCGTGCCGGCGAGATAGGAACCCGAGTCCCCGGCCTGCAACGCGGCGACCGCAAGAAGTTGGGGATTGATCTTTCCCCCGCTTGGCTTGCCGGGCGAGGTCACCTAAGAGGGCGCTTTAATGAACGGCGCGCCCCCCGGCCTGAACGAGGTCCTGACCCGGACCTTCTCCTTCCCCAAGCGGCATTTCCTTTCCGCCACCGATCTCAATGAGGTGGAGGTGGCGAGTCTGCTGGATCTCGCCGACGGCTTCGTCAGCCTCAATCGCCAGACCTCGAAGAAGCTCGACCTGCTCAAGGGTCGGACGCTGATGAACCTGTTCTTCGAGAACTCCACCCGGACGCAGAGCTCGTTCGAGCTGGCCGGCAAGCGGCTGGGCGCCGACGTGGTCAACATGAGCCCCCGCTCCTCCTCGATCTCCAAGGGCGAAACCCTGATCGACACGGCGGTGACGCTGAACGCGATGCAGCCCGACCTGCTGGTGGTGCGCCACGCCTCGTCGGGCGCGGCCTCGCTGCTCGCGCAGAAGGTCGGATGTTCGGTGGTCAACGCCGGCGACGGCCAGCACGAGCATCCGACCCAGGCGCTGCTGGACGCGCTGTCCATGCGCCGCGCCTTCGGACGCATCGCCGGCCTTAAGGTGGCGATCTGCGGCGATGTCCTGCACAGCCGCGTCGCGCGGTCGAACATCGCCATGCTGCAGATGCTGGGCGCGCACGTGCGGCTGGTGGGCCCGCCGACCCTGATCCCACCGGCCGCCCACCGATGGAACGTCGAGGTCTTCCACGACATGCGCCAGGGCATCGCCGGCTGCGACGTGGTGATGATGCTGCGTCTCCAGCTCGAGCGGATGGACGGGGTGATGGCCCCATCGCAGCGCGAATACTTCCGCTTCTACGGCCTCGACCGCGAGAAGCTGGCCCTGGCGGCTCCGCATGTGCGGGTGATGCACCCGGGCCCGATGAACCGCGGCGTCGAGATCGACTCTGAGGTGGCGGACGACCTGTCGGTCAGCCTGATCCAGGACCAGGTGGAAATGGGCGTCGCCGCCCGGATGGCGGTGCTGACTTCACTGGCGGCCCGGCTGGAGAACGAGCGTTGATGCGCCCCGTCGCCTTCACCAACGTCCGGCTTGTCGACCCGGCCAGCGGCTACGACGGCCCCGGCGCGGTGGTGGTCACTGAGGGTGTGATCGCCGACGTCGCCCACACACCGACCCTTGGCGCCCTCTCGGCGGACGTCGAGGTCGTCGATGCGGGGGGCGCGCTGCTGATCCCCGGCCTCGTCGACATCCGGGTGAAGACCGGCGAGCCCGGCGCCGAGCCCAAGGAGACGCTGAAGTCGGCGGCCCTGGCGGCCGCGGCGGGCGGGGTAACCACCATCGTCGTCCAGCCCGACACCCATCCGGTGATGGACGAGCCGGCGGTCGTGGACTTCATCCTGCGCCGGGCCCGCGACATCGAGCTCGTCAACGTCTACCCCGCCGGCGCCGCCACCAAGGGTGTCGAGGGCAAGCGGATGGCGGAGATCGGCCTGATGCACGAGGCCGGGTGCCTCTATGTGACCGACGCCGACCGGCCGATCATCGACTCCAAGGTGTTCCAGCGGGTGCTGAGCTACGCCAAGGCCTTCGACACGCCGGTCGCGCACCGGCCCGCCGACCCCTGGCTGTCGGCCGGCGCAGCCGCCACCTCGGGCGAGTTCGCCGCGCGGATGGGCCTGCCCAGCGTGCCGGCGATCGCCGAGCGGATCATGCTGGAGCGCGACCTCGCTCTGGTCGAGCTGACCGGCGCACGGCTGATCGTCGACCAGGTGACCACCGCCGGGGCTCTCGAGTCGCTGAAGCGCGGCCTGGACCGTGGTCTGCCGGTCACCGCCACCACCTCGATCAACCACCTGTCGTTCAACGAGATCGACATCGGCGACTACCGGACCTTCTGCAAGGTGGACCCGCCGCTGCGCTCGGAGGACGACCGGCAGGCCGTGATCGACGCCATCGCCTCGGGCCTTGTCCAGGTGGTCGTCTCGGCCCACGCCCCGGCGCCGGCCGAGGACAAGCGCCTGCCCTACGACGAAGCCGCGCCCGGGGCCGTCGGCCTGCAGACCCTGCTGCCCGCCCTGCTCGCCTTCCACCACGAGGGCCGCATTCCGCTGATCGACCTGATACGGACGGTCACCGCCGCGCCGGCCGCGCTGCTGGGCCTGCCGGCGGGCCGGATCGCCAAGGGCGCGCCGGCCGACATGGTGCTGTGCGACCTGAACGCCCCGGTCGTCATCGACGCCGACAAGCTTGCGTCGAAGTCGAAGAACTCGCCCTTCGACGGGCGTCGCCTCCAGGGCCGGGTGCTCCGCACGCTGGTGGACGGCAGGACGGTCTTTCAGGCCTGAGCGGCCGCCTGTTCCGCCGCGAACGCCTCATAGGCGGCGTCGGCGTACATGATCTCCAGGTTGATGAGCTGCTGCGTGCCGGCGTAGCGCACCGAGCGTTCGTCGCGCAGGCGCAGGCCCGCGCCCCGGTCCAGAAGGTCCTTGTAGGCCCGGTATTCCTGCGAGCCGCCGTAGTACTGCCCCTCGGCCACCGCCCGCGCCACGCGCTCCGGAAAGTCGCTGAGGAACTTGAAGTGCAGCAGCGCCGCCAGCATCGGATAGAGCGGCGTCGGCGTGATCGCGTGGGTCGAGAGGAGGTAGCGGGTCCCCTTCTCCCACCTGACCAGCGGCGCCTTTGTCAGCACAGGGGGGCGCGGCTGGTAGGGCGAGAAGTCGAAGAGGCGCGCTCGCGGGCCGCCGCTGAACTGCACGTGCGGGAACGGCCCGGCGCGGACCGCATGGTAGGGGCCCGGGTCGAACCACGGACAGGTCTGCAGCAGCGGCGCCGTGGGCGGATGGACCGCTTCGGTGACGTCACCGGAACCGTACATGTCGATCATCAGCGACATCACGGCCCGGGCGCCATGCCGGTCGAGGTGCCCGCAAAGCGCCTTGAGGCCGACATGTTCGCAGGACGGGAAGACGAAGAGCTCGTCCGCGTCGAGCGTCAGCGTCCAGTGACCGTCGCAGAAGGCGTCGAGGATATGGTTCAGCCAGTCGACGCCGCGATGCCGGGCGGCGTACCGGTATTCGGCCTGGACAAGCCGCACGTCCGGCTGGGCCTCCAGATAGGCCACTGTTCCGTCCGTCGAGCCGTCGTCGACCACGATGAAGCGATCCACACCGAGCGCCCGGTGGTGCGCAAGGACCGACGGCAGCCGCACGGCCTCGTCGCGCACGACCAGGCAGGCCAGGATCTCACCGACATCCTGGTCAGCGGCCTGCGCCGATGATTCATCCCCGATCCGCCCCACGCCAGCAGCATATCCGCCCGCCACAGCTCAGGCGCAATGCCGGGCGAACGGAGCCGGCGCTCAAGCGATAGCGGATGCGATCAGAACTCGCTCCACTCGCCGTGAGCTCCCCCGACCGCCGCTCGCAGCTTGCGCTGGAGCGCCGGCGCATCCTGGCGGACGGGCGGCGCGGCGCGGATCGATCGGGTCGACTGGGCGCCGACCTCGAAGCGGGCGACCAGCTGGGCCAGTTCGACGGCCTCGCGCTTGAGCTGGGCGGCGGCGGCGGTGGCCTCCTCGACCATGGCGGCGTTCTGCTGGGTGACCTGGTCCATCTGGTTCACCGCCGTGTTCACCTGGCCGAGGCCGGTGGACTGTTCCTGCGCCGATTGGGCGATCTCGGAGACCAGACCGTCGATGCTGGCGACGCGATCGACGATCGCCTCCAGCGCCTTGCCGGTATCGGTGACCA
>JADHED010000825.1_pt1 | contig 31247 bp, 26 predicted proteins | sample 8952041 | NCBI WGS metagenome assembly JADHED01 (sample SAMN16124423, study PRJNA663239) | bioreactor sludge metagenome | isolation source: sludge (control) | place: India:Bengaluru | collected 2018-09-08
CTGGCCATCGTGCTCAATCGCGAGGGGTACGAGTTGGTGGTGGCCGAACGGGGCGCCGAGGCGACGGCCGCGCTGGAGAGCCAGGCGTTCGACCTCGTGATCACCGAACTGCGCCTGCCCGACATGAGCGGCGTGGACGTGCTGCGCGCCGCCAAGGCCGCCGACCCGGAACTGTCGGCGATCGTGATCACCGCCTTCGCGTCCACGGAGACGGCCGTCGAGGCCCTGCGGCTGGGGGCCAGCGACTACCTGACGAAGCCGTTCGACGTCGACGAGTTGAAGCTGCAGGTGCGCCACACGCTCGAGCGCAGGCACCTGCGCCAGGAGAACGTGCTGCTGAAGCGCGCTCTCGGCGAGGCCCACAGCTTCAGCAACATCGTCGGCAGCAGCCCGCGGATGCTGGCGGTGTTCCGGTTGATCGAGACCATCGCCCGGACGACGAGCACCGTGCTGGTCACCGGCGAGTCGGGCACCGGCAAGGAACTGGTGGCGCGGGCCATCCACTTCAACTCGCTGCGGCGCGACCGGCCGTTCGTCGCCGTGAACTGCGGCGCCCTGCCCGAGACGCTGCTGGAGTCGGAGCTCTTCGGGCACATGCGCGGCGCCTTCACGGGCGCCACGGCCAACCGCAAGGGCCTGATCGAAGCGGCGCACCAGGGCACGGTGTTCCTCGACGAGATCAGCGAGATGACCCCGCTGATGCAGGTGAAGCTGCTGCGCGTGCTCCAGGAGCGGCGGTTCCGGCGGCTGGGCGGCACCGAGGAAGTGGAGGCCGACATCCGCATCATCGCGGCCACCAACCGCGACCTCGCGAAGGAGATCGCCGAAGGCCGGTTCCGCGAGGACTTGTTCTACCGGATCAACGTCATCCAGGTGGACCTGCCGCCGTTGCGCGACCGGGCCGACGACGTGCGGCTGCTGGCCGGGCACTTCGTGGCGCGGTTGGCGGCGCAGATGGGCAAGGCGATCACCGGGATCTCGCGCGAGGCGCTCGACTGCCTCGAGCGCTACGCTTGGCCGGGCAACGTGCGCGAGCTCGAGAACGCGATGGAACGGGCCGTCGCGTTGGAACAGACGCCGGCGATCCTGGCCGACAGCCTGCCCGACAAGGTGCGGTTCGGCGACCGGCCCGTGCTGGCGCTGGCGCCGCCCCCCCCGGCGGCCTCGCTGCCGGCCCTGCCGGAGTCGGGGTTCAGCCTCGAGGCCCACGTGGCCGAGATCGAGCGCGCCCACCTGGCGGCGGCGCTTCAGCAGGCCAACGGCGTGCGGACGAAGGCCGCCGACCTGCTCGGCATGTCCTTCCGGTCGTTCCGCTACTACGCGAAGAAGTACGGGCTGTAGCCTGGGCTGCCTGGCAGCGGAGGTCTGGCCCCAGGCCTCACGTCGCTCGCCTCCTTTCTCGTGACCCCTGTCCGAAGCCCGACTGTAGGTGTCGTCTCGCCGACCACCCAGGACGGTTCCCCGGGCACTCCGTTGACTTGGCCCTCCCTCGAGAGGGCCGGCTCCAGCAGGCCCCCGGACGGCCAGCCAGGCGGCGCCGCCCCGCCCCCGGGCGATCACGCGGTTGCCACTTTTCGTCAACGCCGGTTGACAGGAATTGGCACCTGTGACGAGGATCGTCGCGCCGACTTCCAGGGGCGCGGGAGCGTCCAATCGAAAGCGCCGTAATACGTGGGGATCGCGGTGGTGGGGCTGCCGAACCCTCATGGCATCGGAGTTGCTCATGGAGAGGGCACGGCGAGGCCGGAGCACGAGGCCAGCCGGCCACGTCAACCAGTTCGGTCGGACCCACGAGGGAGCACAGACATGCAGAAGAACAACAAGGGTTTCACGCTCATCGAGCTGCTGATCGTCGTTGCGATCATCGGCATCATCGCCGCCATCGCGGTGCCCGGCCTGATGCGCGCCCGCATGTCGGGCAACGAGGCGTCGGCCATCGGGTCGATGCGTTCGGTTTCGAGCGCGCAGTCCACCTACCAGTCGTCCTGCGCGGGCGGCTTCTACGCCAACACCCTGACGGTGCTCGCGACGCCGCCGGCTGTCGGCCAGCCCGCGTTCATCAGCCCCGACCTGAACGTGAACGGCGTGGTGAAGAGCGGCTACGTGATCAACATCGCGGGGCTGGGCGCCAACCCGGCCGTCGCGCCGTGCAACGGGGCCGTGGGTGTCGCCAATGCCATCTACACGGCCAACGCCGACCCGCAGCCCGGCGCCGGCACGCGCGCCTTCGGCACCAACGCCACGGGCACCGTGTTCCAGGATCCGACCGGCGCGGCGATCACCTTCAACGCCACGGGCGACGCCACCTCCGGCACCCCGATCCAGTAGCCGCCTTTCAGCGGGGCACCTGCCCCGGCACCAGCTCCGCGAGGTGGCCCCGCCGGGCCACCTCGCGCTGTTTCAGGGCACCGTCGTTGCCGGAGGGGACCGTGCGCACGACCGCCGCGCGAGGCTTCACGCTCGTCGAACTCCTGATCGTCGTCGCCATCATCGGCATCCTCGCAGGGCTCGCCGCCCCGTTCATGATCCAGGCGAAGGCGGCCGCCAACGAGTCGTCGGCCATCGGCTCGCTGCGCGCGATCAACTCCGCCGAGGCGAACTTCACCACGACCTGCGCGCCCGGCGGTTACGCGATCAACATCCCGTTGCTGGTGGCGCAGAACTACCTGTCGCCGGACATGGGGTTCAACCCGAAGAGCGGCTTCAACTTCGCCCTGCGGGCGGGTGCGGGGGCGAACCCGGGCCCCGCCGACTGCACGGGCGCCGCCACGGTCACCACCTACTACGCGTCCGGGCGGCCGCTGTCGCTCTCCACGGGCCGCCGCGCCTTCGCCACGAGCTCGGCGGGCACGATCTGGCAGGACATCACGGGCGTGCCGCCGGTCGAGCCCTTCACGCCCGATCCCAACGTGTCGCCGATCCAGTAGGGCCGGCGCCCCCACCCCGGCTGCCGGACCGCCGGCCCCGGCGGGGCCGCGCCACCCCCTGCCCGTCGCCCGCGAGGCCGTCGGTCTCTGCTACCATTCGGGGACGCGATGGCTTCTCCCGCGCAGCTCCGATGACCCGCACGCAGCGACTGTTGTTCTGGGCCTTCACCCTGCTCGGCCTCGGCGCCTCGGCCACCTCGGCCTGGGTGCACCACCAGTTGCTCACCCGCCCGTCGTTCACCAGCTTCTGTGACGTGAACGAGACGGTGAACTGCGCCAACGCCTACCTCAGCCCGTACGGCTACCTGCTGGGCGTGCCGGTCGCGGTGTTCGGCGTGCTCTGGTTCCTCGGCGTCGCGGCGCTGCTGCTGTCGGCGCGCCCCGGCTCGCCGCTCGACACCAACGTCCCGGGCTACGTGCTGGCGATGACGGTGGTGGGACTCGGGTTCATCCTCTACCTGGCCTACGGCGCGTTCTTCGTGCTCGGCACCGTCTGCGTGTTGTGCCTCACCACCTATGCGGCGGTGATCGGCCTTTTCCTGGTGGCTTCGGCTGCCACGTCGTACCCCATGTCCACCCTGCCTGCCCGCGCCTGGCGCGACCTGCGCGCTGCCGTCCGCAGCCCGCTCACCGTGGTGTCGATGCTCCTGCTCGGGGCGGGGGCCGTGTCGGCGCTCACCGCGTTCCCCCGGACCCCCGCCGCGACGCCGGCTCCTGCCGCGCACGCGCCGGCCGGGACGACCGAGGCCGCCGCGGACGCGGCCCAGGCCACGGCCGCGGGCGCGATCACGCCCCAGCAGCAGGCGGAACTCGAGCGGTGGTACGCCGCGCAGCCGAAGTCCATCGTGCCCGTGGACGGTGGCGGCGCGGCCGTGGTGATCGTGAAGTTCCACGACTTCCAGTGCCCGCCGTGCCGCCAGACCTACGACGAGTACAAGCCCATCCTCGAGAAGTACAACAAGCTGCACCCGGGGAAGGTGCGCATGATCGTGAAGAACTTCCCGATCGACCCCGAGTGCAACCAGAACACGCCGACGGGGACGCACCTGGCGGCGTGCGAGGCCGCGGCGGGCATGGTGATGGCCGGCGGCGGGGCGAAGGCCGACGCGCTCGAGAGCTGGCTCTACGGGAACCAGGCGACGTTGACGGGCGCCAGCGTCCGCCAGGCGGCACGCGACATCGCCGGCGTCACCGACTTCGACGCGCGCTACCCGAAGGCGCTCGAGGCCGTGAAGGCGGACATCGCGCTGGCGATGCTGATGAAGGTGGGGGCCACGCCCACCTTCTTCGTCAACGGCACGCAGATTCGCGGCGGCGTCCCGGCCCCGTACTTCGACGCGATCGTCGCCCTCGAACTGAAGAAGGCGGGCCTCTAGACCGATAGGGTGGGCGGCATGGGCGCCGCGATCTCCACCGAGCACCTCACGAAGGACTACCGCGTCGGCTTCTGGCGCCCGCGGCCCTACCGGGCGCTCGACGACCTCACCCTCCGGGTGGACACGGGCGAGGTCTTCGGCTTCCTCGGGCCCAACGGGGCGGGCAAGACCACCACCCTCAAGCTGCTCATGCAGCTGGTCTACCCGACGGCCGGCCACGCCGAGATCCTCGGCCGGCCCCTCGGCGACGTCTCGGTGAAGCGGCGGATCGGCTACCTGCCCGAGCACCCCTACTTCTACGACTACCTCACGGCCGAGGAACTGCTGCGCTACTTCGCGAGCCTCTTCGGGTTCGACGCCCGCGAGTGCCGCGCGCGCGCGACCCGGTGGCTCGACGAGGTGCAGCTCGGCGCCGAGCGCCGGATGCAGCTGCGGAAGTACTCCAAGGGCATGCTGCAGCGGGTGGGCATCGCGCAGGCCCTCATCAACGATCCCGAACTGGTGTTCCTCGACGAGCCGATGTCGGGCCTGGATCCCATCGGCCGCCGCGACGTCCGGGCGCTCATCCTCCGCCTGCGGGACGAGGGCCGCACCATCTTCTTCTCGTCGCACATCCTCGCCGACGCCGAGGCCCTCTGCAGCCGCGTGGCGATGCTCGCGCGCGGGCGCCTGGTGGCCAGCGGCCCACTGTCGGAGATGCTGGCCTTCAAGGCCACGGGCCTCGAGGTGGTGGCCCACGGGCTCGACGGGACACGGCTCGCGTCACTGCGGCCCGCGCCGGTGCGGACGCTGCCGCTCGGCGGCGGGCGCTTCACGCTCGACTTCGACGAGGATGCGGGCGTGGCGGCGGTGGCCACGGCCATCGAGGCCGCGGGCGGGCGCGTGCTGTCGGTGACCCCGGTGCGCGAGACGCTCGAGGACGTGTTCCTCAAGCACGTCGCGGCGGCCGACTGGGATCGCATGGAGGCGCGATGACCACCATCGCCCGCATCGCGCTCAACAGCTTCCGCGAGTCGGTGCGCGACAAGGTGCTCTACAACCTCGTCGCCTTCGCCCTGCTGCTCATCGGCGTGTCGCTGCTGATCGGCCAGCTCACGGCCGGGCAGGAAGTGAAGATCATCAAGGACCTCGGCCTCGCCTCGGTGTCGGTCTTCGGCACCTTCATGGCGATCTTCATCGGCATCGGCCTCGTGTCGAAGGAGGTGGAGAAGCGCAGCATCTACGCGCTGGCCGCCAAGCCGCTGTCGCGCGCCCAGCTGGTGCTCGGGAAGTTCGCCGGCCTCGCCCTCACCCTGGCGGTGAACGTCGCGGTGATGACCGTCGCCATCTACCTCGTCCTCGCGTGGTGGCAGGCGCAGACGCCCGAGAACGTCCGCACGGCCTGGGAGGCGCCCGCCCTCGACCCGGCCCTGCTGACGGCCATCGGCCTCATCTACCTCCAACTGCTCGTCGTCGTCGCCATCGCGATCGTCTTCTCGACCTACTCGAGCGCCATCCTGTCGGCGGCCTTCACCCTCGGCCTGGTGATCGCCGGCCACTTCTCGCCGGACCTGCGGAACTTCGACCAGGTGGTGGAGTCGCCGGCGGCGCAGGCGCTGGCGCGCGCGTTCTACTACGTGCTGCCCAACCTCGCGTTGTTCGACGTGAAGGCGCGCGTGGTGCACGGCGATCCGGTGGCCGCGACGGAGGTGGGCCTCGCCGTGGCCTACGCGGCGGTCTACGTCTCGGCGCTGCTCACCCTGGCGGTCTGGATCTTCTCGCGCCGCGACTTCAAGTGAGGCCGCCCATGCAGCCGTTGCGGCCGCCGGCCGCCCTGCTCGTGCCACTGTTCGTGGGGCTCTACGCCGCCGCGGGCGGGCTGCTGGCGCTGCGCGACCGGGTCGCGCCACGCGACCTGCTCCGCGAGGCGGTGCTGTACGTGCCGGCGCCCGCCGTGCTCGACCGGCTCGTGCTCTCCTACGACGCGCTCGCCGCCGACGTCTACTGGATGCGCGCGATCCAGCACTTCGGCGACACGCGCCTCCGCCGGCTGGCCAGCGGCCGCTACGAGCTGCTCTACCCGCTGCTCGACATCACCACGGGCCTCGATCCGAAGTTCAACATCGCGTACCGCTTCGGCGCGATCTTCCTCGCGGAGGCGCCTCCGGGCGGGCCGGGCCGCCCCGACCTCGCCATCCGCCTGCTCGAGCGCGGCCTGCAGGCGCGTCCCGACAACTGGCGCTACATGCAAGACATCGGGATGGTGCACTACCTGCACCGGCAGGACTTCGCCGCCGCGGCCGGGTGGTTCGAGCGCGCCGCCGAGGTGCCCGGCGCGCCCTGGTGGCTCCGCTCGCTGGCGGCCAACACCCGCGCCGTGGGGGGAGACCGGGCGGGCGCGCGCGCGCTGTGGACCGCCCTGCGCGAGAGCGCCGTCGACAACGAGTGGCTGCGCGACGACGCCACGCGGCGGCTGCACCAGCTCGACGCCCTCGACGCCGTGGACGCGCTGCAGGGCGTGGTGGACGCCTGGGTCGCCGCGGGCGCCGCCAAGCCCTACGCGTGGCCGGCCCTGGTGCGTGCCGGACGCCTGCGTGCCGTGCCGGCCGACCCCGCGGGCGCCGTCTTCTACCTCGGCCCCTACACGGGCACGGTGGACGTCGCCGACGACAGCCCCCTGCGGCCGCTGCCAGCCGACGCCGCCCCGAAGCGAGCCCGATGAGCGACCCCCTCCTGCCGTGGCCGCTGCTGGCCGGTTTCGTCACGGCCGTCGGGTGCGCCATCGGCAGCTTCCTCAACGTCTGCATCTACCGGCTGCCGCTCGGCCGGTCCGTGGTGTCCCCCCCGTCGAGCTGTCCCGCGTGCGGCGCGGCCATCGCCTGGTACCAGAACGTGCCCGTGCTGAGCTGGATGGCCCTCGGCGGCCGCTGCGCCGCGTGCCGCGCACCGATCTCGGTGCGCTACCCGCTCGTCGAGGGGCTCACCGGCGCGCTGTTCCTGCTCCACCTCGTCGTGATCGGGCCGGAACCGCTGCTGCTGGTCCGCCTGGCGTTCGCCGCCGCGATGGTCGTGCTCTTCGCCATCGACCTCGAGCACCAGATCCTTCCGGACGCGATCACCCTGCCCGGCATCGTGCTCGGGTTCGTCGCGAGCCTGTTCCTCCCCCCGGGGTGGCAGAGCTCGCTGGTCGGGATCCTCGTCGGCGGCGGTCTGCCCTGGGCGCTGGCCGAGCTCTACGTCAGGGTGCGTGGCGTCGAGGGGCTCGGCTTCGGCGACGTGAAGATGCTGGCGATGATCGGCGCCGTGCTCGGCTGGCCGCTGATGCTGCTGACGCTGCTGCTGGCGTCGCTCGCCGGGACGGTGGTGGGCGGGGCGCTGATCGCGACCGGGCGCGGGGGACGCCAGCTGCGGCTGCCGTTCGGCACCTTTCTCGCAGTGGCCGCGGTGGCCGCCGGCCTGTTCGGCCAGCCCCTGGTGGACTGGTACGCCGGCTTCCTGCACTGAACGGACCCGACGTGGACGCTGCCAATCCCGGCCCCTACCTCTACACCATCGTCGCGCTCACGGCGCTGGTCGCCCTGCTGCTCGGCCTGCTGGCCTTCGCCATCTGGCGCTTCAGTGCCGCCGCGCGCGACGCGCGCCGGCCGCTCCGTGAGGAGCGGCCCTCGGAGCAGGCGTTCGTCTCGGGTGCGCTGCAGGAGGCCCTGGGGCGGCTGCGCGACCAGGAACGCGTCCTCCAGCAGCGCGCGGAAGCCTCCGAACGCCTCAGCGAGACCATCGTCGCCGGCATCACCTCGGGGGTACTGCTCGTGGGCGCCGAGGGCCGCGTCCGCATCGTCAACCCGGCCGGCCGACGATTGTTGGCCCTGGGGCCCGTCGAGCCCGGACAGCGCCTGCGTGACCTGCTCGCCCGCGCCGAACCGCTCGTCTCGGTGGTCGAGGAGGGCGTGCGCACGCAGACCGCCATCGTGCGCCGGCTGGTCACCGTGCCGGTCGCCAGCGATGCCCCGGGACGACCCGTGGCCGACCGGCACTTCGGGGTGACCGTGTCGCCGCTGCACGGCGCCGACGGGGCCCTGCAGGGCGTGATCTGCCTGTTCACCGACCTCACGAAGGTCGTGGCGCTCGAGGAACAGGTGAAGCTCAAGGAGAGCCTGGCCCGGCTCGGCGAGCTCACCGCCGGCCTGGCCCACGAACTGCGCAATGGCCTCGCCACGGTGCACGGCTACGCGCGGCTGCTCGACCCGGACAAGCTGGACCCGCCGCACGACGGCTACGTGCGCGCCCTGCGCGAGGAAACCGAGTCCCTCGGCGACATCGTCACCAACTTCCTGAACTTCGCGAAGCCGGCGCGACTGGCGCTCACCACGGTGGACCTCGAGGCACTGGCGATCCGGGTCACCGAGGAACTGGCCAACGAGGCCGCACGCTTCGGCGGGCGGCTCACCAGGTCGGGCCGCTTCCCACAGGTCGAAGGCGACGAGGTGCTGCTGCGGCAGGCCCTCGGCAACCTCTGCCGCAACGCGATCGAGGCCAGTGCCGACGCCGGCGCCGTGCCCGACGTGCGCGTCGAGGGCGCCATCGACGCAGAGGCGGGGGCCGCCGTCATCCGCGTGTGCGACAACGGTCCCGGCATCCCGGCCGGGGCGGTCGACCGGCTGTTCCAGCCGTTCTTCACGACGAAGACGACCGGCACCGGGCTGGGGCTCGCGCTCGTCCAGAAGATCGCCGTCACGCACAATGGCCTCGTCTCGGCCACCAACCTGCCCGAGGGCGGCGCGGCCTTCGAACTGCGCCTGCCGCTGGCGGCGACCACCACCATGGCCGCCCTGGCGGCCGACCGCTGATCGCCTCCAGCCCGCGGCGTCCGCCAAGCCGCACCCTGCCATGCCCGACGCGCGGTGGCGGCGTGGCGGGAATTGCGATCCCCGTCGCCGCGCGCGTCGCAGAATCCGCATCGCGACCGTCCGGCAGGCCAACACAGTCTCGTGATTTCTCGCACGAATCCGTGACTTTCCGGCCAGTGCTCCTCCGGGCACCCGCCTTGCCCTCAGGCAGGGCGAGGAGGACACGCGAGCATGCGGAATCGAGGCGGTGCGGCGGCACGGCACGCTTGCAGGATCGCCGGGCCGGAGGCGCCCGGCTTCACCCTGGCCGAGACGCTCGTCGCGCTCGGCATCTCAGTCACGCTGCTGGCGACGCTGATCCCGGTCTACGTCCAGACGGTGGCCTCTACGCTGGCCGCCCACGACCAGTCGGTGGCGACGATGCTGGCGGCGGCGAAGCTGGAGCAACTGCGCGGGCTCACGTTCGCCGTCGACGACGCGGGCGCGGCGGGCCTCCAGCGGGTCACCGACACCACCAGCGACGTCGCGGCGCCGGGGGTGGCGCCTGGCGGGACGGGGCTGTCCCCTTCGCCACCGGGAACGTTGCTGCGTGACGTCGAGGGATTCGTGGACTACGCGGACGCCGCGGGTGGGTGGGCCGGCGCCACGCTTGCGCCGGGGAGCGGGGCCGTCTATGCCCGCCGCTGGGCCATCACCCCCCTGCCGTCGAGTCCGGACGACGGGCTGGTGTTGCAGGTGGTGGTGGTGCCGCTGGCCGCCGAGCGGCGGGCGGGGCCTCGGACCGACGCGACCAGGCGGCCGGGTGACGTGTGGCTGACGCTCGTGCGTGCGAGGACGCGGTGACCCGCGGACGGCGGCGCCGTCGGCCCAAGGGGGCCGCCGCGCGCGGGCCAGGCTTCTCGCTGGTCGAGATGACCGTGGCGCTGGCGCTCGTCTCGGTCGTGGTGCTGGCGGTGCTCGTGCCACTCGACCGCGGCCTGCGCCTGAGCCTCGTGCAGCCGGATGTCGCGGACCTCGATCAGCGCCTGCGCGTGGCCTCCGCTGGCATGCGAACAGCGCTGGAACGGGCGGGAGCTGGTCTGCCCGCCGGGGAAGAGCCTGGGCCGCTCACGCTCCGCTGGCCGGCCGTCTACCCACACCGCCGCGGGGCAGACGACCTGGACGCGGCGGATTCGGCGTTCACCGACCGCTTCACGACCATCTCGGCCGAGCGCAACGGCGCCTCGCCGGCGCTGTCCCTGCCCATGCTCACGGGTGGCGCCCCCATCGGGTTCCTCACCGGGTTTCCCTGCCCGGCTGCCGATGCGCGGTGCGGCTTCCGGCCCGCGGACCTGGCGGCCATGGACGACAGGTGGGGGCGGGCCGACGTGTTCCGCGTCTCGGCCGCCGGGCCGGGCGTGGTCGAGCACGCGCCGGCGGTGTTGTCGCGCGCCTACCACCCTGCGGACAGGGCGCGGGTCTACCAGGTGGACGTGCGTCACTTCCGGCACGATGCCGATCGACGCCAACTGCGCGCGGGCAGCGGTGGGGCCACCGAGGCGCCCCTGCTGGACGATGTGCTGGGCATGGAGGTGGGTTACGTCGGTACGTCCCGGCCACCGCAAGGTCCGCGTCCGCCGCTCGGCGTGGCGACCTGCCTCTTCGACGAGCACGGCGCGAGCCGGCTCGGCGAGCTGGCTGGCGGGGCGGGGGGACTGGTGGAGTTGCCCGTGGCGGTGTTCACCGACGGGCCGTTCTGCGGCGAGGGGCGCGCGCGCTACGACGCCGACCTGTTGCGGGTGCGGCGGGTGGTCGTCCGGCTGCGATTGGGGTGGACGGGACGGCGGGGAAGTGGGGGCGTCCGGAGCGGGCTGGATCACGTGGCCGAGCAGCGGGAGGTGGTGGTCGATGTCGTACCGAGGAACCTGCACGCCGGGTGGTGACGACGGGGCGGGAGCGAGGGGGGGCGGCGGTGTGCCCGTGGGCCGGGATGGGGCGCGACAGCGCGGGGCGGCGCTGCCAGCCGTGCTGCTGGTGCTGGCGCTGGGGCTTGCGGTCACCGGGGTGCTGGTGCTGCTCTCCTCGGCCGAGGTCCGGCTGGCGGCCGCGGACCGTGACGCGGCCGAGGCGCGCTACGCGGCCGAGGCGGCGCTGGATCGGGCCGTGCTCGATCTCCAGGCGATGGCGTCGTGGACGGACGCCCTTGGGGGGCTCGTGGGTTCGTCGTTCTCGGTGGGGGCGCCCGTGCTCGTTGCCGGGGCGTCGACGGTAGACCTCGAGGCCGAGCGCTCGGCCATGCAGGCGCGGACCGCCGCCACGAGTGCCGCCGGGGCGAACACCCCGCAGTGGCGCCTGTTCGCGTGGGGCCCCCTCGCCGACGCGTTGCCGGCCACGCTGGACCTGCGGTCGCCGATCGCGGTCGCCGTCTGGATTGCAGACGACGAGGCGGAGGTGGATGGCGACAGCGGGCGCGATACGAACCAGGCGGTCTGGGTGCGGGCCGTCGCGTATGGCCCCGGTGGTGGGCGGCGAGTCATCGATGGGCTGGTGGCGCGGACGGCGCCGGCGCCGGCCTCGTTGCGCCGGCTCATCTGGCGTGAGGGCGGCGGAGGCTGAGGCGCACGCCGGTCCCTGCCGATAACCGGGGAGAGCGCCCCCCGTGTGTCCGGCGCCGCGAGGATTCACATGACCACGACGAGCCGCATCCTGACCATCGCACTGTCGCTGACGCTGGGCGGGGCCATCGGGGCCGCGTCGGCACAGCAGCCGTCGCTGGCCGAGGTGGCCAGGAAGGCGGCCGAGGCCCGCCAGGCCGCCGCGAAGGACAAGGCCACCAAGGCCTACACCAACGCCGACCTGAGGGGCGGACGGCCGCTCACCGTCACCGGCGGCTCAGGGGCGGCGGCCACGGCTGGCGAGGCTGGCGCGGCCGGGGCGGCGGCGCCGGCGGCGTCCGCCGACGCCAAGCGCGCGCAGGACCTTCGCGCGTATGTCGCCGAGCGGCAGGAGGAGGCCAAGCGTCTCGAGCAGCGCATTCGCGACCTCAACGACGCGGTGCTGACCTCCTTCGACGAGCAGCAGCGTCTGGGCCTGGTGCAGGAGCGCGACGCGACGATCGCCGAGATTCGCAAGGTGCAGCTCGACATCGAGGCGCAGTCCAAGGCGGCGGCCGACCTCGAGGCCGCGGCGAAGTCGGCGCCGGCCACCCCCACCCCCACCGCCCCGCCACCCGCGCCGGCGCCGCCTCAGCCACCGGAGTAGGCTGTCACGCGCGCGCCGAGGGCGGCCTCGCGGCCGCGCAGGTAACCGATGCCTTCACTCGCATCGTCGCCCGAAGTCCTGCTGGTCGAGGACAAGGACTCGCTCAGGCGGATGCTGCGCCTCGCGCTCGAGGGCGGCGCCTACCACGTCGTGGAGGCCCGCGACCTGAACGAGGCGCGCGATGCGCTCGCGCGCCACCGCCCGCTTCTGGTGCTCACCGACCTGCGGCTGCCCGTTGGGGATGGCTTCGGGGTGCTGCGCGCGGCGAAGGAAGCCGACCCCGACCTGCCCGTGGTGGTGATGACGGCCTTCGGCGGGGTGGAGGAGGCCGTCCGGGCCATGCGCGAGGGCGCGCTCGACTTCCTCGCGAAACCCGTCGATCCCGAGCACCTGCTGCTGATGGTCGGCCGGGCCATCGAGCAGCGGCGCCTGGCCACCGAGAACCTGCTGCTGCGCGAGGAACTGGCGGCGCGTCGCGGGCTGCCGCACATCATCGGCGAGCACGAGTCGCTGCGTCGCGCGCTCACGTCCGTGCAGCGGGCCGCGGCGGGCGACGCCACGGTGCTCATCGAAGGGGAGAGCGGCACCGGCAAGGAACTGGTGGCGCGGGCCGTGCACGCGCTCAGCCCCCGGGCGGCCGGCCCGTTCGTGGCCATCAACTGCGCGGCCATTCCCGAGACGCTGCTCGAGACCGAGCTCTTCGGCTACGAGAAGGGGGCGTTCACCGGGGCCGCGGCGCGCAAGGCCGGCAAGTTCGAGGTGGCGCACCGCGGCACGCTGTTCCTCGACGAGATCGGCGACCTGCCGCTCACGTTGCAGGCGAAGATCCTGCGGGCGATCGAGGAGAAGCGGTTCGAGCGCGTCGGCAGCAACGTGCCGTTGCAGGTGGACGTGCGGCTCGTGGCCGCCACCAACAAGAACCTGCGCGCGGCGGTCGCGGCGCGCCGGTTCCGGGAAGACCTCTACTTCCGCCTGTCGGTGCTGCCGGTGCAGATGCCGAGCCTGCGCGAGCGCGCGAGCGACATCCCGCTGCTCGCGCAGCACTTCGTGGAGCGGTTCTCGCGCGAACTGAAGAAACGGGTGTCGCTGTCGCCGGCCGCCGTCGAGGCGCTCAGCGCCTACCCGTGGCCGGGCAACGTCCGGGAGCTCCAGAACAGCCTCGAGCGCGCCGTGATCCTCGCCGAGGGCGACACCATCCAGCCGGCGCACCTGCAACTGAGCGCCCCGCCCACCGCCGTGGACGCGGGGGGCGCGCCCCCGCCGGCCGATCCCTGGCGCTCGACTGGCGAGGATCCCTCGCCGAGGTCACGCGCCGCGCGGTGGTGGAGGTGGAGCGCCGGAAACTCGCGCGCGCGCTGGCCGAGTGCGGCGGCGACCGCGTGCGCGCCGCCGAGGCACTGCAGGTGCCGGTGCGGTTCCTGCTCTCGAAGATCCGCGAGTACCGGCTGGAACAGTCCTGACCGGCGGACCTAGCGGTGCCCTCTTCGGGCGCCCTACTTCAACCCGATGCTGCGCAGGGCCCCGGCGAGTTCCCGCTCGCTCACGTCGTCCACCACCTCGGTGCGGCCGATGGCCACCGGCAGGACGAAGTGCAGGCGGCCGCCCACCACCTTCTTGTCGCGGCGCATCGCCTCGACCGCGTCCTCCGCCGAGAGGTCCGACACCGGGGGCAGCGGGCCGAGTTGCGCGAGCAGGCGCGCGAGGGCCTCGTGCACCTCGCGGGCGAGGGCGCGACGCGCGACGGCCAGGGCCGTGGCGGCCAGCATGCCGTAGCCCACGGCCTCGCCGTGCAGGAACCGCTGGTAGCGGGTCATCGCCTCGAGCGCGTGGCCGGCGGTGTGCCCGAAGTTCAGCGTTCGCCGCTCGCCGTGCTCGCGCTCGTCGCGTTGCACGATGCCGGCCTTGATGGCGCAGCACTCGGCGATGATCGGCACGAGCGTCGCCGGGTCGCGGTCGAAGACGGGTTCGAGGTCGCGGCCCATCCGCTCGAAGAGGGACGGGCTGGCGATGAAGCCGTACTTCACCACCTCGTAGAGGCCGGCCCGGAACTCGCGGCGGGCGAGCGTCCCGAGCAGCAGCGGGTCGATGGCCACCGCGCGCGGCTGGTGGAAGGCCCCGATCAGGTTCTTGCCGAGCTGGTGGTTGACGCCGACCTTGCCGCCGATGGCGCTGTCCACCTGCGCGAGCAGCGTGGTCGGCACGTGGACCAGCGCGAGGCCGCGGAGGAAGGTGGCGGCCGCGAAGCCGGCCGTGTCGCCCAGCACGCCCCCGCCGACGGCGACCACCGTGGTGCCGCGATCGACGCGGGCAGCCACCAGGCCGTCGTAGAGCTTGGCCACCGTGCCCAGGTGCTTGTGCCGTTCCCCGTCGGGCATGAGGACGGGGTCGGCCGCGGTGAGCCGGTCGTCGAGGCTCGCACGCACGGCCCGCCAGATCGGCGGGGTGGAGAGGACCACGATCGGTCCCGCCAGGCGCGCCTCCTCGAGCAGGGGCTCGAGCCTGGCGGCCAGGCCGGCGGCAATCGAGATGCGGTAGGGCCGGGCGCCCGGCGGGGCGACCTCGACGTGGGCGGGCGGTGTCACGGGGGTGGTAGGATAACAGTTTCTCCGCCGCGCCCCCCTCGACGCAGGGCGCGCCCTCGCACGGACACCCCGCATGGCCGACAACAAGACCGCGCTCGTGAAGGAAATCACGCCCCAGTCCGAGGACTTCTCGGCCTGGTACCTGGACGTCGTCCGGCGCGCCGAACTGGCCGACTACTCCCCGGTGAAGGGGTGCATGGTCATCCGGCCGTACGGCTACGCGATCTGGGAGCTGATCCAGCAGGAACTCGATCGCCGGTTCAAGGCCACGGGGCACGTGAACGCCTACTTCCCGCTGTTCATCCCCGAGAGCCTGCTGATGCGCGAGGCCGATCACGTGGAGGGCTTCGCCCCCCAGGTGGCGTGGGTCACGCGCGGCGGCACCGAGGACCTCGAGGAGCGGCTCGTCGTGCGCCCCACGTCGGAGACCGTCATCGGGACGATGTACGCCAAGTGGCTGCAGTCGTGGCGCGACCTGCCCATCCTGATCAACCAGTGGGCCAACGTGGTGCGCTGGGAGAAGGTGACGCGCCCGTTCCTGCGGACGACGGAGTTCCTGTGGCAGGAGGGGCACACCGCGCACGAGACGGCGGAGGAGGCGGAGGAAGAGACGCTGAAGATCCTCGCGCTCTACAAGGAGTTCGCCGAGACCGTGCTGGCGATGCCCGTGCACGACGGCCCGAAGAGCGAGAGCGAGAAGTTCGCCGGGGCATCACGCACGTACTCCATCGAGGCGCTCATGGGTGACGGCCGGGCGCTGCAGGCCGGCACCTCGCACAACCTCGGGCAGAACTTCGCGAAGGCGTTCGAGATCCAGTTCCAGGGGCGCGACAAGACGCTGCAGCACGCCTGGACGACGTCGTGGGGCGTGTCCACGCGCCTCATCGGCGGCGTCATCATGACGCACGGCGACGACAGCGGCCTGATCCTGCCGCCGAAGGTGGCGCCCTACCAGGTGGTGATGGTGCCCATCCCGCGGGGCAACTGGCAGGAGACCGTGCTGCCGAGGGCGCGCGAGATCCGCGACCAGTTGGTGGCGGCCGGCGTCCGCGTGATGCTCGACGACCGGGACGCGTACACGCCCGGCTGGAAGTTCGCCGAGTGGGAGATGCGCGGCGTGCCGCTGCGCCTCGAGATCGGGCCGAAGGACATCGAGAAGCAGTCGGTGCTGCTCGTGCGGCGCGACACGCGGGAGAAGACCCCGACGCCCATGGAAGGGCTGGCGGGCCACGTGCAGGGCCTGCTCGACACGATCCAGCACGCGCTCTACGAGCGTGCCCTCGCGTTCCGCGCCGAGCGGACCACGAGCGCCGACACGTGGGAGGCCTTCGTGGGCTTGATGGAGGGGCGGCCGGGCTTCGTGATCTCGCCCTGGTGCGGGTCGGCCGAGTGCGAGGCCCAGATCAAGGCGGAGACGCAGGCCACCATCCGCAACATCCCGTTCGTGGCCCCGTCACCCGAGGGGCGCACCTGCGTGAAGTGCGGCCAGCCGGCCGTGGCGGTGCCCTATTTCGCGAAGGCGTACTAGACCGCATCTCGCTTGGGTCGGTCCTGCGCGGCGGGCGGGGCGCCCCGTCCGGCGCCACCCGCGCTGGTTGGCTACGCTGTCGACCCAGGCGAACTCCGGTCCAGGGGCCGCGGCGCCCGCGGTCAGCGCCGCCGGGTGCCGAGCCCCTCGACCAGGGCGGGCGCCCGGGCCGCGGCGCGCTTCAGCGAGGCGTGGCGGCCGGTGAGCCGGTGGCGGTGACAGATGTCCTCGGCCGCGGCCCGCAGCTGGGCACGCGTCCACTGGTCGTCCACACGTGCCCAGGCCGTGGCCATGGCCTCGAGGCACGACGCGTCGCCGACGGCGCGCAGCGCGGCGATGGCGCCCACGGGCGGCGGTCCGTCCAGTCGTTCCAGCAGTTCCCGCAGGTCGTAGAGGGCCACCGTGCTGCCGCGCAGCGCCAGCGCGTGGTGGACGGCCCCGCGCGTGGCGAGCCAGTCGTGCGCCTGCTCGGCCGTGGCCGCGTCGTGCTGCGCGGCGCGCGCGCCCTCCAGCAGGCGGTGCAGTTCGCTCAGCGGTGCCGTGGCGCCGTGCGCGGACACGTGCTGCCGCACGTCCGCCGCGTGGGCGCTGCCGTTGGCGGAGGCGCCTGTCGAGGCGGCGGGAGGAGCGTCGGCGGGGTGGGAGGACGCCACCTCGGCGGGGACGCGCGCCAGGAGCGCTGCCGCGGCCTCGTCGCCGAGCCCGCGAATGGCCGACACCGCCAGGTGGCGCGCGGGCCGCGGCGCCGCGTCGTCGAGCGCCAGGGTCGCCAGGCGGTCGAAGGCCAAGGTGGCCAGCGCGCGGTCCTCGGCGGCGAGCCAGCTCGCCCAGACCGCCGCCACCGCGGTGGCCTGCCCGGCGCCGCGCGTGGACGCCTGGTCGAGCGGCGCCACCAGGTGGCGGCCGGCCGGCAGCAGTTCCAGCACGCGGAGCACGCGCACCGCCCCTTCGTCATCGGCGTCGGCAAGCGCTGGCAGCAGGTGGGGCACGGCGCGTGGCCCGAGCACCAGCAGGCGTGCGGTCGCGGTCTCGGCGCGCACGGGGTCTCCGCCCAGCAGGTCGGCCACGAGGGAGGCGGCCTCGCCGGCCACCGGTCGCCTGATCACCACCCGCGTATCATAGGGGCAGTCGTCCCGGAGTCCCGCATGCGCCGTACCGCCCTCTTCCTCCCGCTGGTGCTGTCGATGACCGTCGCCGCGTCCGCGCAGTTCGCCAGGCCCCGCGGCGAGGTGGTGTTCCCCGACAAGACCCGTGTCACCGTCGAGATCGCCGCCACCGACGCCGAGCGGCAGCGCGGGCTGATGTTCCGCGAGCGCCTGGCGCCGAACGAGGGCATGGTGTTCGTCTTCGAGGAGCCGGGGAGCTACCCCTTCTGGATGAAGAACACCCTGATCCCGCTGGACATGATCTGGGTGGACGGCGTCTACCGCGTCGTGGACATCGCCCACTCGGTGCCGCCGTGCAAGGCCGATCCCTGCCCGTCCTTCGGGCACAAGGGCACGGCCACCTACGTGGTGGAGGTGGTGTCGGGCTTCGCGAAGCAGCACGGAGTGAAGCCGGGCGACGCGCTGGTCTTCACCGGCGTGCCGAAGCCCGCCGGCCGGTGAGGGGGCGGGACCGGGGCGCCCAGGGGGCCGCCCCGCGCCTCACGCCGCGGCCGCCGCCGTCGGCGTGCGCTTGTGGCACCCCCACGCGCTCACGATGCTGAGGCCGTAGAGCAGCCTCATCGGCCCCGCGACGAGCGCCTGCGTCACCGGGTCGGCCGTCGGCGTGATGACGGCGGCGATGACGAAGATGATCAGGATCGCGTACTTGACGTTCGTCACCAGGAACTTCGGCGTGACGAGGCCGACCCGCGCGAGGAAGAACACGAGCGTGGGCAACTGGAACACGAGCCCCATCGCCAGCATCAGCTTCACGTAGAGCGAGAACACCGGCTGGATGCGCGGCATGAACTGCATGTAGTCGGTGGTGAAGCCCGCGAAGAACTGCCACGCCCAGGGGAACACCATGTAGTGCGAGAACGCGGCGCCGGCGAGGAAGAAGCCCGTGGCGAAGATGACGAAGGGGATGGCGAACTTCTTCTCGTGGGCGTAGAGCCCGGGCGCGACGAACATCCACACCTGGTAGAGCACCACGGGCGTCGCCAGCAGCAGGCCGACGAGCGCGGCCACCTTCATGTAGAGCAGGAACGCCTCGGCGGGCTCGGTGTAGACGAGCTTGCCGCCGTCGGGGAGCACGGCCTGCAGCGGCCGCATGATGAAGCCGAAGATGCGCTCGATGAAGGCGAACGCCACGACGAAGCCGGCGACGATGGCCAGCAGGGCGCGGACGATGCGGCGGCGCAGTTCGTCGAGGTGGTCGAGGAACGACATGCGCCCGCCGTCGAGCGCGTCGTCTTCCTCCTGGCCGGGGTCGGGCCGCCCCGGGCCCAACTCTGCAGCGGGCGACATGGCCGGACGCGGCTAGGCGCTCGCGCCTGGCGTGCGGGGCTGCGTCGCGTCGGGCGCGGCGGGGGCGGCCGGGGCGGGGGCCGCGGCCTTGCGCGCCGCGTCGCGCTGCTCCTCGACGCGAATCTCGTCCTCGAGGCTGTTGCGCAGCTCGTTGGACGCCCGCTTGAACTCGTTCAGGCTCTTGCCGAGGGACTTGCCCAACTCCGGCAGCTTGCGGGGGCCGAAGATGATGAGCGCGATCACGAAGATGATGATCAGCTCGGGCATCCCGATGGGACCAAACATGGAAGGCTCCTCGTGCGGGGCCGCACCGGCCGCGTGCGGGTTCGACGGCCTGGCCGTTCGGGCGTCGTGGGTGGCGGCACCCGCCTGAGTTACGACACGCGGTGTAACTCGTTCACGCGATTATAGAAACCCGCTTCCGGGCGGGTCAAGGAAGCCGGGCGCCCGCGGTCCCAACGTCGTTGCGGGGGGGGCGCGTCTCTGGTACGATTTCGGGCATATGTCCACGCAACGCACGCTGTCCGCGGCGGTCTTCGCCGTGCTCGTCGGTGCCCTCGTCGGCGGCGTGTTCGGCCGCAGCGCCCTGGCCACCCAGGACCGCGTCGCGGAGCGCTACCGGGTGTTCACCGCGGCGCTGTCGGCCATCGAGACCCAGTACGTCGAGCCCGTCGAGTCCGACCGCGTGGTCTACGCGGCGATCCAGGGGATGGTGCAGACGCTCGACCCGCACTCGAACTTCCTCGACCCGCGCACCTACGCGCAGCTGCGGGAGCGGCAGGAAGGGCGGTACTACGGGCTGGGCATCACCATCCAGGTGGTGGACGGCGACATCACGGTGGTGTCGCTCTTCGAGGGGTCGCCGGCCTACAAGCGCGGCATCCGGCGGGGTGACGTGATCGCCCGCATCAAGGGCGAGGACACGAAGGGCTGGACCAGCGACCGCGCCGTGCAGCACCTGCGGGGGCCCAAGGGGTCGGCGGTGGAGATCGGGCTGCGCCGCCGCGGCTACGACCAGATCATCACGCTCTCGGTGGAGCGCGACGAGATCAGCATCCCCACCATCCAGGGCGTGTTCATGGTGGACAGCCAGACGGGCTACGTCCGCCTCCGCGACTTCTCGGAGACCACCGACCGGGATCTCGGGCGCGCCATCGAGACGCTGGCGGCCAAGGGGATGACGCAGCTGCTGCTCGACCTGCGCGACAACCCGGGCGGCCCGCTCGACCAGGCCATCCGCGTGGCCAACCGCTTCCTGCCGCGGGGCGAGATGATCGTCTACACGCGCGGGCGCATCGCCAACGCCGACCAGGACTACCGCGCCACCGAGGAGCCGACCGTCGGCGACATGCCGGTGGTCGCCCTGGTGAACCGCAACAGCGCGAGCGCCGCCGAGATCGTGGCGGGCGCCCTGCAGGACCACGATCGCGGCCTGGTGGTGGGGGAGAACACGTTCGGCAAGGGCCTGGTGCAGTCCATCTACCGCATCAGCCAGGGCGCGGGGCTGGCGCTCACCACCGCGCGCTACTACACGCCGAGCGGGCGGCTCATCCAGCGGCCCTGGGACGGGTCCTTCGACGAGTACCTCACCTACACGCTGCGCGACCAGGACGGCCCCCGGCAGCACGACCAGTCCACCATGAAGCTCACCGACAGCGGCCGCAAGGTGTACGGCGGCGTGGGCATCGAGCCCGACACGTTCAAGGCGGGCCCGGTGGAAGGGTTCAACCCGACGCGGTTCGGCCGTTCGCTCTACGCGCGGCAGGCGTTCGCGAACTTCGCCCAGCGGTTCACGGCGGCCGGCGACACGCGCATCCAGGCCACCGGCACCGGCCAGCGCGTCGTGGAGCGCGGGTTCGAGGTCACCGACGAGGTGGTGGACGAGTTCAAGGCGTTCCTCGTGGCCGAGCAGCTGAAGGTGGACGAGCAGGCGTTCGCCACCGACCGGGAGTTCATCCGCGCGATGATCCGCTACGACATCGACCTCGCGCTGTTCGGTGTCGAAGAGGCGCGGCGCCACCTCATTTCCAAGGACCCGCAGGCGCAGCTGGCCCTGTCGCTGTTCCCCGAGGCCGTGCGGCTGTCGGAGAACGCGCGCAAGTCGCGCGCCGTGGCGAGCCGCGAGGGGCGGTAGCCGCAGGGTCCCGCCCCGTCCTCCTTCCTTCCTCGTGCCGGCGCCGCCACGGCGGCGCCGTGCGTTCCGCCGGCAGTTCCTCGATGCGTCTCAGCCGTCTCGAAATCTCAGGGTTCAAGAGCTTCCCCGATCGCGCCGACCTCGCGTTCGACCGGGGCGTCACCGCCATCGTCGGCCCCAACGGGTGCGGCAAGTCGAACGTCGTGGACGCCATCACGTGGGTGCTCGGCGAGCAGAGCGCCAAGAGCCTGCGCGGCGAGCGCATGGAAGACGTGATCTTCGGCGGCAGCGACGCGCGCAAGCCCACGGCGGCCGCCGAGGTGCGGCTCAAGCTGGCCGGCGTCCCGTCGCAGGCCGCCCGCGCCGCGGCCGCCCGCCTCGACCCGGCGCTCGGCGGCACGGCCGGCGAGGCCGACGGCGTGCAGATGCCGCTGCCGGCCACCGAGGTGCGCGACGTCGAGATCGCCCGGCGCCTGTACCGCTCGGGCGAGAGCGAGTACCTGATCGACGGCGACGTCGTGCGGCTGCGCGACGTGCAGGACCTGCTGATGGACGGCGGGCTCGGCGTGCGCGGCTACGCGGTGATCGAGCAGGGCAAGATCGGCCAGATCCTCAGCGCCAAGCCCACCGATCGGCGGCTGCTCATCGAGGAGGCCGCCGGCGTCACCAAGTACAAGTCGCGGCGGCGCGCCGCGGAGCTCAAGCTCGACGCGGCCCAGCAGAACCTCGCGCGCGTCGACGACGTGATCTTCGAGATCGAGAAGCAGCGATCGTCGTTGAAGCGGCAGGCGGCCAAGGCCCGCCGCTACCGCGCGCTGCGCGAGGAACTGCGGCGCTGGGAGAAGGTGCTGTACGCGCGGCGGTCCCGCGCGCTGGCGCAGGCCATCGAGGCGGCCCGCGCGCGGCTCGCGGAGGCCCGCGAGCGCGAAGCCCAGCTGGTGGCCGACTACAGCGCCCGGGAGCGCGACCTCGATGCCACGCGGGCGGAACTGGCCGCGGTCGAGGCGCGGGCGACCGCCGCGCGCGAGGCCGCGCACGCCCGGCAGCTGGACGCCGAGCGGCGCCAGCAGCAGCTGGCCTTCGACCGGCAGCAGGTGGAAGGGCTCACGGCCACGCTGGCCTCGCTCGTCACCGAGATCGCCACGCTCGAGGCCCGCCGGGCGCCGGCCCAGGCCGAGCTCGACGAACGCCGTGCGGCGGCCGCCGAGGCCGAGGCGTCCCGGGAGGAGGCCGCCGGCCGGCTGGCCGAACAGCAGGAGGCGCTGGCCGACGCGCAGCGCCGCGTGCAGTCGGCCGAGCACGCCGTGGAGGAGGCCCGCCGGCAGGTGTCGGCCAACGCCGCGTCCATCGCCACCCTCCACAACGTCATCGAGCGCACGCGCGACAACGCCGAGCGGCTGGCCGCCGAGATGACCCGGCTCGACGCCGAGGCCGCCGACCTGCGGCTCGAGGTGGAGCGCGTCACGGCCGAGCGCGAGCAGTTCGCCGAGACGCTCCGCGGCGTGCAGCTCGCGGTGGAGCAGGCCCGCACGGGCCGCGCCGTACGCGAGGCGGCGCTCGCCGCGGCCCGCGTCGAGCGTGAGCAGCGCCGGGCCGACCTCCGCGCGAAGGAACGCGAGGCGGCGGCCCTCGACGCCCGCCGCCATTCGCTGGAGGAACTCGAGGCCGCCCGCGAGGGATACGGGGACGCGGCCCGCGCGATTCTCGCCGACGCGCGCCTGGGCGTCGCGCACCACGGAGCCGTGGCCGACGCCGTCGAGGCCGAGCCGGATTACGAACGGGCCGTCGAGGCGTGCCTCGGCGACCTCCTGCAGTTCGTCCTCGTCGGCTCCCACGACGAGGCCCGCCGCGGGCTCGACCTCGTCCGCTCCCGCAACCTCGGCCGCTGCGGGTTCCTCGTCACCGCCGCGGAGGGTCCGGCGCTGCCCGCTTCGGCCGCGCCGGTGGCCGGCCTCACGCCGCTGTCGTCGGTGGTGCGCGTGAGCGGACCGCACGCGGCGGCGATTTCGGCCGCCATCGGCCCGGCCTGGGTGGCGGACAGCTTCGAGGCGGCCGCCGCGGCGTCGCGGCTGACCGGCGACCCCGTGGTCTCGTTGGGCGGCGACGTGTTCCGCTTCGGCCGCCTCGTGTCGGGCGGCAGCCGCAGCGAGGCGCGCGGGCTGCTCGCCACCAAGCGCGAGCTGAAGGAGCTGCGCGAGCGCGCGGCCGCCGAGCACGAGGCCGCCACGCGCCTCGCCGCCAACCTGTCCACCGTGGACGCCGCCATCGTGGGCCACGAGCAGGCCATCGCCGCGCTCGCCGCCGAGCTGCACGCGCACGAGAAGGCGGGCGTGGGTGCCGAAGTGCAGGTGTCGCGCGCCGCCGAGGACCTCGGCCGGCTGGCCCGCCGCCTCGACCTGGTCGCCAGCGAACGGCGCCGCGCGGTCGAGGAACGCCAGGCCCAGCTGTCCCGCCAGGAGGAAGCCGAGTCGGCCGTCGTCGAGCACGAGGAGCAGCAGCGCGAGCTCGAGGCCGGGCTGGACGAGGTGCAGCAGACGCTGGCCGACGCCCGCGCGCGGTTCGCCGACGTGTCGGCTCGGCTCGCCGAGGCCCGCGCCCAGCACGCCGCGATGGTCGAACGCGCGGCGGGCTTGGCCAACGACGTGCGCCGGCTCGAGCACGCCGGCCTCGAACTCGAGGAGCGCCTCGGCGCCCGCACGGCCGAGCAGGGCCGCGGCGTCCTCCGCCGCACCGAGCTCGAGGCGGCCATCACGGCCGGTGCCGCGATGCTCGACGAGCAGCAGCAGGCCCTCCAGGCGGCACGCCTCGACGTGCGGGCCGCCGAGGAGGCGGTCACCGGCCTCTCGGAACAGTTCGGCCGCGTGGACGCCGAGACTCGATCCGCGCGCGCACTGGTGGAGGAAGCCCGCGGCGCCCTGGCGCAGCTGGACATCGCCCGCGCGACCGCCGAGTCGGACCTCGCACACCTCGCCGCCTCGTGCCTCGACACGCTGCAGCTGTCGCTCGACGAGGTGGCGGCGGAGGTGGAGGCCCTCGAGGCCACCGGCACCGCCGAACCGTCCACGACGGCGCTCGACGCCGACGACGACGCGGAGATCGAGGGGGAGGTCGCGGAGCCCGCGCCGCACGCCGCGGACGTCGCCGCCGTCGCCGATGCCGAGCAGTCGAAGGCCGAGGGCCTGCGCGCGTACGCGCTCACCGCCGAGGAGGCGATCGCGCGGCTGCGGGCCCGCATCGACCGGCTCGGCGCCGTGAACATGATGGCCATCGAGCAGTTCGAGGAACTGGAGCAGCGGCACGAGTTCCTCACCGCCCAGCGCAAGGACCTGGTGGACTCCATCGCCCAGACCGGCGAGGCGATCCGCAAGATCGACCGGACCACGCGCGAACGGTTCCAGGAGGCGTTCGCCGCCATCACCCGGTACTTCGAGGAGACGTTCCAGACGCTCTTCGGCGGGGGGCGCGCCGGCCTCATCCTCATCGACGAATCCGACCTGCTCGAGAGCGGCATCGACATCGTCGCGCAGCCGCCGGGCAAGCGCCTGCAGAACGTGCAGCTGCTGTCGGGCGGCGAGAAGGCGCTCACGGCCATGGCGCTGATGTTCTCGATCTTCAAGTACCGGCCGAGCCCGTTCTGCCTGCTGGACGAGATCGACGCGCCGCTGGACGATGCGAACATCGGCCGGTTCATCGAGATGCTGCGCGGCATGCAGGACCGCACGCAGTTCATCCTGATCACGCACCACCGCAAGACGATGGAGATCGCCGACCGGCTCTACGGCGTCACGATGGAAGAACCCGGCGTCTCGAAGCTGATTTCGCTGAAGCTCAACTGATCGAGGCGTCGCCGGCCCGCGGCGGGATTGCTTTGCCCGCCCCGACGATGAACGAGGACAAGGCCACCCGCTACCACCGGCTGAAGCGTCGCACGCGCATCGCGGGCGTCGTCGCGGGGGGGGCGGTGTTGGTGGCGTTCTGGCTCACCGGGGCGTCGGCCTGGCTGGCGGGGCTGGCCGAGCGCGTCGTCGATGCCTGGGGCGTGCCGGCCTCCTCGCGCGACGCAGCGGTCGTCGTGGCCTACGTGGCGGTGCTGTGCGTCGCCGCCGACCTGCTGGCCCTGCCCCTGGCGATCTACCGCGGCTACGTCCTGGAGCGCCGGTACGAGCTCAGCGAGCAGAGCTTCGGACGTTGGCTGGTGGACCAGGCGAAGGCGTCGGCGCTGGGCCTGGGGCTCGCGGTGGCGGCCGCCAGCGTGGCCTACGCCCTGCTGCGATGGTCGCCCGGCTGGTGGTGGGCGCCGACGGCGATGGTCTTCAGCCTCGGCTCGGTCACGCTCGCGTTCATCGCCCCCCTCGTCCTGTTCCCGCTGTTCTTCCGGTTGAAGCCCCTTGGGCGCGACACGCTCGAGCAGCGGCTGGTCGCGCTGGCGCGGCGGGCCGGCGCGCCCGTGCTGGGGGCGTACGAGTGGCAGCTGGGCGCCCGGACGCGGGCCGCCAACGCCGCGCTCGTCGGCCTCGGCCGCACGCGCCGGATCCTCGTGTCGGACACGCTGCTGGCCGGCTACAGCGAGGAGGAGATCGAGGTGATCCTCGCCCACGAGCTCGCGCACCACGTGCACGGCGACCTGTGGCGGGCGCTGGGCATCGACGCGCTGATCACCGCCGGGGCGCTGCTGGCCGGACACCTGGCCCTGCACGCGGCCGTGGGACACCGCGGGCTCGAGGCGGTGACCGACGTCGCCGGGTTGCCGGTGCTGCTGCTCGCCGCGGCCGGCTGGTCGCTGCTCGCGCTGCCGCTGGTCAACGGCCTGTCGCGGACGCACGAGCGGCGGGCCGATGCCTTCGCCCTCGACCTGACGCGGAACCCCGAGGCCTTCATCGCCGCCATGCGGAGGCTGGGGGCCGAGCACCTCGCCGACGAGGAGCCATCCCCGCTCACGCGCTGGCTGTTCCACAGCCACCCCCCGCTGCCCGAGCGGATTGGGGCGGCGCGCCAGTGGATGCACCAGCACCGCGGTGCGTGGGACGTTCGCCAATCAGGCTGACCAACCACCTCGTCGCTTCGCCAAACTAACGCCAGAGACTCGCAGAATAGCCTGGTTCGGCTATTTGTACGCTCCAGATTTGGCGGCAATTGTCGAATTCAAGGGGAGACCGTGTGGGTGTGGGCACCGGAACCCGTGTCGCGCCGCCGCGGTGGGAAGGGTGTCCCTCGTGGCTTTCAGCACCGTCGTCGCCAGTTCATCGCCGGGGGGCTCGGGGCCGACGTGTACGGTGCTCGCGGGTGGCCACTGGCTCGAGCAGGTGCCGGCCGAGGCGCTCGCGTTCCTGAGTGCCCGGTGGATCGTGAAGCACGTGTCGCCCGGGACGGTGCTGATGCGGCCGCTCGTGCCGGCGCTCGGCGTGTGCTTCCTGGTGCGTGGCACGCTGCGCGTGCAGGTGGCGGCCGACTCGCCGACGCCGGTCACCCTGGCGCTGGTCGGCCCGGGCGAAATCGTCGGGGAGATGGCCGCGCTCGACGGGGCCGCGTGCGTGGCGGAGGTGTCGGCCGTCGAGATGTGCGAAGTGGCCTGGATCGACCGCGAGACGTTCCTGGAGGCCTTCGACCGCTGGCCGCGGTTCGCGCGGGGCGTGGCGCACCTGCTGTCGCGGCGCCTGCGGCACACCGACCAGACCGTGCACGCGCTGGTGGCCATGGAGGTGGACCAGCGGGTGGCGCAGCGCCTGCTCGGGTTCGCGGCGGCCTACGGCGAAGCGATCGACGAGCGCGCGATCCGCCTGCCGATGCGCATCACCCAGCAGGACCTGGCGGCGCTGGTGGGAGCGTCGCGCGAGCGGACCAATCGCGTGCTCGTGGCGTTCAAGCGCCGGGGCTGGGTGACGGTGGACGCGCAGTCGCGCATGACGCTGGTGCGTCCCGACCTGCTCGCGCGGCGGATGCAGGGGCCAGGCCCGAAGGACTCGTCCGCGCCGTGACGCGGGCGGCCTCGACGTCAGCGCGGGTGGACGATGAGCGTGCCGCGCATGTCGCGGCAGCCCTCGTCGGTCTTGATGTTGCAGTAGTAGCGGAAGCGGCCGGGGCGATCGGCGCGGAACTCGAAGGTGACGGGGTGGCCCGGGCTGGCGCGCTTCGCGATGCGGTACTCGTCGATCGTGAAGCTGTGGGGGACGTCCTCGGCGGTGAGGATCACCCGCAGGAGTTCGTCCTGCTGCACCTCGATGGCCTCCGGCGCGAACGCGTAGCGCCGGGCGCCGACGGCGACGGTCCGCACGCGATCCTGCGCGGCTGCCCGCGCCCGGCCGAGCCACAGCGCCGCCGCGGCCGCCACCGACGCGCCGAGCGCGAGCTTCAGCCACCGGCGACGGGCCACCGGGGGAGCCGCGTGGTGGCGGCTGGTGCCGCTGGCGATGGACGCTGCCAAACCGGTCCTCCCTCCTGTCACGGGCGTCGCGGCGGCGGCCGGGGAGCGCGCGCCGACGAAACGCGACGGGGGCGGCGCCCGCCGCGTGGCGGGCCCGCCCCCTCATCATAGACGCAGCGACGTCCGGTCGCCGCGCGTCGCGCCGTCCCGAGCGGCTTACCGCGAGTGCTCGCGGCGCCGACCCCCGCCGCCGCGCGGCCCGCGGTCGCCGCGGTCGCCGCGATCGCCGCCGGGCTCGCTCGGCACGTAGGTGCCGCCCTGCTCCTCGATGAGCACGGCCTTGCGGCTGAGACGGACCTTGCCCGAGGCCGGGTCGACGTTGATGACCTTGACGAGCAACTGGTCGCCTTCCTTGAGCTCGTCACGCACCTCCTTGACGCGGTGCATCGCGATCTCGGAGACGTGCAGCAGGCCGTCCACGCCGGGCATGATCTCGACGAACGCGCCGAAGTCGGTGATGCGCTCGACGCGGCCGAGGTAGGTCTTGTTGAGCTCGGGCGTGGCGGTGAGCTCCTCGATCATGGCGATGGCGCGCCTGGCGGAGGCCTCGTCGGCCGACGCGACGTTCACGCGGCCGTCGTCCTCGACGTCGATCTTCACGCCGGTCTTCTCGATGATGCCGCGGATGGTCTTGCCGCCGGGCCCGATCACGTCGCGGATCTTGTCCACGGGGATCTTCAGCGAGATGATGCGCGGCGCGTAGGCCGAGACGGTCGGCCGCGGGGCGGCGATCGCCTCGCGCATCTTGCCGAGGATGTGCAGTCGGCCCTCGCGCGCCTGCGCGAGCGCGGTGCGCATGACCTCGGTGGTGATGCCCGCCACCTTGATGTCCATCTGCAGGGCGGTGATGCCGGCCTCGGTGCCGGCCACCTTGAAGTCCATGTCGCCGTAGTGGTCCTCGGCGCCGGCGATGTCGCTGAGCACGGCGTACTTGCCGGTGCCCTCGTCCATCACCAGGCCCATGGCGACGCCCGCCACGGCGGCCGCCAGCGGGGCGCCGGCGTCCATCATGGCCAGCGAGCCGCCGCACACGGTGGCCATCGACGAGGAGCCGTTGCTCTCGAGGATGTCCGACACCACGCGGATGGTGTAGGGGAAGGCCTCCTCGCCCGGCACGACGGGCAGCAGCGACCGCTCGGCGAGCGCGCCGTGGCCCACCTCGCGCCGCCCGGGGCCGCGCAGGAACGCCACCTCGCCCACCGAGAAGGGCGGGAAGTTGTAGTGGAGCATGAAGCGCTTCCACTGCTCGCCTTCCACGTGCTCGATCTTCTGCTGGTCGTCGGCGGTGCCGAGCGTGCAGGTGACGAGGGCCTGGGTCTCGCCGCGCGTGAACACGGCCGAGCCGTGCGTGCGGGGCAGCACGCCGGTCTCGATCCAGATCGGGCGGATCTCGTCGAACTTCCGGCCGTCGAGGCGCTGGCCGCGCTGCAGGATCTCGTCGCGCAGCACCTTCTCCTTGAGTTCCTTGAAGATGGCCTTGGCCTCGATCCGCCGCTCGACCTCGCCCTCGGGCAGCGAGGCGATGAGGTCCTCGAGCACCTGGTCCACGCGGTCGTAGTTCTCGAGCTTGCCGCGGATGCGCATGGCCTCCGACAGCGGCAGGTAGATCTTCTCCTCCACCTCGCGGTAGAAGGCGGCGCTGTAGGACCTCGCCGCGACCTGCAGCTTCGGCTTGCCGGCGGCGGCCTTGAGGTCGTCGATCGTCTTGACGATCTCGCGGATGGCGGCGTGGCCGGCCTCGAGGGCGCCGACCATCTCCTCCTCGCTCACCTGCTTGGCCCCGGCCTCCACCATCACGATGGCGTCGGCGCTGCCGGCGACGATGAGGTCGAGGCGGCTCGCCTTGCGCTGCTCGAACGTCGGGTTGATCACGTAGGCGCCGTCGAGCAGGCCCACGCGCACGCAGCCGAGCGTCTTCTCGAACGGGATCTCGGAGAGGGCGAGCGCCGCCGAGGCGCCGGTGACCGCCAGCACGTCGGTGTCGTTGTCGCTGTCGGCCGACAGCACCAGCGCGATGATCTGCGTCTCGAAGCGCCAGCCGTTCGGGAACAGGGGGCGGCAGGGCCGGTCGATCAGGCGGCTGGTCAGCACTTCCTTCTCGGCGGGCTTGCCCTCGCGCTTGAAGAAGCCGCCGGGGATGCGGCCCGACGCGTAGGTGTACTCGCGGTAGTCGACGGTGAGGGGCAGGAAGTCGATGCCTTCCCGCGGGTTGCTCGCATGGCAGGCCGTGACGAGCACCACCGAGTCGCCGTAGCGGACGATGACGGAGCCGTCGGCCTGCTTGGCGAGCTTGCCTGTCTCGATCGACAGGGTCCGCTGGCCCAGGGAGAGTTCGCGCGTGTGCATAAGGGAGACCTCTAAACGCAGAGCGGATGATGCCGGCGTTCGGGCGACGACGGGAGGTGCGGCGGGGAGGAACCGGGGGCGGGGTTCCTCCCGCGACGGCCGCAGGTCGTCTGCCCTGACCTACTTGCGGATGCCGAGCCGCTTGATCAGGTCGGCGTAGCGCTCCGCGTCCTTCGACTTCAGGTAGTCGAGCAGGCGGCGCCGCTGGCCGACGAGTTTGAGGAGCCCGCGGCGCGAATGGTGGTCCTTCGTGTGGACCTTGAAGTGCTCGGTGAGGTAGCTGATGCGGTCGCTCAGCAGCGCCACCTGCACCTCGGGCGACCCGGTGTCGGTCGCGTGCGTCCGGAATCCGTCGATGACCGTCGTCTTGCGTTCCTTGGTCAGTGCCACTGACTGTCCTCCACGGGCGGCCCAGGAACGGCGCCGCGCGACGTCGTGTCGCCCCGGCCCGCACCAGCCCGCCGTATGTCGGCCCCGTCGGGGCCGCGTGTAACGCTCAAGTCTACGTCAGGACGATCGCCGGATGCAAAGGCCACGGGTGGTCGCCCCCGCTCTTGCCGGGCGCCGGTGGCAGGTTGATCGCGACGAGACGCCCGTCGGGCGCGAGCAGCCGCACCGCCGGCCACGGACCCGGGCCGGCCGCGCCGCGCCCGTCGTGCGCGCAGTGGGCGGCCTCCACCGTGTTGCCGTGGCAGACGCGCGCGAGGCCCTCGGCCGTGAGCGTGACGGCCGGGCAGCCCGGCAGCAGGCGGTCGAGCGGCACCAGCCTGGCCGACGCGGCGCCCTCGCGCTCCAGCGACTCGAGCGGGACGGCGTCGGCCTCGCCGAACTCACCCGTGGCCGTGCGACGCAGCGCCACCAGGTGCGCGCCGCACCCCAGCCGCTCGCCCAGCTCGTGCGCGAGGGCGCGCACGTAGAAACCTGCCGACACGGTCATCCGCAGGCGGACCCGGTCGTCCTCCGCGTGCTCCAGCGCCAGCGCGCGCACGACCACCTCGACGGGCGCGGGCGCCACGGCCGGCGCGTCGGCCTGGTCGCGCCCCTCGTCCGGCTCGTCACGACGCCGGCGCCGGGCCCGGGCGAGGTCGTAGCTGCGGACACCGCCGAGCTTCTTCGCCGAGAACGCCGGCGGGCGTTGGAGGAACCGCCCGCGAAACGCCTCCAGGGCGGCGTCCACCGCCTGGGCAGTGGGCAACGGCGCCCCGGCGTCCGCCAGTCGCACGCCCCCCACGGGGTGGCCCGTGAGGTCGTGGGTGTCCGTGCTGAGGCCCAGCCGCACCTCGGCCACGTACGACTTGTCGCTGCCGCTGTAGAAGCGCGCCAGGCGCGTCGCCTGGCCCACGACGAGCGGCAGGACGGCGGTCGAGAAGGGGTCGAGGGTGCCGGTGTGGCCGACTCGGCGCTCGCCGAGCAC
>JADHED010000826.1_pt1 | contig 31155 bp, 25 predicted proteins | sample 8952041 | NCBI WGS metagenome assembly JADHED01 (sample SAMN16124423, study PRJNA663239) | bioreactor sludge metagenome | isolation source: sludge (control) | place: India:Bengaluru | collected 2018-09-08
GGACAGCGGCTTTTTTCATGCCCACGATCTGCGCGTGGCGCACGGCTTCCTTTACGGCGGGCCGTGTTGGGACACCCGCAAGGGTGTGCCGGTCCCTTTGCCCGGTTCGCCAACCTGACACGGTCTGCCACCCTCATTTGGCGATGGGGGCGGCAGGTTTCAAACCTGTTGCAAAGGAGCCATTCATGGCTAACACCGCACCCATGGGCCGCATTGCGCCCGCATCTAAGCCCAGCACGGGCAATACCCCTCACTTTGACCCTGTCGCCTTGCATGGCGAGGCCATCAACGCTTGCGCGATGGCCACGTACTACACCCGCAAGGGCAACCACGCGGGGGCTGCGCGCAAGGCCGTGCAAGCCCTGGGCGCCCTGCGCCGCTTGCAATCTGTGGCCACCAAGGCGCCCGCAAGCCCATGCACCAACTGCCGCGACAACTTTCCGTTGCCCGAGGCGGCTGATGTGTTCGATTCGATGGTGATTGCGGGTTACGTGGAACGGCGCACGGCGTGCGACCTGTGCCCGGCAAGCGCAAAGCCATGCCTGACCAACGGGAGGGCTTGAGCCATGGCCACCAATCCAAAAAATTTCGCCATCGAGCGCAACAGTTTCCCGCGCCGTGACTGCGACATTGCAAGGCTTCCATTTGTTCGGGACGTGAAGGTGGGCCCGCGCCGTACCGAGAGAAAGTTTTGGTGCGTGCCCGAGGTTGATTGCTACGGCGAGGCAAACGCCATTGGCGCGCAGTACGCCGCTGATTGGCTGCAATACCTGCGAGACAACCCCGGCGTGGCGGGTGCCGCTCTCATGGGCTGGTTTGCCAATGAGATGTACCAGGGCGACAAGGACAAACGCGGCGGCTCACATGGTGTTGCTGTTGGCTTCTGGACGCTCATTGAGCAAGCGCTGAGCCATGCGGGCACCTTTGACCACTACGCTGCCGCTGAGGCGATGGCCCAGCGCTACGCCCAGTATTCAGCAGAGATGGACTGAGCTATGCAGTCCACCACCAACGCGCGGCAAGCCGCACACGAAGCGGCCTTGGCCTCAGCTGAGCGCACCTTGCACCAGGCGCACAAGTTCGCAGCGCTGCATGCGACCACAAAACCCCTGTTTGAGAAATTGATGCGCCGCCCTGGATCGCGCCCGGTGCTGGTGCGCATCGTGTTCCCTGGCGTGCTGCTGGTGTGTGACCCGGCGACGGGCGAAGTGTTGGCCCGGTCAATGCCGGGCCAACTGCAGCAGCTCTTGCCGGGCTTTGTGCCCGGCGCATCACTTGCCGACGACAACAAGGAAACCGGATGAACCACAAAGAAAAAGCCGCCGAGGTGTTACCAGCACCCGAGGCGGCTATCCAGAAAGCAGACCGTGTGATTATTGTCGGCAACATTGGGCGCGTCAATGCAGCAGAGCAAAGCGCTTCGATGCTGCAGGCCATGCAGATGGCAGGCCTGGCGCCCGCCAAAGCGCTTGACCTGGTGCCTGATGGCGAGCTGCGCCGCTACCGCGTTGAGGGTGACAAGTCGGGTAGCGCCAATGGCTGGTATGTGCTGCACAGTCACCCTATGCTGGCGGGCGCTTTCGGCAGTTGGAAAACGGGCGAGTCCCACAACTGGCACGAGGTGCGCGCCAAGCCGCCCACGCAGGCAGAGCGCGACGCGCTGCGAAAGCACCTACAGGCCGCGCAGGCGGCGCGGGTGGTTGAACAAGGCCGCGTGCACGCAGAGGCGCAGGCCAAGGCGGCGCGTTTGTGGCGGCAGGCCAGGCCAGCTACCAATGCGCACCCGTACCTGGAGCGTAAGCGCATTGGCGCCATCGGTATCAGGCAGCTGCGCGACATGCTGCTGATTCCCGCAGCCGATTTGCCGGTGCGCGTATAAGCCGTTCGCATGCTCGCGGCCACCTGGTCAAGCACTTCTGCACTCTTGCGCAGGGTTGATGCATTTCCAGAAGTGGAAACCCAAGGGGCGTGCACCATGAGAAGCGAATTGCTGTGCATCCGAATGCGAGTGCCAGCCATCGCAACGATGGTGGCTGCGCTCAATGCCCAGCCCACTACCTCAACGAAGACCGCACCCTTACGTGCTCGCAGGATGTTGTAGATGGCGCAAGCCTCGGAGACAACGCCGCCCTCGCTGTTGATCTCGATGGTGATGGGTTCATCTTCGGGAACAAGCGAAAGCTCCAAGCGGATGCCTTCTGCCGTGATGGCGCCGCCGATATCGGAAAAGATGGTAAGCCCTAAAGGCCGGGTTGGTCGATGAAGTGATCGAGGTCGTGGAAGCGGCCCGCGCATTGCCCGTCGCCAGTTGCCCACATCCCATCCCCCCAGACATTCTTCAAAGGATCAACGCCATGTCTGTGTCTGCTATTTCGAACGAAGAACAAGTCCGCGCGGCTGCTTTGCGGGCCGACCAAGAGCGCCGCGCCAGCATCCGCGCAAATTTCCGGCCTCATCTGAGCACTGATGGCGTGCAGCTGCTGATGCAGCAGTGCGAGGACGATCACACCATTACACCGGAGGCCGCTAACCTGCGGTTGCTTGCGCACGTGGGCCGAACGATGCAGCCGGTTGCTTCGGGGTGGGTGCCCGGCGCGCATGGCGCAAGCTCGCGCATGGCTGATTTCAAGGCTGCAGCCGTGGACGTAATGCTGCAGCGCAGTGGCATCCCCGTTGCTGATCCTCATCCTGCAGCGGCGGACCTGGCCCGCACGTCGGTCGTAGGGCTTGCTGAGCGGGTGCTGAGCATGCACGGCAAATCGACCGCTTCCATGGGGCGGGCTGAGGTAATTCGTGCCGCCATGACAACCAGCGACTTCCCCGAGCTGCTGTCAAATTTGGCAGGGAAGGCGCTGCGCCTGGGTTACGAAGACACGCCCGCAACTCATGTGGCTTGGACTGCAGAGCGCGAGGTTTCCGACTTCAAGCCCCAGACGCTGGCCATGCTATCTGCCGCGCCAGCGCTGGAGCTGGTGCAAGAAGGTGGGGAGTACAAGTTCGGCGCATTCGCCGAAAGCGCTGAAACGTTCATTGTCCGCACCCATGGCCGGATTGTGCGCTTTACTCGCCAAGCCCTCATCAATGATGACCTGGGGGCGCTCACCAGTATCCCCAACACGCAGGGAGCCGCGGCACGCCGGTTGGAATCGGATTTGGTGTACAGCAAGCTGACGGATAACCCGGCGCTGTCTGACGGTAAGGCGCTGTTCCATGCTGATCACGGCAACCTGCCCGCTGCGGCGAGTCTGAGCATCGCTTCGTTGGGTGCTGCGCGTGCCGCAATGCGTAAGCAGAAGGGTTTGACGAGTTCAGACTACATCGACCCCCAGCCGCGCTTTCTCATCGTGCCTGTGACGCTGGAGACCGCCGCTGAAGCCTTGCTGTCTTCGATCAACAAGAGCCTGACCACCAACACCCAAAGCGTGGAGTGGATTCGAGGACTGACCCTTGTTGCTGATCCTCGGCTGGACGCGAGCAGTGAGACCGCTTGGTATCTGTCCGCTGATCCGCGCCAAGTCGAAGGCATCGTCCGCGCCTACCTCGCAGGCGAACAGCGCCCTTACTTGGACAACAAAGAGGGTTGGGAAACTGACACGATGGACTACAAAGTCCGATTGGATATAGGCGTGGGTGTCATTGACTACCGAGGCCTCATCAAGAACGTGGGCGCGTAGTAGCCGCAGGCCGGGCGAGGAGTTGACCATAGCCCGGTCTCGCCATGCGCTCGCCATAAGCCATGGACAACGCCCCGCTGGCCGATGCAGCAGCGTCGGCAGCATGCCAATGCTTGGGGACGCGCATAGCGGAGTGCGCTGCGAAGTTGGCACCTTACACGCCGCCCTGGGGCGGCTTTTTTGTGCCCTGAATCCGGGGTTGTGGACTTTGTCTGCCCGTTGGTAGGGGTAGGGTTCGGAAAAATGGGCTGTAACTACTGAATGCGGTCCGCCACACCAGTTCAATGATGCTGGGGGCACATTTGGGGGCATAAATCAAAAATGAATGCAATAAATTGAGTATTCATGAGGGTTTCAGGAAGTTTTCTGAATGACACCCTCCGCACAGGGCCTTTTTCTTTGGGTCCGCTGGAACCCTTCAGGCGGCTGGGTGGCCCGCATTCGGATGCAGTGGGTGCCGAGGCGCAGATTCGCCATTGTGTGGGCATCACCATGCAGATGTGGGAATGGCAGGGTATTGATTGCGATGTATGGCCGCATTTCCCTGCAGCGCCAGAATACGGGTTGCGCGGCCCGCGCCTGATGCCACGAAAGAACCTCGCATGCTCCCAGAAACCTTGACAACCTCCCCCATTCGCCTGACCAAGTACAGCCACGGCGCCGGCTGCGGCTGCAAGATCAGCCCCAAGGTGCTGGATGTGATCCTGGCGGGCAGCGGGGCGCAGCACCTGGACCCCCGGCTTTGGGTGGGCAATACGTCGCGCGACGATGCGGCGGTGTATGCCCTGGATGCGGAGCGCGGCGTGGTGTCCACCACCGATTTCTTCATGCCCATCGTGGATGACCCGTACGACTTCGGGCGCATTGCTGCCACCAACGCGATCAGCGACATCTACGCCATGGGGGCTGATCCGCTGATGGCCATTGCCATCCTGGGGTGGCCGGTGAATGTGCTGCCGCCCGAGGTGGCGCGTGAGGTGGTGCGCGGAGGGCGTGCGGTGTGCGACGCGGCGGGCATTCCCCTGGCAGGCGGGCACTCCATCGATGCGCCGGAGCCCATCTTCGGCCTGGCGGTGACGGGCATCGTCGAAAAGCGCAACCTCAAGCGCAACGACACGGCCACGGCGGGTTGCCGTCTTTATCTCACCAAGCCCCTCGGAATCGGCATCCTGACCACCGCCGAAAAAAAGGCCAAGCTGAGGCCCGAGGATGTGGGCGTGGCGCGCGACCTGATGTGCACGCTCAATCAGCCAGGGAGCCGATTCGGCCGACTGGCGGGCGTGAGGGCCATGACGGATGTGACCGGCTTCGGCCTGTTGGGGCACCTGGTCGAGATGGCCGAGGGCAGCGGCTTGAGCGCCGTGATTGACTACGCGGCGGTGCCGCGACTGGAGGGGGTGGACTACTACATGGACCAGGGCTGTGTGCCCGGCGGCACGCTGCGCAACTTTGACAGTTATGGCGCCAAGATCGCGCCCCTGACGGAGGTGCAAAAGCACCTGCTCTGCGACCCCCAGACCAGCGGGGGGCTACTGGTGGCCGTGAGCCCGGAGGGCGAGGCCGAGTTCCTGCAGCTGGCCGCAGAACTGGGCCTGGCGCTGCAGCCTATCGGTGAGCTCACCCTGCGACAGGCCTTTGCCGTCGCGCTGCGCTGATGCCCACCAACCTCACGGACTACCGGCACATCTTTCTGAACGATGTGCCCATGATGGATGTGCGCGCGCCGGTGGAGTTTGGGCAGGGCGCGTTTCCTGGTGTTGCCAACCTTCCCCTGATGGACGATGGCGAGCGCCAGCAAGTAGGTACCTGCTACAAGCACAAGGGTCAGGATGCGGCGATTGCGCTGGGGCACCACCTGGTGTCGGGCGCCACCAAGCGCCAGCGCATCGAGGCGTGGGCGCAGTTTGCGCGGGCGCATCCGCAGGGCGTGCTGTACTGCTTTCGTGGCGGGTTGCGCTCGCAGATCGTGCAGCAGTGGTTGCTGAACGAAGCGGGCATCGACTACCCCCGGGTGGTGGGGGGCTACAAGGGCATGCGCGGGTTCCTCATCGGCACCACGCAGGCTGCGGCGGCAGAGTGCGGGTTTGTGGTGCTCAGTGGCCTGACCGGCACCGGCAAGACCGAAGTGATTGCGCAACTGGCCAACGGCTTGGATCTGGAAGGCCATGCCAACCACCGCGGCTCCAGTTTCGGCCAGCGCGTCAGTGGTCAGCCCACGCAGATCGACTTTGAGAACCGGCTGGCCATCGATGTGCTCAAGAAGCGCGCACAGGGCCACGAGACTTTTGTGCTGGAGGACGAAGGTCGTCATGTGGGCAGTTGCTCTGTGCCCTTGGAGCTACGTCAGCGGCTGGAACGGGTACCCATCGTCTGTCTGGAGGATGCCTTTGACGCCCGTGTGGAGCGCATCCTGCGCGACTATGTGCAGCAGCAATGCGCTGATTTTGTCGCGGTCCATGGAGAGGCGGCAGGGACCGACCTGTTTGCGGCGCGGTTGCTCGACAGCCTGGGCAAACTCGCCAAGCGTCTGGGAGGCGAACGCTACCAGGCGCTTCGCGGGTCGATGCAGGCAGCGCTGGTGCAGCAGCGCAGCCGGAGCGATTTGTCGCTGCACCGGGATTGGATTGCCGCACTCATGCGTGACTACTACGACCCGATGTACGCCTACCAGCGGCAGAGCCGCGCCGACCGCATCGTTTTCCAGGGTGACCACCGGGCTGTGCTCGACTTTCTGCGGTCGCAGTCGGCGCCTCGCGGCTAGCTACTACGCCTCGTTGTCGTCCGACGGTGCATCCAGCCGCTGCGGCAGCACCAGCCGGAACTCGGCACCCCGCCCGACATCGCTCTCCAACTCCAGCGTCCCGCCGTGGCGCAGCACTACGGTCTGCACCAGTGCCAGGCCCAGACCGACCCCGGCGATGGCGGGATGGCTGCGGTCGTGCAGCCGCTGGTAGGGGGTGAACAGGCGGCCCTGTTGCTCGGGAGCGATGCCAGGGCCTTGGTCTCGCACCGACACCACCCAGTGCGCGCCCCGCGCCACGATGGCGCACTGCACCGTGCCGCCATCGGGACTGAACTTGATGGCGTTGTGGATCACGTTGGTCAGCGCGCGGGACAGCAGGGCGCGGTCGCCCAGGCAGGGCGCAGAGTCTGGCGTGGCCACCGTGCGCACGTCCACATTGCGGTCGCGGGCCAGGGTCCAGAGGTCGTCGGTGGTTTCGGAGAGCAGGGCGGCCAGGTCCAGCGGCACCATGCGGTATGGCTGCGACTGCGCGCTGGCCAGTTGCACAAAACTATCGGCCATGCCCAGAGAGGCCTGCGCGTAACGCTCAATGCGCTCCAGCAACTCATGGTCTGACAGGCGGCCGGGGTAGGCGCGCTGCATTTCCAAGAGCGTCAGGATGGACGCGTTGGGCGCGCGGATGTCGTGCGAGATGAAGTGCATCGCCTGGTCACGTTGCTGCAGTGCGCGGCGCATCTCGGTCAGGCCCACCAGGGTCAGCAGCCAGCCTGCATTGGCCAGGTTGGTGAAAGGCTTGCATTGCACCAACAGGCTGCGGCCCTGGGCGTCCGTGCCCTCGGCCTGCTCGGGCAGGGTGCCATGCTGCAAGGCCGCCTGGGTGACGATTGGCGCATCGGTTCCTGACTCGACCAGATCAGCCAGCAGGTCCACCACCGACAGCCCCTGCAGGGAGGGCTGGGTGGTGCCTCCCAGATGCTGGCGGGCCGCCTGGTTGGCCAGCAGGATTTCACCGTCGGGGGCGCAGACGATGGTGGGGGAGGGCAGCTGCTGCAGGCTCTCGCTCACAAACTGGTGCAGGTTGCGCAGCTGGCGGGATGCGCGCTCCACGGCATTGATGCGGCGCTCCAGAAAGTCGGCGGAGTCTCCGGGCCGTCTGCGCAAGCGCATGGCCAGGCCCTGGCGTTGCAGGTTTTCCATCTCCAGCCGCAGAAAGTGTGCAGCCGCACTCAGGCGCCGCCAGCTCCACAGCGGGTAGGCCAGTGCGAGGCCCAGCAAGGCCGCTCCGGGTGCGAACTGCAAACCGGCCCACCAGGGCAGGGCCATGCTCAGCAGCAAGGTGGCCACCGCCAGTGCGGCGCTGGTCAGCAAGGCTGCCAATGGGCCAATGAGCAGCAAGGCCAGGAGCGCACAGGCCACTGGCACCAGGTTGAAGGCAATGTTCAGGGGCTGCGGTGCACGCAAGATGCGTTCGCCGGCCAAGCGGGCATCCAGCACATGGGCCACCACCTCCACGCCTGGCATCAGGCGCGACTGCTGGCTGACGGGTGTGGCAAACATGTCGCCCAGGCCCGAGGCTGCAGCGCCGACCAGCACGTACTTGCCCTCCAGCGCTCCGGCCGGCAACTGGCCGCGCAGCACATCGATGTAGGAGTAGGTTGTGAAGGGCGATGGCCCGGCGGCGTAGGCGATGAGCGTGGGCTCAGTGCGCTGCCAGGGGCTGGTGTCGGTGGCGCTGACGGGTGAGCGGCCGCAGGTGGCCACAGGTTGCCGGTCTGCCACGCACTGCAGCGCGTTGCTGAAGTGGTGCCAGGGGCGGCCGCTGGGCCTTCCAGCAGGTACAGGCTGCGCACCACCCCATCGCTGTCGGGCGCCACATGCACATGGCCCAGGCCGGCGGCAGCATCGGCAAAGGCGGGCCAGGGCAGGTCGGTTTGGTTGCTGACGGGGCCATAGCCGCGCCGCAGCACGGGCAGCACCACGCGCGCGCTGCGCCGGATGGCGTCGGTGAGCAGCAGGTCGTCCTCGGGGTAGTCCAGGTCGGCTTCGTTGAACAGCACGTCCATGCCGATGGCACGCGGGTTCTGGGCGGTCAGGCGCGAGATCAGCTCGGCATGCAGGGCCCGGCGCCAGGGCCAGCGGCCGATGGCTGCAATGCTGGCATCGTCGATGGCCACGATCACGATGTCGGGGTGGGCGGGCCGTGAGACCAGCCGCATGCCTGCGTCCTGCACCAGATGGTTGACGCGGCCCAGGCTGTCGGCGGTGCTGAGCCATGCTACCAGCGCCATCAGCGCGCAGGCCAGCAGCGCCCATTCCAGGCGGCGTTGGCGGCGGCGCAGGTGGGCGATGGTCACCATGGCAGGGGTGGTGGGGTGTGCGACGTTTGCTCAGCACGTGCTGCGGAAGCAGCACGTGCTGGTGCAACGGGTACGGCGGGGCTGAGCAAGCTCCATGGCCCGCTCAAGGCCGGCCCACGGGTGTGCCGCTGCTGGTGGACACCGGCAAGCCCGCACCCGTGCGGATGCCCGTGCCCACGCGGATCTTGCGCGGTGGGGAGAAGTCGCTCTCCAGCCCACTGGCGTCCAGCACCTGAATGCGCACCAGGTACTCGCCGGCAGCCAGGTTGCTGGCCGTCCAGGTTGGGGCGTCAAGCACGGTGTCCTCGGCAACCTTGGCAAAGTCCAGGTCGGTGGCCCCGGTGCGCTGCAGCCGGAAGCGCTGACCAGCCTGGGCAGGCCAGTGCAGGCGCACGGTCGGGTCTCCGTCTTCAGCCTGCAGCGCCTGCAGGGACAAGGCGGTCGGCCGGTCGGCCACAGTGAAGGGCTGTGGCGGCGCAAACGGCCCCTGGTCTGCCTGCCCGTCGGGCAGCGCCAGCAGGCTGGCGATGCGCCAGAAGTAGCTGCCTGCGGGCAGCGCCCCCAAGGGCAGGCGGCATTCGGTCAGGCGCTGCTCGTCGCGCAGGGGCTGGGTGAACTGGGCGTCGGCGGCCACCTGCACGCGGTACCAGCGCACGCCGGGGACTTCCGTGCAGCGCAGCTCGGCCGCGCCGCTGGGCACTACCGCGCCAGGCGCAGGGTGCTGGTACAGCGGTGCGACCGGGCGGGTCTTGACGGTGAACGGCTGTACGGCCGGCAGGCCCGCAATGCCCGCATCGTCCAGCGCCCGCATGGCCAGGTAGTAGCGGCCATCGTCCAGCGCCTTCCAGCGCAGGCGGCCATCGGGGAAGCTACCGTGGCGCAGCACCTGGGTGAAGGCGAGGTCTTGCGCCACCTGCGCCACATAGCGCGTGGCGCCTGCGGCCATCGGCAGGTCGATGGCCAGCAGGCCTGCATCGCCCAGCGTGGTGGGCATGCCGGAGGTATCGGGGGCGGGCAGCAACGCGCGGGCGGCGCCGACGGTGCCATCGGTGGCTACCGCCAGGCCTTGTCCGGGCGCCAGCAGCGCAGTGGGCGCTTTGAGTGCGGCACCGGGCTCACGGTCGGTGTCGCGCCGCGACTGCACGGCCACCGAGCCATGTTCTACCGACGCCGTGGTCTGTCCCGAATCGGCCAACGCCACGCTGAACTGCGTGCCCCGCACGCTGGTCACCGCCAGCGGTGTGCGGATCTCCATGCGGCGCAGCGGCTCGGCGCTGGGGGGCACGGTCGATTCCACGCCGCCCTTGTGCATCTCCAGCACCGACTGCACGCTGCCTGCGCGGCCTCGTCGGCGCAACTGGCGCAGCTGCAGCTCGGACTGCGCCTGTACCCGCACCACGGTGCCATCCGCCAGCTGCACGGCCACGAAGGACTCGGGACCCACCTTCAGCTCGGTGCCTTCTTCCAGCTTGCTGCCGGTTGCAATGGGGGCGGGTGTGCTGCTGCCCCGCGCCTGCGCCGTGGCCTCGCCCTGCACAAACTGCACGGTGGCCGATTCGCTGGGCTGCAGCCGCACGGGGATGAAGATCAACGAGCCCGGTTGCAGGCGCCTCGGGTCGGCCACCTTGTTGCGGGCCTGCAGCAGCGGCCACTGGCGCGGGTTGGCCAGGTAGCTGCGGGCCAGCCCTTCCAGGGTGTCGCCTTCTTTCACGGCGTGGGCAATTTCATCGTCTTGTTGGGGGGCTGCCGTGCTGGCGCCAGGCTGGGCCGAGAAGGCCGTGGTGGCTGCCAGGCACCACAGGGCTGCAACGCTGGCGTGCATGCGAAATGGCAGGGGGGTGATCAAGTCATGTCTCCTTGAGGGGGTAGTGCCCGCCAGATTCCGTCGCAGTACTGCGTCAGCCTTTGTGCTGGCCTTCGACGGCTTCAAAACGGTAGCCCACGCCATACACCGCTGTCACGATAAAACCGTTGGCAGGGCGCAGGTCGAGCAGGGTGCGCAGGCGTGAAATGTGGGTGTCCAGCGAGCGCGACATCACATCGGCCACCTGGCCCCAGACCACTTCCTTGAGGTGGTCGCGCGACAGCAATCGGCCCATGTTCTGGAAAAGGAACAGTGCCAGGTCGTATTCGCGGTTTTTCAGCTCCACCGCCACCCCGTCCTTTTCGATGGACCGGGTTTCGGGCAGAAAGCGGTAGCGGCCGAACTCCATCACGCCGCCGGTGTTTTCGGGGTAGGCGTGGCGCAGCAGGGCGGCCACGCGGGCGTTGAGCTCGCCGATGCGCACCGGCTTGACCATGAAGTCGTCCGCGCCGCTGCCCAGGCCTTCGACAATGTCGCGCTCTTCCTGGCGGTGCGTGACGAACAAGATGGGTACGCGGGCGGCGACGTTCTGGCGCACCCAGCGCACCACTTCGGGCCCGGTGGTGTCGGGCAGGTGCCAGTCCACGATCAGCAGGTCAAAGGTCTCGCGGCGCAGCGTGCGCATCAACTTCGCACCGGTCAGGTGGGTGTGGCACACATGACCCATCGCCTCCGTGGCCTGCTTGATCAGATCCAGCTGAAGCGCATCGTCGTCCAAAGCGGCTATGCGCATGGTTCTCCCCATCCAAAATCGAGCTGGGCATTATTGGCGATAACTACCACGGCGCAGGTGCGCGCCGCGCGGGGCGAGAGGGGTTTTGACATTTGTTGAACCTCCCGGCCCCATGCTGGTCACCGCGCGGGGGCTCTGCTGCTATCTCGCGCACCAGCCGCATGCCAACCAGGGTGTAGCGGGTCTGCGGGCTGTTCCAGTTGCGGTATCCGCAGCGTGCATAGAGCGCCCAGGTGTGCCACGAGCCGCCCCGGCGCACGCGCACGTTGCCCTCTGCCGGACCGGTGGGGTCATTGCGTGGGGACTCGGCGTAGTAGGTGTCGCCATGCCAGTCGCCCGTCCACTCCCAGGCGTTGCCCAGCATGTCGTACAGCCCGAACGCATTGGGTGCAAAGCGGCCTACCGGCGCGGTGAAGGCGTACCCGTCGTTGCCCGCCAGCGCTTGCTGGCGCCAGCGTGGCCACTGCGGGGCCGCAGCCTGGTCAAAGGTGTTGCCTGCAGACACCAGCTCTTGCGGGTTGTCGCCGTGGGGGTACAGGCTGCGGCTGCCCGCACGGCAGGCGTATTCCCACTCCGCCTCGGTGGGCAGGCGGTAGCGGTGGCCCTCGGTGCGGCTGAGCCACTGGGCCATGGCCTGCGCGTCGTTCCAGGTCACGTTCACCACGGGGTGGTCCGGGCCCTGCGCAAATCCCGGGTTGCGCCACGAGTAGCGCGGGTCGCGCCCCTCAAACGCATCGCCGCGTCGCGTGGTGGCCGGGTCGTAGGCCGGGTTGTAGCCATAACCGCCGGTGCCGTCGGCCTCTGACTCTGGCCGGTATCCGGATGCCTCCAGGAAGCGCTGGAACTGCCCCGCCGTGACCTCGTGCTGGCCCAGGTAAAAGTCGCGGGTGATCTGCACCTCGTGCGCGGGCGACTCATCTGCCAGGTCGGTCAGGCGCTTGCGCTCCAGCAGCGGGAAGGTCTTTTCCAGCGCCTCAATGGGGGGCACGCCCCCCATCCAGAAAGTGCCCGCAGGCACACGGACAAAGGCCATGCCCAGGCTGTTGACCCAGGGCGACGTGGCGGTGCTTGCTGGGGTAGACGGCGTGTGCTGGCAGCCCGCCAGCAGCGCGGACAGCGCCAGCAATACCGCACCGCTCGCCCAGTGGCGGCACGCGGGTGGGGCGGCTGGCGTCAGGGCTTGTCCTGCAGCTCGCTCACGCATTCAAACACCAGGCGCGATCCATCGTTGCGCATCAGTTTGGCGTGCAGGGCCATGCGCTGGCATTCGCGGCTGGCCGCCGCATACGCCTGGGACGTGTCGGGCCCGTACACCGGCACGCTGAAGGTGCGGTCGCGGCCCGAGGCCATGGGGCCCGAGGGGCCGTAGGGGTTGGTTGCATTGCAGCCCGCCAGCAAGGCCAGCACGGGCACGGAGGCACACAGCAGTTTCATGGAAGTCTCCCAAGCCGATCAAAAGGCCAGTTTACGCACATGCCCGGTGGCTGCCCATAGGTGTTATGCGGGGCGTTCGTAGCGTGGGCCATGCGTGTAAGCCCCCACTGTGCATGCGCAGGCACAGCCACTACAGTGGGCGCTGCATGCACGGCTGCATGCAGCGGTGGAGGGGCGGGATGACAAGTACGCGAGCACCGGTCACACAAGACGCCTGGCGGCCCTGGGCGTTGCGGGTACTGCTCGCGCTGGGCTTGCTGGCGCTGCTGCCCGCCTTGCCGGGGTGGACGCCGCTGCAACGGCTGGAGCATGACCTGCTGGCCAGCTGGACCGCTTCGCCGCCGCCCGACGTAGGCGTGCTGGTGGTGGGGGTGGACGAGCCCAGCCTGGCGGCGCTGAACCTGACCCCACCCCTGCCGCGCCACCTGCACGCACAACTGGTGCAGGCCTTGTCCGCGGCGGGCGCCTCGGCGCTGGGCATCGACATGCTGTTTGCCGCACCCCAGTCCCCTGCGGACGATGCGGCGCTTGCGGCCGCCCTGCAAGGGCGCATGCCGGTGGTGCTGGCTGCGGCCGATGTGGCGGTCAACACGTCGCAGGTGGCGCAATACCGGCAGACCGTGCCCTCGGTGTTTCCCATGGCCCGCCAGGGCAGTGTGGCGGTGCAGCCGGATGACGATGGCGTGCTGCGTCTTGCACCCGCTCGGAGCGATGCCCTGTGGCAGGAGCTGGCGCGCAGCGGCGGGCGCAGTTTTCAGCCCCCACCCCCAGGCGCGCTGCTGCGCTACTACGCCCCCGAGGTCCCGCTGCCCTACGCCCACTACACCCAGGCGCTGGAGGCCGTCCAGGCGCTACCGGCTGCGGCCGTGCAGGGGCGCCTGGTGCTTCTGGGGCAGAACACGCCGGTGGACGGGGTCGATCAGTTCGCCACGCCCCTGCGTGCGCTGGGCGCGGGTACGCAGTCCGGCGTGCTGGTGCACGCCACGGCCCTGGTCAATGGCTTGGCGGGGGACTGGGTGGTACCCGCCCATCCGGCAGGCCCTTGGCTACAGGCCGCGCTGGCCGTGGGCTGCGTGGCCGCCTGGACCCGGCGCTGGCGCGGTGGCCGGGCGGTGCTGCTCAGTGCCGCGCTTGCGCTGTTGGCCCTGCTGGGCGGGCTGTGGGCCTACCTGGCAGGGGTGTGGTGGACGGCACTGCCCACGCTAGCGGGCCTGGCCCTGCACCTGAACGTGGGCGCCGCTGACAGCTACTGGCGCGAACACCGCCGCCGCGAACAGCTGCGCGCGGACTTTGCCCGCTACGTGCCCGCCGCCGTGGTCGATGCCCTGGTGGCCGGCGGTACCCAGCCGCAACTGCATGGCGAGCGCCGTGTGCTGACGCTGCTGTTCTCTGACCTGGCAGGCTTCACCGCCGCGAGCGAGCACCTGCCGCCCGAGGCCGTGGCCCAGGCGCTGAATGCCTACTTCTCCCGCATGACCCATACCGTGCACCAGCACGGCGGCACGCTGGACAAATTCATCGGCGACGCTGTCATGGCCTTCTGGAACGCGCCTTTGACCGACCCCCGGCACGCAGACCGTGCCCTGGCCTGCGCGCTGGCCATGCAGGCCGACATGGTGGACCTGCGGGCCCTGTGGCGGGGCACACCGTTTGCGCAGGTGCAACTGCGCATCGGCTTGCACACGGGTGAGGCGGCGGTAGGGCACCTCGGGTCGCATGAGCGCTTTACGTACACCGCCGTGGGCGACGCCGTGAACACAGCCGCGCGGCTGGAGGGCGCCAACAAGGCCTTCGGCACAGGCATCCTACTGTCGGGCGCCACACATGATGCGCTGCTGGCAATGCCTGCGGGTGCGGCCCCAGAGGTCCCGCTGATGTGGTTGGACACCGTGGTGCTGGCTGGGCGCAGCAACGGTGTGGACGTGTACACGCCGTGTGACGACGCCGCGCTGGCCTCCATCAGCCACACGCTGCGGGACCACCTTCACGCTGCGCGTTGGGCGCAGGCTCTGCAATGCTGTGCCGATGCGTGCGCGCACGCGGCCGCACAGGCCCCGCAGTGGCACGGGCAGGCGCTGCGCTGGCAGGCCCGGGTGCAGGCCCAGGCAGACACCGCGCTAGCGGACGGCCCTGCAGCGGGCGCCACAGCCGCATTCACCGCGCAGGCGCTGGACAAGACCTGAGTCCCTGGCGCAACACTTACCAGAGAGGCCCACCATGCCCATTCCCCCTGTGTCCTCCCCGTTACGCCCGGCGTGGCTCACGCCGGTGGGTATTGCCCTGTCGGCCTGGACGGCCGCCGGTGCCAGTGCGCAATGTGCCGGGTTGCCGCTGGCGCCTGACGCGGTGGCTGCGCAAATTGTGGCGCTCAGCGGCCAAGGCGAAACGCGCCCCCCGGGCACACAGCCCTGGCTGCCTGCCACACTCGCCCAGCCGTTGGGCCCGGGCGCAGACATGCGCACGCTGGCGCTGTCGTCGGCAGCGCTGCTGCTGGCGGACCGCACGCAGATCCGCATGTCGGCCAACGCGCAACTGCGGCTGTGCGAGGCACAGCCCACTCGCACCCTGCTGGAGCTGGCCGCGGGCCGTCTGTGGGCACGCACCAAAAAGGCCCCGGCCAACCTGCAACTGCAAACGCCGGCAGCGCTGGCCGTGGTGCGGGGTACCGACTGGGACGTGGAGGTGGACGGAACGGGGCGGACCACGCTCACCGTGCTGTCCGGCGCCGTCGAGTTGCGCAACGACCAGGGCAGCGTGCAGCTGGGGCCCGCCGAGCAGGGCGTGGTCGAGCCCGGCCAGGCGCCCGTCAAGCGCCTGCTGGTCCACCCCCGCGAGCGGGTGCAGTGGGTGGCCGCTTACCCGGGCGACTTGACGCGTTGGGCCGAGTTCCAGCCCGCGCAGACGGCGCCAGCCGCTCTGGCGGGGGTACGCACCGCATTGCGCGCGGGGCAGTGGGCCCAGGCGCGTGCCCTGTTGCAGGCCCTGTCGGCGCAGGAGGATGGTGGGGCTGTGGTCGAGCTGGCCCTGGCGGACCTGGAGGTGCTGGACGGCCAGCCTGACGCCGCGCAGCAGCGCCTGGCCTTGGCCTGGCAGCGCACGCAAGACCCCCGCACCGCTGCAGGCCGCGCCGACCTGCTCTTGGCGCTGGACCGCCTGCCAGAGGCGCGCACCTGGCTGGACACCACGCGGGCCGCGTCGCCCGGCTTTGCGCCACTGCTGCAGGCCGACGCCGACTGGCACCGGCTGCAAGGGCAGGGTGACGCCGCCCTGGTCTTGTACCGGCAGGCAGTGGCCCACGCGGAGGGGGATGCACAGCGGGCTGCCGCCCAGGCAGGGCTGGGCCGCGCATTGCAAGAGCGCGGAGATCTGCGCGCGGCCCGCAGTGCACTGGCCCAGGCCGTGGCCCTGGCGCCGGAGCATGCGGCCTACCGGGGCGAAGCCGCCACGGCGGCCATCGAAGCCCTGCGCCTGTCCGAGGCGCGCACCGACCTGGATGCCGCGCTGGCGCAGTCGGGCGACGACTACGTGGCCCTGGCGGCTGCCGGACTGCTGGCGCTGCGGCAAGGCGATGCCGAGGCCGCCCGCACCGCGCTGCTCAAGGCCCTGGTGATCGAGCCGCGATACGCCCGCGCACAGGTGTGGCTGGCGGTGGCCGAATACACGCTGGGCGAACGCGCTGCAGCGCTGGACGCGCTGGACCGCGCCCGCCTGGCCGACGCGCGGGACCCGCTGCCTTGGCAGGTGGAGGCCATGCTGCGCAACGACAGCGGCGAGCCCGTGGCGGCCATGGCCGCCGCGCGCGAGGCACTCACCCGGCTGCCCTATCTGAAGTCGCTCAACCCGCTGGCCTCGGACAGCCAGGGCTCGGCCAACCTGGGCAAGGCGCTGGGTGACTTCGGTATGGAGCACTGGGCACGGGCCTATGCCAGTGCGTCGTACTACCCGCTGTGGGCCGGCAGCCACTTCTTTCTGGCCGACCGGTACGAGAGCGACTTCAGCCGCCGCTCCGAGCTGTTCCAGGGCTACCTCACCGACCCCACCGTGTTTGGCGCCAGCGACAAGCGCGCGCCCCTGCTGCTGTCGGAAGGCCGTGAAACATCCGCGGGCGTGAGTGCCGAGCGCAACCCGCTGCGCCACAACGCCACGGCTGACATGGGCTACCGTGGGTTCGCTGCCAGCAGCGTGCCTGTGGCCTGGCTGGTGCGGGCCAACGATGTGCAGATGTGGCCCCGCGAAGGCCCCGCGGCCACGCAGTACCGCCTGTCATCGCCCGGAGTGGATCTGGCGCTGGGTGTGCGGCCCAACGAGAGCCTGTCGCTGTTCGCGCTGCACGGTGACACCACCTTGCGCTACCGCTTTCCGCAGGGGCTGGACTTTGGCAACGGCATCACCTTCACCGGCGGCGCCGAGACGCGCACCCGCCGCACCGACCTGGGCGCTGCGTGGCGCTGGTCGGCCGACAGCCAGACCTGGTTCAAGGTGCATAGCGGGCGCCAGACCTCCGGCCTGGTGCTGGACGATGCGCGCTGGGGCCCCCAGGACTACCGCTATGCCAGTGACGAGCAGGGCCTGTTCCTGCGCCACACCGTGCTGTGGGGCGCGCACCGCCTGAGCGTGGGCTGGGAGGGCGTGGGCAGGGATACCGTCAGCGCGATCTCTGACCCCGGTATCACCACGCCGCGCACCAACACCGAGCGCTACCACATGCCCTGGGTGGCGGGCGAATGGCGCAGCGGTGCCTGGACCTGGATGGCCGAGGCGTACTGGCCCCGGTTCACCACCCGGCAGCGCGACCGTTATGCCGACACAGCGACGGGACAAGACCTGCTGCCCGTGCAGGACGACGGCGCGGCGCACCACCACCGGCTGCTGCCGCGCCTGGGCGCCAGCCTGCGCCTGGGCCCGGGCCGCGCACTGCATTGGGCCTGGCAGGAGAGCGTGCGGGCGCCCGGCACGCACACCCTGTCGCCCGTCGCCACGGGCGCCATTGCCGTGGACAACCAGTACCTGCTTGCGGGCAGCTACGCCCGCAAGCACGCGGTGCAACTGGACTGGGAGGCCAGCCCTACCACCTTCTGGGGTGCCAGCCTGTCGGGGCAGCGCATCAGCAACCTGGTGGCCGCCAACGGTCGCCTGTTTGCACAGAACACGGGTGCGCTGTTCGACAACGTGGCCACCATCGCGCCCGTGGTGCTCAATGCCCAGACCACGCTCAACACCTATGAGGAAACGCCCCTCTTCGGGCAGGGGCAGCTGGCGCAGGCCACGGTGTCTGTCAACCATTTGCTGGGTCCGCGCTGGAGCGTGCTGGGCAGCTACATCCACACCACATCGCGCAACACCGGGGCGGGTCTGGAGGGGCGCTGGCTGCCCGGCTTTGCCCGCCATGTGGTGCTGGGCCAGACCACGTGGCGGCACGAGGCGCGCAGCTTCTCGCTGCTGCGCCTGACCTGGCGCGGCATGCGCTACAGCGATGAGGCCAACACCGTGCAACGCGCCCCGGGCTGGAGCCTGGACCTGGCCCATGGCTGGGAGTCGCAGGACCGGCGCTGGAGCTTTACCGGCACGGTGCAGACCGGGCTGCGCACCGGAGAGCGCCCCACGCTGTGGGCCCTGGTGCGGTACCGGGACTGAAGGGGCGCCCAGTGTGCAGAGGGCGCCTTTACCGGGTGATGGAGGGGTGTTTGAGGCCTTTTTGGCCGGTAGCGATAGTGCGATATGCCCAAATAGCTATCAAAAATGTAGCAAATAGACGTTGAAAGGCGTACAAAAAAAGCCCGCAGCCTTGCGGCTCGGGCTGTGTGCTTTGCACGGGGCGCGCCGTGCGCGTGGGGGGCGCGGGCTTATGCAGCGGCGGCTTCGGCCAGCGCCTGCAGGGCGGCCGTCACCTCGGCGGCGTTCACGCCATCCACCGGCGCCAGACGCGGGGCCAGGGTCTGCAGGGCTGCGCTGTCCTTTTGCAACTGGGCAATCGCCTGGCCGGCCTCCTTGGGCGCGTCGAAGCCCGTGCTCTGCAGCAGCAGGCGGCCGTCGGCGGTCACGAGCTTGAAGTAGAACTTGCCGTCGGCCTCGCGGTACTGCTTGAAAGCGGGCAGTGCGGCCTTGGCGGCCTTGGCCGGTTTGGCGGCTGTGCTGGCCTGCACCAGGCTGCGCAGGCCCACGGCGCTGCGCAGTTCGCGGATGAAGGGGGTGGCCAGCGCGCGGGCGCGCTCGGCGCCGGCCAGCAGGGTTTGCTCGATGCGGGCGGGGTTGTGGATGAGTTCCTCGTACTGCGCGCGCATGGGGGCGATCACCTGGTCCACGCGCTCCAGAAGCAGGTGCTTGGCGTCGCCCCAGGCAATGCCGTCGGCATAGGCCTTGCGCAGGGCCTCGGTCTCTTCGGGCGTGGCAAAGGCCTGGTAGATCTGGAACAGGGCCGAGCCTTCGACTTCTTTGGCCTCGCCGGGCGCGCGCGAGTCGGTCAGGATGCCGCCGATGAGCTTTTGCAGCTGGGCGCGCGAGCTGAACAGCGGAATGGTGTTGTCGTAGCTCTTGCTCATCTTGCGGCCGTCCAGCCCGGGCAGAGTGGCCACATGGTCGTCGATGGCCGCCTCGGGCAGCACGAAGTGCTCGCCATACAGGTGGTTGAAGCTGGCCGCCATGTCGCGGGCCATCTCGATGTGCTGGATCTGGTCGCGGCCCACCGGCACCTTGTGAGCCTTGAACATCAGAATGTCCGCGCCCATCAGCACCGGGTACATGAACAGGCCTGCGGTCACGCCGTCGTCCTGCTCGCGCCCGGCGGCGGTGTTCTTGTCCACGCTGGCCTTGTAGGCGTGGGCGCGGTTCAGCACGCCCTTTCCGGTCACGCAGGTCAGCAGCCAGGTCAGCTCGGGAATCTCTGGGATGTCGGACTGGCGGTAGAACGTGACCTTCTCGGGGTTGAGCCCTGCGGCCAGCCAGCTGGCTGCGATCTCCAGGCTGTGCTGCGCTCAGCGCAGCAGGGCCGTCAGCGGGGTGAGCAACAGGTTGATGGCGGTGTAGCCCACGGCCATCAGGGGGCGCAGCCACAGCGTGCCCACCACCCCGGCGATCACCAGGCCCATCACGATGAAAAAGCCCCAGGGCTCGATGCGCGACACCATGTGCGCCTGCCGCCAGGGCAACAGGCCCACCAGGATGCGCCCGCCATCGAGCGGTGGCAGCGGAAACAGGTTGAAGGCCCACATCACCAGGTTGACCATGACCCCGGCGCGTGCCATTTCCAGAAAGAAGCGCTCCTCGATCCCCGTGCCCACCAGCACCACCAGCAGCACGGCCCAGGCGATGGCCTGGATGAAGTTGGACGCGGGCCCGGCCAGAGCCACCCACACCATGTTCTTCTTGGGGTTGCGCAGATTGCCAAAGTTGACCGGCACCGGCTTGGCATAGCCGAACAAAAAGGCGCCCGAGGTTGCAAAGTACAGCAGCAGCGGCATCAGGATGGTGCCGACCGGGTCGATGTGCTTGAAAGGGTTGAGCGTGATGCGCCCCATCATGTATGCGGTGTTGTCGCCAAAGTGGCGCGCCGCGTAGCCATGTGCCGCCTCGTGCACGGTGATGGCAAACAGCACCGGCAGGGCGTAGATCAGAACGGTTTGGATGAGATTGGAGGTGTCCACGCCGGGATTGTCTCAGACGCCCCGCTGTCCCCGGCGTTGCCAGGGTGACCCGGCGGGTGTTCAGGCGCCGGGCGGCAACCGCGTATTGTGGGTTGTACGTATGCCGACCGGTCTCCAGGCGCGGTGTTCGTTGCTAGCATCAACCTCTTGCCCGCAGCCCGTGCCAGTTTGCGCGAGTTCGTGCCCTTTGGCGCGCAGCGCTGCGCGGCGGCCCCTCCCATAACGACATACAACAGGCCTGGAGACATTGAAGCCATGTGGAACAACTTGAAGATCGGAACGCGCCTGTTGCTGGCGTTTGGCGGCCTCGCACTCGTCGTGCTGCTGCTGATGGTGATGGCGCTGTCCGGCATCGGCGGTGCCGAGCAGGCTCTCCAGGGCGCCACGCCCCCGTCCCAGGCGGCGCTGGCACAGCTGCAAAGTGCGCGCAACTGGGTCATCGGTTGCAGTGTGGTGGTGTTTGTGCTGGCCCTGGTGGCCACGCTCAGCCTGCGCGCCAGCATCGTGGCGCCGCTCAACCAGGCCATCCTGATTGCCGAAACGGTGGCGTCTGGCGACCTGAGCCAGGAGTTCAACTCCGACCTGGAGGGCGACTTTGGCCGCCTGCTGGGCGCGCTGGGCACCATGGAGGACACGCTGACCGACCTGGTGTCCCGCATCAAGCAAAGCACTGATTCGATCACCGCCTCTGCGGCAGACATTGACCACGGCAACACCGACCTGTCGCGCCGCGCGGAAGACCAGGTGTCGTCCCTGACCGAGACGGCGGCCAGCATGGAGCAGTTGACGGCCACCGTGCGCCAGAACGCCGAACGGGCCCATTCGGCCAGCGGCCTCGCCGTGCAGGCATCGGCGATTGCCGAGCAGGGCGGGTCGGTGGTGGGCGAAGTGGTGCAGACCATGCAGGCCATCAGCGGCAGCTCGCGCAAGATCGTGGACATCATCCAGGTCATCGAAGGCATCGCCTTCCAGACCAACATCTTGGCACTCAACGCTGCGGTGGAGGCCGCGCGTGCTGGCGAGCAGGGCCGTGGCTTTGCCGTGGTGGCCAGCGAGGTGCGTAACCTGGCCCAGCGCAGCGCGGTGGCTGCCCGCGAGATCAAGGCGTTGATCAGCGCGTCGGTCGAACAGGTCGAAAGCGGCGCTGGTCAGGTGGGCAAAGCGGGCAAGACCATGGAAGAGATCGTTGGCGCCGTGGGCCAGGTCAGCGCGCTGCTGGGTGAAATATCCACTGCCCTGCGTGAGCAGAGCGAAGCCATCAGCCACGTCAACGTGGCGGTGTCGCACATGGATGGCAGCACGCAGGAGACGGCCTCGCTGGTGCAGCATGCGGTGAGCACGGCGTCGGCCCTGTCGGCGCAGGCCCGCGACCTGGAGCAGGCGGTCGGAGCGTTCAAGCTGTGATGAGTCTCTGAGCCGCCGCGCGGCTCTCCCTTCTAGGGCGCATTACCGGCGGCAAGGCGAAGCCCGCTGCACGGCAGCGAATGTACAGGGCGTGGCGCAGCTCTTTCGGCGAGCTCTTTCAGTGGGCTTTTTTAGGGGGCTTACAGCCCCAGCGCCTGCAGGCTGCCGCGGCCTTCGCGCACCACCACCAGGTCGCCGCCGGTGCCCATGGGGGTCAGGTCCACCACCGTCGTGGGCTCCAGCGGGCAGGCCCCGGAATCCACGATGGCATCCACCAGCTTTTCGTAGCGCTCGCGGATTTCCTGCGGGTCGTTCAGGGGCTCGGTCTCGCCCGCTGGGATCAGCGTGGTGGCCAGCAGCGGGGCGCCGTGCAGCTCCAGCAGCAGCTGCAGGCCTTTGCGGTCGGGCACCCGCAAGCCAATGGTCTTGCGCGAGGGGTGGCTCACGCGGCGGGGCACTTCCTTGGTGGCTTCGAGGATGAAGGTGTAGGGGCCCGGCGTGCCCAGCTTAAGCAGGCGGTACTGGCGGTTGTCCACCCGCGCGTAGTTGGCCAGCTCCGACAGGTCGCGGCACAGCAGGGTGAGGTGATGTTTTTCGTCCACCTGGCGGATGCGGCGCAGGCGGTCTACCGCGTCCTTGTCGTCGAGGTGGCAGACCAGCGCGTAGCTGGAGTCCGTGGGCACGGCCACTATGCCGCCCTTTTGCAGCAGCAGTGCGGCCTGCTTGAGCAGCCGGGGTTGCGGGTTGTCGGGATGGGCTTCGAAGTACTGGGCCATGGAGCAGGTTCTCAGTGATGCGTGGCGCTGCGTGTGGGTGTCTTGCCGGGTGGCAGGTCGTCCAGGGGGCGGCTGGCGCGGCTGCGGCAGCGCGGGGTCATCGCAAAATCCGGTCGGAAAGCAGTTCCCACACGGGGGTCAGTGCACCGGGCAGCAAGGGAAGCGTGCCCAGGTCGGTGTGCGATTCGTCGGGGCTGTGGAAGTCGCTGCCACGCGATGCGGCCAGGCCAAACTCCTGCGCCATGTCGGCATAGGTCACGTACTCGGCCGCGCTATGGCTGCCCGTGACGACCTCGACCGCCCGGCCACCGTGCTGCTTGAACTCGGAGAACAGTGCGAATTCTTCGTTGGCGCTGAACTTGTAGCGCGCGGGGTGGGCGATTACCGCCATGCCCCCCGCCTGCGTGATCCAGCGCACAGCGTCGCCCAGGCTGGCCCAGCGGTGGGGGACATAGCCGGGCTTGCCTTCGGTCAGGAACCTGCGAAACACCTCGGAGGTGTCCTTGCACACGCCGGTTTCGACCAGAAACCGCGCGAAATGGGTGCGCGAGATGAGGGTCGGGTTGCCCACAAACTGCAGCGCCCCTTCGTAGGCGCCCTTGATGCCCACCTGGGCCAGCTGGGCCGCCATCTCCTGCGCCCGTTCGCCGCGCCCGCCGCGTGTGGCGGCCAGGCCCTGGGCCAGCTGGGCGTCGTCGGGATCAAAGCCCAGGCCGACGATGTGGACGGTGGTGTCGGCAAAGGTGACCGAAATCTCGGTCCCGGTGAGGTACGCCATGCCCTGGGCCCGGGCGGCGGCGGCAGCGCGGTGCTGGCCGCTGATTTCGTCATGGTCCGTCAACGCCCACAGCTCGACCCCGTTGGCTTTGGCCCGTGCGGCCAGGTTTTCAGGCGTGAGGGTTCCGTCGGAAACGACGGAATGGCAGTGCAGGTCGGCGTTGAGGATGGAAGTCACCAACCCATTTTAGGCTTTGCGCTGCCAGCCGCCGCAGCGGTGCTTGTACCGATGAGTATGCGGGTTTGTACCGATAGGTCCGAGGCCTGCTGAAGCAACGGGCTGGCGTAGGCTTACGGCCGACATTGGATGTAATCGAATGTTTCATGGTGGCGAACGGCCGACCATGAAGAACGATCCACGAGGAAAAGAGCCATGCAATTTGACAATATCCGCGTCTCCCGCAAGCTGTGGGGCGTCTTTCTGGGGCTCATGATTGCCATGTTGCTGCTGTCTGCATTTGCGCAGAACCGGGGCAACTCGTCGATGTCGGCGGCCATGGACGCCGTGGTCGAGATCGAGGCCCGCATCTCGGCTGCCGTGCGCTGGCGGGGCGCCACCGAAACCGCCGTCACCATGGTCATGGGCGGCGCGGTGACTACCGATTCAGTGCTGGCCGAGCAGTACGGTGCCAAGGTCAAGGAGATCATTGGCAACATCAACAAGGTGCAGGAAGGCATCGTGGCGGCTGCCACCGCGCCCGAGGAAAAAGCCTCGCTCGACAAGGTGCTGGAGGCACGCAAGGCCGTGCTGGCTGCCACTGCCAAGACCTGGGACCTGAAGGGCGCGGGCGACGCCGTGGCCACCCAGCGCTATGCGGACGAGGAGTTCGCCCCCCTGGTCACCAAGTACCTCAAGGCGCAGGACGACTTTGTGACCACGCTCGAAAAGCGCCGCGACGTGATCCGTGCCGAAGCCACCCAGCGCCGCATTGAATACGCCATCACCGGCATCATCAGTTCCATGGTGCTGATGGCCGCCGGCCTGTTCCTGGCCTGGAAGCTGGTGCGCTCCATCACCTTGCCGCTGAACGAAGCGGTCGAGACCATCGATGCCATTGCAGCAGGTGATCTGACGCGCGAGCTGCAATCCACCCGCAAAGACGAGTTCGGTCACATGCTGCGCTCGCTGTCGGCCATGTCGGCACGGCTGCGCGGGGTGGTGAGCGAAGTGCGCCAGGGGGTGGACTCGGTCTCGTCGGCGTCGGTGGAGATTGCCAACGGCAACCACGACCTGTCGGCGCGCACCGAACAGACCGCCTCCAACCTGGAAGAGACGGCAGCCAGCATGGAACAACTCACTGCCACCGTGAGCCAGTCGGCCGACACGGCCCGCCAGGCCAACCAGCTCGCTGGCACGGCCGCCCAGGCGGCAGCGCGGGGCGGCGAAGTGGTGAGCCAGGTGGTCACCAGCATGCAGCAGATCACTGACAGCAGCCGCAAGATCAGCGACATCATCGGCACCATCGATGGCATCGCCTTCCAGACCAACATCCTGGCGCTGAACGCAGCGGTGGAAGCCGCCCGAGCGGGCGAGCAAGGCCGTGGGTTTGCAGTGGTAGCCAGCGAAGTGCGCAGCCTGGCCCAGCGCAGTGCCGAGGCCGCCAAGGAGATCAAGACCCTGATCAGTGCCAGCGTGGAGAACGTGGAATCGGGCTCGGCCCAGGTGGCACAGGCCGGGCAAAGCATGGAAGAGATCGTTGCCAGCGTGCAGCGCGTGAGCGACCTGATCGGCGAGATCACCGCCTCGGCCACCGAGCAGCGGGACGGCATCGCACAGGTCAACCAGGCGGTCACGCACCTGGACCAGATGACGCAACAGAACGCAGCGCTGGTGGAAGAATCCACGGCCGCAGCCGCCTCGATGCGCGATCAGGCGCAGCACCTGGCGGAAGTGGTGTCGGTCTTCAACGTGGGCGCGGTGGCGACCCGGGCGCCGGCAGCGGCGCCCCGGGCCGCAGCACCTGCCCACGCACCACGGCCTGCAGTGGCCAAGGCAACCGCCAGCGCGCCCCGCGTGGCGTCGTCCGCAGCAGCCCCCAAGGCACCTGCGCCAGCACGCCTGCCTGCCGCCAAGGCCCCTGCGCCCGCCGGCAAGGTGGCGGCGCAGGGAGGTGATGACGATTGGGAAAGCTTCTAAATCGATAGCTGCCAGCGTATGACTATCAAGCGCAGGCGGCCATTTGGATGATCGGCCAGCCGATCGGTTGGACAGCAAGGCAGCTTTGGCTGTCTTTTTTGTTTCGGTGTACTACGCAAGGATTTTCCAATTCCCTTTGTCAACGTACGCCTCGCGCGCCGCGATCCCGAAAAATGCCCCTTCAGGTTTCTGTAGTTGGGGAGGGCGGTGAGCCAATCACGCCGATCTGTAAACGTTGCGAACGGCTCAGGCTAAGAGGCGGTTCAACAGATGAAGTCTGTTTTGACACCCAACCAAGCGCTCTGGCTAGTGGCTATAGCTTGCCTGGCTCAATTTTTGATTTTTGTATCAAAAATGTGTACTATTACAAAAATTTTGATGCAAATATCAATTGCAAACCCTCCAAGAACTCGGTGAGGCCGTCGCCACACGTCGCAAGCTGCTAGGCCTTAAGCAGGGCGAGGTAGCGGCGCAGGCTGGCGTGACGGCTGAATCCCTGTCCCGCTTTGAGCGCGGCAGGTCGGCCGAATTTGGCTCTCGCAAGCTGCTGGCCGTGCTGGCCGTGCTGGGGGCCGAGCTGGACATCGTCGTGCAAGGTCAGGCAGGCAACCTGGACGAACTGCGCCGCGAACGCGCGCAGACCCCAGCCCCCCGCGCGGCCAGCGCAGCTGATGCCCCCAGCACATTCAACAAAACGGGGAGCCGGTAATGCAGTTGTCCGTCTACGTGCTGGGCCGCGAAGTGGCCACGCTCGAACAATCCGGCGACTTCAAAAGCGTGCTCACCTACCACCCGCACGTGGCGGCAGACGACTTTGTCTCCCTCACCATGCCTGTGCGGCTGGAAAGCTACGTGTGGGACGACCAGCTCCCGCCCGTGTTGCAGATGAACCTGCCCGAGGGCTACCTGCTGCAGGCGCTGCAAGAGCAGTTTGGCCCGCACATTGGCGCCAGCCCCATCGCTTTGCTGTCCGTCATTGGCCGCAACATGGTGGGGCGCCTGCAAGTGGCTGCACCCGGCGCGCAGCTCAACGAACTCACCCAGCCCATCGAAGTGGCCGCGCTGCTCAAAGGCGACAACTCCGAGGCCGCCTTTGCCGCGCTGGTGCGCCAGCACGCCACCAGCGGCGTATCGGGCGTGGTGCCCAAGTTTCTGGACGCGCAGGCTGTACCCGCATCCTCTCAAGCGGGCGCCTCATCTCCATCCGTTCAGGCTGAGCCTGTCGAAGCCCCCCACCAGCCCCACCCCGCCCTTGGCCCCCACTCCAAAGCCAGCCTCACCACCCGCCGCCACATCATCAAAGGCTCCAGCGCCCAGCTGCCCTTTGTTGCGCTCAACGAGCACCTGTGCATGCAGGTGGCCCGCCGGGTCATGCCCGCCGCCCTCACCGAGGTGTCGGACGACGGCCAGGCCCTGGTGGTGCACCGCTTTGATGTGGACGAACATGGCCAGCCCCTGTGGGGCATGGAGGACTTTTGCAGCCTGCTGGGCCTGCGCCCCGCCGCCAAATACGACACCACCTGGGAGCGCATCGCCAAAGCTGTGCGCGACCACGTGCCCGGCGCACAGCGGCTGGCCACCTTTCGCCAGCTGGCCACCACCTTGCTGCTGACCTACGCCCTGCGCAACGCCGACTGCCACGCCAAAAACCTGGCCCTGCTCTATACCAGCCGGGCCAACGCCCACCTTTCACCCGCCTACGACATGCTTACCACCAGCGTGTACGCAGGCTTTCAGCACAACCCGCCCGCCATCGACTTCATGGGCAAACGCACCTGGGCGCCGGGCAAAAACCTGCAAAAGTTCATCGCCGCCACCTTTGGCATCCAGCCCAAAGAGCAACAGCACATGGTGCAAGCCATCAGCGACGCCGTGGCCGATGTGGCGCCCCAGGTGCGCCAGGCCATGGCCCAGCACCCCGGGTTTGAAGACATTGGCAAGCCGCAACCGCTACCGAGCCCCAACAAGGCGATTTGGTCGGCGGCGGTGAGAACACCCCGCAGCGCCCCAGCCAGCTTGGCTTTGCCACCTACCGCGTCAACGACTACGACCTGCACATCCAGCACAACGAGGCGGTGGAGCTGGCCTGCCAGCACCTGGGCGTGGCGCGCACGCGCACCGATGTGTTTTTTGACGGTACGCAGGGCGGGCGGTTGGTGAAGATCGTGCCTTTTAACCACCCCTTGACCCCGCTGGACCTGGAGGCCGTGCGCGACGAGCTGAAAACCCGCCCCAGCGAAGAGCGCGATGTGATGGTGGTGTGCCTGGGCTGGCAGCTGGACGCCCGCGCCTGGGTGGATGCCTACAACCGCAACCGCCCGGTGAACAAGCTGCATGTGGTGGAGCTGCGCACCGACCGCAAGCTGGGCGGCATCATCAAACACGAGCCACTGACGGCACAGGCGAGCGCGCAGCGCGAAGGCGAGCAGCTGATTGTGGAAGTGACGGACGTGGTCTCGCCCACGATCATGCAGCGGCTCAACCTGGAGCAAGGCGTGTTCCGTGCGCAGATTACCGACTGGCGGGCGGTGGTGGATTGCATCCTGATCGACCCCGCGTACAACGGCCAGGTGTTCAACGTGGCCTTGGCCGATGTGCCCGAGCGCAAGCAGGACTTGGTGGCAGGCCGCTACGAACTGCCCGCACCGCCCGCAGGCAGCACGGTGGCGGTGAAGATCATCGACATGCTGGGCGAGGAGCTGGTGTTGACGCTGCCAGTGTGAGTTAGCGTGCGGGGCACTTGCAACGCTGGGTAGGCTGCTGTGGTGAAAATTATTTTGCTATTAAAAGCATAGCTTTTCGCGCTTATTTATCAAGCGCTGGAGGCTAATTTGGCTTGTTTTGGTGCATGCCTTGGAGTCACCCCGTTGGCCTGGGCCTGTCGAAGGGCCTTTGAATTAAGCGCCCTGGCTTCGACGGGCTCAGCCTGAACGGTTGGGGTGCGCGCCCCGGCTTCGACAGGCTCAGCCCGAACGGGCGGAGGATGGTTTTGATTCCACCACAGGCCTTGGCTACTGGTGGCTGTGTTCAATCTGTAGCCACCCAGTTATCCAGCAGCAGGCCGGGCACCTTTGCAAATTCGCGGGTGTTGTTCGTTACCAGCAGGGCATGCTGGCTCAAGGCATGGGCGGCGATCATGGTGTCTAGCGCGCCAATGGGGGTGCCGCTGCGCTCCAGGGCGGCGCGCAATTCGCCGTAGGCCCATGCGGCGGCGTCGCCAAACGGCAAGATGGCGAGCGGGGCCAAAAACATCTCCAGCGCTTGGCGGTTGCGGGCTGAGCCGCTTTTGGCTACGCCGTAGGCCAGCTCGGCAGCCACCACGCTGCATATCCCAATGTCGCCCATGCGGTATTGCTGAAACCGCGTCAGCACGGCGGGCGGCTTGGCGTTGATGATGTAGATGCAGATGTTGGTGTTGAGCAGGATCATGGCTTGATCTCTGCACGCGCTTGGATGGCTGCGCGTTGCTGTTCTTCGGGTTGTTCGCGGGTGAGGGTGAAGCCGGGTTCAAAGGCATCGAGCCCAGCTTGCAGTGTTTGCCAGGGGTTATCTGCGGGCAGCAGCAGCACGCCGTTGCCAAAGTGCTTGACGACGACTTCGGTGCCTGCAAAGCGGTATTCCTTGGGCAGCCGCACGGCTTGGCTGCGACCAGATTGGAAGAGGCGTGCGGTGTCCACGGCGGGGCTCCTGAGTTGGTAACTATCAATAGTAGCTACCAGAAGGTGGTTTTGTCCAGCGTGGAGGCGTCAGGTTTTAGGTTGCTATGGATTGAATAGCTGCTTGCGCTTGACCATTAAGCGCTGGGTGCCCATTTGGCTTGATGTGTAGCGGTCGGTGGATTGACCTGGAGCGTACCGAAGTAGGCCAGACGAGCGCCCATGCTTCGACGGGCCCAGCCCGAGCGGGCGGTGTAGGGCATGGCTACACCTGTGCCCCTTCCACCAGAAACTGCACCTTGCGCTCGCCCTTCCACTCGTTCACATCCAGGCGGAAGGCCAGCAGCACCCGGGCGGGCAACTGCTCTGTGTGACCGAACCAGATGGCATCCACGGGGTTGCCCTGGTGGATGAGCTTGAGCGACAGGTGGTTCTTGGCCTCACCCACCAGGCGCTGACTCACGATCTGCACCTCTTCGCTGAAGGTCGGGGGCGCAAAGCCCTGGCCCCATACCTCGCGGTGCAGGGTGTCCACGATGTCGGCGCGGCAGTATTCAGGGGCCAGCGGGCCGTCGGTTTCGATGCGGCGGGTGAGGGTGGCGGCGTCCAGCCATTCCTGCGCGACCTGGGCAAACGCCTGCTCGAAGACGTCGAACGATTCCTCGGCCACTGTGCAACCCGCCGCCATGGCGTGGCCGCCGAACTTGAGGATCACGCCCGGGTGGCGTTTGGCCACCAGATCCAGCGCGTCGCGCAGGTGAAAGCCGGGGATGGAGCGGCCCGAGCCTTTGAGTTCGTGCTCTTTGCCCGGCGCGCTGCTGGCTGCAAACACGAAGGTGGGGCGGTGCAGCTTGTCCTTGATGCGGCTGGCCACGATGCCGACCACGCCTTCGTGAAAGTCGGGGTCGAACACGCTGATGGCGGGCGGGGGCTCCTCGCTCTCGTCAAACAGGCTCTCGGCCATCAGCATGGCCTGCTCGCGCATGCCGCCTTCGATGTCGCGGCGCTCGCGGTTGATGCCGTCCAGCGTGGCGGCCAGCTCGGCAGCGCGGGCGGTGTCGTCGGTCAGCAGGCATTCGATGCCCAGCGTCATGTCCGCCAGGCGGCCTGCGGCGTTGATGCGCGGGCCCAGGGCAAAGCCGAAATCGAAGGTGGTGGCCACGGGCGCCTTGCGGCCAGCGGCATGGAACAGGGCGGCGATGCCCGCGGGCATCTGCCCCGCGCGGATGCGCTTGAGGCCCTGGGCGACCAGGCGGCGGTTGTTGGCGTCGAGCTTGACCACGTCGGCCACGGTGCCCAGCGCCACCAGCGTGAGCAGCGGGTCGAGCTTGGGTTGGCTGGCGGCGTCAAACACGCCACGCGCACGCAGTTCGGCGCGCAGGGCCAGCAGCACATAAAACATCACGCCCACCCCGGCCATGGACTTGCTCTCGAACGGGCAGCCGGGCTGGTTGGGGTTGACGATGGCATCGGCGGCGGGCACTTCGGGGCCGGGCAGGTGGTGGTCGGTCACCAGCACCTGCAGGCCCAGCGCCTTGGCTTCGGCCACGCCGTCCACGCTGGCGATGCCGTTGTCCACGGTGATGAGCATGTCGGCCCCGCGCTCCGCTACGCGGCGGGCGATGGAAGCGGTCAGGCCATAGCCGTCGGTCACGCGGTCGGGCACCAGGTAGTCCACATTTTGGGCGCCCAGCAGCCGCAGGCCGCGCACGCCCACGGCGCAGGCGGTGGCGCCGTCGCAGTCGTAGTCGGCCACGATGGTGAGCCGTTGGTTCTGCGCCATGGCATCGGCCAGCAGGCGGGCGGCCGCGTCAATGCCCTTCAAGCCCTGGTCGCCACTGGGCAGCAGCAGGCGGCCCAGGCCATCGTCCAGCTCGTCCTTGGCCCGCACACCGCGCGCGGCGTACAGGCGCGCCAGCAGCGGGTGCACGCCGGCCTGCTCCAGCGCCCAGGCGGCGCG
>JADHED010000827.1_pt1 | contig 31113 bp, 33 predicted proteins | sample 8952041 | NCBI WGS metagenome assembly JADHED01 (sample SAMN16124423, study PRJNA663239) | bioreactor sludge metagenome | isolation source: sludge (control) | place: India:Bengaluru | collected 2018-09-08
CGGATTCCCGCGCTCCTCCTAACGCCGGTGTCACGCATGGGTAAAGGTCAGCCGTCATAGGGAGAGATCTTCTCCGATACGTTCCGCTACGCCCTGGCGAGTTTCACCACCACTTTGAATATCAGATAATCGACTTCCGTGCGCGACGATTTCCCGGAGGAAACAAAGCGACAACTGGCCGGGCGTGTAGCGCATCGCTGCTCTCGCCCAGGATGCCGTGCCCCAACCGCTGGCCCTGGAGACACTGATCGAAAGACGGTCAACATCGGAGTTGCCGCCCACATCACCGCTGCATCCCCGGGTGGCCCCAGGTACGACGCGTCTCTCACGGCGGAGCAGAGACGGCACCCGGACAATGGCATATGGCTCTGCCAGAACGACGCAAAACTGATCGACGACGATGAGGGTAGGTACCCGACGTTTCTCCTGCGAGGTTGGAAATACGACGCTGAACAGGAAGCGCGAGAGAAGATTGGTCGACCAGAGCCGGATGTTTCCGTGACGGATAAGATCGAAGAATTCTCCCGTCTCATTCTTACGAATAACGCCCCGCTCCTCGTAGATCGAATGCGACAGGACATCCAGAAGGTCAACCCCGATTTCCGTGCCTCCATCGCCTTCGACGAAGGGAAGACCACGTACGCGTTCCGCCTTCGTGATGGCTTGGCGGAAGCTCCCGCGGGCACGCTCACTTTCCCCGACACCGATGCCGGCCGCGAAGGGTGGCGGAAGTGGCGCGAGGTCCAGGACTACGGGCACGCCCGGGAGTTTTCGACAGGGGAATTCACGTTCAAACCGCACGTCCGGATTCCTGGGATCGAGCGGATCACGGAGAACCCCTCCAGCGCCCACCTCAGCGTCGGATCGGTCCGTACAGGCCACGCTGAACACGTCCGAATCGATGGGATGTTCCAAGGCCGCCGCTCGTCGTACATACCGTTCACGTTCCTCCGGGTGTCGCGTTCTGGAGCTGTCGAAAGTGAGGTGGAGTTGTCTGGCGGCGTATTCCCGGGCCGCTGGACGATTACCTGGCCGAGAGATGAGCGAACAACGCCTCGTTCGCTCCTCGAATTCGCTCTTCCAGAGCACCCTCCGAGCGTGGCACGCCCTCTGCTGTCCCTCGCGCGCGGCATTGCGGAAGGGGCAGTCATCGAGATCGTCTCACTCGCTACCGGGCGACCTCTCCTCGGATTTACTTCTCATATGGCGATCAATCTCGAGACCATCGAAGTCTGGGAGGAGATGCTCGACTGGCTCATCGCGATCAACACTGCATGCCGATGTGATCTCCGCTTCCCGGCTGTGCTCGACTCCGACACCCTCGACACTGCGTGGCTGGTTGCGACGGGCCTGAGTGGCGGTCGCCCGATGGTCGTTCCGGACGGCCCCGTGACGTTGTCTGGAGACATCCCGGAGGCAGTGAGGCTCGCCTGGACACGTGGCGAGAGGCCCTCCCTCGTTCTTCCCCAAAGAGAATTCGAACTCCTGGGACGGACGTTGAACATCCCCGGCATTCGGGTGATCTGCCACCAAGCCGCTCCAGCCCAGGACGGATGGGAGGCGGCGGTGAACGAAGGAGGCGTCGCCGTCGCGGTTGAGTACGTTCTCTACGACTTCTCTCGCTGTGACTTGACCCGGGTGACGCTCTCGGAGCCGAACGAAACCTGTCGCTAACGACGAACAGAGGGTCCCCTGGGGAGTTCTCCGAATTCAAGCCAGAGACGCCATCGGACGGACTTCCACGCGAAGGGGCATCCCGGCCAGTTCCTTGGGTAGCTCAGGGACGATTGTTCCCTCGAGGATCGCGATCACGACTTCCGTTGGGTAGACAACAACGCCCATGAAGTAGAACTCCGGAACGTGCTCGTGGAGGTACTTTAGGACCTCGTTCCCAATCCGCTCGGCTTCAATCGCGTTCATCCGACGTTCGGGAGTCTCGCTCGGTCGGCGCATGGGATGTAGGGGTGAAAGAGGAGGCGTCGACATTGCATCGACATTCGCAGTATACGCACCAGATGCGCCCTCCGCAGCGCGTCCGCGCAACTGAGGGAGTGCGCCTCCGCTGAGGAGAAGGCCTCGTTTTCATTGTGAGGCCGGTACGCGCGCTGTATAAACGAACTGTTCACTTCCTCCTTCCGTATGTCGTCTGACTCCCTCGGCCCCGGTGCGAACGCCGCGAATGACACCCCACGGGAAGCCGCACTGGCATCACACGAACGGGCCGAGATCCCCATTGTGATCAATCGCGTCTCTCCAGAGCAAATCCACGACCTCCTTGCCGAGGGCCAGCAGCTTGCACGGACCCTGAGGAAGGAACTCGAGCCGCTCGTCGAGATCACTGCCCGCGAGCTGTTCTTCGTGGTACGAGCGCCTTCGCGTTGAGGGCACAGTGGGAGAATCCGTCTGCGAGTAGTGCAGGCGTATCGAGCACTTCGAACAACATGGTATGCTAATCTGACAATCATTACGTAATACCACTTCACGCTCATGACTCGCCTCAATAGTCCTGCGTCCACCCCGCTCGGGCACGAACACGACCAGGGCCGCCAACGCGCAAGGAACAACGACGAATCCACGAGAGGGGCCGACGACGCTGTTGCACATGCGATGAACGGAGCTGTCAACCCACGCCGAAACGGAGGTGGGCCGCACCCACGCGAACTCGGTGAAGGAACAGAAAGCGCACCTACGCCGCCGCTCACGTTGTCCCAGCTCGAGGACCGCCTCGCAGCCGAGAGCATCACGGATCGACTCCCCAACCTGCGACAGCAGCTCGACGATCTCGCTCGACACAACGCGGAGACGTACGGATTCAGCTTTCAGCCTGACGATCTCACGATCCCCGAAGCCGACGTCTCGCGCATGCTCCTCGGCCTCCGAGAGGGACTCCTCACGCGCCTCCTCGTCATCGACAGTCCGACAGCGGCTGACGTGCAGCGACTCCACCTCCGCGGCGAGACGACGATGCTGGAGTATCGGATGTCTGCACTAATAAAGTGCGGCTACCGGTTCTACGACGTACCCGAGCGTCTGTCGTCACTGAGCGAACTCCGTACTCCCACTGATCATCCCCTGTGGACGCTGTTCGTGAAGCCCGACGGGACGGTGGATACCTCCGAATCCCATGCGGCTTCGATCTACCGGGCCCTCCCTGCAACGCCAACCATCGCCGACCGTACGGGAGCGGCGCCACGGTTGATTCTCACCGGCCCTGACGCGTGGGGAACGACGGCGCGGCTCCTTGCTGATGGCGATGATGGCACCCCCGTCATCCTCGACCGCTCTGGCAGCTCGCTCACCCCGGAGGAAGCACTCAGGGCGCGGGCGCACTTCATCTCACCCGAAGCAGCGCTCGTCGCCCTGGGGGCGCCTTACCCGCACGCGAGGCAGACGCCGGCCTCCGTGCCGAAAGCCTGGCACTGGACAGCTGGCCTCACCCCGGAGGGGGAAGTGGCGCGGCTGTACGCGTACCAGGGTGCCGTGGGGTTGCGCTGGGGCGACCCGGCCGACTTCCTCGGGCACTGCCGGTTCCCGGCGACGTCCGAATAAGTAGCGCTGGTGTCGCTGCGCGTTTCGCTCCCTGTAGTGAGCGGGCACTTCCGCATTGATAGTGTTGGGCAACACTGAGTTGACACTTTTGTGTAATCCGGTATCAATTGCTTGCCCTTTCCCATCCTGCATTCGACTGCCACCGGACGGACCCTGGACCGCGAGTCAGCCGCGCTGCTCGCCAGGCCATTGCCGTCCTCCGACAACACCAACCGGCTCATACAGCGTCTGCGTTCTCGCGGCGCAGGAGAAAGAATCATGGACTCTCCACCGTCTCCGCTCGACAACCTTCACGAGTCCCCGCGACGTCCCAGCTTCCTACCACGAGGTTGGGCCGCCGTCAGACTCATCGCGTGCCACCTCGTCGTCATGACGCTCCTCATAGCGGCCTCCACCGCGTTTCTGCCGACTCGTGCGGCAGCCGCGTGCGTGATCTTCATTGTCGGGTTCGTCACCACTGGCATCATGGTTAACGACATCCAATGGCTTCAGGACGCGACTTGGTTAGGCAGTGGAGAAGGCGACTCGACTCTCTTGGATCACATAGACTTCCGAGTACTCATTGCATGGCTCCTCAGGCGCGTCGTTCAAGGGTTCCTCTATTGCGCGCTGCCTGCACTTCTTGTCACAACGCAGGGCGAGTGGTCCTGGTCGTGGGTGACTCTGAGCGGTCTCTCCCTGACGCTCCTCAATGTCATCATCAGTCATACGATCCAAGTAACTCGTGATCGGTACGGCGCCTACGCACCCTACTGCTAGACCCGCACAGCCTGCGCCTCGCGTTCGCGCTCCTCGTCACGGCGTGCGTGGAGGCGCGTGGACTCTGATCGTCCTGAGACGACTCCCTGAGCCTCTTCCGTAGATCTGACTTCCCCGAACGGATCCGCCGAAGCGGGCTAGCGCCTCGCGCTACCCGTGGCCTGACCTTGGGCTTCCGCCGATCCAGCCACCTGGGAAAGCGCGTAGGCGTCCTCGCTACCAGGCGTTCCAACCCGGTCATTCCTTGGTCACCGAGAGCGCTACGCCGTCTCGTCCGGACCTGCGCGACGCATGGATCCGGTTTCAGCCTATGTGGAATATCGAAGGAGAACACCCATGAAACGACTCTCACTCATTCTCGCCTTCACCCTCGCGGCTGGCTCGATCTCCGCCCAAACCCCTCAGGCGACCCCAGAATCGGGGAGTGCGATCGACCACGAAGACGCCAAGAAGATCCAGGATGGCGTCAAGAAGCTCGCCAAGGCATTCGACGTTCCTGCTACGCAGGCCGCCACTCCAGCGCCCGCTGCTCCAGTACCGGTCGCGCAGCAGAACCCGCCACAGAAGTCCATGGCGGATGTCGCAGATAAGGCCCTAGACATGTTCAGTGGCGTCGTCGGTCAGATATCCGACGCCCTGAAGAAGGTCGCTCCCGAGGTCTGGCGCATCATGATCCGCCAGCAATATGCCAAAGCCGTCGGGCACCTCATCACGCCGTGGGGTGTGTTCATCCTCATCTTCCTCCTGCGTCTGTACTTCCGTCGCAACTGGTACTGCTCGAAACGGACGCAACCGGAGGGAGAGAAGAAGGAGATAGCAATGTGCGAGGATTGCCGCGCTTGGCGCGCGGCGATCATGACCTTCGCCGCGCCGCTCGCCATGCTCGTCATGGGGATCTGGGGGGTCATAGCGATCTCGCACACTGTGCTCTACCTCATTAACCCGGAGTACTACGCGATCCGGGACCTCCTGGAGATGATTCTCCGCAGCGGCGCTGTCTGACGTACGACGGTGCGCGCTCCAGCTCACCACCTCTACACCCCGCCTTCAAGCGGGGTGCCTTGTTGTTGACAGTACGTGCGTTTCGTAGTTCTCTGAGACCTTGCCCTTTCACATTCCAGAGATGCCCGACACGGGACGGACACTGCGCTCGCAGGTATAAGCCAGTCACCCCATCGAGTGCTGCCGTCGCCGTCACCACGCACAAGAAGACCCTACTCGCGCCGCGGATGCGACGCACGGAGACCATGCTATGGAGCCCACACCAGAATCCACCACGGACACACCCTCGTCGGACCCGCCGGTCCAACAGACACCGCCGGTAACAGACGTTGGGCGCCGCGCGGCTGTCCTGCTCGGCGATGCATACGTCCGCATCGACGACCTCGACGAAGCGCGCAGGGCGTACGAGGCCGCTGGCGCAACCGAGGAGCTCATCGCCCTCGGAGACCTCGCCGTGACGCATGAGAAGTACCACGCTGCCACGCGGGCGTACGAGGCAGCAGACGCCCAGGACAAGCTCATCCTCCTCGGAGACACCTGCGTGGAAGCATATGAGTGGCGGAGTGCGCTCGAGGCGTACACGGCAGCCCGAGCCAAGGACAAGCTCGTCTCCCTCGGAGACGCAGCGTTCGAGCAGCTCTGCACCTCTATGGCCGAAGAAGCGTACGCGATCGCTGGCGTCGCAGTGCCAGTGGAGAGATTCATCGCGTGCGGCGAGAAGTTCGCCGCTCGAAAGAACTTCGCCAACGCGTGCGGGTGCTTCGTCAGAGCACACGCGTTAGAGCACCTCGTCGCGCTCGGGGACAGCTGCGTCGAGATTCAGCGGTTCGACATCGCGCTCACCGCCTACACCCGCGCCGGTGCACGGGAGCGGTTGATGGCACTTGGCGATGCCGCGTTCGCACAGCTGCGCCCCTTCGAAGCTTGGGAGGCGTACCGGGCGGCGGGAGCGACTCCTCCTCGAGCGCGGCTCATCGCTGCCGGGAAGGCATTCACCGCGCAAAGACGGTTCAGGGATGCCTGCCGGTGCTACATCGCCGCAGGCGACGCGGAGGTGCTCATCTCCGTCGGTGACACGGCGGCGGCCGGGGGATACCTTGATGCGGCACTCGACGCCTACAAGGCTGCTGATGAACCGGTGCCGCCCGAAAAACTCAGAGCCTGCGGGGAAACTGCGCTCAAGCGCCGATCGTTCGAGGTCGCTCGCAGAGCGTTCTCGCTTGCGAACGCCCCCGAGGAGCTCGTCGCCGTCGGTGATGCTGCGTATGAGGACGAAGACTACGTCGCCGCGTACCGGGCGTACGAGGACGCAGGCTGCGCGGTTTCAGTGGAGAAACTCCTCGCCGTCGCTGATGCACTTCTCGAAGTGTGCCAGCGACACGAGGCCTATAGCGCACTCCTCTTGGCAGCGAAGCTCGGCGCGTGACAGCTGTGTCTCGTAGCTGAACAAGAATGTTGTGTTGCACCCCGCCATCGGCGGGGTGCTTTCATGTTGACAGTGCGTGCGGCCGGTGGTTCTCTGAGACCTCGCCCTTTCACATTCCAGAGATGCCCGACACGGGACGGACACTGCGCTCGCAGGTAACAGACGTTGGGCGCCGCGCGGCTGTCCTGCTCGGCGATGCATACGTCCGCATCGGCAACTTCGACCAAGCACGCAAGGCGTACGCGACTGTCAACGCGACCGAAAAACTCATCGCCCTCGGGGACTTCGCCTTGACGAAAAGAAATTACCGCGAGGCCATGCGGGCTTACACCACAGCAGCCGCCCAGGACAAGCTCATCCTCCTCGGAGACCTCTGCGTGGATGCGAATGAATGGCATTTCGCGCTCAAAGCGTACGAAGCGGCCAAAGCTCAGGAGAAGCTCGTCTCCCTCGGAGACGCAGCGTTCGAGCAGCTCCGCACCTCAATGGCCGAAGAAGCGTACGCGATCGCTGGCGTCGCGGTGCCAGTGGAGAGATTCATCGCGTGCGGCGAGAAGCTCGCCGCTCGAAAGAACTTCGACGACGCGTGCTACTGCTTCGTCAGGGCACACGCGTTGGAGCACCTCGTGGAGATCGGAGACCGTTTCGTCGAGATTCAGCAGTTCAACCTCGCGCTCACCGCGTACACCCACGCCGGTGCACGGGAGCGGTTGATGGCACTTGGCGATGCCGCGTTCACGTATTTGTGCCCCTTCCCAGCTTGGGATGCGTACCGTGTGGCGGGAGCGACTCCTCCTCGGGCGCGGCTCATCGCCGCCGGGCAGGCATTCACCGCTCGCGGATTCTTCAACGAAGCGCGCCGATGCTACAGCGCCGCAGGAGACAAGAAAGCGCTCGTCTCCATCGGTGACGATGCGGCGAGAGCCGGAGACCTTGATCTGGCAGTCGCCGCCTACAAGGATGCAGGTGAACCGATGCCGCCTGACAGGCTCATGACCTGCGGGGCAACTGCACTCAAGCGCGGATGGTTCGAGATCGCTCGCAAAGCGTTCTCGCTCGCGAACGCCCCTGAGAAGCTCGTAGTGCTCGGTGATGCTGCGTATACGTACGGAGACTACGTCGCCGCGTACCGGGCGTACGAGGACGCAGGCTGCGCGGTTTCAGTGGAGAAACTCCTCGCCGTCGCTGATGCACTTCTCGACGTGTGCCAGCGACGCGAGGCCTATAGCGCACTCCTCTTGGCAGCGAAGCGCGGCGCGTGACGGTTCTGTTATTCAGCCACAGCAAATACGTTCTTTGCACCCTGTGTTCTTCGCACCCCGCCTTCGGCGGGGTGCCTTCATGTTGATTCTGTCCACAGTTGGTGTATTGATGATTTCTCGCCCCTTCCCATTTCAGACTTGACCACCACCGGACGGACCCGCCGACCGCGGAGTGGCGCCTCGCGCCACTCGCTGGGGTTGGGTCGTCTCCCCAGACTACACACCGACTCTCAGTCGCGCTGCCAGAGAGCAGCGCAATAGGAGAACTATGAATACCACCCACGATACTGAGGCGCCGCAACTCATCACGTCACCACGGTACCAACCCGCCGCTTTCGTCCGCGAGCTCGAACGGCATGTCATTACCCAGGCGATCGCGCTCACGTGCATCTTCGGCATCCAGCCTGAGAGGTCTCAGGCCATCAGAATTGCCACGGGCACGTTCACCGTGCTCGCGTTCGCCTACGTATGGTTTGAGGCACGTGACACAGATACCCAACGCCCTCGCACGGCTCTGCTGATGCGACTCCGCGGCGGGTTCGCCTATCTATACCTGCTGCAGGTCCTGATCGCCTGGTACGTCGACTACCTCGCCATCCTCATCCCGGTCACGCTCCTGGTCGGATCGACGTTATGCACGTTCTTCAGGCCTGATAGGTGGGCCACATCGGACGAACCCCTCGGCGCAAGGAGCACATCATGATCATCGACGACTGGTCGTACGTCGGCGAACCCAGCCCGCTCGTCGTACCGTATCCCATCGCAGCGAAAGTGCGCGCCCAGCGCATCATCATCTGGACCGCAGTGTCTCTCACCGTCATTAGCGCACTCGCAACTGCCGTGTGGGCACCGGATCTCAGGCCCTTCGTCACTCGGTACGCACTGGGCCTGTTGGGATTCAGCGCCTTCGCTGCGTACGTGCTCATCCCCCTCTGGGCGCGGCACAGCGCACTCGCGGCGTTTCTATTGAACAACGCCGATCTCCACATTGACGCTGAGTGCCTCCAAGCAACCGCAGTCGCGCTGCGGATCATCTCTCGATGTCCGATCGATTTCCGGAACGTCGCCATCCTCCTTGCGATCTCTATGCGCTCCACCAACGCTACGCAAACTGCCTGTGTCGGTGTCACTACGACAGACGTGCGGCTGCTCTACGACTACATCCGGACGGTCAGATTGGGTCCGCACAGAGAGGACGCGCACTCCTCGGCCCAACTCGTGGGCGAATCCTCCTGAACTCGGCTCGCCGCACGAATTGTTTGCTCCGCGTTCGCACCCCACTTCGGTGGGGTGTCTTCATGTTGACTTTTCTCTCTATTAGTGTATATATCAGTCATAGACCCTTCCCAACACGGATTCGACAATACCAGGACCGTCTGACCGACTGCGGAGCAGCATCGCCGCCCGCACAGATCAGGCCGTCTACCTGATGGTTCACCTCGATCCTAACCGTACCGCCACATGCGCGGTACAAAAAGGAGACTGTTCATGGGTACCACTCATATGTCTGCCGACGTCAACCCGGCCATCATCTCGCAAACAGCCGTATTTCTTCGGGAAGCCGTAGCCCACGCGGTAGCGTTTGGCTTCCTCCTCGCATTCGCCTCCGGCATCCGCACGCACTATCCCGACGTGGCGGTCCCGGCGTGGATCGCGATAGCGCTCGTCGGGGCCGTGTCCGTCGTCATCGTCGTTAACGGCGCCAAGGGCAACGGACGTCCGGTCAGCGCGCTGCTGTCGCAAATGCGCATCTCATCCGCGTCTGTCTACGGCCTCCTCGCTTTCAACGTCGTCTTCTTCCAGGAGTTCCCTCCCGCGTTTCATCTCGTTGTCACTGCGTGCGTGGGGCTGATCGCAGTCTGCATGTGCGCGGCTGTCGCATCCTTCAAAGCTGTGGCTCGTTCCCACGACTCGCGGATCTGACACAGTTTCACTGACGCCCCGCCCCTCGGCGGGGCGTCGTCATATTGACTATACCCACAGCTGGCGTATCAATTGCGCACCGCCCCGTCCCAACCCGGATTCGACAATCACAGGACCGTCTGACCGACTGCGGAGCAGCATCGCCACTCGCTCGAATCAGGCTGCCCCTCACTGAACACCTCGGTCCTAGCCGCACCGCCACGTGCGCAGCACGAGGCTGGTTCAAAGAGGCGTGCCGATGCTACTTCGCAGCAGGGGCGACGGAAGCGCTCATCTCCCTCTGCGAGGAAGCGGCCACCTACGGAGACCTCGATGGCATGCTCACCGCCCACGAGTTCGCCGGTACACCAGTACCGCCCGGCAGGCTCATGACATGCGGAACTGCAGCGCTCACGCGCGGATGCTTCGACACTGCCCGGAGGGCGTTCCTCTCCGCCAGCGCCTCCGAGCAACTCGTCTCGATTGGCGACGCCGCATACGAGAACGGAGACTACGTCACGGCCCATGGAGCGTACAGGGACTCCGCCCGCGCCATCCCGGCGGAGAGACTCCTCTCGCTCGGCGATGCACTCCTCCGAGAGAAGCAGCATCATTTCGCCTACTGCGCCTTCCTCACAGCGGCGAATCTCGGCGCATAGCAACCACGTCCGACGTCCGCACCCAATCAATCTCACTGCACCCCGCCATTCGCGGGGTGCCTTGTTGTTGACAACTGTGCTCCTCCTGAAATCGATGCTGCCGTTCCTTCTCATCCCGGACCATTCGAGAACCTGAGTGCTCTCGACAACACGGCAACTTCACGAACAGGGACGTCGGCGCTGCAACACGCCACCTATCAGTATCCCGCTTGCACCCAGGAACTTCCAAGGGAGCGATGTCTCAAACAGAACGAAATACAGCCCAGCATCTGCTGGGCTGTGTTGTTGTCGGAAATCTGGAACCTACCTGGGCAGCAGCACGTGCACGGCAGGGGCGACGGGCGCCCCTCGCACGGGCAGAAGTGATAGGCGTTCGGCTCCGATTCCATTGATGCTCACCTCCCCTCTCTCACTCGGATGTCTCGCGGAAAGAACAGCGGGACATCTAACGGATCGACGCCCGGGCGCAAGATCTTCGCGTTCAGATCGCGAGCGTCCCCGGTGCCGAGAGCTTGCTGAGCTGGAGCACCCGCGTGCTCAGCGGCCGCTTCGCTGCTGGGCTGGGCGCGGTCCTCCGCTGGACGGTCGGAGGGCGGCGAATCGGGTCCCTGCACCGTCCGGCAGTACCAGGCTTCGTCATCCGGATCGTCGATCGGGTGCGGTCTCCGTGGCACCGAGGTCGGACGTGCCTGCATGATCACGAGTTCCTCGACGTCGCCGGCCAGGCCGGTCGCGTCTCCCACGATGTTCGTGACATCGCCGCGGAGGCTCGAGACGTCACCGAAGAGGCCGTCGAGGCACCCGGTGATATGCGTGACGTCGCCAGAGATGAAGGACACGTTTCCCGAGAGACCAGTGATGGTACCCCGGATGTGGGAGACATCGCCCTCGACGTTGCCGAGATCGCCGTCGAGGTTGCTCGCGTCGCCGCGGATCGCGGAGATGTTCCCGCGGAGTCGTGACACATCGCCCGACAGCGGGCCGTGGAGGCCACGTCGCGTGGCGATGGTTCCGGAGATGTTCGTGATGCAGCCCCGTAGGAGCGATGCATCGCCACTCAATGCTCCGAGCGCGTTGAGTCTGCCCGAAATTCCCGTGACGTTGCCACGGATCGCGATATCTCCGGCGAGGCGTGAGACGTCACCGGAAATGTCGGTGGCGTCGTCGCTGATGTGACTCACGTCGCCCCAGATGTTCTTCACGCTACCCCTGAGGTTTCTGAAGTTTCCCCAGACCTGGGCGTGGAGATCCGTTACGTGTTCCGTGGACAGTTGAGGACTACGGCGACGACTCAGACCGGTCTGGTTCGTTACTGACATAGGCTTGCTCCCTGTGGACTCTCCGGCTCCGCTGTCTGCGGCGAGCCGATAGTGCGTGAGCCCAGCCACACACTGAGCACCGACGGTGCTCGGCGAAGGGCTGGGCTCCAGGGAAAAGTGTCAAGGAACAGCGTGAATGTACCGAACTTCGCACCTGTGTCAAGAAGGGCTACGTCACTGAATCATCGAGCTATCTCAGTCTCGACCACGCTCCCACGCCTCAGATGATGCTGACGCTACCCAAACACGATCTGCATCAGAGCCTCCAAAATCTCGACACCCCTGCCGCAGTAGCGACTGGGGTGTCTTTCTGCGATCCACTCAATCCACTGTCGCTCGGCCTCAGTTGGACACCCCTGAAGGGCGGTCCGCGGACTCATGGCCTGGCATTGAAGCACTGCTTCTTCCTACTCTATAGCGGATCTCCGGGGTCGTAGGCCAACCACGGGTCTGGGGTGCGAGAATGCTCATCGTGCGGTCCGCACATCATAGCGACGAGATCTTGGATGTCGCCGCTCAGGCCGTTGACGTCGCCCTCAACACCGGTGACGCAGCCGGTCAGCTGCGACACATCGCCGAAGAGCCTGTTCACATATCCGACGAGCTTTGACACATCTCCACATATCGTCGTGAAGTCGCCTTTGAGGTGGGTGACATCTCCGCTGATCCGCGAAACGTTCCCGGCGATACCGACAAGGGTTCCCGAGATGTTCGACACATCACCAGTGATGTTGCTGATGTCACCCTTGAGTTGCGAGACGACCCCCGATAGGAGCGGGGTGCCGTTGACAATATTCGTCACGATCGTACCCCTGATGTTCGTCACGTCTCCTCTCAGGAGCGTTACGTCGCCGCAGAGAAGACCGTGGCTCTCGTTAATAGCTCCCTTGAGGGCAGTCACGTGTCCGCGGATGGTCGAGATATCTCCGGAGAGACGGGACACGTCGCCAGAGATGTTGCTCGGATCACCGCGGAGGTTCGTGACGTCGCCTGAGATTTTGTCGACACTCCCCTTGAGGTGCTTGAAGTCTCCCCAAACATCTCCATGAAGACCTGTAACTCGCTTCGTGTTGAGCTGTGGACGGCGGCTCCTTCGTAGACTGATCGCTGTCGCAAGTGGCATATCTGTACTCCCTGTGGGCTCTCCGGCTCCGCTGTCTGCGGCGAACCGATAGTGCGTGAGCCCAGCCACACACTGAGCACCGACGGTGCTCGGCGAAGGGCTGGGCTCCAGGGAATAGTGTCAAAGGACGATGTGAATGTACCTAAGTACAGGCATCCGTCAAGAGGAGCTACGCAGTTGTTTATTCACAGTCCCCTCCTTCGTTCGGGTTCGTTACAACGAATGTCAATGCGTCCTCCAAAGAAGCCGGAAACTTCATTTCCGTCCGACGGACCACAACCAAGTTCGGGCTCGCATGTCGTCGTTCGCCGCGCAGGAATACGAGAAAGAGCGCTGGTGGAAAGTTCCTGCCAGCGCCCGAGGGTGAAAAGAGACCAGATCGGATCAGAGACTCGACGGCGTGAGTAGCAGGAGGTAGTCCCGTCCACTCAGTCGGATCGTGACGAAGGGTTTGTCCGAACCACTGATGTTCCCGAGAGCGTCGAGTGCATCTTCGAACTCGGCAGCCTCGGCGTACTGAACACCGCGATGGGAGTGGACGGCGATTGCGTCGAGGTTGAACGCAACGCCGTCGATGGAGACAGAAGCGTGGAGCCAGCTCTCGGGAGCTGCGTCGACATCCCTCCCACGCGGCTCCAAGGCATCGAGATCCAAGGTCACCGTCATGACATCCTCCGTCTTGTTCACGTGCTTCGCCTGTAGGCCTGCTCAGGCAGCTGCCTGACGAGACTCCTTCATCTCGCCGGCGCGGAGGATTTGATCGGCAGCTTTGAAAATGCGCTGGGCCGAAGAATCCGGGATCGGCGTTCCACTGCCGTGCCAGGCCTGGATGTACCCGCGGGCGTACTCGGCTCCCGGCAGGTTCAGCGCCTCGAGACACAGGAGTGCCACGGCTTCGGCCTCAGCCTCGGTGAGTGTCTTCGGAAGGTCGACCGTGTCGGATCCCCGTCCTGCGGTGTGCCCGAGGAGCACGTGACCAAGCTCATGGAACAGGGTCTTCGACGGAAGCTGGGCGAGGGGGCTGATGGCGACAGTGCGGTGCTCGGCGTAACCTTGCACGTTGCCGTCTGCGCTCTCGAAGGGAATCTCCGTGATGCCGAGTGCCTCCAGCGCCGTTGCCTTGTCCCACGCCGGGATCGTCGGAGCGTGGACCTCGCCCTCACCGTCGGTCTGCGCCAGGACGAACCAGCGCGCTTTCCAGACGAAGACGGTCTTCATCGGCGCGTTGCCGTGGCTCGGCGTGGTGGCCTCGTCACGCACGCGGACCGTCACCGGCATGCAGAGAACGATCGCCTTCTCTCCCGGCTTCACGCGACGGCCGAGTTGATTCCAGCGCTGGAGCGTGGCGATCGGCCCCGGGGAGAGCCCTCGAGCGCGGCACTGGAACAGCGCCGCGAACTTGTTCCCGAGACTGTAGCCGTGGAAGAAGCTGTACGCCTCGAGGATCCGGCCGGGACGCGTGACGGCGTCGGCCAGGAGTTCCGCCCAGCGAGGCGCGTGTGGTGATGACATGGGATCCTCCTTCTGTCCGCCGCTCTCGAAGGGAGAGCAGCGGGGATGGGCACCGGACTCCCCGGCGCGGTGGACTCAGTGCTTGAGGTACGTCACGGTGAGCTGCGGCTCGTCCCAGCAGCGGCGGCACAGCCCGCACGATGGGGGGACTCGGAGGTACTTCGGGCAGGTCGCCCGGGAGTGGTCTACGGTGACCGTCGTCCCGGCGCTGAGCCCTCGAACTTCCGGCGGCGCGCCGTCGATGCGGAGCGCGCTCGGGCGCACGGTCACATTGGGGAGCAAGGCCAGGTCACGAATCGAAGCGAGGAGCGGGTCGTCGTCGCTGCGACAACGGCCCTGGACCGCCCAGCTCCTAGTCGGCGCCCAGAACAAGACAGCCGGGAGCGCGAGCGCGATCTCCCTCCAGGCCCGCACGTACGCGGTGCTGAAGAAGTCGCCAGAGTCGTGGAGGCGGAAGTAGCGTTCGCTCGTGCATCCGATGAGATCCACGAGGATGGGGATGAAGCTGCCGGCAGCGAGTGCCGACAGCGTCCAACGCAGGCGGCGCTCCTGGGCATGGCGGACGCCGCTGAAGCGGTAGCGTTTCCGGCCATCCGCGTAGCAGGCCGCGCAGACAGCGTCCGGCGCAAACCACGCTCCCGGGCACGTGCGCCGTGCCGGGAGGCTGAAGGAGCTGCCGGGCATGGCTGAGGTTCGCGTGAGTAGGCACATGGGACCCCCTCCGTGTTGGGTCTTCTGGGCGCCTCGGCGCCCTCGGGCGACCGGCGTCGAGCGGTCGATGGCCCCAGGCAGAGGGACGGGCCATATCGATTGCAGCCGACGCCAGCCGCACGAGAGCGAGGAGGGCAGAAGGGGCACCCGCCAGCGGAGGAGGTCCCGTCATGACGGGTGACCAGCGGCTGCCGGGCGAGATGGGAAGGAGCTGCGGCCGTGCCGACGCCTGAAGGGGACCACATCCGTGCCGTCAGTTGGAGAGCCCCGAGGCGCGTAGTGCGTCTCCCGCACGTGTGGCAAGGGCGGGTTCAGAGGGCGAAAGGTGGGTCGAGCTGTGCGCGGCACGCACAGACGACTCCAGGCCGAGACGCCGGGCAGAGCAACGTGTGGCGCAGCACGGGATCCTGCAATTCGGCCGCCGGTCTCGATTTCGGTTCGAAGGGGTCGTCCGCCTGGCACCATACCGTCCCTGCCGGCCACCAGTTCGCCCAGCCAGCGAGAGAGAGGAACGCCTCGCGAGCCGCTCCGGCCTCTCGAAGGAGTCGAGCCAACAGCACGAGGCGCTCGAGGGGTAACCGATGGAGGCGGAAGTTCTCGACGGTGACGGCGAGGCGGAACGTCGTGAAGCCGAGGAGCTGCTGGCACAGTTCCGGCCGAACGGCCAGCTCAGCGTAGCGTTCGGCCTTCGCACGGGCGAAGTGGGCTGGGGACTCCATCCCGCGGTCGTGCTCGAGGAAGACGAGTTCGGGCCCCGCCTCACCCGGGAGGACGAGGACGCCATCCGGTTGAGGGAGTGGGATCGGGGCGTTCCCCTGCGGCAGGGGGCGGTCCCAGGCGGAGTACCAGAGGGCGCCGTTCGCCGCGGCGAGCCGGACGAGGAGCGTCACTGTTTCCTGCTGATGGCGGAGGAACGACGGGACGATCCGTGGCCTGAGGTCGAGCGGACGGGTCTGCGCCGACGGCAGCATGGCAGAGACGAGCCGTTCTATGTGTGTTCCCTTGACGGCGTCGAGGACGATCCCGAGCCCGATTTTCCTCCCGGCCGCCGTCGTGTACAGCCACGTCGGGTGGCCTCCCGTCTCCCTCGATTCCGCCCATGTCCGCAGCCACCCGCGGCGAACCATGCGACCGACGATTCGCCCAGCGATCTGTCGAGAGACGCCGGCAAAGAGCGACTGGTGAACGAGGTTAAGCGGCACCAGGCGAAGCCGCGCGACGAACTCGAGAACAGAGCGCTCCCGAAGAGAGTTCGGAGGATCGGACTCGCCCGGTTGATCTTCGGGAGGGATGCTGCATGGGGTGTTGCGTTGGGTGTTGCGAACCCTGTTGCGCGTAGGTGCAACAGTCTCGCCTCCGCCGTCCGCTTCTGGAAGCGGTTCGAGCGCACGTTCAGGCGCGCGATCACGCTGCGCCGGAGCTTCTCCTGTGTCCGTCGCGGTCACCGCGCTGGTCCCTGGGTCGAATGAATGGGGCATAGTCTTGACAGTTAAGCAACTGAAGAGTAAGGGGTTGAGCGCCTATCAAGAGGTGTCCTGACGAAACTTGTGCGATTCGCGCACCGGGAAACGGGGCTCCTTCGCATGCCCCAGTCCTTGCCGAGTGCGGGAATCGCACAACGCAACCGATGCCTCTCCCGGAGCCTCCCATTTTCCACGACGATAGGGGCGGCTCACCCCCCATCCCTGTGGTCCTCCCGACTCTCATCCGCGAACTCGAGAAGCGCGGTCGCGCCCAAGGCCTCTCTGTGGCCGAAATCGCCGGGACGCTCGGGATCGACCGGACGCGCTTCATCCACATTCGCAGTGGCGCGGGAAGGCTCAGTATCAATTCTGTCCACGAGATTGCGAGCCGCTTCCTGGAGGACAGCACGATCAGCGGCCTCCTCCTCGGGTACCTGGCGCTGGACATCGAAGGGCGTCATGGCGCCCCGCGCGGACGACCAGACCTCGACGCCGCAGCGAGAGAGGTGGTGGGCACCTTCCTGCGGAACCTCCCGTCGCTCCTCGTATCGGGCGGCGGCATCGTGCTCCTCGATCCGAGTCCGTCGCGCCTTGCGAAGGTTCTGGCAGCCATTGAGGAAGCAGTACGTGGGCGCGGAGTTTCTGTACTCCGCGAGCGAGCCGCAGCTGGCCTCAGCCATGACCGGCGCGGCGCACTCCTCGCGGCCCCCATTGTCATCGTCGATGGCGTGACGTCGCTGCGAGCGCCGATCGAAGAGGTCCTTCGACGACGGGCTGAGGCGGCGCGGCTGACGCTCGCTGCATGGCACGGAGACCTGGAGAAAAAGCCTCCGCCGCCAGTCGATTCCTACAGGCAGCTCCGCCTTCCCCCGATCAATCGTGCATCCCTCTGACCGGCTCCAACTCGTCCATCCGGCCCGTGAAGCTACCTTCGGGCTGTCTTTGCTCGGGGTCGACCTCGGGGAGTTCTTCGTCATCGTTCGAAACGTTGGAGCTGACCCAGCGCTGGTGCTCCTTACGGCCAGGGCGCTCGCCCTTCGCAGGGGCGGGGCAATCACGTTCCGCGATCTCGGGTGGATCCTCGGAATGCGTCAGGGTGGCGTCCTGAGCGCGCTGCGCAGGTTGTCTGACGCCGGGGCGGTTGTCTGGCACGACGAGGCTGGACGCGGCGTCGTTGCGGTCGAAGTTGTTCGTGAACTCCCTGGAGAGCGGCCACTGTTCGGCCCGGACGACACGCCGCCGTTCTCGACGCATGCCCTCCCGACGCACTGGTTCGTGCAGGTGCTTCCCCTCATGACTGGCCCCATGGGTGGAGGCCGAAGAGCGTTTCTCGCCTACCTGTACCTCCGGAGTCGTGAGCGAAGAGACGGGCTGACGTCCCCGGTCCTCGTGTCCGCCATCCGACGATCCTGCCAACTGCGGCGGCGGTGGCTGGTGACGTACGTCCTCTGGCGTCTTCGGCGTCGGGGACTCGTCGCACCTGTCAGCAGGTACCAGTACGCCGTGGCCGATCCCCGGCCGCCGTCTGGACGCGAGCGCCGTTTCCTTCGCCTGCTCGAACTGGGCCTCATACCGCCGACGGCCATTGGACGCATCGCCCTCATCCTCGCTGTCCTCGGCCCGATGGTCCTCTTGGCTGTTGCTGTCCACTTCCTATGACCCCAGAGATTCCTCTGACGCTCACGTTCGACACGCGCCAGACGAGGTACTGGAAGGCGATGTCAGACTTCTACCGAGCCCGTGACCGGTTCCTCCACGAGATGCTGCGGCGCGACGGAGACGGCATACGCTTCGGGGAGTATCACGCTGCCGACGGGTCTCGTGTTCCCTGTCGGTTCACAGGCGTCGATCTCAGGCAGCACACCCTCGTCCTCGGGGCGACGGGCACAGGCAAGTCATCTCTGCTGGAGGCAATGGCGAGAGCGCTGATCGCGCGCGCTCACGCCTTCGCCGTTATCGACCCCCACGGCGACCTGGCAGAACGGATCGAGCGCTGGGCACGTCCGACCGGCCAACTTCGGGTCGTGGCTTTGGACTTCACGCGGCCAGACAGCTTGCCCACGTGGAACCCGCTCCTCCCGATGGAAGGCGTCGATCCTGGCCGCCAAGTCGACCTCCTCGTGTCGGTGCTGAAGCGCCTCTATGCCGCTGAGAGAGCCGCCTCCTGGGCTTGGGGAGTCAAGGTGGAGGAGATTGTCCGGATGGCCCTTCGGGGGTCGATCGAGAGCACTGTTCCCGTCACACTCGCGGATCTGGAGAGACTCCTCCTCGACCCGCGGTATCGAAAAGAGGTCCTCGCGACAGCCGGGAGCGACGTCGCGAACTACTTCCTCCACCGGTTCGGGGCACAGGAGCAGATGTACACGTCGGCCGTCGTGAACAAGCTCTCGCCCTTCATGGGGTCCGTCGGTGTCCAGCGATTTCTCGGTGGAGGGGGTGAACCGATCGACCTGTTAGCGCAGCCCGATAGGCCCGTCGCACTCATCGTGAACCTCGCGCGTGGCGCCCTCGGGTCGGCTGCGGACGTGCTTGGTCGGCTCCTTCTAAACACGCTTCTGCTCGCAGCGCTTCGCCGCGCCGGGACGGTGCCGGAGACCCGTCGGCACTTCTCGCTGCTCGTCGATGAAGCCCACTCTTTCGCCGGTACAGAAGGCGGACTCGAAGACCTCCTGGTCACAGGACGGAAGTTCCACTTCGCCCTCACGCTCGCGTCGCAGGGGTTGTCGCTCTTCCCAGCGCACCTCCGGCCACTCCTGCTCGGAAACACGGCACGGCAGTTCTTCTTCCGACTCCCGTACTCGGAGGCGAGGCTGCTCGGGCCAGAGATCCTGGAGCCTCTCGGGAACGTCGGCCGCGAGGCGATCCGCCCGTACGATGACCTCTCCGATCCCCTGCTGAATCCGGTAGAGGAAATGGCCGCCCGTATCCGGGAGCTTGCGGACCAGCCTGTCGGCTCGTGCTACTGGGCGCTCCGTGGGACGAAATTCAAGGCACGACGGATCCAGGTGGACCGACCCAAGACGCCGCCCCCGCTTCCGCTGGTCGAACACGAGCGCGCAGATGAGATCTGGATCGGTACCTGATTGCACCCTATGCCTGTCACCCCTTCGCTGCCTCCGAGTCAGTCCGGCATGACACAACCGATGCTGACTTCTTCGAACACGCAGCCATCAGTCCCGCTCCCGAGTATCTGGAGTGGCCGTCAGCGTTCGAAATGGTCGTTACCCTACGTGGCACCGATCCCATTTGGCTTTCCATCTCTCGAGCACCTTGACGCCCGCGTCGATTCCGTCATTGCGGATGTAGCGAAGCTCGAAGGGCTACAAGAATCGACGCGGGTCTGGGCGGGACGTTCGTACCGCTCCCTCCGGAAATTCTTGAAGACCTCCAACAGGGAGCGTCAGTTCATAGGCGGCGACGTCCGAGCCCAAGTTCAGGTCCTTCAGCAGTGGGTTGCGTGGCTCCGAGAAGCAGGGCTCGCGCGCACGGCCATCAACAGCTACTGGCGGGGCTGCGCGGCAGTCACGCGCTGGATCCAGCGACGAGACGGCACCGTCGATCCCTTCAGCTACGCGCCAGTTCCCGGTGTGGGAAAACTCCAACCTCGGTGCCTGCCGCGAGAAGCCGCGGAACGATTCCTCGCCGTGGTGCAGCACTACCCGTGGGCGTCTCACCTCCAGCGAAGTCGGAACGTCGCGATCGTCGGCCTCATGCTCCTGGCGGGTCTCCGGCGAGGCGAACTCCTGCGGCTCGGCGCGACCGACATCGACCTCGACGCCGGGACCATCCGAATCATCCGCGGGAAAGGAGCTAACGGTGGTACCGACAGGACCGCGTACATCCCAGCTCAGCTCAACACCGTGCTCGCGACCTACCTCCAGGACCGACTCGAGGCGAAGCGGACGCACCCAGAACTCCTGACGTCTCTGAGGACCAACGCGGGAATCTCGGCCTCCGTCCTGCGAAACCTGTTCCGCGACATGAGCGACGCATCGGGGATTCGTGTCTCGCCACACATGCTGCGCCACACGTACGCGACACTCCTCCATCAGGCAGGAGTGCCGGACCGGCTCCTCATGGAACTCCTCGGCCACACGACGGTTCAGATGACCTACCGGTACGCGCACGTCTTCTCTCACGAAGCGAAGTCGCAGGCCCAGCGGCTGCACCTGGGGAGCGGGCTCAATCTTTCGGTGGCTGATTGATCTGATCGTGAAGCCTGGCGGAGAGGCCGACCTGGCCAGGCAAACCCTCTCTGGAGGGTCAGAGTCTTTCCAGGAAAGATCGTCCGTCTCCTCCACTCTTCGCTGGCAAACAGCTCGACTTCACAGTACTCGGAGTTGAAGCAGGTTCTCTCTTCAGCGCACAATGTTCTCGCATGTTGTCCTCGCGTCCAGTATGGCGGTTCGGTCTCCTACCCGTCCTTCCGGGCTCCATTTGCGGTGGCGACTGGGTTCTGAAAGCGGAGGAGAACCTTGAGGAAATCCGCACGCAGTGGCTCGCCCGTGCGGACGTCTTTCAGTATGTACACGGTAGTCCCGAAGCTGCCAGAGGATGCCCGCCGTTCTGGAAGCTTCCGGTGAGCCATCGTCTCACCTACGTTGGCAGTCGCCGGAAAGCTGTTGATCTGGAACAGTGCGCGGAGGCGCTCATTCGAATCTTGAGCGTCCTGTTCGGCTGGCCACTCCAGCGCGAGGACCGGTGGGTGCATGGCAGAGTCTACGCCGGCTCGGTCACCTGGTCCCATGTAGACGACGCGGTGATCGAGAAGCTTCTCCGCGACGTCCCTGTCTGGTTCTTGAGCCGCTCGCCATCGCAACGCCGATTGTGGCTCAACTGTCTCTACATCCACTGCAACCTCGCACCTTCGTACTACACGCTGCCAGAGATCTTCAGCTGGCAGTACACTGCGTTCGACGCGGCCTGGTGTCTCCTCCACAATGGACGCAGCCGTCTGAACTGGGCAAAGGGAAACCGACTCCAGAAGAAGGGAGAACGAGTTCGGCACGACGAACGGTTCGAAGAGTTCGCGTACGAATGTCGCATTCGGCGGCATCGCAAACACTTTCACCAGTGGGTCACAATTCGGAACGCGCTCGTCCACGAGGGCTCCTGGGGTGCTCTCGGTCCGGGAGCGCTCGGAGGACAACGTCTTCACAGAGCCGAGATGCGTCTTGAGCGCTTCACACGAATCGCCATCCTGTACCTCATCGAGCCCCTTCGTGGAGTCGTCCCGCGTCTCTGGTGGAACACTCGGCGTTCAATGCTCCGACAGCGTGTGAGTCTCGCGAAGCGCAGGGTGCCTTCCCCTCGACCCTGCGAACACTGTTAGGTCGTCAGACCGTATCGATCCAATGCGCCCACGTCAGTCACACCCGTTCACCGGAAGGTCATCCGACGCATCGCCTCTTCTCGGTCCTCATCGAACACGCGGATGTAGCCCATCGTGGTCGTGATATCCGCGTGCCCGGCGAGATCGCGCACGATCGCGAGGGAGACCCCGGAACGGATGAGGTGGCTCACGAAGGAGTGGCGAAGGACGTGCGGGGAGAACTTCACTCCCGACGCCGTGGCGATCCGTCGGAGGATGCCGTGGATACCCTCGAGCGTCATCGGGCCGCCCGTCTTGGGGAGGGCGAAGAACTCTGGGATCACGATGCCCAGCCGGCGTCGTTCCCGGAGGTAGTCGTAGAGGATCGCTGCGAGATCAGGAGCGATGTACGCCATCCGGTCTTTCCCACCGCCACGCCCCTTCCCTCGCAGGATGCGTATCTGCTTCGCGTCGAGACGGACATCGTCGTACTGGAGGCGGACGACCTCGCTACGTCGCAGACCGGCGAGGAGCATCACGCCGACGAGGGCGCGTCCCAGCGCACGCTTGAACTCGCCGCGGGGGTGAGACCATGGGTAGTTCTGGGCGGCAGCCAGGACGCGCTGGCACTGCGTTCCGTCGAGCGCCTTCGGGATTTGCGTAGGAACGGGCGGGGCCTTCATCCCCCGGAAGGGATTCTCGCTCCCGTCGCGCTTCTCGAGGTCCTTGAAGAACGCCCGGAGTGCACGCCAGTACGTGTTCGTCGCGATCGGCGACAAGCCGCGGCGGCGGTTCCAGCGGACCCAGCCTTCGATGTCGGTGAGTCGCGTCGCGAACTCGTCGGGCGCGAGAGTCGTGCCCTCGAGGAGGTACCGCCGGAAGTTCGCGTACCCCCGCTGGTACCACGCGAGGCTCTGGGCGCTATGACCGAGGTACGTCTGGGCGTAATCGAGGAAGTCCGCGAAGCGCTCATCACAGCGGGCCAATAAGCCCGTGTTCTTCGGGTCCGCAAGAGGCCCTTGCCCTGGTTCGTGGCTTGTGACTGCCGTTTTCTCGGGATGTCGATGGCCGAGCACGGCCGAGAGCTTTGGGGCCCGTGGTTGTAGGACCGGACCAGAGCCCTTGGTTTTGGGGATGAGGGGTTCCCGCATGGGAGTAGGGGGGAAGAAATGGCTCCCCCACGCGATCTCTCGATGGTTTCCGATCCGGGAATCAAGGCCCACGTGCAGAATGCAGGCCCTTGGCCTTCGGGAGGCCAGAAGAGCCCAGGAATTCCGAAGGTCAAGGCCCGGAATCGGCCTTCCACCTGCGGAAATCGGTGTTCGTGGTGGGCGAGGTGGGGATCGAACCCACGGCCAAGGGCTTAAGAGGCCCAGCCCCTGCGTCCAAGGAGTTTTAATGGCTTCCATAAGCCACTATCTAGGCTTTTCTCCCGGTTCAGGGCCAAGAGCTTTGATGCACTGTGGCCATCGCGAGAACGCATGGTAAGGATCTCGATAAGTGAACGCTGAAGAAGGTAGGAAGGCAAGTGGCTGTATGGATCCTGTCATCTTCTCCGTCCAACCAGGGGGCACATCTGAGATACGAAGAGGGGGCATTCGGAAGCGAGTCGTATCCGGCTCCTTGCAACAATCACGGCGGGTTCTTCGCTTTTATGGCCCGAAAGACGGCGTGGGCGACGGTCACATCGTCGCGCTGACACGCGCGGATTACGAGCTCTATCCATAGAGCGATGAGAGCCCCTCATTTTCAACCGTGACGCTCCCGAACTCGTATTTGACGCGGCAGTGAATTGGCTCCTGCGCATGATGATTCAGGCTGCAATATGCATGAATCAGTCTCTCGCGATTATTCGCGTCTTTGGATATTCGGGCAAACCAAAAGCAACGCATCGATGTCGACAGAAATAATCGTCGTTGCTTCGCCAATCGTTGAGTCGTTGCTCTTGCTCATAAGAGCTTTGGGGTCATCAATGTCGGGAAGTCCCATTGCGTGTCCCAGCTCATGCGCGATAAGAGACTGGAGATCCGACTCATCCTCAAAGACTGAAATCGTAATCCGTCCCGGGTTGCCTGGTCTGTACCCGCCGGCGACCAGGTTCGCGCGATTTGCACCCGCGCCGTGTGCCATATCTATAAGTGCCTGGATGCGAGCAATCTTCATCTCCGCATCAGCACGTCTATTTCTCAGTATCTCAAATTCCGCTGGCACCTCCGCGTCTGACCATATCTCACCGATAACGCCAATATCGCGGCGATACGCATCTATAGCGTCTAACTTGTCGTCGTGAGTAGTTGTATCAGTCTCGAGGTAGTAACTGTCTGTTGTGCCGTCGACGATAATGTCGACTTTCAGCTCGGCGCCCTGACTAAATCGGAGGACAGGCAGAGTGACTTTATCGTTCCACTCTGCAGCAGCACCTCGCATAGCGGAGGAGATCATCTTCTTGTCTGCTGAGCAGCTAAACCGAGGCTTTCGCGTACAGAAGAAGTTACCTGAAGGTATCCTTCCCAGGTCGAACGCCAGCGGTCCGTTGCAGGGGGGTCTTACGAAAGTGCTGGCAGCTGTCGGCGCAGCGCTTTCAGTGGCGCTACTCTTTGATGCCGTGTCACCGATTGCGCGTGATCGGAGATCTTGTTTGATCGGCGTCGAGGAGGCGCTGTCATAAAGGGTCAAAGAAAGTGCAGCCGCGATTCCAATCGTCGCCATCGAAAGCACGGTTACTACGAGAGGGCCTGAACTCATTCCTCCAATAGTGTCTTTCTTGAGCAAGGGAATAGTAGAATGCGATGGCCAAAATAAATGCTACACTACGCACCGAATTACGGACACTATTGTGCGTCAGGCTCGACGCAAATAGCGAGCACTTGGACGTCACCACCACGACTTATAATGACGAATCTGGAGGCACAGAAAAGGCCTCATACTAGTATTAGCATGTGGTATGTAACTACGAAGTGCCCTCCGGCGGAAGATAAACAAGGTAGACTCGCGGTACAAGGAATGAAAGGTCTGTGGCCTGCGGACATGCTGACGAAGGGAAAAGGTCTACGTACTCATTCTAATTATCAGGTGTCGACAGGAGGAATTGCGAGTGCGCTGTCTGACCCCGCCGTCTATCAGCCTAACGCCACAGGCTGGCGATTACACCAAACGGCAACTGGTAGGTCTCCATCAAATGGTTCTCCGTAACGCTGAGCAACTCGAGTTGTTCGCGCGACGCCTTCACTTTCGATAGCCCGGGTTGCACGATGAAGACCCGCACGTCGATTGGGCGGAGCCGTCCCATCTTGCGGAGGGTCACGATGATCTGAATTGCCCTTCGTTGAGGCGGTGAGGGCGTATCCCATACTACTGGTGGATGGAGATCAGTGAACTCCGGTGGCAATTGTCCGGTCTGCACCTGTAGAGTACCGGTGCTCACACTCTTCGCATGCCCCACGAAAAGCTCGCGCAGTACGGCTACAAGATCGTCCGCCCCATCAAGGAGAATGTACGCTTCGCTTCATACCTCGTACAGCGGGATGGCCTAGAGTCGTTCGCCAAAGTCGCCGTCGGCGACCACGCGCGCGAGATTCAGAACGAGGTGTGGTACGCGCTGACGCTCAACCGTGCAGGCGAGACGACGTCCGTCCTCACGGTCCGCGCGCCCAAGATGGAGGCTTTCGGTGAAGGGTGGTATGTCTGCGAGTCACTCGCAGAATCTCCGCTCATCGCACACGAGAACGCCTGTACTGCTCATGAGGTGGCCGAGTCTGCAGAGGAACTCTCCCGCATTCTCGCCGGCCTCGATCGCGCATTCACGGACACGCCTCTGTTTGAGGCGATCGTGGAGGAGAGCGAGAGTGCGCCGGTGACGGACATCCTCCGCCGCGTGGATCGCTGGGTGTCCCTCCCACTCGAAGAGGGGCTGATCACCGCCGAGCGCGTTGCGCAAGCCAAGGCGTGCATCGGAGCAGGCGTGACGGGACTTCGCCCGCGTCTCCAACACGGCGACTTCGTCCCCTGGCATGTCTTCCGGACCGGCAGGCGGACCTACGCTGTCGTCGACGGTGAGCATGCGAGCCTTCTTAAGCCACGCTTCTACGACCTCGCGTACCTCTACGCGCGAATATGGACCCGTATGCATGCGCCAGGGATCGCTCGTGCAGTTGTGCGGTCGTTCCTGGCAGCGGCGGAGATCGAATACGCCCAATTCACTGCCCAGTTCCTCACGATCCTTACTCAGCGCGCGATTGGAATGCACCTCGACGCGCTGAACGATCGGCAGACGAACGACTACATTGCGGAGGCGCAGGCGTTGCTGACGAACTGTCTCGGTCAGGATATCGATGAATTGATCTACAGTCTCCGGTGATCTGTTGAGCGGCCTCGAGGACTCCGTGCGAAACGCAATGCGCTGCATGTTGAAGCTGAAAGGTGTTCGCGGAAGTGAGGACTGCACCGTAGATTTGGGCTCAACGCAAAATGATCGCGTGTAACGAGGCGACGGCTCGACCTTGCGGTACGACCGTTGCTGCCTTCCGGTGCTGCTGCTAACTTGATATTTGATGACCCTGCCATTCTCTTGCACATGCACGTTCACCTGGTAAAGAGCTTCACCACGGATCCAGATGCGGGGAGCGCTACGGGTGTCGTACTCGACGCCGAGGCTCTCCACGACGAAGAGATGATGGCGGCAGCGAACGTCCTCGGCTTCCCGGAGACAGCGTTCGTCACCGGCTCCTCGGTGGCAGACGCGCGAGTACGGTTTTTCTCGCCACGACGGGAAGTGGAGTTCTGCGGGTACGCGACGCTCGCAACCGCGCACGTGCTCTCGGAGTGCGGGCGTGCCGTCCGCGAGACGAGCGGTCGAGTGCGCCTCCTCCTCGAGACAGGCGTGGGACCGATCCCGGTCCTCCGCAACTCTGACGGCGTCATCATCATGCGCCAGCGGGCGCCTGAATTCAGACCACCGGAGTGTGATCGCAGCCGGGTCGCTGCGCTCCTCGGAATCGACTTGGACGCGATCACGGACGCGCCGATCCAGACCGTATCCACTGGAACTCCCAAGCTTCTCGTGCCACTCCGAAGACTCGCAGCCCTCCGCGCCGTCGTCCCTGACCTCGACGGGATTGAGGCGTACGACGCCGAAACGGGGAATCGCGGGTTCTACCCCTTCACTGCAGAGACCCTCGACCCACTTCACGACTTCATCGCGCGGCAGTTCAACCCGACATTCGACCGTAACGAGGACCCGATCACGGGCGTCGCCGCCGGGGCGCTCGCATCCTACGCACATCGATACCTCTCGCCTGCGCAGGAGGTCTACACGATTGAGCAAGGATTCTTCCTCGGAAAAGGAGGCACCATGACCGTCGACCTCCGCGGCGGCGTGCACGTGGGTGGGGAAGCCGTGACATTCGGCGAGCGAGACCTCTGAGCAGGAGATTGATCTTTCGGGCGCCGAGTCCGAGTTGGCGCACCAAGTTCCGGTTCACCAGTTTGTCGATGGCGAGGACATTAGGAAGGGTGATGAGCATGCCAGGTTCTCTGTGCCAATGATGTGAGAAGTTCGCTCCTACTGGCGTTCGACGTCGAGTCCAGTCATCTGGATCTCTGACCGCCCGAGCCAATAGCACGCGAGCGGTGCAGGTATCTTCACGGCGATTGTTTCCACTCCGGACGTCGGAAGCGGCATGAGTCCGATGTCGTTCGGCTCCCGAGTGATGACATACGCCTCGGAGACCTTCCGCTCGCTACAAAACGCCGTGAGCCCGGCGAGCATCTTCGCAGTGACCTCCGGACGGTGCTTTACCTCGAACGGGACAAGGCGGCCGTTCACGTCCGCGATGATGTCGACCTCCTGGTTCCGCGGCCCGCCCCGCCAGTAAGAGAAGCCGATGCTCTGTGCGTAGTAGCGTGTGTAAACGTGCTTGAAGAACGCAGTCTCGACCGCCAAGCCGACAGCCGAGGCGTCTTCGAGGAGCGCTTTCCCTCGTAGGAGCACGCTTGGGGCGATCGCTGGATCAGCGAGGTAGATCTTGTGTTTCCCCCGCAGGACTTCCTTACCGTATCCGAACGGCCGGAGCCGGTAGATCAAATTCGTGTGCTCGAGGAGGTCGATGAAGTTCAGTGCCGTCGGCTTCTTGATCTCGAGGCTCTTGCAGAGTTCTTGGAGGTCGAGGAGTCCTCCATCGTGGAGGCACAGGTACAAGAAGAGCTGCTCGAGTTCGAGGACCCGGCGCACGCCGTAAAGCGCCGTCATGTCGCGCTTGAGCACCTTGTCGATGATGTCCTCCCGGAGGAGTTTCTGCGCGATAGGAATGCTCTCGATCTGCGCGATTTGTGGGAAGCCGCCACGGATGAGGTAGTCCTGGAATGGTCCGACGAGATCAGCGGCGAGCACCCCCGCACGGAGGAACTGCTCGGGTTTCCAGGAGAAGAGTTCGCGTAGCGACTGGACCTCGGGGAGCTTCGGCGTCGGCAAATTCTTGATCTGGAGGTGCTCGTAGAACGACAAGGGCGCGAGCCGGACCGTGTACCAGCGGCCCGGGCCGGACTCTTGGCCCTCGACGACAAGGGGTGTCGCTGAGCCTGTCACGACGATGCGACGTTTCGGCTCGAATTTCACCTGGTGCTTGATCCAGGTCTGCCAGTCCTTCGCGTACTGGATCTCGTCAAGAAGGACGTATTCGATGTCGCGCTCGGCGGGTTCGTATTCTTTCCAGAGCTTGAGGAGCCCGTCGAGTCCGATGAGCTTCAGAAGTGGGTGGTCAAACGTCGCGTAGAGAATGCTCGCAGCCGGCACGCCATTGGCGAGGAGGTCCTCGACGATCTGGAGGAGGAGTGTCGTCTTGCCAACTTGGCGGGCGCCGCTCAGGAGAAGCGCGCGTGGAGCCGGTGGAGCCGTGAGCCAGCCCTCCACTTCACGAAAAGCCGCCCGGCGCCATCGTGGCAACTGGGGCACGCGGTTCCCTTCCCACCAGGGGTTGAACTGCCGGAGAACTGTGATGAGTTCGGCGCGGGGTGCGATCACAGAAGAATCCTACTAAGAGATGGTATTTAGGTCAAGTATACTTATCTAATTCGTCGTGTTTAGGGTGTTTCCACTCTTCGAAGGGGCGATAAGATAGAGGCTGGCGCCGGGAGTCGGTGATGTTGGTGACGTCATTAGCCGCTCTCGGCACGGTGCGAGGAAGCTCCACGGTTTGCCGTTCTCTATCCTGAGCCGAGAGCGCTGGATTGAACTTCAATTAGGTAGAGAGGGCTGATCTTTTTCGAGCCAGTTCACCCTCCTGGCTCAGAAGAATCTGGTTTAATCGACGAATTCAATCACGGAGGTTCTCGGTTCATTCATGGACGCTAGTCACGTCGGGTCACAGCCGCGAATTACCGACCTGCTCCGCCGCTGGAGCGCCGGAGATCGTCTCGCCTTCGATGAGGCTGTCACTCTCGCGTACGAGGATCTCTACCGGATTGCGCGACGGAAGATGGCGAACGAACGCCGCGGGCACACTCTGCAACCAACCGCTCTCGTGAATGAGGCCATCGCCGAGATGATGCGCTGGGAAGGGTTCACGTTCTCCGACCGGGCGCACTTCCTGCGCGCCGCGTGCCTGGCGATGAGGCGCATCTTGACGGATTACGCGCGCCGACGTGCGCAGACAGTTCACGCCGACGCTTCGCTCGAAGATGGCGATGTCGAGGTTGCTGGCGAGACGGGGGCCTCGGTTGTCTCGTCGATCGCGCTGAGTCAAGTGCTTGAACGACTCGCGGCGGAGGATGCTGTTACGGCAGAGGTCGCGACTCTGCGCCTCTTCGCAGACCTCACGCTCGAACAGATCGCCGACATCAGCAAGGTCTCCGTCCCGACGGCGCACAGGAAGTGGGTCTACGCGAAGGCACACATCAGGAAGGAACTCTCGGCATGACAGACGCTCGACTTGAACGAAAGCAAGAACTCCTGGCCGCCTGTGCTGTCGCTCCGACCGATGAACGAAATAGACTCCTCGCGGAACGGTGTCCGGATGACGACGACCTCCGTGTGGAAGTCGCGGCGCTCATCCCCTACCTCGGTGCCCCGACACCGTCGCCAGCGGGTAACCTGGAGGCTGCGATTGGCGCGCAGCTCGCCGAGCGATTCATCGGAAAGCGTTTCGGCTCCTACACCATTCAGCGGCTCCTCGGACGGAGCGGGTTCTCACAGGTATTCCTCGCAACCCGGGTTTTCGAAGGCCAGGAGCGAACCTACGCCGTGAAGGTCCCACTCGGCGGGTCCTTCAGTGAGGAAGCCGCTCGTTACCGGCTCGAGATCGCCGTCTTGAGCCAACTGCGTCATCCGAACATCGCAGGACTCGTGGATGTTGTGCCCGGTCCGGACGATCGCCCGCTCCTCGTCATGGACTACGTCGAAGGCGCCCGGCCCATCACGTTGGCGCTGAAGGAAGCCAACCTGCCTCTCAGACGTCGCATCGAACTCTTCCTAAAGGTTCTGGCGGCGCTCAGCGTGGCCCACGAGCGAGGGGTGATTCACTGCGACATCTCGGCTGCCAACGTAGTCCTGCGTTCTGACGGGGAGCCCGTCATCATCGACTTCGGCATCGCGAAGGTGTCATGGGATCGCGCCGGAACGGTGACTGTCGGGCCCCGGCCACTTACGTACGAATACGCGAGTCCCGAACAGTACCGCGGAGAGCCGCTGACGGTCCGGACGGACATCTACTCATCTGGTGTCCTCCTCTTCGAACTCATGGCGGGTGGGCTGCCGTACGACCTCGACCGAAGGCATCCCGAAGCGTGCCGGCACACAGTCTGTGAAAAGCCGGTGCCGCGGGCCAGCGAGCGGATCCTGCAACTCCGCGGCGCGGGTCAGGTAGATGCGAAGAGCACCTCTCGGGAACTCCGTGGCGATCTCGACGCGATCCTCGGGAAAGCTCTGGAGAAGGATCCCGCCCGGCGGTACGAATCTGCGCACGCGTTCGCGGAAGATCTCAGAGCTCACATGGAATTTCGCCCTGTCTCAGCGAAGTCGCCGGGCGTTTTCGAACGCTCGTGGCGGTGGGCTCGCCGCCACCCTGTGATCTCGGCGACAGTGGCTCTAGCCCTGGTGCTGTCGACAGGTTTCGGCACCTTC
>JADHED010000830.1_pt1 | contig 31086 bp, 42 predicted proteins | sample 8952041 | NCBI WGS metagenome assembly JADHED01 (sample SAMN16124423, study PRJNA663239) | bioreactor sludge metagenome | isolation source: sludge (control) | place: India:Bengaluru | collected 2018-09-08
CCTTCGTGGCGTCGAGGCTCGGCCCGGCCGCCCGCGCGAGCGCGCCCTGCGGCGCCGCCTGCCGCCCCGGCGACGGCCCCGCCCCGTTGCCGGCCGCCGCCCCGCCCCCGTAGTAGCGGGCGATCGCCTCCGTCACCGCCGCCTCCGAGGCCACGACCGGCTCGACGTTGTAGCCCGTCATGAACTTGATGTCGTCCATGGCGAACACGTTCGTCGGGTCCGTCATGGCGATCGTCAGCGTCGCCCCGGCCCGGTTGATCGGGAGGATCTGGTACTTCTGCGCCGTGTCGGCGGGAATCAGCTTGAGGACGGCCGGCTCGATCTCGAACTGCGCCAGGTTGATCGACGGCACCCCGTACTGCTTGCTCAGCAGCGCCGTCAGCTCGTCGTCCTTCACGAACCCCAGCTTGATGAGGTTCAGGCCGAGCTTCCCCCCGTTGGCCTTCTGGTAGTTCAAGGCCTCCTGCAGTTGCTGGGGGGTGATGCGCTTCTCCTTGAGGAGGAGCTCGCCGATTCGGACGGCCATGGAGTCGGTGACTGTGGTCGGTGGCTGTCGGTAGTGGCCAGTGCCCATTGGCCGGTGGCCAGCTCTGCGTCAGTGGTCAGTGGCCAGCGGCCAGCGGCCAGCGGTCGGTTATCCCTTCTGGGGCCACGCCGTCGGCGTCCCGGACCCCACTTCAATACGCCACGCGGGCGCCCACGCTCCACTCCCGGCGGCCGTCGGCGCCGAGCGCCCCGTGCACGTCGGCGTAGAGCAGCTTCCACACCTGCGCGCTGACACCCACCGTGCCCACGGGGCGCGCCTCGTCCACCGTCTGCACCCGCGCGCCGCCCCGCAGGGCGAGCTTGCGGGAGGCGGTCCACAGTTCCGCGCCGGCTGCCAGGGCCCGCCAGCGAGCGTCTGCCCGCTCGCCGGTCGTCAGGTCGGCGTCAAGCGCCAGCGTCAGCCGGTCGCTCGGCAGCGCCGCGACGCCGAGCCGGGCCGTCCGGTCCAGCCCGACCCGCTCCCCCAGCGACGTCTCGAACTCGGGCTGGCGGAGGTTTCTGGCCGAAAAGCCCACCCGCCAGCGGCGGACTTCCAACATGACGCCGACGTCGGCGTCGAACGTGGTATCGGCCGGACCTCGCAGATCCGGCAGGCGGTCGAGCTTTCCGTCCACGTCCAGATGCCCGTCGCCGGCCGACGAGTGGACCGGAGCCTCCCAAACGGCCCCCCGGACCGCCTTCAACGCCACCCCCACGTGCAGCCCCTCTACCAGCGTCTGGGCCAGCGTGACGACGAACTGGTCCGTGACCAGGCTGCTCGTCCGGCGGGAGTACGCCGGCAACCACGAGTTCAACGACGACGGGTGGGCCCCGGCCGGCCCCAAACCATTCCGCTCGATCCGGTAATAGCCGAACCCGATGACCGGGATCGTGAGCGCCACGAGCGTGCCGGATCCGCGCACGGCCGGTCCCTCCGGATCATCGACCTCGATCCCCGATTCGTGAGCCCCCCGCTCGATCACCAGGCTGAGGTAGTCGCCGGTGGCCTGTCCCGCGGGGTTCCAGTAGATGGCCGAGGCGTCGTTGGCCACGGCCGTGGACGCCCCGGCCATGCCGAGGGCCCTGACGCCAACTCCCTCATGGGGCTGGGCTTGCACCCGAGGGGCGGCGGCCAGGACGAACGCCACGGCGGCGGTCGCGACCACGGAGGAGAGACGGCTCATGTCGCGACAGCCTATCGCAATCGCGGCCGGGGCCGAACCGTCCCGGCCGCGGTCTCGTATATCGCTTGGGATAAAATCCGGACGGCCTCGCACTCGCCACGCCCGTCCCCGTCCGGCAGCCCGTCCACTGCCCCCCAGCCGCGCCATGACCGACACCGCTGCAGCCACGCCCACCGCGCCGATGTCCCTGCCCGCCCGGATGATCGGCGTGCTGGTCTCCCCGAGCGCCACCTTCGCCAACGTCGCCGCGTTCCCCCGGTGGTTCGGGGTCCTGGCGATCAGCCTGCTGGTGCTGGCGGCGGCCAACTACGTCTTCCTGTCCACGCCGGTGGGCCAGCAGGCGTCGCTCGACCAGCAGGTGGCCCAGATCGAGGGCTTCGGCCAGACGGTCACCGACGAGATGTACGCGCAGATGAAGGGCCGGGCAGGGTTCACGGCCGCCATCACCGCCGTCTCGATCCTGGTGGTGTCGCCCATCTTCACGGTGATCTTCGCCGCGCTGCTCTTCGGCGTGCTGTCGGGGGTGCTGGGCGGCCAGGCGAGCTTCAAGCAGGTGTTCGCCGTGCTGGCGCACACCAGCGTGCTGAGCGTGCTGCAGGGCCTGCTGGTCACCCCCCTGAACTACGCGCGGGAGTCGCTGAGCAGCGCGACGAGCCTGACCGTCTTCCTGCCGATGCTGCCCGAGGGCAGCTTCCTGTCGAACTTCCTCGGCGCGATCGACCTGTTCATCCTCTGGTCGCTCACGCTCACCGCGATCGGCCTGGGCGTGCTCTACCGCCGCAAGACGATGCCGATCTTCGTCGCGCTGGCCGCGGTCTACGTGGCCATCGCACTGGCCATCGCGGCCGTGAAGGCCGCGCTGGGGGGCTCATGACGTTCTCGCGCACCAAAGTTCTGGTCGGCCTCGCCATCCTCGCCGTCGCCGCGGCCGTCGTCTACGCCAACTTCTACTTCAAGCGCGCCGAGGGCAAGGAGGTGGCGGTCGAGGCCGTCAAGAAACGCGACCTCGAGTCGGTGGTGTCGGCCTCCGGCAAGATCCAGCCGAAGCGCTCGGTGAACATCAGCGCCGACACGATGGGCCGCGTCACCGAGCTCGCCATCAACGAGGGCGACACGGTGAAGAAGGGGCAGTTCCTGCTCCAGATCGACCCGCGCAACCTCGAGAGCAACTACCAGCGCGGGCAGGCCGGCGTGGCGGCGAGCCAGGCCCAGCTCGAGCAGTTCCGCACCGCCATCGAGACGGCCCGCGCGAACCTCCAGCTCTCGCAGGACAACCTGAAGCGGCAGCGCGACCTGTGGGCCGAGCAGCTGACCACCAGGGAGGCGCTCGACCGGGCCGAGACCGAGGCGCGGCTGCGCGAGAAGGAGCTCGTCAACGCGCAGCAGCAGATCGCCACCCAGCAGGCCCGCATCCGCGAGCAGCAGGCCGTGCTCTCGAGCGCCCGCTACGACCTCACCAAGGTGCGCATCGAGTCGCCGATCGACGGCATCGTCACGCGGCGCAACATCGAGCAGGGCGAGATGGTCGTCATCGGTACCATGAACAACGCCGGCACGGTGCTGATGACGCTGGCCGACATGTCGGTGATCGAGGCTGAGGTGGAAGTGGACGAGACCGACATCCCCTTCGTCCGCATCGGCCAGCCGGCGAAGGTCACCATCGACGCGATCCCCGACAAGGAGTTCACCGGCAAGGTCACCGAGATCGGCAACAGCCCGATCCAGACCACCGGGCAGACCGGCACCCAGGCGACCAACTTCAAGGTGGTGGTCACCCTCGACACCCAGATCCCCGAGGTGCGGCCCGGCTTCACCTGCACCGCGGAGATCACGACGGCGACCCGCCAGCAGGCCGTCGCGGTGCCCATCCAGGCGATGGTGGTCCGCGAGATGGTCCTGGACGAGAAGGAGCAGATCGTCCGGGCGCCGCGCACCGAGGGCCGCCGGCGCGGCGTGGAGACGCCCGTGTCCGCGCAGGAGCTGCCCGCCGGCCAGAAGCGCAAGGAAATCGAGGGCGTGTTCGTCGTCAAGGACGGCGAGGCCGTGTTCACCCCGGTGAAGACCGGCATCGCCGGGGACAAGTACTTCGAGCTGCTGTCGGGCCTCGAGGAGGGCGCCCAGGTGATCACCGGGCCCTTCAACTCGGTGCGCGATCTCCAGGACGGGGACAAGGTCCGCCTGCAGGCGGCCGGCGCCAAGAAGTAGCCGGCCATGACGCAGCTCACCGAGGCGATCTGGCTCGCGCTGTCGTCCATCTGGGCGAACAAGCTGCGGTCGTTCATGATGGTGCTCGGCAACATCGTCGCCGTCACCTCGATCATCGCCGTGGTGTCGCTGATCCAGGGCATGAACGGCTACGTCTCCGACGCCCTGGTGTCGGAGGTGGGCATCGGCACCTTCCGCATCGACCGCGTGGGCGTCATCACCGACGAGGAAGAGGAGGCCGAGGCCCGCCGGCGCAATCCCGTGATCACGCTGGCCGAGGCGCAGGTGGTGCGCAGGGCCGACCCGGTCATCGCCGCCGTGCTCGCCGAGTCGATCAACCGGGCCAACGTCTCCTACCGCGACGAGACGCTCGAGGCCGTGCGCATCCGCGGCCTCTCGGCCGAGTACGAGGAGTTCAGCGAGTACACCCCGACGGCGGGCCGGCTGCCGACGCGCCTCGAGATGGACCGCAAGCGGCCGGTCGCCTACATCGGCCCGGAGACGGCCGAGAAGCTCTTCAAGGGCCGGGCGGTCGTCGACCAGCGCATCAACGTCGGCGGCAAGTACTTCCGCGTGGTCGGCGTCAACGAGAAGAAGGGGTCGCTGTTCGGCAACTCGCAGGACGACTTCGTCGTGATCCCGCTCGGCCAGGCCCTGCAGCTCTTCGGGACGCGCCGGTCGCTCGAGCTCACCGTCAAGCCCCGCGAACCGGCCCTGCTCGAGACGGCCATGGAGCAGGCCCGGCTCGCCATGCGCATCGAACGCCGCCTCAAGCCCAAGGACGACGACAACTTCGGGCTGTTCACCTCGGACACGCTGATGAACCTGTGGCGCCAGTTCTCCCAGGGCGCCTTCGCGGTGCTCATCGGCATCGTCTCGCTCTCGCTGGTCGTCGGCGGCATCGTGATCATGAACATCATGCTGATGGTCGTGAGCGAGCGGACCCGCGAGATCGGCCTGCGCAAGGCCCTCGGCGCCCGCAAGCGCGACATCGTCTACCAGGTGCTCACCGAGTCCACCACCCTGTCGGTGGTGGGCGGCGTCGTGGGCACGGCGCTGGGGTTCGCGGTGGCCGCGCTCGTGGCGGCGCTCAGCCCGCTGCCCGCCGCCATCGAGCCCTGGTCGGTGGTGCTCGGCATCACCATGACCGCGATGGTCGGCCTCTTCTTCGGCCTCTACCCGGCCGTCCGCGCGGCGAACCTCGACCCGATCGAGGCGCTGCGGCGCGAGTAGCCCATGGCCATCCGTGCCGGCCTGCTGGCCGAGGTCGTCCTGCTCGCGCTCGACACGCTGCGCGCCAACAAGCTGCGGTCCTTCCTGACCATCCTCGGCGTGGTGATCGGCGTCACCTCCGTCGTCGGCATGACGTCGCTGGTGCGCGGCTTCGGCGACCAGCTCGAGACGCTCGTGCGGCAGTTGGGCTCCGACACGGTCATCGTGTCGAAGTTCAGCATCGCGAGCTTCTCGTCGGGGAAGAGCTTCCTCGAGGTGCTGAAGCGGCCCAACCTCACCGAGGCCGACGCCGCCGCCATCAAGGAAGGCGCGCCCTCGGCGGGCACCGTGGCCATGAACATCGGCGACGGCCCGGGCGCGCAGTTCCTCCGCCTCACCTACGGCGGCACCTCCACCAAGCCGATGATCGTCATCGGCTCGACCGCCAACTTCGGCGAGATCAACTTCATCCCGATCGAGGCGGGCCGCGGGTTCTCCGACTTCGAGGCCGATCGCCGGCGCCAGGTGGTGATGCTCGGCAACGCCGCCGCCACCACGCTGTTCCCGGCGGCCGACCCCATCGGCAAGGCGGTGCGCCTCGGCCGCCACGAGTTCACCGTGGTCGGCGTCTTCGGCAAGCGCCCGGGCGTGCTCGGCGGCAACCCCGACGAGTTCGTCGTCATCCCGCTCACCACCTACGACAAGCTGTTCCCGCCGCCGCGGTTCCGCGGGCTGCTGCTCCGGATGCTGCAGATCGCGGCGGTCCCGCGCGAGGGCTTCACCCAGCAGCAGCTGATCGCCGACATCGAGCAGGTCATGCGCAGCCGGCACCGGCTCAAGCTCGACGAGGAGAACGACTTCGACATCCTCACGTCGGACTCGATCATGGGCATCCTCGACCAGTTCACCCGGGCGATCGTCCTGGCGCTGGTCGTCATCTCGTCGATCGCGCTGATGGTCGGCGGCATCGGCGTGATGGCCATCATGACCATCTCGGTGACCGAGCGGACCCGCGAGATCGGCGTGCGCAAGGCGCTCGGCGCGCGGCGCCGCGAGATCCTCGTGCAGTTCCTGATCGAGGCCATCGTGCTCACGTCGGTCGGCGGCCTGCTCGGCATCGCCCTGGGCAGCGCCATCGGCTACGGCGTCAACGCCTTCGCCGGCTTCCCCGTCTCGCTGCCCTGGTGGTCGTTCGCGCTGGGGCTCGGGTTCTCGAGCGCCATCGGCATCTTCTTCGGCATGTGGCCGGCCGTGAAGGCCAGCCGGCTGGATCCGATCGAGGCGCTCCGGTACGAGTGACGCCCGCGGGCCGGGGGGCCCGCCCGCTCATGGCCATCCGCGCCGGACTGCTGGCCGAGATCGTCCTGCTGGCGCTCGACACGCTGCGCGCCAACAAGCTGCGATCGTTCCTCACGATCCTCGGCGTGGTCATCGGCGTCACCTCGGTCGTCGGCATGACGTCGCTGGTGCGCGGCTTCGGCAACCAGCTCGAGGCCCTCGTGCGCCAGCTCGGCTCCGACACCGTGCTGGTGATGCCCTTCAGCCTGCAGAGCTTCGCGAGCGGCAAGAGCTTCATCGACGTCCTGAAGCGGCCCAACCTCACGGAGGCCGACGCGCTCGCGATCAAGAACGGCGCCCCGTCGGCCGGCGTCGTGGCCTGGAACGTCGGTGGCGGGCCCACGGCGCAGTTCGCCCGGCTCAGCCACGGCAACAGCTCCACCAAGGCGGTGCCCGTCGTCGGCTCGACGGCCAACTTCGGCGAGGTCAACTACATCCCGATGGAGGCGGGCCGGGCCTTCTCCGACTTCGAGGTGGAACGCCGGCGCTTCGTCGTCATCCTGGGCAACGCCCCGGCGAGGACGCTGTTCCCCACCAGCGACCCCATCGGCAAGACCGTCCGCATCGGCCGCGACCTCTACACGGTGGTCGGCGTCTTCGGCCCGCGGCCCGGCGTGCTGGGCGGCAACCCCGACGAGTTCGCCATCATCCCCTACACCACGTACGACAAGGCGTTCCCCGTCCAGCGCATCCGGGGCCACCTCCTGCGCTTCATGCAGATCGCCGTCCAGCCGCACGGCGGGGCCACCGCCGAGCAGTTGATCAAGGACGTGGAGGAGGTGATGCGCAGCCGCCACCGCCTGCGCCTCGACCAGGAGAACGACTTCGACATCCTCACGTCGGACTCGATCCTCGGCGTGCTCAACCAGTTCACGCAGGCCATCCTGCTCGCGCTGGTCGTCATCTCGTCGATCGCGCTCATGGTCGGCGGCATCGGCGTGATGGCCATCATGACCATCTCGGTGACCGAGCGGACCCGCGAGATCGGCGTCCGCAAGGCGCTCGGCGCGCGCCGCCGCGAGATCCTCGTGCAGTTCCTCGTCGAGGCCGTCGTGCTCACGTCGGTGGGCGGCCTGCTGGGCATCGCGCTCGGCAGCGCCATCGGCTACGGCGTCAACGTCTTCGCCGGCTTCCCCGTGTCGCTGCCCTGGTGGTCGTTCGCGCTGGGGCTCGGGTTCTCGAGCGCGATCGGCATCTTCTTCGGCATGTGGCCGGCGCTGAAGGCGAGCCGGCTGGATCCGATCGAGGCGCTCCGGTACGAGTAGGGCCGCCGCGCGCCCGGCGCGCCGGATGGGTCGCGCCCGTCCCGCGGCCCGCCCCGCGTGTATCCTGATCGGGCGCGATGCACGCGGTCCTGAAGCGCTACCTCGCCGTGCCCCTCGGCACGCGCCTCCTCGTCGCCTTCGCCCTGGGCGCGGGCGCCGGGTGGGCCTTCGGCCCGCGGGCCGCCGTCCTCGCGCCGCTCGGCCACCTGCTCGCCTTCGCGCTCCGCCTGATCGCCCCGCCGGTGGTGGCCGTCTACATCGTCCACTCGCTGTCGGATGCGGGCCTGCGCCACCTCGGGCGGTTCGGGCCCCGCCTCCTCGGGCTCTTCGCCGCGCTGTCGGTCGCCGCCGCCGCGCTGGGCCAGGCCGCGGCGCTGGCCACCCGCTGGTGGCTGCCGCCGGGCGGGCTTCCCGGCCTCGCCCCCGCCGCCGCCTCGGGCTCGCCCCTCCGCACGCCGGGGTGGGTACTGGCCTCGGTCAACGCCGACCTCGTGCTGATGCTCGCCGTGCTCGTCGCGGTGCCGCTCGCCCTGGCCGTGGCCGCCCTCCGGCACCGCGGGGAGGGCCACTGGGCCTCGCTGGTCCATCGCGCCGCCGGCCGGGCGGCCACCCTGCTCGGGGCCGCCATCCGCGGGCTCATGGAGTACGCGCCCTTCGGGGTGTTCGCCCTGTCGGCGGTCACCTTCAGCGGGGGCGCGGCCGCGGTGGCCGGCCTCTCGCTCGCCCTCGTCTCGGTCTACCTCGCCCACCTCGCGCTCGGCTCGCTGCTCGTCGGCCTCGTGGGCCTCACCCGCGGCGCGCCGTTCGCGTTCCTAGGCCGGAGCCAGGAGGCGCTGACGACGGCGCTGGTGACGGGCAGCAGCGCGGCCACCGTCCCGATCGAGCTGCGGACGGCCGACGTGCACCTGCGCGTGCCGCCGTCGGTGGGCGGCATCGCGATCGGCGTGGGCGCCACGCTCTGCAAGGTGGGGACGACGGCGTTCCTGGGGGCGCTGGTGGTGTGGGCGGCCACGCTGGCGGGGACGCCGCTGTCGCCCGGCTGGCTGCTGAAGGCCCTCGCGCTCGCGACGGTCGCCGGGATGCTGACGCCCCCCATCTCCGGTGGCGGCTACGTGATGCTCGGGTTCGTGGTGGGCCAGTTCGGCCTGCCGCCGGCGGTGGTGCCGCTGCTGGTGGGGGTGCCGTTCATCGGCAAGCTGAACACGCCGTTGAACACGCTGGGCCGCCTCACGTGCGCGCTGCTGGCTGCCGCGCCAGAACCGGTCGAGGCCCAGGGTGCAGCCCGGCCGGCCGACGGCGCGCTTCGCCACCGGCCCTGACGCCGCCGTCCGGCAGCCGCGTGAGGGCACCGGCCCCCATCCGGCCCTCCCGGCCGGGCCGTCGAATGGCGCGCCGCGGCGAACGCGGCGAACGCCCGCCACGCTTGTCACCCCCCGTCGCAGCGAGTACGATGGCGAATTCCGGGCGCGTGATCATCCGCGCGTCCGTGTTCCGCACGCCCGACCCGGGCGTGACACGCCGGTCCCAGCCGGGCCGCCCGGCCCCCGGCGCGGAGGGTATCGTCTATGAAGGTCTACGATGCGGCCTCGATCCGCAACGTCGCCGTCGTCGGCCACGGCGGTTCAGGCAAGACCCAGCTCGTCTCGGCCATGCTCTTCGACGGCGGCGCCGTCAACCGCCTCGGCCGCGTGGACGACGGGACGACGGTGACCGACTTCGACGAAGAGGAGATCGCCCGCAAGCACACGCTGGGCTCCACGCCGGCGTTCGTCGAGTGGAACAAGACGAAGATCAACGTCATCGACACGCCGGGGTTCGCGAACTTCCTCAGCGACACGCGCGCGGCCCTGCGCGTGGTGGACGCCGCGCTGGTCGTGGTGGACGCGGTGTCGGGCGTCGAGGTCCAGACCGAGAAGGTGTGGCAGATCGCCGAGGAGTGCGGCCTCGCCCGCCTCGTCGTGCTCAACCGCGTGGACCGCGAGCGCGCCAGCCTCGAGCGCACGCTCGAGTCGCTGCGCGGCGCCTTCGGCCGCGCCGTGGTGCCCGTTGCCCTGCCGCTCGGCGAGGAGAAGAACTTCACGGGCGTCATCGACCTCGTGTCGATGAAGGCCTACACGTTCCAGGCCGACGGCAGCGGGAAGTTCCTGGCGGGCGACGTGCCGGCTGCGCACGCCGAGGCGGCGCAGGCGGCGCGCGACGCGCTCGTCGAGATGGTGGCCGAGGCCGACGACTCGCTGATGGAGAAGTTCTTCGAGGAGGGCACGCTCTCGCAGGAGGACCTCGTCGCCGGCCTGAAGAAGGCCACGTTCGCGGGCAAGGTGTACCCGCTGCTGCCGACCTCGGGCAGCCTGAACATCGGCGTGCAGCCGCTGCTCGACGCCGTCCTGGCCTACCTGCCGTCACCGGCCGAGCGGCCGTTCCCCGCCGTCGACAAGGCCTCGAACGAGCCCACCGCGGTGGCGGCCAACGACGCGGCCCCCTACGCGGCGTTCGTGTGGAAGACGGTGGCCGACGCCTTCGCCGGCCGCATCACCATGTTCCGCGTGGTGAGCGGCGCGCTGAAGGCCGACTCCACGGTGACCAACGCCACGAAGGAGTCGCAGGAGCGCCTGGGCCACCTGCTGGTGCTGCAGGGCAAGACGCAGACGCAGGTCACGGAGCTGAAGGCCGGGGACATCGGCGCCGTCGCGAAGCTGAAGGACACGCTCACCAACGACGTGATCGCGGACAAGGGCGCGGGGGTGACGTTCCCGCCGATCACCTTCGCCGAGCCGCTGCTGGCCTACGCCATCGAGCCCAAGAGCCGCGGCGACGAGGACAAGATCAGCACGTCGCTCGCGCGCCTGATGGAAGAGGACCCGACGATCCGCTACGCGCGCGACCCGCAGACCAAGGAACTGCTGCTCTCGGGGCAGGGCCAGCTGCACATCGAGGTGACGGTCGCCAAGCTGAAGCGGCGCTTCGGCGTGGACGTGAACCTCAAGCTGCCGCGCATCGCGTATCGCGAAACCATCACGGCGAGCACCGAGGCGCACGGCCGCCACAAGAAGCAGACGGGCGGCCACGGCCAGTTCGGCGACTGCAAGATCCGCGTGGAGCCGCTCCCGCGCGGCTCGGACTTCGCCTTCGAGGACGACATCTTCGGCGGCGCCATCCCGCGGCAGTTCGTGCCGGCCGTCGAGAAGGGCATCCAGGAAGCGCGCACGCGTGGCTACCTGGCCGGCTACCCGATGGTGGACTTCAAGGTGACCGTCTACGACGGCTCCTACCACGCCGTGGACAGCAACGAGCTGTCGTTCAAGATGGCGGGCCGTCTGGCGTTCCGCGACGCGATGACGCGCGCGCGGCCGACGATCCTCGAGCCCGTGATGAACGTCGAGGTGTACGCGCCGTCGGAGTACGCGGGCGACCTGATGGGCGACCTCAACAGCCGGCGCGGGCGCATCGCGGGCATGGACAGCCGCGGCGCGATGACCGTCATCCGCGCGCAGGTGCCGATGTCCGAGATGCTCACCTACGAGCAGCAGCTCACCTCCTCCACCGGCGGGCGCGGCTCCTACCAGATGGAGTACTCGCACTACGAAGAGGTGCCCGCGCACCTGCAGTCGAAGATCATCGCCGCCTCGAAGGCCGAGAAGGGCGAGGAGGCGGAGGAAGAAGCGTAGTCGGCTTGGGGCTTGCGGCCTGAGGCCGGCGGCCGCGCCAGCGCGTTGGACAGAAGGGCCGGAGGGAGCAGCGCTTCCTCCGGCCCTTTGGCGTTCGCTGGGATCCCGGAGTCGTTTGGCACGTCACGGCGCCGTGTAGCGCTTCAGGTCCGCCCCCACCCCAACGTAGAACGCATTGGATCCCGGCGGAGCGCAGAGAGTGAAGGAGCGCCCGGGACCTACCTCTCGGTAGACGACCTGCCCCCTAGCGTCGATCACCACCACCATGTGGCGATCCAGGTCGGCATGGCCGCTCAACACCATCACGCTCCAGCCGTCTCGCCACGGCGCGGCTCGCAGGTGGCGGAACGCCGAGGCGCCCTCGACGATCGCGCGGGACACCTCGACGCCCGTCCGGACGTCGAACTCGACGACCGCGTCGCCATCGAGCGCCAGGGCCGAGCCCACGCCGAATCCTCGAAGGTACCCGTGCGCGGCGATCCGCCACTTCGCGCGCTCGCGGCCAGTTGCGTCGACGATGCGGACGGCTCGACCCAACTCGGGATCCGGTGAGAGCTGGAACGCCAGGGAGTCCGAGACATCCCCGGGGTACCGCACGACCGACAGCGCGGTGAGATACCCGGCCACGTTCAACGTGCGAGCCACGGCTCCGCGCCGTTCGAACACGGTGGCGCCGGAACCGCCCATCGCTCGCACGACCAGGCTCTCAGGCCGTGCGGAGTCGAGTGCTGCCGCGACCATGTCGAAGCACATCTTGCTGGGGTGCCTCGCCAGCTCACGGCCGTCGATGTCGAAGAACACGACGTCTCCGCCGGAGAGATGCAACTGGCAACCTGCGAAGAAGTCGGAGCGGTCGTCGCTGAGGCGCACGACGGGCGCCAACCCTCCCGTGGGGGCCGTGGCGAACGAGACGCGGCGCTGCACGTCTCCGGAGGGCGAGATCCAGACTACGCCGGCCGGCGTGACCACCTGCAGGCTCGCGCTCTCGTCCTCGGTACGCACCGACTGCAGCCCGGCGGTAGCGCCGGACGAATCCGAGTAGACGACGCGTGAGGAGATCCCGGCCAGATTGATCGACGAGAGCCGGTCGATGCCCTGGGTGGACGCCGGCGCCCGGCACCCCGCACTTCCGGCGGTCAAGGTGCAGATCAGCAGACACCCTCGCGCCAGCCGCGAGAGCGTCATCGTGCGGGCCGTCGGCAGGCTACCTTGACTGCACATGGGGGCCACCTTCAGCTGCAGAAGATGCCACCCAGATACACGCAGGCCGTAGAGTAGAAGCAGCCTGCGACGGCGAGATTGCACATCGTGCACTGCCAGACCGGCCACAACATGGTCCAACTCAGCCAAGAGCCCATGCTGCACGGGCCTGTCACATAGCACCAGTCATGAGCGTCACAACAAGGTCGAAACAACGTATCGTTCAACCACCAGAGAAATGTGCAGCCGTCGCCTTCATCCTGGACGAGCCTTGTCATTGGCTGCGCCCAGGCCTTGACGAGTCTGGGGCCCGAGTTGGACAGACTCTTGTGGAGCCTCTCGCGCTGCCTCAGGTAGTAGAGGAAGGCGAAGGCCTGGGTGGTACCCCAGGCCGCGTTCGGCTCGAAGTTCATTGGGCGCCCAATGTTGGAGGCGCTGATCGTCTCTTGACCGGTCAGACCCGGGTAGTGAAAGGCAAGAACGCCGTCGCTGGGAAACCACCGAACACGCCCCAGGCGTGGTCCAAGCCCACCACGTGGTGTGACGGTAGCGTCCCATGAATAGCCGCCTGATTCAGGTGGCGTCGGTCGGCGAACCGTTGTGACCGTCGCGTCTGGGAAGCCGGCGACGATTTCCACGGTCTCTTGCGACACCTGGGATAGGGTCCGTCGGGCATTGATCGCTGAACTGTGGCGAAGGAGACCATCACGCCAGCTCAGGGCCTTGGCATCGACCGGTAGTCCGTGGGCCACGTCCCTCGTCAACGAGCACGCTTGGGCGTTCAGCCAGTCGACCGTATGGGACAGCTCAGGTGAGTCATACAGGTCGATTGGTGCGCCTTCCCCAAACCTGATTGCGACGCGAAATGGGCGAATACTCGATGAGGACAACGGGAGAGGGGTGTGACTCCTCGTTGCGAGCCTGGGTCACCCACGCGCCGTTGGCGGCGCGCATCGTACTTGCGGTGCACCCATCCTCGAAAGCGGGTCACAAAGCGCTGTGCCAGCGCCTGGAGAGAGTCGAAGGCCGCCCCCATGTTCACGTTCTGGGCATGCACCCGACTTCCGCCGCATAGGACGCCCACTGTCATCCCGACGGCCACCCATCGCCACCGACTCGAGACTGAAGCCACCCGAACAGTCGGTTGCATCGTCACCTCCCATCACCCAAGCCCGGCAATTTGCGCGCCACGTGCCGGAAGGGGCTATCGAGCGCTCCAAGGCGTTCGAAGCAACTGGGTTGACGGATTCCCGGTGCGCGAGCTTCCGACAGGAGGGAGGGAGTTCAAGGGCAGCGGCGGCAATCGGCTCACGCTGTGATACTTGCGGCCCTGTCCATCTACGTCCCGCAAACAGACAAGCCGCAGCGGGAATTCGGCGGAGATGCCGATTTTCCGTTGTTTCGAGAATACCAGTGCCGCTCCCGCGCGGCTCGGACTTCGCCTTCGAGGACGACATCTTCGGCGGCTCGATCCCGCGGCAGTTCGTGCCGGCCGTCGAGAAGGGCATCCAGGAGGCGCGCACGCGCGGCTACCTGGCCGGCTTCCCGATGGTGGACTTCAAGGTGACCGTCTACGACGGGTCCTACCACGCGGTGGACAGCAACGAGCTGTCGTTCAAGATGGCGGGCCGGCTGGCGTTCCGCGACGCGATGACGCGCGCGCGGCCGACGATTCTCGAGCCGGTGATGAACGTCGAGGTGTACGCGCCGTCGGAGTACGCCGGTGACCTGATGGGCGACCTCAACAGCCGGCGCGGGCGCATCGCGGGCATGGACAGCCGCGGCGCGATGACCGTCATCCGCGCGCAGGTGCCGATGTCCGAGATGCTCACCTACGAGCAGCAGCTCACCTCCTCCACCGGCGGGCGCGGCTCCTACCAGATGGAGTACTCGCACTACGAAGAGGTGCCCGCGCACCTGCAGTCGAAGATCATCGCCGCCTCGAAGGCCGAGAAGGGCGAAGAGGCGGAAGAGGAAGCGTAGCAGCGGCTTGCGGCTTGCGGCCTGGGACTTGCGGCCGCGCCAGCGTGTCGGACACGAAGGGCCGGAGGGAGCAGCGCTTCCTCCGGCCCTTCGGCGTTCACGGCCTGTCCGCTCGCCCGTCCACGCACGCCTCGCCAGTGAACGCAATCCAGTCGAGGATCTCGCTCACGCCCCCGCTGTAGCGCGGCGTCGCGTTTCGCAGGCCGAAGTCCGTGATGACCAGCGACAAGCGGCCCCTTCCGAGTCGCTCGAGCTGCGCGAGGGTCTCCTCCGCGGACGAGAGTTCGTGGGCTGCCCTCGCCGCGTCGTGGTCGGCCCGGGTGACCACGAACCGGAGGGGCCGCCACATCTGCACCGACTGGCGGGCAGTCACCCCGTACGCCGCGCCTATCGTGCGGTGCGGCGCCGTCCGCAACGGCGGCGACACGACCCAGAGGTAGTCGACCTCCGGCTCCGCCACCGGCCCGACGCTGATACCCCACTCGCCCGGGCCGGGCGACAGTCGCAGTTCGAGCCCATGAAGGAGGCCGACGCGAAAGGCCGCTCCTGCCACCAGCCGCTTCGGCGATCGGAATGACACACACTCCGGCTGGTCGGGCTCTGGCGTCTGGGCGGTCACCGACTGGCGAACGGCACTTGGCCGCACCTCGCGGACGGCGGACCGGACCTGCGCCCCTGCACCTGCCCCGATCGACACCGCCGCCGACAAGGTCAGGATGCCCCAAGTACTGAGGCGACCGCTGCGGGACGTGAGCAACAAGCCCTCCTCCTGCGCTCAGCCAGTGGACGTCGGGCGCGGCGAGGCCGCCAGCGAGTCTGGCCGCAGCGCGTCGCGAGGCACTCTCGCCAACTGAAACACCCCGTGGGTGTACGGCGGGTCGTCGTCGTTGGTCGTCTGCGCGAGGTCGAACCACAGGTCCCAGGCGAGCAGAAGCTCCTCGTCCGACAGCTCGGCCAGGTTCAGGTCGTCGTCACTGAGGGCTGGCATCGGCATCCTCTGGCAGGGCGACGGTCGTGGGCAACCCGCGCTCGGCCAGGGCGACGATGGCCGCGTGGCTGTCGGGCAGGCGTCGCACGCCCGGCGACATGCGAACGAACTCCGCGAGATACCGCTCAGCGGCGGCGGCATAGGCAGCCAACCGGGCCCGATCGGCGCGTTGCAGGCGGTCCTGCTCGCGCGCGAGCGCCACGACGACCGCGTCCCGGTCACCAGTGGCAGCGGCGCGCACGGCGTCGCGCCGAACGCTCGCCGCATGTCCCGGCGCGAGCGACAGCAACCGGTCGGGATCGGTCGTCAGCTCAACCTCGACCGCCGGTGGCAGACGCGACGCGAGTTCCGCGATGACCGCATAGTCCTTGGCCCGCTGCGTCTGCTTCATCCGTACGAGCGACTCGGGATCGACCACCAGCAACCGGTTCCCGGCGGCCTCGAACATGCCCGCGATGGCGGTCGGCGACACACGGGGCGGCCGGCTGAAGAAGTCGCAGCGCACGCGCCGCCCCTGCTCGTCAGCGAACTCGAAGTGACTCGACCACCCGCCGGCCAGCCAGCGGACGTCCAGTGGAGCGCCTGGCCGGTAGCACGCGCCGTACCCGGCCAGCACGTCGAGTACTCGCCGGCACGCATCCGCCGTCTCGCGCACGACCCAGTCACCGTCCTTGCTCATGATGGCGACGCGGTAGTAGACGACAGCCTGTCCTGATGCCAGCGCGGCCACCGGTCCGAGGGCGTTGAACTCGCGCGTGAGGTCGAAGTAGACGTTGCGCGCCACGCGGCCATTCTACGGCGAGCGACGCCGTGCGTACGCACGAAGGGCCGGAGGGAGCAGCGCTCCTTCCGGCCCTTCGTCGTTCCGTGGACCTGGCCCCAACCCAAGCCCCAAGGCTCAGGCCCCACGCGGCGCTTACGACCCGCCGGCCTTGCGCGGCGTGCTGCCCTTCTTGGGGCCGCCGCCGGCCGCCTTCGTGTGCGCGTGCGCCTTCGACTCGCCGCCATCGGCGGCGCGCTTGCCGCGCAGCCGCTGGGCGGCCTCGCGCAGGCGCGTGCCGACGGTCTTCTTCTGCGGGGCCGCCTCCTCGCCCTCGGTCGCCTTCTCGAGGTTCGGGTTGTACTCGCTGCCCACCAGCTCGATCTGCGCCATGTCGGCCGAGTCGCCGCGGCGGAAGCCGAGCTTCAGGATGCGCGTGTAGCCGCCGGGGCGCGTGGCGAAGCGCGGCGCGATCGTCTCGAACAGCTTCTCGACGGTCTCGGGCTCGTGCACGTCGACGGCAACCAGGCGCTTGGCGTGCAGCGCGCGCGTGGTCTTCGGGCCGTCGGTGAGGCCGCGCTTGGCGATGGTGATGATGCGCTCGACGAACGGGCGCAGTTCCTTCGCGCGCGGGACGGTGGTCTCGATGCGCTCGTGGCGGAGCAGGGCCTCGGCCTGGTTGCGCAGCAGGGCGATGCGGTGCTCGGTGACCCGGCCCAGCTTGCGGTGTGCGACGCGGTGACGCATGGTGCGGTCTCGACTGGCGAAAAGAGGGGTGATGGGGTGGAACGGTCGGTATCGGCGCGCCGCGGCCCTTCGACGCGGCTCAGGGCCACGATGCGCGCCGACCCTCGTCCCGGTGAGTACGGCCTACTCGGAGCCGGCCGGCTGCTCGAGCTTCATGCCGAGGCTCAAGCCCATCGAGGCCAGGATCTCCTTGATTTCGTTGAGCGACTTCCGGCCGAAGTTCTTCGTCTTCAGCATCTCCGGCTCGCTCTTCTGCACGAGCTCGCGGATGGTGCGGATGTTCGCGTTCTTCAGGCAGTTGTAGGAGCGGACCGACAGCTCGAGCTCCTCGACGCTCTTGTCGAGGTGCTCGTTGTTGATCTGCGTGCTCGGCACGTCCGACGACAGATCGTCGTCGTCGTCGGCCGTCTCGTCGGCCGTCATGAAGATCCGCAGGTACTGCTGCACCGTGCGGGCGGCCTCCGACAGCGCGTCGGCCGGCGTGATGGCGCCGTTGGTGTGCACGTCGATGGTGAGCTTGTCGTAGTCGGTGGCCTGGCCCACGCGCGCGGCCTCCACCAGGTAGTTGACGCGCTTCACCGGCGAGTGCACCGAGTCCACGGGGATCCAGCCGATGCCGAGGTCCTCGTCGAAGTTGCGGTCGGCCGGCACGTAGCCGCGCGCGCGCTTCACGCGCAGCTCGAGGTGCAGGCGGCCGTGCTCGGACACGGTGGCGATCGGCGCGTCGGGGTCGAGGATCTCGAGATCCGCGTCCGTCTCGATGTCGCGCGCGAACACCTGGCCCGGCTTCTCCACGCGGAGATAGACGGTCTTGACGTCGTCCTCGCCGTGGAGCTTCAGCGCCACCTGCTTGAGGTTGAGGATGATGTCGGTGGCGTCCTCGACGACGCCGGGGATGGGCGAGAACTCGTGCTGCACCCCGTCGATCTTCACCGCGGTCACCGCGGCGCCCTCGATCGACGACAGCAGCACGCGCCGCAGGGCGTTGCCGATGGTCGTGCCGAAGCCGCGCTCGAACGGCTGGGCCGAGAAGCGGCCGAACCTGTCGCTCGAGCTCTCGCGCTCGAAATCGAGGCGGCCCGGAAGCTGCAGACCTCTCCAGAGCATCGAATCAGTCCTTTCGTCGCTGGCGACGCGACGGGGCCGGCGCCGGGCCGGCCCCTCACGCCTACTTCGAGTACAACTCGACGATCAGCTGCTCCTGCACCGGCAGGTTGATCTGCTCGCGCGTGGGCAGCGACACGATCCGGCCCGTGGTCGCGCCCGCGTCGAGCTGCAGCCACTCGGGCACGCCGCGTCCCTTCACCTCGTCCATCGCGTGGACGATGGCCGGGTTCTTCTGGCTGCCGGCCTTCACCGTCACCACGTCGCCGGCGCGCACCGAGAAGGAGGGGATGTCCACCTTCTTGCCGTTCACCAGGAAGTGGCCGTGGCGCACCAGCTGCCGCGCCTGCGCGCGCGAGGTCGAGAAGCCGAGGCGGTAGCACACGTTGTCGAGGCGCCGCTCGAGCAGCTGCAGCAGCGTCTCACCCGTGATGCCGCGCGTCCGATCGGCCGTCTCGAAGTAGCGCCGGAACTGGTTCTCCAGCACCCCGTAGATGCGCTTCACCTTCTGCTTCTCGCGCAGCTGCAGGCCGTAGCCGGCGATCTTCTGCTTCCGCGCCTTGCCGTGCTGGCCGGGCGGGGTGTTGCGCTTCTCGATGGCGCACTTCTCGGTGTAGCACCGCTCGCCCTTGAGGAACAGCTTCATCCCCTCGCGCCGGCAGAGGCGGCAGACGGGACCGACGTATCGTGCCATTGCCCTGGAATCCTTTCAGCCGTGACCTAGACGCGGCGCCGCTTCGACGGGCGGCACCCGTTGTGCGGAATCGGCGTGATGTCGCGAATCGACTTCACGTCGATGCCCACCGTCTGCAGCGCGCGGACCGCCGACTCGCGCCCGGCCCCCGGCCCCTTCACCCGCACCTCCACGGTGCGCATGCCGACGGCCTTCGCCGCGTTGCCCGCCGACAGCGCCGCCTGCGTGGCGGCGAACGGCGTGCCCTTGCGCGACCCCTTGAAGCCCACCGCCCCGGCGCTCGACCACGCCACGACGTTGCCCTCGGCGTCGGAAATCGTCACCGACGTGTTGTTGAAGGAGGCGTGGACGTAGGCCACCCCGTGGTGGACCACCTTCTTCTCGCCGCGCTTCTTGAAGACCTTCTTCTTGCCGGCTTTCTGTTCGCCGGCGCCCTGCGACTCGCTCTTGGCCATCGGTGCTTCCCTAGGTCGTCTTCTTCTTCGCGACCGCGCCCTTGCGCGGGCCCTTCCGCGTGCGCGCGTTCGTGCGCGTCCGCTGGCCGCGCACCGGCAGGCTGCGGCGGTGCCGCAGGCCGCGGTAGCAGCCGATCTCCATCAACCGCTTGATGTTCATGGAGATCTCCTTGCGGAGATCGCCCTCCACCCGCCCCTGGTCCTCGATGACCCGGCTGATCTTCCGGACGTCGTCCTCGGTGAGGTCCTTCACCCGCACGTCGGGGTTCACCCCGGCCTCGGTGAGGATCCCGGACGCCCGCGTCCGCCCGATCCCGAAGATGTAGGTCAGCCCGACCTCGATCCGCTTCGTCCGCGGAAGGTCCACGCCTGCGATTCGTGCCATTCTCGTGTCCTGTCGTGGCCAGTGGCCCTCGAGCCCGCCCGCGTCCCGCCCGGGACCTCCCCGGACGTGCCCGCCAGCCCCGGCCCGCCGCCGCTGGGCGTTGTGCTACCCCTGCCGCTGCTTGTGCTTCGCGTTCGTGCAGATCACGCGGACGACCCCGCGCCGCCGCACCACCTTGCACTTGTCGCAAATCCGCTTGACCGATGCTCTGACCTTCATCGTTCCGTCCTCACTGGCCCGCCAGCCGTCTCACGATCCGGCCGCGGCCCAGGTCACGCGGCGAGAGTTCCACCTCGACCCGCTCGCCCACCAGCACCCGCACGAAGTTCCGCTGCGGGCCCGCGTCGAGGTGCGCCACCACGTGGCGCCCCGCCTCGATCTCCACCTTCACCAGCGCCCGCGGCAGCAGTTCGACGACCACGCCGCCGACCGTCACCGCCCCGCGCTTGGCCATCGCCTCCGGCCCGCTCAGGCGCCGGCGGCCACCCGCGAGCCGGCCTCGCGCATCGACCGCGACCGCGTCAGCACGTCGGCCCCGGTGCGCGTCACCGCCACCGTGTGCTCGAAGTGCGCCGACAGCGACCCGTCGCGCGTCACCGCCGTCCAGCCGTCCTCGAGCACCTTCACCGCCGGACGGCCGGCGTTCACCATCGGCTCGATGGCGATCACCATGCCCTCCTGCAGCCGCGGCCCGCGGCCCGCCGGGCCGTAGTTGGGCACCTGCGGTTCCTCGTGCAGCGAGGTGCCGACGCCGTGCCCCACGAACTCCCGCACCACCGAGTAGCCGAACCGCTCCACCCAGGCCTGCACCGCGTGCCCGATGTCCGACACGCGCCCCCCGGCCTTCACCGCGGCGATGCCCCGCTCGAGCGACTCCCGCGTCACCCGCAGCAGCTGCTGCGCCTCGTCGCCGATCGCGCCCACCGGGAACGTCGCCGCGCAGTCGCCGAAGTAGCCGTCGAGCTTCACACCGATGTCCACCGACACCACGTCGCCCTCGCGCAGCACCGTCTTCTTCGACGGAATGCCGTGGACCACCTGGTGGTTCACCGACGTGCACAAGGTCGCCGGGAAGCCCCGGTAGCCCTTGAACGCCGGCACCGCGCCCGCCGCCCGCACCCACCGTTCGGCCGCGTGGTCGAGGTCGAGCGTCGTCACGCCCGGCGCCACCATCGCCCCGAGCTGCTCGAGGATGTCGGCCACCAGCTCGTTGGCCGCCCGCATCCGCTCGATCTCGGCCGCCGACCTGCAGACGATCACGCGCGCCCCTCGCTGCCGGCCAGCGCGAGCGCCGGCCGCCCCAGCGCCGCGCGCACGTCGTCGGCCACGCGGGCCGCCGGCTGGTGGCCGTCCACCCGGACGTACCCGGGCCGAACCCGGTAATGGTCCACGAGCGGCGCCGTCTCGGCGGCGTACACCCGCATCCGCTCGCGAATCACGTCCTCGCCGTCGTCGACCCGCCGGCCGAACGCGCCGCCACAACGGGGGCACGCTCCATCGGCCAGCTGTTCCGGGGCCTTGTTCCGCCCGCACGCGAGGCACACCAGCCGCGCCCGCAGCCGCCGCACCAGCTCGGCCTCGGGCACGTCGAGGTGCACCACCGTGACCTCGCCGCGGCCGGCCAGCATCCGCTCGGCCGCTTGCCCCTGGGCCACGGTCCGCGGGAACCCGTCGAGCACGCACCCGCGCGCGCAGTCGGGCTGCCGCAGCCGCTCGGCCACCAGCGCGATCATCGTCTCGTCGTCGACGAAGTGGCCGCCGTCGATCACCGCCCTTGCCGCCCGCCCGAGCGCGGTGCCGCGGACGGCGGCCTCGCGCAGCAGGTCGCCGGTCGACAGGTGGGGCAGGTCCTCGCGCGCCGCGAGCCGTTCGGCCTGCGTGCCCTTCCCCGCGCCTGGCGCGCCGAGCATGATCACGAACTGCGACATCTCCAGTGGCCGGCCTGCCGTGCCTCAGCCGCGGCGCCCGCGGATGCGCGTCTTCTTCATGAACCCGTCGTAGTGCCGCATGATGAGCTGCGACTCCACCTGGTTCACCGTGTCCATCGCCACGCCGACGATGATCAGCAGCGACGTGCCGCCGAAGTAGAACTGCACGCCGAGGCCCTCGGTGACGAACCGGGGCAGCAGCGCGTCGAGCGACTCCCCGATGAAGGGGATGGGCGCCACCTTGAAGCCCGTGATCAGGAACTCGGGCAGGATGGCGATGACGGCGAGGTAGACGGCCCCGACCAGCGTGATGCGCGCCAGGATCGAGTCGATGTACTCCGCCGTCCGCTTGCCCGGCCGGATCCCCGGGATGAACCCCCCGTACTTCCGCATGTTGTCGGCGACGTCGTCCGGGTTGAAGATGATCGCCGTGTAGAAGTACGCGAAGAAGATGATGCCCGCCACGTAGAGCAGGTTGTAGAGCGGCATGCCCCACGCGAGCTGCCGCACCACCGCGTCGCCCCACGAGCCGGCCGCGAACGCCCCGGCGAAGGTCGCCGGCAGCGCCAGCAGCGAGCTGGCGAAGATCACCGGGATGACGCCGCCCGTGTTCACCTTCAGCGGGATGTGGGTGCTCGACCCGCCGTACTGGCGGCGCCCCACCACGCGCTTGGCGTACTGCACGGTGACGCGCCGGTGGCCGCGCTCGATGAACACCACCCCGGCGATCACCAGCACGAAGACCACGAGCAGGATCAGCAGGCGCAGCGGCCCGATCTGCCCGGTGGCCATCATGTCGAGCGTGCTGAACACCGCGCGCGGCAGCCCGACGACGATGCCCGCGAAGATGATCAGCGACATGCCGTTGCCGATGCCGCGCTCGGTGATCTGCTCGCCGAGCCACATGATGAAGCACGTGCCGGTGGTGAGCGTCAGCACCACCATCAGCCGGAAGCCCCAGCCCGGGTCGTAGACCAGGGGCAGGCCGCCCGCGATGTTGGTCTGCCGCTCCAGGAAGATCGCGATGCCCAGCGCCTGCACGACGCTCAGCGCGATCGTGCCGTAGCGGGTGTACTGCGTGATCTTCCGGCGGCCGAGCTCGCCCTCCTTCGACAGGCGCTCCAGGTACGGCCACACGACCGTCAGCAGCTGGAGGATGATCGACGCGCTGATGTAGGGCATGATGCCCAGCGCGAAGATCGTCACGCGCGAGAGGCTCCCGCCCGTGAACATGTCGTAGAGGCCGAACATCGTGTTGGCCGTCTGCTCGGCCAGCAGCGCCAGCGCCTCGGTGTTCACCCCCGGCGTCGGGATGTGGTTGCCGATGCGATACACCCCGAGCAACCCCAGCGTGAACAGCACGCGGTTGCGCAGGTCGGGGATCGCGAAGATGTTCTTCAGGCTCTCGACCATTGGCTCCCCAGGCTACGCCTCGGTGGGCGTCGCCGTCAGGGTCTCGACCGTCCCGCCGGCGGCCGCGATCTTCTGCGACGCCGACGCGCTGAACTTGTGCGCCTGCACGGTGAGCGCCTTGGCGATCTCGCCGCGGCCCAGCACCTTCACGGGCATGGCCGCGGGCACCAGCCCGCGCTCGCGCAGGCCGTCCACCGTGACCACCGCACCCGCCTCGAACCGCTCCTCGAGCTGGTCGAGGTTCACCACCGCGTACTCGGTGCGGAACGGGTTGATGAAGCCGCGCTTCGGCAGCCGCCGGTGCAGCGGCATCTGGCCGCCCTCGAACCCGCGCTTGCGCTTGTAGCCCGAGCGCGACTGCGCGCCCTTGTTGCCGCGCCCCGCGGTCTTGCCGTTGCCCGACCCCGGGCCGCGGCCGACGCGCTTGCGTTCGGTGACCGCCCCGTCGGGCGGCCGCAGGTGACTCAGATCCATGGTGCCTTACTCCTCGACGCGGACCAGGTGCCGCACCTTGTGCAGCATGCCGCGCGTGGCCGGGTGGTCCAGCACCTCCACCGTGTGGTGCATGCGGCGCAGGCCGAGGCTCTGCACCACCTTGGCCTGGGAGGCGTTGTAGCCGATCGGGCTCTTGACGAGCGTCACCTTGAGGCGACGGCCGCCGGCAGTCTGCTTCTCGCTCATGATCGCGTGCCTACGAAGCGGAGGCGGCCAGCTCTTCGAGGGCCTTGCCGCGCAACCGCGCCACGTTGACCGGGTCCTTCAGCGACGTCAGCCCGGCGAAGGTCGCCCGCACCACGTTGTGCGGGTTCGCCGACCCGAGCGACTTGGTCAACACGTTCTGGATCCCCGCCGACTCCACCACCGCGCGCACGGCGCCGCCGGCGATGATGCCCGTGCCCTCGGGCGCCGGCTTCAGCAGCACGCTCCCCGCGCCGTAGCGCCCGACGATCGGGTGCGGCACGGTGGTGCCCTGCAGCGGCACGCGGATCAGCGCCTTCTTGGCGGCCTCGATGCCCTTCTTGATCGCCGAGGGCACCTCCTTGGCCTTGCCGACGCCGAAGCCCACGTGGCCGTGGCCGTCGCCCACCACCACCAGCGCGCTGAAGCTGAGGTTCTTGCCGCCCTTCACGACCTTGGTGACGCGGTTGATGGACACCACGGTGTCCTTCAGGTCGAGCTGCGACGGGTCGATCTTCTCGCGGATGTCGTTCATACCTGTGTCTCGACGCGGCCAGTGACCGGGGGCCAGTGGCCAGCCTCCCTTAGAACTGCAGCCCCGCTTCGCGCGCCGCCTCGGCCACCGCGCGCACCCGGCCGTGGTAGAGGAACCCGCCGCGGTCGAACACGACGCCGGTGATGCCCTTGGCCTTCAGCCGCTCGGCCACCACCCGGCCCACCACCGTCGCGCCCCCGCGATTGCTGCCGCGGGCGCCCTCGGCGAACTGCGCCTTCACGTCGGGCTCCGTGCTCGACGCCGACGCCACCGTCCGCCCCGCCAGGTCGTCGATCACCTGGGCGTAGATGTGCCCCTCGCTGCGGAACACCGCGAGCCGCGGCCGCTCGGCCGTGCCCCGCACCCGCTTCCGCTGCCGCAGGTGGATGCGTTCCCGCCGGTCCTTCTTCGTTTCGATCTTCATCGCTCTCAGGTCCCCTCGCCGCCGCGGGTGCCATGCGCGGGGCGTCTCAGGAGTGCTCCGGGCCGTCCGCTACTTGGCGCCCGTCTTGCCGGCCTTCTTCTTCAACACCTCGCCCGTGTAGCGCACGCCCTTCTGCTTGTAGGGATCCGGCTTGCGCATCCGGCGGATGTTGGCCGACACCTGGCCCACCAACTGCTTGTCGATGCCCGTCACGGTGACGTGCGTGTTCTTCTCGACGGTGATGTCGATCCCCGCCGGGATGGGGAACACGATCGGGTGCGAGTAGCCCAGCGCGAAGTGGACCTCGCGGCCCTTGAGCTCCGCGCGGTACCCCACGCCGACGATGTCCAGCTCGCGCTTGAAGCCGTCGGTCACGCCGGCCACGGCGTTGGCGACGAGGCTGCGCGCCAGGCCGTGGAACTTGCCGAGCGCCTTCTCCTCGCGCTCGGGGCGGGCCAGCAGCTGGCCGTCCTGCAGCTCGAACACGATGCCCGGGGGCACCGGCTGCGTGAGGCTCCCCTTGGGGCCCTTCACCTCGACGGCGCCGCCGGCCACCTTGACGGTGACGCCCTTCGGCACGGGAATGGGTTTCTTTCCGATTCGGGACATGGTTCTCAACTCACCCGGGTGAGCGGTCGGTCGTCAGGATCGGGGCGGGCCGCGGTGCCCGGCCGGGCCGCGCCGGCCGCCGGCCGCTGGCCGCCGGCCACTACCACACGTTGCACAGCACCTCGCCGCCGACGCCGACCTTGGCCGCGTCCCGGCCGGTCATCACGCCGCGCGAGGTGGTCAGGATGCTGGTGCCCAGCCCCCCGAGCACGACGGGCACGCTCTGCCGCTCGCAGTAGACGCGGCGGCCGGGCGTGCTCACGCGCTGCAGCCCGGTGATCACGCGCTCGCCGCGCGGCCCGTACTTCAGGGCGATCCGGATCACCTTGCGCGCGAAGCCGCGCGGGGTCGGCGCGTCCACGAGCTTGAATCCCTGGATGTAGCCCTCCCGTTCGAGGATCCGCGCGATCTCGATCTTGAGGGTGCTCGCGGGCACGTCCACGCGGGTGTGCCGCGCGACGGTCGCGTTGCGGATGCGCGACAGCATGTCGGCGATCGGGTCGGTCATTGGTCGTCTCTCGAGCGTTCGTCTCTCGGGCGCCGCGCCGCCGGGCCCGCCCCCGCGGGCGGAACGCGGCGCGGCCGCCGGGCCCTTACCAGCTGCTCTTCACCACGCCCGCGAGGTCGCCGGTCAGGGCGAGCTGGCGGAAGCAGAGGCGGCAGAGCTTGAACTTGCGCAGCACCGACCGCGGCCGCCCGCAGCGCTTGCAGCGGTTGCGCGCGCGGATGGCGTACTTCGGCGTCTTCAGTTCCTTCGCGATCTTCGCAGTCGTGGCCATGTCAATTCGTCCTGAACGGCATGCCCAGCAGCTGCAGCAGCTTCCGGGCCTCCTCGTCGGTCCTGGCCGTGGTCACCACGGAGATGTTCATCCCGCGCGCCTTGTCCACCTTCATGTAGTCGATCTCGGGGAACAGGAGCTGGTCGCGCAGGCCCAGGGTGTAGTTGCCGCGGCCGTCGAACCCGCGCGGCGACACGCCCTTGAAGTCGCGCACGCGCGGCAGCGCCATCGAGATCAGCCGGTCGAGGAACTCGTACATCCGCTCGCCGCGCAGCGTCACCATCGCGCCGATGGGCATGCCCTCGCGCACCTTGAACGCCGCGATCGACTTCTTGGCGCGCGTGGTCACGGCCTTCTGCCCGCAGATCCGGCCCAGCTCGTCGGCGCCGGTGTCCACGATCTTGGCGTTCTGCGTCGCCTCGCCGAGGCCCATGTTGACGACGACCTTCTCGATCTTCGGGACGGCCATCGGGTTGGTGTAGCCGAACTCCTTGCGGAGCGCCGGCACCACGTCGTTGACGTAGCGATCCTTCAGGCGGCTCATTTGTTGTCCACCACCGCGCCGCTCTTGCGGGCCACCCGCACCTTGCGGCCGTCTTCGAGGAACTTGGTGCCCACGCGCGTGGGCTTGCTCGTCTCGGGGTCCACCAGCATCACGTTGCTGGCGTGGATCGTGCCCTCGCGCTCGACGATCCCGCCCTTGACGTTCTTCTGCGGGTTCGGGCGGGTGTGGCGCTTGATCGTCGCCACGCCCTCCACCACCACGCGGTTCTTCTCGGGCAGCACCTGCAGCACGCGGCCGCGCTTGCCCTTGTCGCGCCCGGCAATCACCTGCACCTGGTCGTTCTTGCGGATCCGCATCGCGTTGGCTCCCTCGCCGCCCTACAGCACTTCCGGGGCGAGCGAGATGATCTTCATGAACCGGCGCTCGCGCAGCTCCCGGGCCACGGGGCCGAACACGCGCGTGCCGATCGGCTCGTTCTGGTCGTTGATCAGCACCGCCGCGTTGCGGTCGAAGCGGATGTAGCTGCCGTCCTTCCGGCGCTGCTCCTTCCGCGTCCGCACGATCACGGCCTTCACCACCTGGCCCTTCTTCACGTTCGCGTCGGGGGTGGCTTCCTTCACCGACGCGGTCACGATGTCGCCGAGCCGCGCGTAGCGGCCCGTCGACCCGCCGATCGGGTTGATGACGGCGATCTTGCGCGCGCCCGAGTTGTCGGCCACGTCGAGGATCGATCGCATCTGGATCATGTCTGTTCTCCGTGCGCGCGCCCGGCCCGGCCGGGCGTTCCAGGCGCGTTAGATCGTCGGCGCCTTCTCGATGATGCGCGTCACCGTGAAGCGCTTGCGCGCGCTCAGCGGCCGGCTCTCCACGATGGCCACCACGTCGCCCGCCTTCGCGGCGTCGCCCTCGTTGTGCGCCATGAACCGCGTGGTCCGGCGCTGGGTCTTCCCGTAGACCCCGTGCCGCACCTGGCGCTCCACCGCCACGACGACGCTCTGCTGCATCTTGTCGCTGACGACCTTTCCGACGAGTTCGGTCTTCGGCATTGGACGGCTACTCTGCTTCCTCGCGGGCGGCGCGGCGCCCGGCCTACTCGGCCTGCTGCTTCTGCCGCAGCACGGTCTTGATGCGCGCCAGGTCCCGGCGCGTCGTCCGCAACTTGATCGGCGCGTCCAGCTGCCCCATCGACTTCTGGATCCGCATCCGGAAGAGCGACTCCTCGAGCGCCAGCACCTGCGCCCGCAGCTCGTCGGCCGACTGGTCCTTCAATTCCGACGCCTTCATGACGCCTGCTCCTGCGCGAACCGGGTCGCGAACTTGGTCCGGATGGGCAGCTTCGCCGCCGCCAGCTCCATCGCGCGCCTGGCCTGCTGCTCGTCGATCCCCTCCATCTCGAAGAGGATGCGGCCGGGCCGGATCACCGCCACCCACTGCTCGGGCGCGCCCTTGCCCTTGCCCATGCGCGTCTCCTGCGGCTTCTTGGTGATCGGCTTGTCGGGGAAGACCCGCACCCAGATCTTGCCGCCGCGCTTCACGAAGCGCGTCATCGCGATACGGGCCGCCTCGATCTGCCGGTCCGTCAGCCAGCAGCACTCCATGGCCTTCAGCCCGAAGTCCCCGAAGGAGACGTCCGAGCCGCGCCACGCCTTGCCCGCCATGCGGCCACGCTGCTGCTTGCGGTACTTGACCTTCTTCGGCATCAACATGATGCGTGTTCCTCAGCCGTTCGCGCGGTTACGCGCGCGCGGGCCGCCGCGGCGCCCGCTCACGGAATTCCTCGTCCCGTCCCGTCCGCGGCACCAGGCGCTCGCCCTTGTAGAGCCACACCTTCACGCCGATCTGGCCGTAGGTGGTGTTGGCCTCCGCGAACCCGTAGTCGATGTCGGCCCGCAGGGTCTGCAGCGGCAGCTGCCCGTGCAGGTACCACTCCGACCGCGCGATCTCCGCGCCGTTGAGCCGGCCAGACACCCGCACCTTGATCCCGCGCGCCCCGAACCGCAGCGCCGACTCCACCGCCTTGCGCATCGCCCGGCGGAACGCCACGCGCTTCTCCAGCTGCATGGCCACCGACTCGGAGATCAGCTGCGCGTCGAGCTCCGGCTTCTGGATCTCGTTGATGTTGATGAAGACGTCGCGGCTGGTGCGCTTCTGCAGCTCGCCCTTCAGCTTGTCGACCTCCGTCCCCTTGCGCCCGATGATGATCCCGGGACGCGAGGTGTGGATGTCGATCTTCAGCTTGTTGGCCGCCCGCTCGATCTCGATCTTCGACACGCCCGCGTGGCTGAACCGCTTCTTCAGCCCCTCGCGCAGGGTGATGTCCTCGTGCAGCAGCTTCGCGTAGTCGCGATCGGCGTACCAGCGCGACCGCCACGTCTTGTTGTAGCCGAGCCGGAACCCGTAGGGATGAACCTTCTGGCCCATGAATCGATGTCCTTCGTGCCCCGCAGGGCGACTTCCCGGGGGCGGCGCGCCGCCGCGGCGCCCGCTCTCTCCCACCCGCGCGCGGGCGTGCGCCCCGCCGCTACTTCGCCGCCGACATCCGCGCCGCCGGCCGCTCCGCCACCTGCACCGTGAGGTGCGCGGTGCGCTTCACCACGCGGAACGCCCGGCCCATCGGCGCCGGCCGCACCCGCTTCTGGCTCGGCCCCTGGCCCGCGAAGCAGCCCTTCACGAAGAGCCGCTCGGTGTCGCCGCTGAAGCCGTCCTGCTGCTGCGCGTTGGCCACCGCCGACCGCAGCACCTTCTCGATGTCCCGCGCCACGGCCTTGCGCGAGAACTTCAGCGTCGCCAGCGCCTGGTCGACGCTGCACCCCCGGATCAGGTCGAGCACGAGGCCCGCCTTCTGCGCCGAGGTGCGCACGAACTTCGCCGTCGCCCGTGCCTCGATCATCGCTAGCTCCCCGCCTTGGCCACCGACGCCGCCTTGTCGGTCTTCGACGTGTGGCCCTTGAAGGTCCGCGTCAGCGCGAACTCCCCGAGCTTGTGGCCCACCATGTTCTCGGTGACGTAGACCGGGATGAACTTCTTCCCGTTGTGCACCGCGATCGTGTGCCCCACCATCTCGGGCACCACGGTCGAGCGGCGCGACCACGTCTTGATCACCTTCCGGTCGCCGGCCCGGTTCATCGTCTCCACCTTCTCGAGGAGCGGGAGGTCGACGAACGGGCCCTTCTTCAGCGATCTGCTCATGACTTCTGCCTGACGTTGGTCAGTGGTCAGTGGCCCACGCGGCCAGTGCCCAGCGACGGATCCACCGGCCCGCCTACTTCTGCCGCCGCGTCACGATGAAGCGGTCGGTCGACTTGTTGTTGCGCGTCTTGTAGCCCTTGGTCGGCACGCCCCACGGCGTCACCGGGTGCCGGCCGCCCGAGGTCTTGCCCTCGCCGCCGCCCAGCGGGTGATCCACCGGGTTCATCGCCACGCCGCGCACGTGCGGGCGCTTGCCCAGCCACCGGCTGCGGCCGGCCTTGCCGATCGACACGTTCTCGTGATCGACGTTGCCCACCTGGCCCACCGTGGCGTAGCACTCGACGTTGACCAGGCGGATCTCGCTCGACGGCATCTTCACCGTCGCGTACTCGCCTTCCTTGGCCACCAGCTGCACCGCCGCGCCCGCGCTGCGCGCCATCTGCCCGCCGCGCCCCGGCTTCAGCTCCACGTTGTGCAGCATCGTGCCCAGCGGGATGTTCCTGAGCGGCAGCGCGTTGCCCGGCAGGATGTCCGCCGTCTCGCCGGCCACGATCGTGTGGCCCACCTTCAGCCCCACCGGGTGCAGGATGTACCGCTTCTCCCCGTCGGCGTAGGTCACCAGCGCGATCCGCGCCGAGCGGTTCGGGTCGTACTCGATCGTCGATACCTTCGCCGGGATGTCGCGCTTGTCGCGCTTGAAGTCGATCACCCGGTAGGCGCGCTTGTGGCCGCCGCCGCGCCACCAGGAGGTGAGCTCGCCGGTGCTGTTGCGGCCGCCCGACTTGCGCAGCGGCTCCACCAGCGGCTTGTACGGCTCGGTCGTCGTGATGTCGTCGAACGTCTGCACCGTCTGGAAACGGCGCCCGGGCGACGTCGGCTTGTACGAGCGAATGGGCATGACTGAGAACCCTTCCCTACGCGCCTTCCACGAAATCCGGGACCTTCTCGCCGTCGCGGAGCCGGACGTAGGCCTTCTTCCAGTCGGAACGCCGGCCGACGAAGCGGCCCTGGCGCTTCACCTTCCCGTGCGCGAGCGAGGTGCGCACGTCGGCCACCTTCGTGCCGAACAGCTTCTCCACCGCCTGGCGGATCTGCACCTTCGTCGCGTCGCGCGCCACCTGGAACACCAGCGTGCTCGCGGTCTCGCGCAGCCCCACCGTCTTCTCCGTGACGATCGGGCGGCGGATGATCTCGGTCAGCTTCATGACGCCAGCGCCTCCTGCAGCCGCTCGACGGCCGCGCGCGTCGCAATCACCCGCTGCGCGTCCATCACGTCGCGCGCGGTCACCCGCGACGACGGCCGGATCTCCACGCCC
>JADHED010000834.1_pt1 | contig 30933 bp, 27 predicted proteins | sample 8952041 | NCBI WGS metagenome assembly JADHED01 (sample SAMN16124423, study PRJNA663239) | bioreactor sludge metagenome | isolation source: sludge (control) | place: India:Bengaluru | collected 2018-09-08
GGCCGCTCCATGCGCCACCGGCTGCGGGGGTACCGCCCAGCCGAGCGAAGAGCGACGTTGACGCCCCGTTACTGCAGATCGTCAGCGTGCCGTTAGTTCCTGCGTTGGGCAACGTGTTCTCCGTCACCGTCACCGTGGCCGTGGCGTTGGTGCAGGGTGCCGTACCCGTTACCGTGTACGTGTACACTCCGGGAGCCATCGTGGACGGATCATAGTTACCGCCCACCACCGCACTGGGACCGCTCCATGCGCCACCTGTTCCAGGGGTACCGCCAAGTCGCGCGAAGAGCGAGGTGGACGCTCCGCTACTACAGATCGCCAGCGTGCCGTTGGCACCTGCGTTGGGCGCGGCGGTCTCCGACACTGTAACCGTGGCACTCACCGCCGGGCATGGGCCCACACCCGGCACGGTATGGACATATGCACCAGGAAGCATGGTGACAGGATCATACATACCACCGACGACCGCGCTTGGTCCTGCCCAAGTGCCGCCGGCCTGTGGAGTACCGCCCAGACCTGTGATCAAGGCAACAGCCGCACCATTCGCACAAAGGTTCAACGAACCATCGGTCCCTGGGTCTTGCCCTCCGGTCGCACTAACGGTCACGGTCGCTTGATCGTTCTGGCACCCATTGCCGACCGCATACGTGTAGATGCCGAATGGGTCACCCGGGGGCGTGAATACGCCATTGTGGATCACACCGTTCGGATCGGTCCATACGCCACCCAGATCCGGCCCACCTCCCAGAATGGGGAACAGTGGCACAGGTGGGCTACCCGGACAGGCGGAGGTCGTACCGTTCGTACCGGCATCCGGCGGGATCGCTGGAGGTTGTACCACCGTGATCAGAACCGATGTGGAAGCTTGATTCGGAACCGGGCAGGAGTTGTCGTCCGCTGTGATGAAGATATTCGCAGGAGAGTAGGCGGGGTCTGGTGTCCAACAAAGCCTACCCACAACTGGGTTGCTGCCGGTCACGGTGAAGGTCGCCCCAGGTAGCAAAGTGGTCGCATTGGTGGTCAGCACGATGGACGAGCCCGGATCGGCGTCGGTGAAGGGGATGTCCACGCAGAACGGGAGGCCATCGCACACCTCGATCGCACCCGCGCTCACGATGAACCCGTTGGTGCTGTTGGTGAGCCCACTTGTCACAGGCGGTGTGGTGACACAGTTCTGCACGACGAATAAGAAATCGCGCATCATGGTACCGATGGGCACGCCGGATGCGTTGTAGGTGGTCACCTCCATCACCACCACATAACTGCCGGTCACGGTGGGGGTGAAGCTCAATTGTCCTGTATTGGGATCCAACACGATGCCCGGGATCGGGGCTGCCGCCGTGAACCCCGATTGGTAGCCGATATTGGTCGGTGCAGGTGCCGCGAACTGGGCCGAGATCAGCGCGAACTGCATGGTATTCCCATCCGGATCGCTGATACCTGGGCTATAGACCACAGGATCGTTCACGCAAACAAAGGGCAGGGAGTTGTCCGCGATGACGGGCGAATTATCACATACTCCTCCGAGATTGTTCACCGTGGCTTCAAGATACATCCCTTGAGTTCCCACCAGATTCTGCACGGCGTTCCGGCAGCAGATGTTCCAAGCGATGGTCCAATCATTACACGGCGACAAGAACACGGTGGTCACGAACTGATAGTGACGCACACCCTGCAATGTTCCTCCGTTGCACGTGCTGTTCGCCAGGGAAGAGGGGCAGATCTGCGACACCTCCTCGGTCAACACCAGCGGCAGGTTGGTCAGCGAGAAACTGACACCGCAATCATTGCTCAACTGAAGGCTCTGGGCGGTGAGGGCCGCACCCGAGCAATCCAGATAGAGGTCGAGGGTGATCTCGAAGAAATTGCCTCCGAGGCATTCGTACGTGATGCTTCCACCCGAATAATGATCCGCCCGCGCCCCACGAGGCGCGAGAAAGGCCACAAGCACCACCATGGGGAGAAGGGCGGACCGGCCTGCGAACATGATACCCTGACGCCTGAGCGCGCTAAAAAGTTGTAGGAAAGCTTGCGAAAATATGCTGAAACATGCTGAAGTGCAAGGAAAAAGCCACAAATGACCGACCCATTCCGGCCTCCGGGCCATTTGGCCACCCCGGGCGGAATTAACGCTGGGCCAACATCCCATGTGCGACCAAGGCGATTACCTTTGGCCACCGCCATAGCACACCTTCCCCACTGGCCATGTATACCGGCCACCAAGAGGTAAGGAGACGTGGCGGGACCAGACTTTGCGCATCCCGCCGATGATCAGGACACTACTCACGATCTCTTTCACCGGAATCCTCGTCAGTGCTGTGAATGGCCAAACGGACACCACGTTGGCGCCCGCACAGCCCGATACCAGCTTGGTGAATCGCCCTCAACTGCCGGTGTTCACCATCACCGCGGACGACCTGGACGCTGAATTAGGCTCCCAGGACATCTCGGGGATCCTTCAATCCTCACGTGATGTGTTCACGGCGGTGGCGGGCTACAACTTCGGATCGGCGCGGTTCCGGATCCGGGGTTACGATTCGGAGAACACGCTGGTCACCATCAACGGAGTATTGGTGAACGACCTGGAGACGGGCTGGGCGCAATGGTCCAGCTGGGCGGGCTTGAATGACGTGACGCGGTACATGCAAGTGCGCACTGGTGTTGGTTCTACACGCCACAACTTCGGTGGCATCGGCGGGTCCACGGACCTCAATGTCCGTGCAAGCAGCTTGCGGAAGGGCATGCGTGTTTCTTACGCATCGGCTAACAGAGCGTACCGTAACCGCCTGATGGTGACGGGTTCCACCGGAATGATGAAGAATGGATGGGCGTTCAGTTTCAGTGGTTCACGGCGTTGGGCGGAAGAGGGCTACGTGGAAGGCACCTCATTCAATGCCTACGCCTATTACCTGAGCGCCGAACACAAGTTCAACGACAAACACTCGATCAGCTTCTCCGGCTTTGGGGCCCCCATCGTACAGGGCCGTGCAGGGGTCGCGGTACAAGAGGCCTACGACCTCGCCGGTACGAATTACTACAACCCCAACTGGGGCTATCAGAACGGGGAGAAGCGCAATGCACGGATGACCTTCGACCACAAGCCGTTGTTCATGGTGAGCCACGCCTACAAACCAGCTGAAGGAGCGGAGTGGAACACCAGCCTGTTCTACACCTTCGGCCGTGATGGCTCGTCGGGGTTGAACTGGTTCGATGCGAAGGACCCGCGGGCCGACTATTACCGGTACCTGCCCAGCTACTACCAGAACACGAACCCCGCGCTGTACGCACAACGGCAAGAGCTGTGGCGTACGGACGAGAACGCACGGCAGATCGACTGGGACCAGCTGTACTTCGCCAACGGCAAGAACCTGTACACGGTGGAGAACGCCAATGGCATCGTAGGCAACAACGTTACAGGGAAACGGAGCAAATACATCGTGGAGGAGCAGCGCGCCGACCCCAACCGGTTGGGCCTTAACAGCGTGTACAGCAAGGCGCTGAGCCACGACCGCCACATTACCGTGGGCGGCAGTTTCAACCTGCAACGCACGCACTACTTCAATACCATTTCGGACCTGCTGGGCGGCGACTACTGGGTGGATATCGACCAATTCGCCGATCGTGACTTCAACGACACCTTGATCTCCCAGAACGACCTTGACCGGCCCAACAAGGTGGTGAAGGAAGGTGATGTCTTCGGATGGGACTACTATATGAACACCCGTCTGGTGAACGTGTTCGGCCAGTTCGAGAAGAAATGGAGCAAGGTAGAGGCGTATGTGGGTGGATCCCTGGCCCAAACGGCGTTCTGGCGCGAAGGGAACATGCGCAATGGCCGGTTCCCGGAAAGCTCCAAGGGCAAGGGCGAGGTACACTCCTTCTTCAACTTCGGCGTGAAGGGGGGCGGCACGTACAAGCTCACCGGCCGTCATTTCATCGTTGCCAACGCGGCTTTCATGAGCCGACCACCGGCCACCAACATCTCCTACCTCAGCCCGCGGGTACACGATGGCACCATACCGGGGCTAACGAGCGAAAAAGTGTACACCGGCGACATCGGCTATGTGGTGCGCTTCCCCCGCGTGAAAGGACGCGCCACCCTGTACTACTCGAAGATCTACGATCAGGCATGGTCGCGGAGCTTCTACCACGATGAATACCTCACCATCGTGAACTACAACATGACCGGTGTGGACCAGATCAACCGCGGATTGGAGTTCGGCGTGGAGACCAACTTGACCAGCACCTGGCAGATGACGGCGGTATACGCCCACGGCGATTACCGGTATTCGTCGCGCCCCACGGCAACGATCACGCGGAACAACAGTCCCGAGATCTTCGCACAGGACCGTACCATCTACTGGAAGAACTACAAGGTCGGAGGCATGCCCCAGACAGCAGCCTCACTGGGCTTCCGCTACAATGCACCGAAGTACTGGTTCATCGGGGTGAATGCGAATTGGTTCGGGGACATCTACCTGGACCCGAACCCGGACCGCCGTACGGAACAAGCCACGGACAACCTGGTGACCAGCGACCCACAATGGGATGCCCTGCTGGTACAGGAGAAATTGGATGACAACATCACCGTTGATGCATTCGCGGGGAAGTCCTGGATGATCCAGCGCAAATACCGCGTGGCATTCAACCTCTCGGTGAGCAACGTGCTCAACAACCAGGATTTCAGGGTGGGTGGATTCGAACAACTGCGGTACGACCGTATGGATGTGGACCGCTTCCCCCCGAAATACAGCTACCTCTTCGGCCGGAACTACTTCGCCATGTTGACCTTCAGTTTCTGAACCCATGCAATCCAAACACTTGATGAATCTGCGCACCATGGTGCTCGCGCTCGGCGTGGCCGTTGTGGCCGTTGCCTGCAAGAAGGAATACGACAGCCCGCCGAAGCGCGAGCTACCCGTAGGGAGTGTGATGACGGTGGCGGAGCTGAAAGCGCTCTTCACCGGAACCCCGGTCCGATTCGCGGAACCGGCCAGCGTTTTCGCGGTGGTCACCGCCGACGAGACCGATGGTAACTTCTACAAGAACATCAGTGTACAGGACCGCACCGGAGGGATCACCCTTCGATTGCTGAACAGCGGTGGCCTCTACATCGGTGACAGCATCCGGATCTATCTGCCCGGGACCAAGCTGGCACCCTACAATGGGTTGATGCAATTGGACAGTGTTGACGTGGACAACAACACGGTGAAACAGGCCACCCTGGTCCACGTGGAGCCGTTGAACGTCACCACCAGCCAGCTCACCCTTTCGGCCATGGACACGCTCCAGAGCCGGTTGATCCGCGTGACGGATGTGGAGTTCGCCGACCCCTGCGGTCAGACCTGGGCCAATGCCGTTTCGCAGACCACCGGTGAACGGAACATCCAAAGCTGCAGTGGTTCACCGCTGATGGTGCGAACGAGCGGCTACGCCAGCTACGCCGGCTCCCCGCTGCCACTGGGCAAAGGCTCTATCGTATGTGTGGCGGGTATCTACAACACCACCATTCAGTTAAGCAACCGCAGCATGGCCGGTGTACAGATGAACGGTGACCGCTGCGACGGCACGACCATCAACAATGCCTGCCCTTTCCTACTCAAGAATTTCAACGACCAGAGCGTGACCTCGGGAGGATGGAGTCAGTGGTCGGACAACAACATCCCGTGGAACACGAACAGCCAGGGATCGACCGACGGCACCTACTACGGGCAATGCAAGAACTACATCAACAGCGCGAACGTTCCGGGCCAATCCTGGCTCATCAGCCCGGCGGTGGACCTTACCTCGCAGACCGATCCGAAGCTCAGCTTCATGAATGCCTGCAACTACAACGGTGCGGCCTTGGAGGTGTTGGTGAGCACGAACTACGCGAGTGGTGATCCGACCACCGCGAGCTGGACGAACCTGACCCCGACGTTGAGCACGGGGAGTTGGTCCTGGGTGGCCTCCGGCGCATTGGACCTTGCTCCGTACAGCAGCTCGAACACCCGCATCGCCTTCAAGTACACCGGGACCAACAGCGACGGCAAGACCTGGGAGCTGGACAACATCAAGATCACGGTGGACTGACCGGTTCGCCGCATCCTCGAACAAACAACACCCCTATCCGCATGAAACACATTACTCTTGGCGCCGCCCTCTTCCTGGCCGGCGCAGCGAACGCGCAAGTGTTCACCAGTGGCTTGGAGAGCTGGGACGCTGGCGCACCCACCGATTGGGTCGGCAGCAAGACCAACATCGCCGCCGCCGACATCGTGGAGGTGACCGACAACGTGCATGATGGCACCTCGGCCGTTGGCTTGACCAACGCTATCACGGGCCACAAGCGGTTCACTACGCAGAACGTGGCGGTGACCGCAGGTACCACCTACGACTTTTCGTTCTGGGTGCGTGGCACGGGCGAGATCCGTACCGGTCTTTGGGATGGCTTGTCCGATGCCGGCACGAGCTACGCGTACAACAGCACGTACATCAGCGCTACTGCCGAGTGGACACAGCACACGCAGCAGGTGACCTGCCCGACCGGCGCCACCAGCGTACAGTTCGTGCTCTCGATCCGCAACACCGTGGCGCCAGATAATCTGGTGGTGGACGATGTGGTGATCAGCGAAGCCGTGGTGGAACCACCGATGGCGATGCCGATCCACGACATCCAATACACCGAAGCCACCGATGGCGCCTCGCCGCACGTTGGCCATACGGTGATCACCTCGGGCATCGTCACTGGAGCGAAGGCCGGCTACGGCTACTTCATCCAAGAAGGCACCGGCCCTTGGAACGGCATCTTCGTGAACGACGCCACGAACACCCCGGCGTTGGGCGACGAGCTGGAGATCACGGCCACCGTACAAGAGAACTTCAGCTTCACCCGCCTGAACCTGGTGACCGGCTACCAAGTGCTCAGCACGGGAAGCAGCGTACCCGCTGCCGAGAGCCTCACCCCGACCGCCGCAGCCACGGAACAGTGGGAGTCGGTGCTGGTCACCGTGGCCGATATGGAATGCCTCTCCACCCCGAACCAATACGGCGAGTGGAACATCGGCAACTGGCAGGGTGCCCTTCTGGCCGACGATGAGCTCTATGCCTCCACGCCCACCCTGGGTGCCTTCTACACCATCACCGGCCCCATGTACTACGCCTTCAATCTGTGGCGCATCCTGCCTCGCAGTGCCAGCGACCTGGCCGTGGGCACCGGTGTGGACGAGGCTAACACCGGCATGTTCTCCGCCTACCCGAACCCGGCATCCGGCCAGCTCACCGTGGCCCTTGGCAACACCGCGGGACAAGCCACGATCACCCTCACCGACGCCGCTGGTCGGGTGGTGCTCCAGGACATGTCCGCCACGGACCGTATGGTGGTGAACACGAGCGCCTACGCCAATGGCGTGTACATGCTCACCGTGCGCACCGGCCACGGCGTGCACAGCGCCCGCATCGCGATCCAGCACTAAGGGATCCCCCTTGCAAGAAGCCCGTTCCCGATCACGTGGAACGGGCTTCTTCCATTCCACTCCCGTCCTTGATAGCTTTGGACACATGACCCTGTTCGGGATCCCGCGCCTGCTCGCGATCATGATCGCGCCACTGCTCACGTCGTACAGCGTCCACGGCCAGGTCCTGGTACAAACGGGGCTCGAGACCTGGGCCTTCGGCGTACCGGATGGTTTCGGGGGTGACCACACCACGTTCGCGGTGGACAGTATCCAGCAGGAGACCGTGGATGTGCACGGTGGGGCGTACGCCATGGCACTGCTGCTCGGGGAGCACGGTGGCGGCACCATCACCACCACGGCCTTGGCCGTGAACGCCTATCAATTCTATCAAGTGCGTTTCTGGGTGAAGGGTCAGGGACAAATTGCCGCTGGCCTGTACGATGGACGTGCGGAGCATGATGGCTTTTCACCACTCAACACCCCCCTGGAAGTTAACAGTGGAACTTGGCAATATGTGATGCAGACCGTGCTGGCCACCAACAGCACCGATTCGGCCGAGTTCGTGTTCGATGTAACGGCGCTGGGCAGTGGATCCGTTCTGGTGCTGGATGATGTGACGATCAACACCAGCCCGCTCCCGATACCCGTTCCAGAGACCATCCAGAACATGCAGGAGACCAATGACCCCTCCGGCACCTCTCCCCTGAACAGCGTGTTCGTGCGCACCAGCGGAGTCATCACGGCACTGTCGCCCAACAGTGTCTTCATCCAGGATGGAACCGGCCCCTGGCGGGGGATCGAGGTGCGGCATACCCCGCAACCGGAATGGGCCATCGGCGATTCACTCCTGGTGGTGGGTTCGGTGGGCGAACTGGGAGCCTCCCAGGATCCATGGGGCCCCACGCGCACACAGTTGATCACCATTCGCTATGTGGAGGTGCGCAACAGCGGCAACCCGGTGCCACCTCCATCCTACGTGGAGGCCGGGGATCTTCAGTCCGAGGCTTGGGAAAGCGTACTGGTACAGGTTCCCGGTCTTGAATGCCTCAACGCACCAGACCCCCTGGAGCTTCACTGGCCCACGGCGAGCGCTTCCGGCAATGTCACCGTGGATGATCTGCTGTACTACTTCTTCCCTACGATCGGTGCACTGTACACGATCACCGGCATCGCCTACTCGAATGGCACCACCGTCCTGCTTCCACGCATGGAAGCGGACATCGCACACTACACGAGCATCGCAGAGCATCGATCGGCGATCGGGTCGTGTTTCCCGAATCCAGCGAACGACCACACCTCATTCATCGGTATCGCCGGAACAGGGGGCTGTACGATCCAGCTGCTGGATGCGACCGGCCGTGCGGTTCGGACCTTCCAGCTCGACCCCGGCCAGCACCGCCTCGAGCTGGGCACCGTACCCAATGGATCGTACGTGGTGCGGATCCTGGAGAACGCGTCCATCTGGAACGGCAAGCTCCTTGTCCAGCACTGACCCGGATCGCATTGGAGAACCGGAGGATCCCGGTTTCGGGGCGACCTGAAGGCGTGCCGAGCACCACCCGCCAACGCAAGGGTGCCATGATCGCGGCCCGTGCTACTGCACCTCCTTCACCAGGATCACGAACACCGGGAAGTGGTCGCTGAACCCATCCTGGTACGAATCGCCCACATAGGTACGGAACGGATAACCGGCGAAATTGCCTTCGCGCTGGCGCAGGTAGCCTTCGTTGAAGATCCGGACCCCATAGTACTTGTAGGCACCGTTCGTACCACTGGTGAGGGCTGGAGAAAGAATGATCTGGTCGAACAGATTCCAGGAATCGCGCCAGGCCAACGTACCGATCCCTTTCTGGTATGGATCGTACATGGCGTTGAAGAACACATCGCCCACGGCCTTGGTGCGATCACCGGTCGCATTGAGGAATCGGGCCACGCTCACATTCACGGGATCATCGTTCAGGTCGCCCATGACCATGATCCGGGCATCCTTGTTCAGGGTGAAGAGGGAGTCGATGATGTGGCGCGCCAGTTCCGCTGCGGCCTTCCGGTTGGGTTCAGAGCGCTTCTCACCTCCCCGGCGCGATGGCCAGTGGCACACGATCACGTGGGTGGTGTCGCCATCGAGCACACCGCTCACCAACAACTGGTTCCTCGTGCGGAACGAGGTATCGACCATGGCGAGCCTGTAGGACTTGTGGTTGAACACCGTATACATGGTCGGATCGTAGATCAAGGCCACATCCACGCCGCGCCGATCGGGTGAATCCTCATGCACGATCTTGTAATTGCGGTCATTGATGGGCGCGGCCTTCACCAGATCCTCCACCACGGCCCGGTTCTCCACCTCGCATAGGCCGAGGATGGCGAGTCCTTTGGGATGCAGGTCCGCCCCCATCTCGGCGATCACCCGTGCGTTGCGATCGAGCTTCTGCCAATACCGATCACCGGTCCATTGCTTGTTGCCGGTGGGCAGGAACTCATGGTCATCGGTGTCCGGTGAGTCGATCGTATCGTACAGGTTCTCGATGTTGTAGAAGCCCACGAGGGCGGGGACGTACTGCTTCTTCGGTTCCTGGGCCGAAAGACGGACCAGGCCCATGGAGCAGGCGAGCAGCAAGAGGAGACGCGGGTTCATGCGTGATGGCGGGGGTGAGAATGGATGCCGAATGTAACGTGGATGATGTTGTGCGGATGTTCCGGCACCTTGATGTTCTCAAGCGGCGTGCCGTTCTTGGTGTCCTCTTGGCATCACCGTCACGATCAGTTCGGAAAGGTGAGCGGATTACGGTCGTTGTACAACTGCAGGAAGCGGAACTGGGCCTCCGGGCTGTTCCGTTGCTTCTTGGGCAAGGCCCGGAACTCTTCGGACAGGACCGGGTCGTGCTTCAGCCCTTCGTCCATCCCCGCAGCATTGAACGGGAGGTAGCGTCCGGTGCGCATATCCAGCAATTGATGGACGAGCACGGATCGCGACACGCCGCCCATGGGGTATCCATACATGTAAGGGTCCCAATCGCGGTAGGTCTGTTCCACCACCAGGTGTGACAGGCTACCCAATAACCCGATGCGGTAGAACCCATTGCCCGCCGCGATGTACACGACATTGTTCTGGCAGAACCCCCAGATCCGGTGTAGGTCCACCACTTGCCGGGCACCGGTATCGGGCTGCCAGTGAAGTTTGCCCGACACCCGTCGCAGGTCCGAAATGGCCAGGCCCTGTTCGTCGCGCAGGCGTTCCAGTGGTACGGTGGGGGTGTTGTCGCGGAAGGCATGGAAGTCGGCGTAGAGCCCATCCCGCAGATCCAGACCGGCGAAATACACGGTGCTGGTCTGTGCCTTGGCACAGAGGGTCCAGAGAACAAGGATCGCCCAGCACGCGCGCATGATCAACTACGGGCGCTTGCACGAATGGTGGCGATCACTTCATCAGGGGCTTGCACATGCACCCAATGGCCCGCATAGGGTATGGTCTCGATGGTGCTGTTGGGGAACAGCTCCTTGATGGCCGGAACATCCTCGCGCAGGATGTAGCCGCTCTGCCCCCCGCGGATGAAAACGGTCGGCACCATCACCTTTTCCGGGCCAATGGCCGCCAGGATCGCCGGAAGCGCGCGATCCAACAGGGGTACGTTCACGCGCCAGGCCAGTTGTTCCTCGGTGCGCCAATACAGATTCTTCATCAAGAACTGCACCACTCCAGGCTCCTTCACCAGAGAACCGATATGGGCCTCCACCTCCTTTCGTGTGCGGCCTGGCGCCAGATCGGTGGTGCGCAGCGCTTCTAGGATATGCGCTTGGTTGTTCTGGTGTTCGGCCGGGCCGATGTCGATCACCACGAGCTTCTTCAGCAGCTCGGGCCAGCGTTGGGCGAAGGCCATGGCGGTCTTGCCACCCATGGAATGCCCCACCAATACCACATCACGCAGACCGCACCGCTCGATGAGCGCATGCACATCAGCGGCCATGATGGGGTATGAGACCTCATCGGTATGTGGTGATCGGCCATGATCGCGCAGGTCCACCAGGAACACATCCAAAGGCTCGGCACCGGCAATGGTCGGCTCGGCGAGTTCACGCCCCACGGTACCCCAGTTATCACTGGTCCCGAAAAGGCCATGCAGGATCACCACGGGCGTAGCGCCTTCCTGGCCAAGCCGACGATAGAAGAGGTCGACCGTGTTCATGGGCGGTTCGGGCGTTCCGGTTCCGTGGGAGACGGGCGTTGGAGTTCGCGCAGGTAGAGTTGGATGGTGTTCTCCATGCCGAAGGTGAGGGCATCACAGACCAGTGCATGGCCGATGGACACCTCCATCAGATCAGGGATGTTCCGTTTCAACCAACGAAGATTGTTGAGGTCGAGGTCATGGCCGGCGTTCATCTTCAGCCCACATGCACGGGCGTGCTCCGCAGCCTTCACGAACGGCGCCACGGCCGCCTCCCGGTCCTTGGCATACCCTTCCGCGTACGGTTCGGTATAGAACTCGATACGGTCCGTACCGGTATCCGCAGCCCTGGCGATCAGCTCGGGATCGGTTCCCAGGAACAACGAGGTGCGGATGCCATCGTTCTTGAACCGACGCACCACCTCCTGCAGCAGACCTTGGTGCTGGCGGGTATCCCAGCCGGCGTTGCTGGTGAGCACCCCCGGCGGATCGGGCACGAGGGTGGCCTGCGCGGGGCGCACTTCGAGCACCAGGTCGATGAATTCCTGGGAAGGATAGCCTTCGATATTGAACTCGGTGGTGAGCAGTGGCCTCAGGGCGCGTACATCGCTTCGGCGGATATGGCGTTCATCGGGCCTGGGATGCACGGTGATGCCCTGTGCCCCGAACCGTTCGATATCCAGTGCCCAACGCACCACATCGGGGTTGTTGCCACCTCGCGCATTGCGCAAGGTGGCAAGCTTGTTGATGTTCACGCTCAGTAGCGTCATGCTTATCCACTTACTTTGTTCCACCGCGAAGGGGCACCAAAAGTAAGCTCATGGGCCCGCGCCTTCCCGCCACGCCATGCACGCCACGGACCTGATCACCTCCGATATACCTCCCCTGCACCCGCAGGATGACGTGGGACGCGCCCTTGACTGGCTGGAGGAATTCAAGGTTGGCCATCTGCCGGTGGTGGATGCCGGTCGGCTGGTGGGCATCGTGCGCGAACAGGACCTGGCGGACCGGCAGGACGGTCGTGGCACGGTGAGCAGTGTGATGGACCAGGTGGAAGTGCCGTTCATCCGCGGAGGCCAGCACATCTACGATGTGATGCGGCTGTTCACCGAACGGGGCCTCACCGTGGTACCCGTGTTGGACGAGATGGGCAACTACCTCGGTGCCATCACCGAACATGAAGCACTGAAGCGGCTGGCGAGCATCACCAACATCCATGAACGCGGTAGCATCGTGGTACTGGAGATGAACCAGGTGGATTACAGCCTGCACCAGATCGCCCGGATCGTGGAAGGGAACGATGCGCGGATCCTCAGCGTGTACAGCCATACCCTTCCGGAAACCAACCGGCTGGAGGTGACCTTGAAGATCAACCGCGAGGACGTGAGCGACATCCTCCAGAGCTTCGAGCGATACGAGATCATGGTGAAGACCACCTACCAGGGATCACGGTTCCACGACGATCTACGCGGGCGCTACGAGGAGCTGATGCGATTCATCAACCTGTGAGGCGCGGACATGTTCCGCACGCTGCTCATCCTTCTGTTCGCATCGGCAGCGCTCCATGTCGTTCCACAGGACCACCATGGGGATGTGCGGGTGTTGGGCGTCGCCATCAGCGGCAACACCACCACCAAGGCGCGCATCATCCTGCGTGAGATGGTGGTGTACGAGGGCGACTCGCTGAGCCACGCCCTGCTCTACGAGCGGCTCGAACGCAGTCGGCAGAACCTCATGAACACGGGGCTCTTCAACACGGTGAGCGTACTGCCGCTCTATCTGGACCAGCGGAACGTGATGGTGGAGGTGACCGTGAACGAGCGGTGGTACATCTGGCCAGCGCTCATCTTCGACCTGGCGGACCCGAACTTCAACACCTGGTGGCTCACCCGCGACCTCGACCGGGTGAACTATGGGCTGTACCTGTACAAATACAACTTCCGTGGCCGCAACGAAACGGCGTATATCAAGGCCCAGTTCGGTTACACCCGGCAATTCGCCCTGCGCTACAAGGTGCCCAACCTCACCCGCGACCAACGCTGGGGGATCAGCGTGGGGGGCAGTTATGAAGAACAAGCCGAGATCACCACGGGTACGGTGGGCAACGTGCGCACCCTCATCCACAGCCGGATAGGCAGCAACCGCGACCAGTGGAAGGCCGATGTGGAGATGACCTTGCGCCGCAGCCACGACATCCGGCACAGTTGGCGTTTGAACTACACCCAGGCCGAGGCCCGCGACACCATCATCCACAGCGCCATCGACTACTTCGATGGACCGGCCACCGCCACGCGCTACCTCTCCTTGGGCTACACCTTCGTGTGGGACCACCGCGATGCGCGCGCCTTTCCTCGTCGCGGGCACTACCAGGAACTACGGGTGGACCGACTCGGGCTCGGTGCGCTGGACCTGGCCGCACCGGGGATCACCACGGTATACGCCACCTCCAAACGCTGGCTCCACCTGCACGAGAAGTGGACCCTGGGCATCTCGTTGCGCGGCAAGCACACCTTCGGCACCCCGCCGTACTTCGTACAGGAGGGCCTGGGCTATGGTCACACCGTACGCGGCTACGAATACTATGTGATCGATGGCGAGCATTTCGCCATGGGTAGGCTCAACCTCATATTCCAGCTCATCAAACCACGCACCTACCGGGTGGAACACATTCCCCTAGAAGCCTTCCGCACCTTCTACATCGCGCTCTACCTGAACCTGTACAGCGACGCTGGGCGGGTATGGGACAGCCGCTACCAGGCCGTGAACCCGTTGGCCAACCGATGGATCAACGGCAACGGGGTCGGGCTGGACCTGGTGACGAGCTACGACCAGGTGCTTCGCGGCGAATATTCCTTGAACGCCGAAGGTGAGCATGGTTTCTTCCTACATTTCACACAACCCTTCTGAACGATGCGCATCGGTGTACATGGTCGTGTGATGGATGCCCATGGCGCACTGCAAGTCGTGCGCACCATCGGTCGCCTGGAGGCGTATGGGCACGAGCCTGTGATCTCCATGGGCCTCGCTTCGTGGTTACAGGAGACCGGGAACACCGTTCCCTGGCCCATCTACCCCGATCACGAGCTGCACGCCGGCGACCTTGGGCTGTGCATCGGACTGGGTGGCGATGGCACCTTACTGGACACAGTGGCCTGGGTGGGTCGATCGGACATTCCCATTCTGGGGATCAACCTGGGGCGACTGGGATTCCTAAGCACCGTGCAACTGGACCGGTTGGACAAGGCCCTGGAGGAGATCGACCACCGCGGATACACCTTGCAAGCCCGCACCCTGCTGGAGGTCACCGACCATGGCGAAACATTGGGACGTCTGAACTTCGCGCTGAACGAGGTGAGCGTGCAGAAGCGCGAGAGTGCCAGCATGATCGCCATCCACGTACACCTCGACAGCGATTACCTGAACACCTATTGGGCGGACGGCCTCATCATCGCCACACCCACCGGCAGCACCGCATACTCGCTCAGCTGCGGCGGACCCATCCTCTACCCCACGAGCGATGCCCTGGTGATCAACCCGATCTGTCCGCACAACCTCAACGTAAGGCCCTTCGTGGTACCGGACCGGTACACCATCACCCTGCAGCTCGAAGCACGATCGGACAAGTGCCTGATGAACCTCGATTCGCGCAACACGAGCATCGACGGACAGAGCCGGATCACGATCAAGCGGGCCTCCTTCACCGTGAAGATGGTGCAGCTGGCCGACACCGACTTCCTGGACACCCTCCGGACCAAATTGAGCTGGGGCCTGGACCTGCGCTCCGGCCCACCGAAGCTGTGACCGGTGGTCGGATCCGGAAGCCTGCTGTCGCATCTTCGGAACGGCAAGGCCCCGGGCGTGGTGCCCCCTATGAGGATCCGCCCCGCATTCATCTTCATGCAAAACGGAACATGCGCGACCTGGCGGGCGCTACGGCGAAATGTTCCGCCGCGGCAGGAAGGCGAGAGCGGGTCGGAATTGGTGAATAATACCAGTTGGACATTCCATAGCGGCCGAAGATGCGCTACTGATCTTCCACAGGCCGATACGAGGGACCAGTTGCATAGCGGGGCCTGCGGAATAGGTCTCTCGGAGAAGGCATGGGAAAAAAGAGCAAGTGGATCGGCTGAAATGGGATGTCCAAATGGCATAAAGTAATGGGCACCACACTACCTCTACCCCTACCGCCCCCTGGATTACCTTCGCGGCGCGCCAGCGCCTACGTACCAAACCGCTGGCGGCCACGTTCCTACCCCCGAATGAGTCGCCTGATCCCCCTCTTTCTCGCCCTCCTCGGCCTGGTGAGCGCGCGTGCACAGGTGAGCGAGCTGGGCATCACCGGAGGAGCCACTTACTACATCGGCGACCTGAACCCCTACCGGCACTACCCCAAGGACACCAAGCTGGCCTATGGGGTACTGTACCGCTACAACTTCAGCGACCGCTATGCCCTGCGGCTACAAGCCCTCACCGGCACCTTGCAGGCCTACGACGAGCGCTCGAGCGACAGCCTGCAGTTGATGCGGAACCTACACTTCCGGACCCGCCTGTTGGAATTCTCCGGGTTGTTCGAGGTGAACTTCCGGAAATACCGAAGCAAGGATAAGGACAGCAAAAGATGGACACCCTTCGTCTTTGCGGGCTTGGCCTATTTCAGAGCAGCACCCAAGGCCGAACTGAACGGCGAGTGGTACGACCTTCAACCACTGGGTACCGAAGGCCAGGGCACCACGGCCCGATCGGGATCGGACGTGTATGACGTGGACAACGTGTGCATCCCGTTCGGCGCCGGTTTCAAATGGAATGTGGGGCGGCTGGACTTCCAGGTGGAATGGGGGCTGCGGCGCACTTATACCGACTACATCGACGATGTGAGCGGCACCTACGTGGATCGCGACCAGCTGGCCTTGGAGAACGGCCCACTGGCCGCCACCCTGGCCGACAGGGGCGTACTGGCCCAGCAACCGGTGTACACCAACACGGGCCGCTCGCGCGGGGATAGCGATACCCGGGATTGGTACCAGTACACGGGGCTGTCCATCACCTACGTCATATCCCGCTTCTCCGACTGCGAAGAGCAGTACAACTGGATGCGCAAGCGCCGCTGATCCACGCCAATTGGCGAACTTCGCACCCCATTTTGGAACAGGCCAACGATATCATCGAGGAGTTGAAGGCGCGGATCGACCCGGAACGCGTGCCCCGGCATATCGCCATCATCATGGACGGGAACGGGCGCTGGGCGGAACGCCAGGGCGAGCACCGCATAGTGGGACATGCCAACGGGGTGCGTTCCGTACGCGAAGCCCTGGTGGGCTGCCGCGAGATCGGCGTGGAGCACCTTACGCTCTACGCCTTCAGCACCGAGAACTGGAACCGCCCCAAGGCCGAAGTGGACGCCTTGATGGACCTGTTGGTGAGAACGGTGGTGAGCGAGCTCGACGAGCTCCACGCCAACGGGGTTCGCCTGAACACCATCGGCGACACCGCAGCCCTGCCCGAAAGCTGCCGCACCACCCTGCTGGATGCCATCGCCGCCACGGCGGGCAACGACAGGATCACCATCCACCTGGCCTTGAGCTACAGCGCACGCTGGGAACTGGTACGCATGACCCAGCACCTGGCCACCGAGGCCCAGGCGGGCAGGCTCGAGCCGAAGGCCATCACCGCGGAGATGGTGGCCGCCAACCTCACCACCGCTGGCACGCCCGATCCGGAACTGTTGATCCGCACCAGTGGCGAACAACGCATCAGCAACTTCCTGCTCTGGCAGATCGCCTACGCCGAGCTCTGGTTCACCCCGGTGCTCTGGCCCGACTTCCGGAAGGCACACCTGTTCCAGGCCGTGATCGACTTCCAGGCCCGCGAACGTCGGTTCGGGCTCACCAGCGACCAAGTATCCCCCGTCTGAGAATGCGCGCGCTCCTGACCACGTTCCTGCTCCTTACCGCCTTGACCATCACCGCGCAGGTGGGTGGCCAACCGGTGATGGACGCCGCCGTACCCCTGGAATACGAGATCGGCGGCATCACCGTGAGCGGCACCAAGTCCACCGACCCCAACGCGGTGAAGCTGTTCACCGGCCTGCAGGTGGGCGACAAGGTCACCGTGCCCGGAGAGCGCATCAGCAAGGCCATCGCGAACCTATGGGAGCAGAAGCTCTTCAGCGACATCAGCATCGAAGCTGCGGAGATCCGGGGGCGGACCATCTTCCTGCACATCATCGTCGTGGAGAAGCCCCGCCTGTCGCGATTCAAATTCGAAGGAGTGACCAAGAGCGAAGGGGACAAGCTGCGCGACGAGATCCAGCTCGTACGTGGACAGCAGGTGAACGATGCCGTGGTGGCCAACACGCGCACCATGATCCGCAAGTATTTCGTGGACAAAGGCTTTCACAAGGCCACGGCCACCGTGATCGAACGCCCCGACACGTTGATGGAGAACAGCGTGCTGCTGATCCTGAAAGTGGACAAGGGACCGAAGGTGAAGATCAAGGACATCACCTTCAGCGGCAACGAGAACGTGCCGGACAGCCGGTTGCGGCGCGCCATGAAGAAGACCAAGCGCAAACGCTGGTATAACATCTTCGGCGGCAGCAAATACATAGCCAGCGACTACAAGGCCGACAAGGGTGCGGTGATCGATGTGTACAACGAACGCGGCTACCGCAATGCGACCATCGTGAAGGACACGATGTATTTCGTGAAGGACAGCCGCCTGCGGTTGGACATCACGGTGGAAGAAGGAAACATGTTCCACTGGCGCAACGTGAGCATCACAGGGAACACCAAGCACACCACGGAAGAGTTGTTGGGGATCCTGAACATCAGCAAGGGAGACGTGTACAACAAGAAGCGCCTGGACAGCCGCCTGTACATGAACCCGAGCGGGCAGGACATCTCCTCGTTGTACATGGATGATGGTTACCTGGGCTTCTATCCCGACCCGGTGGAGCTGCTGGTCGAAGGGGACAGCATCGACCTTGACCTTCGGATCCGCGAAGGGCGACAGTTCCGCATCCGCAGCATCCTGATCAAAGGGAACACGAAGACCAACGAGCACGTGGTACGCCGGGAGATCCGTACCAAGCCGGGCCAGCTCTTCAACCGCAGTGATGTGATGCGGACCCAGCGCGAACTGAGCACGCTGGGTTACTTCAACCCGGAGAGCTTGGGCGTGAACCCGATCCAGGATCCGCGCACGGGCACGGTGGACCTGGAGTACACCGTGGAGGAGAAGCCCAGCGACCGGTTGGAGTTGAGCGGTGGCTGGGGCGCCGGTCGGGTGGTGATGTCCCTTGGTGTCTCGTTCACCAACTTCAGCCTGCGCAACACCTTCAAGAAAGGCGCCTGGACGCCGCTTCCGGCGGGTGATGGCCAGACCTTGAACTTGCGCGCGCAGACCAACGGCCGATACTACCAGAGCTACAGCATGAGCTTCGTGGAGCCGTGGCTGGGCGGTCGAAAGCCCAACTCCTTGAGCTTCTCCGCGTACTACTCCGTGCAGTCCAACGGTGAACGGAACTTTGTGAACACCAGTGAAGGCAGGGTGCGCAACCCGAACCTCCAGCGCTTGGACATCATCGGCGCGACCCTCGGGATCGGCAAGCGCCTCACCTGGCCGGATGACTACTTCATCCTGCGCCAGAACCTGAGCTACCAGAACTACGACCTGCGCAACTTCAGCAGTGGCAGCGTGGTATTCGATTTCGTGAACGGCAACAGCAACGTGCTGGCCTACCAGTTCCAGGTCTCACGCAATTCGGTGGACCAACCCTTCTTCGCCCGCACCGGTTCGGACATCACCTTCAGTGTGAAGGCCACGCCACCGTTCTCGCTCTGGATGGGTAATGGCCGCGACTATGCATCGCTGCCTGCGGAGCAGCGTTACCAATGGGCGGAGTTCCACAAGTGGAAATTCACCACCCAGTGGTTCAACAAGCTCACGAACAGCAAGAGCGGCCATAACCTGGTGCTGATGGCGCGGGCGGGTTTCGGCTTCCTGGGCCGGTACAACGATGCCGTGGGCAACTCGCCGTTCGAGCGGTTCTACCTGGGTGGTGCCGCGCTCACGGGCTTCCAGCTGGACGGCCGTGAGGTGGTGGGCTTACGCGGGTACGATGACTTCAGCCTTTCGCCGAACACCGGGAACTTCGCCGTGGCCAAATACACCACCGAGCTGCGGTTCCCTGTTTCGTTGAACCCCTCGGCCACCATCTACACCCTGGCCTTCGCTCAGGCAGGCAACACCTGGAGCTCCTTCAACGAATTCAACCCCTTCAAGCTCTACCGATCGGCCGGTGTGGGCCTCCGCCTCTTCCTCCCGATGTTCGGCCCCATGGGACTGGACTACGGCTGGCGTTTGGATGATGTTCCCGACCAACCCAACATGGCCCGCAGCCAGTTCCACTTCACGATCGGCATAGATCTTGGCGAGCTGTGACCGGCACCGTCCCGGATCGCCTATTTTCGACGGCTTCCGCATGAAACGCACGACCCTCCTGACCCTCGCCCTGCTGGCCGCCTTCACCGCCGCGCAGGTGGCGAACGCCCAGCGCATCGCGTTCGTGAACACGCGTTACATCCTGGACCAGATGCCGGAGTACGCCTCGGCCCAGAAGGAGCTGGACCGGTTCTCCAAACAATGGCAGGACGAGATCGACGAGCGCTACCAGCAGATCAAACGCATGCGCGACGCCTACAACGCGGAGGCCATCCTGCTCACCGAGGAGATGAAACGCTCCCGGCTGGACGAGATCGACCGCCGCGAACGCGAAGCCCGCGACCTGCAGAAGAAGCGTTTTGGTCCGGAGGGCGACCTGTTCAAGAAACGCACCGAGCTGATCCAGCCCATCCAGGACCGGGTATACAACGCCGTGAAGGAAGTGGCCGGCCAGAGCTATGTAGCCGTTTTCGACCTGGGAGGCCAGGCGAGCAACCTGCTTTTCGCCAGTGAGAAATACGACAAGAGCGACAGCGTGCTGCGCAAGCTCGGGATCCGCCCGGGCAAGGAGAAGAGCGACAGCCCAGAAGACGAAGAGTTCGGCGAGCCACCCGCCGAGGAGAAACCCGACCCCTCCAAAGAGGGTGATCGGACCAAGCCGAACCAAGGAAACATGGATCGGGGTGGCAGTGACCAGCAGAAAACAAAATGAAGATGAAACAGTTCGTACTCGCCTGCGTGATCGCTCTTACCAGCGCCCCCGCAGCTGTTGCCCAAACCACCTTGAAACTCGGCCACATCGACCGTCAGCAACTGATGTTGATGCTCCCCGAGCGCAAGGATGCGGAGACCAAGATGCAGGCCTTCGCGAAAACGCTGGATGAGCGCCTGAAGGCCATGGGCGGCGAATACCAGGCGAAGGTGGCCGATGCGCAATCGCGTGCGGAGACCATGACCCAGACCGAGAAGGAGATCGCCTTGCGCGAGATCGGCGACCTGGAGCAACGGATCCAAGCCGCGCAGGAAAAAGCCCAAGAGGACCTGGCCAAGCAGGAAGAAGAGCTCTTGAAGCCGATGGTGGACCGCACCAATGCAGCGATCGCCGATGTGGCCGCCGCCAACGGATACACCTATGTGTTCGACGTGAGCACCGGGGTCGTGCTCTACCATGCCAGCGGCGACGACATCCTTCCCTTGGTGAAGACCAAGCTGGGTATTCAATGATCCATGGCTGAAGTCATGTGGACCTTGAACCGACACGTTCTCGCCCTCGCCACCTTGCTCCTGTGTGGGGTCGCCTATCCCCAGGGGCAAAAGGTCGGCCATATCGATCGCGGGCAGCTGATCCTGCAGATGCCCGAGCGTGCCGCCGCGGTGACCAAGATGGAGGCATTCGCCAAGACGCAGGAGGCACGTTTGAAAGCCATGGCCGACGAATACAAGGCCAAGCGCGCCACGGCGGAGGCACCACCAACGGGGCTTTCGAAGACCGAGCGCGATGTGATGCTACGCGAACTGCAAGACCTGGAGCAACGGATCATGTCCGCCCAGGAAAAGGCCGAAGAGGACATGGCGAAGATGGAGCAAGAACTCCTCCTCCCGGTGGTGCAAAAGGCCAATGAGGCCATTCGCACCGTGGCCACCGAGCAGCAGTTCACCTATGTGATCGACAGCAGCGTTGGGCTACTTATGATCCACCACGGCACCGACCTGATGGCCGCGGTGAAAGCCAAACTGGGCATCAAGTAAATCGATGGCACGGTGAGCAGCGAACGACCGATCGGCATCTTCGATTCCGGTATCGGCGGGCTGTCGGTCACCTCCACCATTCGGCAGGCGCTTCCTACGGAGCGCCTGCTCTATTTCGGCGATGGGGCGCATGTGCCCTACGGCTCCCGTTCGTTGGAGGAGGTCCGGGAATTCAGCCTGGCGATCACCGACGCGCTATTGGCCAAGGGGGCCAAAGTGATCGTGATCGCGTGCAACACGGCATCGGCCGCGGCCTTGCGCACACTGCGGGAACGGTACCCCGATGTACCCTTCATAGGCATGGAGCCGGCGGTGAAACCCGCCGTGGAACATACGCGCACCGGCGTGGTGGGGGTGATCGCCACGGTGGCCACGTTCCAGAGCGAATTGTACGCCACCATCGTGGAGCGCTTCGCACAGGATGTGGAGGTGTTGCACCAGCCCTGCCCGGGATTGGTGAAGCAGATCGAGGGCGGCGAATTCGACACGGAAACCACCGAGACCATGCTGCGTGGTTGGCTGGAACCCTTGGTGGCCCGGAACATCGATGCCCTGGTGCTGGGCTGTACGCACTACCCCATCGTACGCCCGTTGATCGAGCGCATCGTAGGGCCGGAGGTCCGTGTGATCGACCCCGCCCCCGCCATCGCACGGCAGGTGCAACGCGTGTTGCAGCGTGATGACATCGCCGCACCGGAGGGATCGACCGGCGATCTGCTGTGCTACACCAGTGGCGATACACAGGTCTTCGCCGGCATGATGGCCCGCCTGGGCCTGGACCACGCGCCGGTTCGGCAAGCCGTGTGGCTGCTCAACGGCACCCTCAGCCTTCCTTGAACCAGTCGGCGTAAATCAGGTAGTTGGCCGCGATACGCTCGATCTCGCCAGCGCTGAGGTCCTTGCTCACCGCACCGATGCGTTTGGCGGGCACACCCGCCATCAAGCTACCCGGCTCCACCACGGTGTTCTGCAACACCACGGCACCCGCCGCGATCACACTGCCCGTGCCGATCACGGCCTGATCCATGACGATGGCGCCCATGCCGATGAGCACCTGATCATGCACCGTGCAACCGTGCACGATCGCATTATGGCCGATGCTGACATCGTTGCCGATGGTGAGGCCGCATTTCTGGTAGGTGGCGTGCAACACCGCACCATCCTGGATGTTCACCCGGTGGCCGATGCGTATGCTGTGCACATCGCCGCGCACCACGGCATTGTACCACACGCTGCAGTGGTCACCGGTCACCACATCACCGATGACCACGGCGGTCTCGGCCAGGAAACAGTGCTCACCGAAAGCAGGGGTGGCACCTCGTACACTACGGATCAAAGGCATGCTCTGGGTGTTCGCTCAGGCCCGGTGGTCCGATGCCGGTGGCGCGTGCGCCACCGGCATCGGATCCCAAGGCGGTCATTCATTCCACGGGTTTTCCGCATCCTTCCTTCTGGCAACACGCGGGAAGCTTCTTGAAGGCGGCCTCGTCACCGGGGATGTCATCGGCCATGTAGCCCAACTTGGAAACGGCCAAGCGCAGCTTCTCCGGCGAGGTCTTCCGGGGAACGTACTGCACATGGATCCGGCTCTGCGCAAGGTCCACGTGCACATGCTTCACCCCTTTCTCGTAGATCAGGTTCTCTTCGATGGTCTTCTGGCACATGTCACATACGGTGCTGGTGGCGATCACCAGGTCCGCCAAGCCCTTCCCATTGGCCGCGACGGGTTCTTGTTGGGCCATGGCCCAGGTGGTGGACAGGAGGAACAGGAAAGGAAGAAAGATGCTCCCAGCGAGTTGGTATGATGCGCGGATCATGGGTGTGTGTTCTTGGTTTCGGTCTTACGGTCGATCTTGAATCGCAGGCCGGCATAGAGCATGGCCTTGTTGGTCGGCCCCCAGATCATCGAGGCGTCAAAATACGGGCCGAAAGGATCGTTCGGTGCGATGATCTGCTGGCGTTGGATGGTGCTGGTGAGGTTCTCGCCGCCGAGATACACCTCCCAGGCGCCCAGGATACGGGTGATCTGGGCGTGCACGGTGGAATAGGACGGTGAGCGGTCGGGCATGCGATAGGCTTCCGGTGCACTGGCGGTGGAAGGGATCCGCCCCTCGCCGAACAAGCTCCAGGTGACATCGAAACGCCAATGGTCCTTGGGGTCCTCGAAAGCCACCGACACCATGCCCCGATGCTGCGGGGTGAAGGGCCGTTGACGCAGCACGCCATCGTAGGTGGTGCGCACATCGTACCAACGGTGCGAGAGCTTCAGGTCGATGGAACGGGTGATCTCCATCTGCAGATCCGTGAGCACGCTGTTGGCGAAGGAGCGGCCATCGAGCATGTAGAACGCCACGGTGCGTGGATCGCGGTCCAGATCGGCCACGAGCTGCGCCAGGAACTCGGTGCGGTAGATGTCCACGCCGAAGGTCCACTTCCGATCGAGCCACTTGAACTTATGCAGGAACGATGCGCCGAAGTTCCACGAGCGTTCCATGGCCAATTCGCCCTCGGTGACCACGCGGCGCGAGCTGGCGAGCACGGTGGCGTTCTCCACCAGCGGGTTGGCGCTACGGAAACCATGGCCGGCGGAGAGGCGCACGTTGGTGAGCGGACCGAGGTCGTACTTCAGGTGGATCCGTGGGCTCACCGTGTTGCCGTAGTACGAATTGGCATCGGCCCGCAAACCGGCCACCACGGTGAGGTCGTTGCGTTGCACGGTGTATTCGGCGAATACGCCGGGCATGCGTTCGACCCGAGCGAAAGTGCTGTCCATGAAGGCCTCATCGTACCCATCGTACTGGAAGCTTAGTCCGGCCTTGAGCTGATCGCTGCCCTTGCCCACCAGCATCTGGTACACGGCACTGGCGTAGAGGCTCTCCTGCAGGCCGGTATAGTCGCGGTGCCCGAAGCGCGAAGTGGCCTCATGCCGCCGTGCGGCGAACATGAAGCCCACGCTCTTGGAAGGATCCTTCTTGAAGATGATGCCCTGCTTGCCGAACACATCGACCATCTCGTTGCGGATATCGACGCGGTACCGATGTCCAGGAACGATCATGGGAACAGGATCGTCCGTAGCCATGGCGGTCTGCCCACCGCGCCGTTCATCGATCACGTAGCGCACGGCCAGCTGCGACATGCCCCGTTCGGTACGTCGCATCCACCGGTCCATCACGTTGAAACGGCGTGTTCGCGGGGAATCCATGAAGCCGTCGTTGTTCTGATCCATGTCCTGCTCGAAGAGGTTGCCGTGCAGCAGCAGCAGGTTGCCGCTGTTGGCGCCGGTCCGTTGCGCCAGGTGCACGTTGGCCTCCATGCGGCCTTGCGAGTTACCGTAGAGGTTCACGAACAACGGCGGTTCGGAAAGGGGATCGAGCAGGCAGAGGTCGATCTGTCCGGTCAGGGCATTGGGCCCGTTCACCGCGGTACCTACCCCCTTACTGAGGTTGATGTCCTTGATCCAAGTGCCGGGCACCAGGGTAAGGCCATACGCGGTGGAGAGGCCGCGGATGAACGGGAGGTTCTCCATGCTGATCTGGGCGTACTTGCCATCGAGGCCGAGCATGCGGATGGTCTTGGTGCCGGAGACGGCATCGCTGTAGTTGACATCCACGGTGGCGTTGGTCTCGAAGCTTTCGCTGAGGTCGCAGCAGGCGGCACGCTTCAGCTCCTTCTGGCCGATGATCTCGGTGGAGGTGATGGTGCGCGAATCCATACGGGTTCCGCTCACGCGGTCCACGATCTCCACGGGACCCATCTCCACGGCCCAGCGCAGGGCAATGGCGAGGGGTGCCGTAGGAGGGCGCTGTAACGTAAGGGTATCGGTCCTGTAACCGACGAAGGACACGATCAGCCTTGCCGGCCAATTCTCCGGTGCAGGGATGGTGAAGTCGCCGTGGACATCGGTCGCCGTGCCCACGGACGTGCCGGCCCAGTACACATTGGCACCGGGCAACACCTCGGCCTCGGTACCCGTGACGCGCCCGGTGATCGGCTGGGCCATGGTCGCGACCCACCCGCTAGCGGCGATCGCCAAGAAGAAAGAACGTTGAACGAATGACATGCGGTTCGGAATTCCTGTATGTGTGAAGACCCTGGATCGCCAAAGCGACCCCTTCGCCCACATGGGGCGGACACAGGAACGAACTACACGCGTTGAACACTGAGCACCGCGAGCCGTTCAGCGGCGGACAGCGGTGGTGGTCGGCTGCAAAGCCAACCGCAGCGGGTTACGGGCACCAAGGCCACTTCCTGCGGCAGGTGGAAGGCCACCGCCACTTCGGCCACCGCCACCTGAAGCACTTCGTGCGGCAGGTAATTGTCGCTTTCGGCTTGCACGGTGGCCAGCTCGCAGCAGTCGGCTTTGAACATCGGCGCATCACCGTACTCCTCATCCGGCGGACAGCAGTCCGTGGCCAACCCGAAGGACAGGACCGAATGACCACCGTCCAGGCACGTCATGCGGCTCAGAGCGGCGCCGCTCGTGGCCAGCACAAAGACCCCTACCACCAGGTAGGTGATCCATGTATGCCGATCGAGGAAGGCGCGCATGCGGGTACAAAGGTAGGCCATACCGGAAAGCCGGTGGACCGCGATGGGGCGCTGGCTTGGGAAGCCATGGTGGCCACCGCCGTACCTTCGCGTCATGTCCGAAGCCACGAAACGCCCACCCGTCACGCTCTACGCCGAATCCACGCCGAACCCGCTCACCATGCGCTACGTGTGCGACCGTTTGCTGGTACAGGACGGCCGACTACTGGAGTTCCGCACACCGGAAGAACCGGTCGGTGTATCGCCACTTGCGGAGAAGATCTTCAACCTGCCGTTCGTCACGGGGGTGTTCATCAGCAGCAACTTCATCACCGTTACCCGCAACCACAGCGTGGACTGGGATCTGGTGAACCTGGAGCTGCGCGACTACATCACCGAATACCTGCGCACCGACGGCCGCGTGGTGTACGAGGATGCACCGGCGCAGGCCCTGGCCGATGCGAACGAACGTGCGAACACCCACGCCCCCGCCAAAGGCCCCGACGACGAAAGGATCATTCGTGTGCTGGAAGAGTACATCCGCCCTGCAGTGGAAGGCGACGGCGGGCATATCGCCTTCAAGAGTTTCGATGAAGGCATCGTCACCGTGTCGTTACGCGGCTCGTGCAGCGGATGCCCCAGCAGCATGGTCACCTTGAAGCAGGGTATCGAGAACCTGTTGAAGCACGAAGTACCCGGGGTTCGGGAAGTGGTGGCGGAGGAATTGTAGGGGGATCTGTGCAATTCCCGCAGCGGCCGCATCCTACTGATAAACATCCAGCGATGCGTAGCACGACCTCTCTTTTCGCCGTCCTGTCCTGGGCGGTCTCCGTCGGACAAAACCTGGGCGAGATCCGCGGACTGGTGCTGGACCCCGAGGGGCACACCCTTCCTTCGGCCAGCGTGTACACCCGGATCGCCGGGGAGTTGGTGGGCACCTATACCGACCTCGATGGGAAGTTCGTGCTCAAACCGATACCGCCGGGGATCCATGCAGTCACGATCTCGTTCACCGGATACACCACCAAGGAGATCACCGGAGTGGCCGTGACCCCGGACCGCGCCACCTACCTGGACGATGTGCGCATGAGCATCATGAACGAGCTGAAGCCCTTCGAGAAGGTCGGCTACAAGCGGAAGTTGATCGACCGCGATGACCCCAGTCGCATGAGCTTGCTGGCCTCGGAGTTCCAGGACGACCCCACACGTAAGGACCCGATCCAGTTCCTGAGCAAGAACTTCGCCGGAGTCACCGCCGCACCGAGCGGAGAAGGGTTGTATTTCCGGGGATCGCGCACGGAGAACACGGTGAGCTTCATCGACGGGGTGAAGGTGAGCGGGGCCGTGCCCCGTGTGCCACCGAGCGCCATCAGCAGTGTGAGCGTGTACACCGGTGGCCTACCCGCGCGCTACGGTGATGTGACCGGTGGTGTGATCGTGATCGAGACGAAGACCTACGGGGAGATGTACGAGGCCGAGCGGCGCCAAGCGTTGCAGGCACTGACCGACGACGAACGCCCCTGACCCCATGTTCCTTCGGCGGCGCACCCGGGTGGATCGAAGCGATGAGGAGTTGGTGCTCCTCCTTCGGGAGGGGCATCGCTCCGCGTTGAGCGACCTCTGGGACCGGTACGCCGAGTTACTGTATGGCGTGGGGATGAAATACCTGCGCGATCCCGAGCGCAGCAAGGACGAAGTGGTGGAGCTCTTCGCTGGACTTCACGACCTGCTGCGCCGCCACCGGGTGGAACGGTTCCGGCCCTGGATCCATACGGTGATGCGCAACCGCTGCCTCCAGCTCCTTCGCCGGGAGGGCTCGCGACCGGTGGAGGAGCTGGAGCCGGTGGAAGGATCCCTCGAGGAAGCCGTGCTGCGCGAAGCGAGCTTGGAACGCCTCGAACGTGCGATCCGCGCCCTCGGCACCGAACAACAGCGCTGCATCATCCTCTTCCACCTCGAGGAGAAGAGCTACGCCGAGGTATCCGCCCTCACGGGCCTTCCGGTGGAAAGTGTCCGCAGCCATCTACAGAACGGCCGCCGGAACCTCCGGCTCATCCTACAACGTCAGCACCAACATGACGACCCGCACGCCTGATCCCTTCACGCCGCACGGCACCCTTGGCCGCGAGGACCTGATGGCCTATGTGGAAGGCCGTCTCGACCCTCGTGCCGCGCACGAGGTGGAATCGCATCTCGAGGCCGACCCGTTGCTCCGTGAGGCCGTGGAAGGATTGCAGCTGCCCGGCGCCATGGCCGGGCTATCCAGGTTACCTGCGCAAGCACCAGGCACCGGGCATGGGCCCTGGCTCAGCTTGATGGTCGCGCTTGCCGTGGTGGTCGTGGTGGCGACCCTGGTGGCACTGTACATGGACAACGACGCTCCTGCACCCACCGTTGATGCGATCGCCACACCGGAAGCCGCGACCCACACCGTAGCACCCTCGGACACATTGACCGGCCAGGGCGACCTCGGGATCACCGAGATCATGGCTTCCGAAGAGCTCCCCGAAAGCCTGCACATCGGCCACGCCACCACCGAGCGCCACAGCATAGCCCAAGTCCACACGGCGACCACCCCCTCCCCCGTTGAGCGCACCACGCTCGACCCCGTCCGGCCCTTGGCACCGCGCATGGCAACGGACACGGCCCACAAGGCACCACCCACCGCCCATGGCCACCGTTCCTCGCTCCAGCTGGTCTACCTCCACGACCTCAAGCTGCTCCACCCCAAGGAGCTCTACGGCCGCAGCCCCGACATCACGCGCATCACCTCCGGAGTGGACGCACGTTACGTCGATGCCCAGGCACAGGAAGTAGCGGCCAGCGAGGAACGCAGGATCGGCTACCTCGCGTTCATGGATGAAGCCTTGGGAAGATTCGCCCGGCACGACCACAAGGGCTGCCTTGAAGAACTCCGCTATGTACTGAAACAATACCCGGAAGATGTGAACGCGCTCTTCTATGCGGGGCTCTGTTGCTACAACCTGGGCATGGATCAACGCGCCGAGCAGTACCTGCGCCAGGCCGCGGAGCACCGCTTCCGCGTGTTCGACGAAGAAGCCACGTGGTACCACGCACTGACCTTGGATCACCTGGGGCAACGGGCGCAGGCACGAAACGCCTTCGAGCGTATCGTACACGCCAACGGCTTCTATGCGGACCGTGCACGCACGAAGCTCGAACGCTGATCACCGGCGCTCACCGCTGGTCGGTGCGTATGCTGGGGCGTGACCAGTCGCCGCTACATTCGCGGCCCATGGAACAACACACCGCATCCTCTCACCTCTCCGGTGTTCCCGTCAATGAGCTGGCCGCTCTCGCTGGCACACCGGTATACGTTTACGACCAGGCGATCATCGCTCGGCAAGTGCACCGCCTTCAGCGCGCCTTCACGGGTACGCCCACGCGCTTCATGTACGCGTGCAAAGCGCTGCCGAACCTCGCCATCATGAAGTTGGTGAAACGCTTGGGCACCGGCCTGGACACCGTATCGATCCACGAAGCCGAGCTCGGGCTCCGTGCCGGCTTCCTGCCCGAGGAGATCCTCTTCACGCCGAACATGGTGGCTTTCGAGGAGATACAACACGCCGTGGACCTCGGCATCCACATCAACATCGACTCCATCCCCATGTTGGAGCGGTTCGGCCACGCCCATGGCGGGAACAAGCCGGTGTTCATCCGCATCAACCCCCACATCATGGCGGGGGGCAATGAGCGCATCAGTACCGGTCACATCGACTCCAAGTTCGGCATCAGCATCCATCAATTGCGGCATGTGGAGAGGATCGTGGGCTCGCATGGAATGCACATCCACGGCCTACACATGCACACCGGTAGCGACATCCTCGATGCCGACGTGTTCCTGCGCGGTGCTGAACTGTTGTTGGAGGCCGCAGCGCTCTTTCCCGAGCTGCGCTACCTCGACCTGGGCAGCGGGTTCAAGGTGGCCTACAAGGAAGGCGACATCACCACCGACATCGAGGACCTCGGCGCCCGGATCACCGCACGGGTACAACAGTTCAATGCGGAACGTGCCACACCCGTGGAGCTGTGGTTCGAGCCGGGCAAGTTCCTGGTGAGCGAGGCGGGCACCCTTCTCACACGGGTCACCCTGGTCAAACAGACCACCGCCACGGTCTTCGCCGGGGTCGACAGCGGCCTCAACCACCTGGTACGCCCCATGATGTACGGTGCATACCACCACATCGATAACGTGAGCGCCCCACAAGGCACACCGCGCATTTATACCGTGGTGGGCAACATCTGCGAAACGGACACCTTCGGTTGGGACCGTAAGATCGCCGAGATCAAGGAAGGCCACTTGCTCGCCATTCGCAACGCCGGTGCGTACGGGCACTCCATGGCCAGCAACTACAACAGCCGCATGCGGCCACCGGAGATCCTGGTGGCCGAAGGCAAGGCCACGTTGATCCGCCGCCGGGAAACCCTGGACGACCTGCTGGCCACCCAGATCGAAGCGTAGCGCTCAGCGCCCGAAGACCTGCCCCGTTCACGGACATGGAGGGGCCCTGGGTGGTCAAGAACACGCACCACCACCAACGCGAACGCCCCCACCTCGATCGAGGTGGGGGCGTTCCGCGTGTTGGTCAGGTCTT